>LDZU01004206.1_pt1 | contig 178580 bp, 184 predicted proteins | sample 615531 | NCBI WGS metagenome assembly LDZU01 (sample SAMN03408293, study PRJNA278302) | terrestrial metagenome | isolation source: oil reservoir sample SB2 | place: USA: Alaska, North Slope, Schrader Bluff formation | collected 2011-09 | reverse complement strand
CGGGTACTCAAGTCGATCAGTTTATACTGACCAGGTGATATACTCTTACTCTGTTAGAATCAGGGTTGTCGAATTTACAGTCGATTCTTTACACTACCTCACTCCATATCCCATGAAGGACTGCCCCAGACAGATCCGAGGTTGATTGAGAGATAGGTATCCTTGAGCTGTAAGGTCTGTGGAACCTCAAAGATAAGAATTCCCTCGGCCAATTCTTTTCTGTTGAGTGTCTGCTGTCTGTACATCTGACCAAGCGATGTATGGGTCTCCGTCTGGATAGGTTTGAAGGTATCTCCCCCCCCATGAAGCGTAAATGCAGAGAGTCCGGGAGTCTGGATGGTATATCTCCGTCCGTCACGGTTGCCCCGATGAGTGGCTTTGATATGGACAGCAACATAGGTTCGCCCGGATGGTGCAGTGACGTGGACAGCCCCGGCATCTGTCTCATACCAGAAGGTGGAGAGCAGCCGTCCATATTCCGGGTAGATGGATATCTCGTTACTCCGTGTTGCATCCATATAAATGAACGGAGTATTCTTTGGGAGGAGATCATCTGGTTTTGCCGGTTGACTGAGTTGAGACAACTGGATGGTATAGAGACTCCTCTCATCAACCTCTCCGGGTTTGATTGGGATATCTTTCAGGGCAGAATCCAGATTTTCTGTTCCTGATGCCAGAATACCCAGAGCCTCGCGCCGTTCACTCTCAGAAGCAGGAAGCCCTCTCCGGAGATAGGTGGCAGCCATCATGAACTGCACCATTGCATGCTGAAACTCGCGTTTTCTATCAACTTCATCTGGAGATACATACATCGCCTCAACCTCAGTGAAGCTCTGCTGCGCCAGCGTATGGAGAGCATCATTATTCGTCTTGAAAATATTGGTGTTTGACTGATCAATTGCAATAACCAACTGCATTGTGATGATTGTCAGAGGTATAGCCTCTTTTTTGATGGTATCAAGGAAGCGCTCGTCATCGTACTCGATAACAGGGACAATCTCTTCTGGTTCCGGCTCAGGCAAAGGATCCGGGGTGGTATTCACAACCAGAACAGTGGTTCCAAAATATTTCGAGAGGGCTGCAAATGCCAGGGGAGTTTCTGATTCTGCAGAAGCGATCGATGATGGAGGTGCTGCAGGATTATCCTCTGTCTCCATTGGAGGAGCAGTTGAAAAAATAATTGCTGTAAGAAAGAGTGTGGCGATGAGGATCATAGCCGCATTGAGGTAGGCTTCTTTGATCGGTTTTTTCGGGGCATTCTCCGATCCAAGCTTCGCTCTATCTGTTGAGAGTTCAGATGACCTGTCTTTCCTCTTTTCTGACTCATCCGGCGGCACTATCGATTCAGGAACATGAGTCTCTTCTTGTTGCTCTCTTTCATCACTGGTTCCCGGGAGAATATCTGTTGTGAAAGAAGCGAGATCCAGATAGGCCGGGTCATCTGGATCAAGTAAAATAAGTGCTCCATTATTTATCCAGATGCATTCACCGTTCCTGAATTTAACTTGTTTCTGATATCCTTTATATCGTTCTCCAATGATCCTGCCAACACCATAGTAATGGTGCTTTACCACATCCCCACATGATAGCATAATCCGGGTCAACACCACCTTGGAATTTCCAGTATACAATATAAGACTGTATGAACCGGGAGGGCTCCCATTCACCCCCCCCCACAGTGCTGCTTCCTATCACCGATCATCAGCCGGTAAAGCGCAGTTGCGGTACTCGTACCGACACGTGATCAGTCACTGGATTTTTCGTATAGTAATGATCATCCTGTACTCAGATAAAATGTATGATGAGACCTCCCGGGAGAATGAAGATCCCAGAACGAATTTTTCCTCATCTGATCGTCGGAATCATCCACCCCGGGTGCAAAAATGGTTGAAAAGGAGTGTAAGATATCACTTGAAATTCCATGAGATGGTGCCATCGGTTGATCCGAGATTAACAGAGAGATAGACCGTATCGGTGGTGAGGGTGTCGGGCACCTCAAAGAGGAGAGAACTCTGGCTGGATTCACGGCGGTCAAGTGACTTCTGCGTGTACATCTCTCCAAGCGAGGTGAATCTCTCTGTGGTAAGCGGACTGTATGATCCTTCTGGCCCATGAAGCGTGAATGCGGAGAGTGGAGGTGTCTGGATTGTATACTTCTTCCCATCCAGGTTTCCGCGATGGGCTATTATTAAATATACCTGTATATACGAACTCCCTTCAGGGGCATGTATGTGCCGTGTTTTTGTTTCAAGACCGGTCTGCTCCTCATAGTAGAATTTCTGAATTTTACGGGCATATTGAGGGGAGAGAGATATCTCATTGCTCCTGGTGCTATCGTAATAGACAAACGGCATGCCTGCCTGTCGGATATCATCCGGCCAGTCAACCTCCGGCGCCGAATGAAGAGCCATTGTATCCGGTCTCTCTGATGCCACCATGCAGTTAATGTTCCGGACTGCATTATCCAATAACTCGACTGCGTGTGTGAGGGAAGCATATGCAACTCTCCGTTCGGCAACAAATTCTGGTGATCCATCTTTGAGAGGCCGGGTGACCTCTATAAAAGTATCCATTGATTCCAGGAAGACCTGTTTTCTCCCGATGTTATGATCCTCAACATCCAGAGGTTCAACCTGTTCCTGAAGATCAAGGGCGAGATCATGAAGCTTTTCTGCAGTACTCCGGAGGTTGGTCTGATCGTTTTGATCAAGTGCAATAATACACTGAAGGGAGAGGAGGTTTAAGGTAAAGGATTCATTGCCAAGTACCATTACGAAGACCTCATCATCAGTTGGGGGAACAATAACTGAAGTATTCTCTGTCCGGTTCAGAGCATCAGACCCTGTCATAGTATTCCTTTCAGCCTTTCCAAAATATGTATTCAGAAAGTTCATCAGATCAAATGGTTCATCCTCTTCCATCTCATCCGGATCAAAAGTAGATCCATCTCCATCAACAGAATGCTCAGATGCCAGGTGCTCTGGTGTGGACGATGACTGTTGATCGGTTGAGGCGGCCAACCCCTGAGGCAGGATAATGCAGCTGATGAGCACACAACTCACCAGGACGAGAATTTGACGACTGGATATCATAGAGGCAGCATTGAATGCATCTTTTTCATAGCATCTGCACCGGATAGGTATATCTGTTTTTTTGGCGAAAAACAGACCTACTCATCGTTTTCAGGATCCGTGGATCTTCATTCCGGGGATCTGATCCCAGGAACTGATAGCATTTTATCTGATGGTAATCGATAAAAACGTTTCTCACATGTGCAAAATCCACCAGCGATGATGATGAGCTCAGGCCGGAGTATGTGGTGTAGCGTCAGGATCCCTCTGGCAGATACCTATCCGACTGCTTCAGGAGACCGGATCTGATTCTTTGAATAAGCGGAGTCCGCGAGGAGTACCCTGCGGTGCGGAAGAGAGAAGAGTGCAAAAAAGCATTTTGGCAGGTCTGCTGATGATAAAAGATGATAAATGGTGCGCGTATTCCAATTAAGCGATTTTAGAGGGATAGATTGTGAATTTACGTGACATTTAGATAGAATTTCCTGATTGAAAGCCAGAGTGTACGATAACTTCATATCCTGACAGGCAAACGAAGTGATTGTCCCGGATGATACGGGGGGAGGTGAAATATCCTCATGGCATATGAAGCACAGGCTAAGAAGGGTAAAGAAGCAGCTGTTGAGAACAAGTCAAAGGACAAGAAAGGAGGGAAGTTCGGCGGTAAGAAATAATCCTCCACCCCTTCTTTTTAATTTTCGATGAATAAATCTCCTCCCCGGTAATAAAGGAAAATGAAGTTTATTCCGACCTGATTATATCACTCATCGCATATCACGCAGAAGTGACCAGACACTGCACAAGAGGTCAAAAGAGATGCGCCGACCGGGACTCGAACCCGGGTTTAGGCGTTGGCAACGCCTAGTGATAACCACTACACTATCGGCGCACTTCGGACATTGCTGCCCTGTGACCTTACTTTATAGGAATTATCCGTATTTATTCATATCGATCTTTCATCGATTGGTGGTTTTTACAGAGCTCACGATGTCAAAGTCGATCCGATGACCATGTCCTGAGAGAGATCAGACGATTAAAGAGAATAAATAGCATCGCCTCTGAAATATCGTCATCTTAATAGGAAAGCACCACCAACCTTGAAGAAATGATCCCTCTGATCATCGACTTCAGCCAAAAAAAAGTCGTAATCTTTGGCGGAGGCTCGGTCTCTGCCAGAAAAGCCCGCTATTTTCTGGATGAAGCAGATCTCACCATCATCAGCAGAAGCTTTTCCGATGCTGTTGCCCGGCTTCCGGTGAGGCGGATCTCCGCCGATGTCAAAGCAATGGGTGACGAGGAGCTGCGCACCTTAATTCAGGATTCATTTCTTGTGATTGCTGCACTCTCTGACAGAGAGCAGAACAACCGCATCGGAATACAGGCCGATCAGGCTGGCATTCTCTTTAACAATGCAGATGGAGAGAAGGGAGATATAATCATCCCTTCTGTTGTCCGTGGCCGCCACCTGATAGCCGGATTCTCAACAGGTGGCGGGAGTCCGGCGGTCAGCAGGTATCTGAGGGAGCGTTTCGAGGAGATAACACCAGAGATTGATGCAATGATCGATCTCCAGCTGCTGCTCCGCGATGCCCTGATGAAGATGGATCTCACACAGGAGCAGCGGGCAGAGCGGCTGAGAGCAGCTCTCCATGATCCAATTCTTCGGAAAGGACTGATCGATACCAGAGAGGAAACAACAGAGCTGGCATTATCGAGGTATTGTCATGAGTGACGGGCTCCTTGTTCCAATTGCTATCGCCGGACTGGATCACCAGACAGCAAGTCAGAAGGAGCTCGAGGCATTCAGGTTCTCAGATGAAGAGGATTTTATCAGACAGGCACGCTCCCGGTATAAAGGTGTACTCCTCCTCCAGACCTGTAACCGTGTTGAGGTACTTGTGCAGGGAGATCCTGACGATCTCGCCCGGTTCATGCAGAGTACCGGGAGAAACCAGTTTACCATTCATCACGGCCTTGGCGCCATCCGACATCTGCTCGGACTTGCCGCTGGCATCAATTCCATGATAGTCGGTGAAGACCAGATTCTTGGTCAGATGCGTCAGGCTCTCCTCTCATCCACAGCATACGGAGCCAACAGTCAGATCATCGACATCTGCATTAATACCGCAATCCATTTTGGTGTGACAGTCAGGCAGAAGACGAAGATTAACCGTGGATCGGTCTCTATCGGATCAGCTGCTGTCAGGCTCGCAGAAGATCTCCTCGGCACATTGAAGAAACGGCATATCCTTGTTATCGGTACCGGTGAGATGGGCAGGCTTGTTACAAAAGCGCTTCAGGAGAAGGATTTAACAGCAATTTATGTAACAAACCGGACCTATGAGCGGGCAGTTGAACTGGCTGAAGAGATCGGTGGGAAAGCAATTACATTCAAGGATCTCTTTCCATCCATCCTGCTCTCCGATGTGGTCATCTCCTGTACAGCGGCCCCCCACCCGGTAATACGCCATGAAGAACTCAAAAAAGCAATGCAGGGGAGAACCTGGCCCCTTGATACAGGGCCGAAGCCTCTTGTGATCATTGACATCGCCCAACCCCGTGACACCGAAGATTCCATCCGGGAGATCCCCGGAATCCATCTCTATACAATCGACGATCTCAGGTCAATATCCGAAGAGAACATGGCAGCCCGGCAGAATGAGGCTGATACTATCCGCTCACTCATTGAGGAAGAAATTGGAACCTTCATCCAGAGGATCAACCGGGCAGCTGCCAACGATACAATTGCAGCCCTGCATACCTGGGCAGAAGCGATCCGGATAAGGGAGCGGGACAAAGCCATCAACCGGCTTGGAACAGCAGATCAGAAGACAATCCAGATCGTTGATGATCTCACCCGTGTACTGACCGGCAAGATTCTGGCAGATGCTACAATGGCAATCAGGGTAAGTGCAGAACAATGCGATCTTGATACCGCAGGGATGATCGTTGATGCAATCACAAAAGGAGAGAAGATATGTTTCCAGAGACACGATTGAGAAGACTCAGGCAACGGAGACTTCAGCCCCTCTTTCGGGAGAGCGAACTGAGGGCAACAGATCTCGTTGCACCACTTTTTATTGATGAAACACTTCGTGAACCACTCCCCATCAGCTCAATGCCGGGCCAGTCACGCATCCCCCTGCACGGGATTGCTGCTGTTGCCAGTCGTCTCTATGATGCAGGCATCAGGGCAGTAATCCTCTTTGGGATCCCGGAGAAGAAAGATCCCTCTGCCTCATCAGCGTTTGATGCAGATGGCGTGACACAGAACGCAGTTCGATTGATCCGATCAGCAGTTCCCGGGATGGTCATTATGACCGACGTATGCGCATGCGAATACACCGATCACGGGCACTGTGGAATTATTACTGAAGAGAGGGACGGGCCGGATCTCGATAATGACAGCTCCCTCACACTTATGGCAAAGATTGCAGTCAGCCATGCAGAGGCAGGTGCAGATTGCGTTGCACCCTCCTGTATGCTTGATGGCCAGGTGAAGACGATCAGGGCTGCACTCGATGAAAAAAACTTCCAAAAGACGCCGATTCTCTCCTATTCGACAAAATTTTCCAGTGCCCTTTATGGTCCATTCCGTGAAGCCGCCGACTCCTGTTATTCCTGCGGTGACCGGACCACCTACCAGATGGATCCGGCAAATGCACGGGAAGCATTCAGGGAATCAAAACTTGATTCAGAAGAAGGTGCTGATATACTGATGGTCAAGCCTGCCGGATTATATCTGGATATTCTGAAAGAGATCCGAACCCTCGGCCTCCCGGTTGCTGCATATCAGGTGAGCGGTGAGTATGCAATGATCAAATCAGCCGCCATGAATGGCTGGATTGATGAAAAAAACGTTGTACTTGAGTCCCTGATCTGCATCAAGAGGGCAGGGGCCGATTTAATCATAACATATTTTGCAGAAGATGCTGCAAGGTGGTTACATGAGAAGTGAAGAACTCTTCAAAAAAGCAGAAAAACTCATTCCAGGAGGAGTAAGCAGCCCTGTCAGGGCGATCAAGCCCTATCCCTTCTATACAGAGTCGGGAAAAGGAGGACGAATCAGAACTGCAGATGAGACCGAACTCATCGACTGCTGCCTTGGTTATGGCCCTTTGATCCTCGGCCACGCTCATGATGCTATAAAAGCAGCCATTCAAAAACAGCTTGATCGCGGCTGGCTCTATGGAACACCGACTGAGCAGGAGATCGAAATGGCAGAGCGGATCATCCGCGACCAGCCCGGTATCGAGATGGTGCGATCTGTCTCAAGCGGATCAGAAGCCACAATGGCGGCAATCCGTCTTGCCCGTGGTTATACCGGGAAGAAGAAGATTCTCAAGATCGAAGGGGGTTTTCACGGTGCCCATGACAGTGTCCTGATCAAGGCAGGGTCAGGTGCAACCACATTGGGAATCCCGGATTCAGCTGGAATTCCCCCCGGTGTTGCCGAATTTACCAGGCAGGTACCCTATAATGATCCCGTGGCACTTGATCAGATCCTCGCCGGCGATGATGATATCGCCGCATTCATCCTTGAACCTGTGATGGGGAATATCGGCCCTATCCTGCCGGAAGAGCACTATCTGAAAGAAGTACGGAGGATCACTCAGGAACACGATGTCCTCCTCATCTTTGATGAAGTAATCACCGGATACAGGCTTGGGATCGGTGGTGCTGCAAAGAAGTACGGGATAACACCGGATCTCACCACACTCGGAAAGATCATCGGAGGCGGACTCCCCATCGGTGCCTTCGGAGGGAGGAGGGATATCATGGAGATGATCGCACCTGCCGGCCCAGTCTACCAGGCAGGAACCTTCAGCGGTAATCCCCTCTCGCTTGCCGCCGGAATTGCAACCATCGACTATCTGAATACCCACCAGGAAGAGTATCGCCGTGCAGAAGAGCGCACCAGGGCAATAGAAGATAGTCTTCCCTCATCTGCGAAGGGATCATTTGTCAGGACACAATCCATCTTTAAATACTTCTTCAGAGACAATCCACCCAAAAATTATGCCGAGGCAAAAGAGAGTGATACTGATACATTCAGAACTTTCTGGAAAGCGGCCCTTCAGAATGGCGTCTTCATCCCTCCGGCACAGTTTGAATCAAATTTCCTCTCATTTGCACATACTGACGAAGATATCGAGACGATTGCCGGAGTATACCATTCATGCCTGCCATAATCAGGATAGGCACCCGGGCAAGTGCCCTTGCACAAAGGCAGACGGAGATCGTCTCCAGCCTCCTGCTGGAGAATGGGATTGAATCAAAGAGTGTCATCATCAAAACGGAAGGCGATACACATACCGGTGTCCCCCTTCACGAGGTTGGTGGTCAGGGCATCTTTGTCAGGGCACTTGATGATGCGATCCTCCGTGGTGAGATAGACTGTGCAGTCCATAGTATGAAAGATATTCCTGCAGCACGACCTGTGGGTATCAGAACAGCAGCAATCCTCCCCCGCGATCCTCCAAATGACTATCTTGCGTTTGAGACTCCACTTGATGAGATCTCCTGCATCGGAACCTCCAGTACCAGACGGCGGGCACAACTTCTTCGGTACAACCCAACGCTTCAGATCAGGGAACTCAGGGGCAATATCGATACACGAATTCGAAAGCTCACATCCGGCGAATATGATGCCATAATGCTGGCTGAAGCAGGTCTTGCCCGCATGTCAATCCATCTAAACGGGATTCGGCTTCCGACAAAACACTTTGTCCCTGCTCCCAACCAGGGGACGATTGCAATCGTCTGTCGGGATGATCCGGTAATCTTTGATCTCCTTCAGCCACTCGATCACCCGGCAACCCGCAGGGACACAGAGATCGAACGTGCAGTGATGGAAGAGGTGGGTGGCGGTTGCTTTACTCCGCAGGGGATCTACTGTCAAAACGGCAACCTGATCGCAGAGATCCTATCACTGGATGGAAAGATCTATGAACGAATCGAAGTGCATGTGGAGAATAGTGATGACGCACGCAGGATCGGAGCAGAACTTCGTGATCGTTCATTAAATCTTATTCTTGATGCAAAAGAGAAACTGGGGTTGAAATAACGATGAGCGGAATCGTATATCTTGTCGGATCAGGGCCGGGCGGCCTTGGATTATTAACATTCCGTGCGCGGGAAGTGATTGATTCAGCAGAAGTAATCCTCTACGACCAATTGCCCGGAGATGAGATACTTGCAACATTACCGTCAACAGCTGAGAAGATCAACTGCGGCAAATTCGGGGGATCCCATACCCTGAAACAGGAAGAGATCGAGAGTCTGATGGTGGACAGGGCACAGCAGGGCAAACGTGTTGTCAGGCTGAAAGGAGGCGACCCATTCGTCTTTGGCCGTGGCGGAGAGGAGATGGAGGTTCTGAGAGAACATAATATTGCTGTCGAGGTCGTACCAGGGATCACCAGTGCAGTAGCTGTTCCCGGGTGTGCAGGGATTCCTGTTACGCACCGGAACCATGCAAGCCAGGTTACATTTCTGACAGGGCATGAGGACCCGACAAAAGAAGGATCGGCAATAGACTGGGGATGGCTTGCCGGATCACCAGGTACTATCGTAATCCTGATGGGGGTAAAAAACCTGGACATGATCACCAGATCCCTCATCGAGCACGGGATGGCATCCGAGAAGCCGGTTGCCGTTATTGAGCGGGGATTCCGCCCTGATCAACGTGTAACCATAGGAACTCTTTTTGATATTGTTGAAAAAGCCAGAGAGGCCGGGGTGAAGCCACCCGCAATCATCATTATCGGAGAAGTCGTCTCCCTATATCGTGATGGGAGCGAAGGGGCATGGAGCAGGTCCGATACACAACAATAACCAAACATTGTCCAGTCTATCTATCAGATCAAAATCTTCACTTCAGGAGTGTCTGCTTCCAGTTAGTCTTCGGAGTTCTCCGAAACTCTTTATCATCATTGAAGACGAGGTATCTTGATCATCTATGCGCAGTGATGAAATAAAGAAAGGGTACCCGCGAGCCCCAAATCGTTCTCTTCTCAGATCTCTTGGTCTCAGCAACAGCGAGATGGATCTCCCGTTCATCGGAATTGCAAATGCCTGGAATGATATCGTCCCCGGCCACACCCATCTCAGAAACCTGACCAATAAGGTCAGGGAAGGGATCGCAGCCGGGGGTGGTGTTCCGTTCGAGTTTGGAGTGATTGGGATCTGTGACGGGATTGCAATGGGACATACGGGAATGCGATATTCCCTCCCTTCACGGGAAAATATTGCAGATTCAATCGAACTGATGGTGGAGGCACATCGGTTTGACGGTCTTGTCTGTGTTGGTACCTGTGATAAAATTGTACCAGGTATGCTGATGGCAGCAGCTCGTTTGGATATCCCTGCCATTCTCCTCACCGGCGGCCCGATGATGCCGGGGACACTCAATGGAAAGGATCTCTCGCTTGTCGATGTCTTCGAGGCAGTCGGTAAAGTTGCTGCCGGATCATTTCCGGAAGAAGAACTCGGTACCCTGGAGTGCGCGGCGATGCCCGGATGCGGGAGCTGCCAGGGCCTGTATACCGCAAACACAATGGCATGCATGACCGAAGCCATGGGGATGTCCTTGGCAGGATCCGCAGCCATTCCGGCAGTTGAATCAGATAAACTCCGGGTAGCACGTGAAACAGGATCCACAATCATGGATCTCGTTCGATCCGGTATATCTTCCAGACAGATCATCACAGAAAACAGCCTGAGAAATGCGATCCGGGTTGATATGGCGCTCGGTGGTTCGACAAATACCGTCCTGCATCTTATGGCCATTGCCAGAGAAGCCGATATTCCCCTGAATCTCGCAACATTTAACCAGATAAGCGATGAGACGCCGCATATCTGCCACATGCAGCCTGCCGGCCCGCACGCAATGGTTACATTCAATCGTGCGGGCGGAATCCCAGCCATCTTCAACCGCTTGATCGAATACCTTGAAGATACAATGACTGTATCCGGAAGATCTGTGCATGAGATCGCAACCAGTGTTCTCAGGCTGGATGAGACGATCATCAAATCCATTGAAAACCCAATCCACACAAGCGGAGGTCTTAGAATTCTCTTTGGAACGCTTGCACCAAATGGTGCAGTCGTCAAATATGCAGCAGTCCCAGAATCGATGTGGCAACACAAAGGTCCTGCACGTGTCTTTGATGGAGAAGAATCGGCAATGAAGGCCATTCTTGCCTGTGAGATACAGGAAGGGAATGTTGTTATCATCAGATATGAAGGTCCAAAGGGCGGACCTGGCATGCCTGAGATGCTTTCACCGACATCTGCCCTGATGGGACTTGGATATGAACGGGTTGTTCTTGTAACGGATGGGAGGTTCTCAGGAGGTACACGAGGACCCTGTATCGGTCATGTCGCACCAGAAGCAGAAGTCGGGGGGCCGATTGCTCTGGTCAGGGACGGGGATGAGATCGCAATCGACCTCTCGGCAAAACGGCTTGACCTCAATGTCGATGAAACCGAACTCGATCGGAGGCGAAGCATGTGGCGGCCAAAGGAACGCACAAGAAAGGGTGTCCTCTCACGATATGCCCGAACCGTTGGACAGGCTGATTCCGGGGCAGTCCAAATATAATCAACCTCTTTTTTACCGATATGCTTGTAAAAAGTTGAGAAAGAGAGATAGTACTTATTCAAAGAGTGGATCTATAGAATCTTCAAAAAGATTGGATGTCCGATCGGATGACCTGACAACATCCTGTTTCGTCTCTTTTGCCTCTTCAAGCAACTCAGAGATCCGTGGTGCCTTTCCGATGGTAGAGAGAAGGACAACCGCTGCGATATAATTGGATCCAACAGGATAATCACCACCCCTTACCTCAATTCCGGCAATATTCTCTTCAACCCAGGACTTGGACTTTTCAACACCCTTCCTGTCCAGCTCATTTGGAGGACCTGCCACAAGAACCAGTGCCCGTTCTGCTGTTGTATAATCACAGGGGAGTGTCAGGCGACCGAGCATTGCCCTTCTGACAAGACCGATGATCTTGGCAGATTTATCCTCTCCGGTGAGAGCACTATCATCTTTCTCTTTCTTCCCAAAGCCTGAGAAGAAACTTTTCTTCGGTTTGGTTTTCGTGATGACATCAGATATTGCATATCCAATGGTTGAGATACCGCCGCCCCTGAGGGTATTGATAATCTCGGATGAATCAACAACCATCTCACCAATGCCAAACTGTCCGACCTCACCTGCCCTGAAGAGCACGCCAAATCTCCTGACGAGCTCCTCATTCAGCCGGTCATATGCACTCTTGACACTTTCTCCCTCTTCTTTCCATGCACTATTATCAAAGACAAAAGTGTTATCCGCTTCGTTGACGAGTGTCGCCAGGCTGCGTGCAGCATTGTACGAATAGAGTCTCCCCTCTTCAGGTGCGGGGATCATGGCAAGTGCATACACCGGTTCACGGTAGATGCGTTTTAAATGCCTGCAGAGAACCGGGGTGCCACCTGAACCGGTCCCACCCCCAAGCCCGGCAACAACGATAAACGCATCGATATCATGCGTTCCCCGGGTATCGATGGCATTAATGATCGTATCAATCTCATCGGCGGTGATCTTTGCACCGGTGACATTATCTGTACCTACTCCATGGCCTTTGACAACCGTCTGCCCGATGAGAAGACGATCCTTCATATCGATGTTCTGCAGGCCGAGAAGATCTGTCCGTGCTGAATTTACCGCGATTCCGCGAAAACTGCCATCTTGAAGTTTCTTGTCATGCGCGAGGAACATATCGACAATTTTTCCTCCCGCCTGCCCAAATCCAATAAAGAATACCCGCATTGTATAGACACCTGTCACGCAAATGAATATTATCGTTGTATCCGCACAATATAAGAGAATATCGAAAAATACTCTTAAAGAACCGCAATGGATCCAACGTGAGAACAAACAATCACAGACAGCAGGCAGATACGTTTCTGTCCATTTAGTGGATTGAGAATAATGGGATTTCACCGCATCCCGATAGAAAAAACAAAGGAGAGCATACTCTTTGAATGAAGAGGAACACATAAGCAAAAAGCGCATAAAAATTTCATGTTTTGAAAGGATCAATTCCGCATGTTTCAATTCAGCTTCAGAGAAGAGAGGTGATTTTGACCCATTATTAAAATTAAACTTAATTAACGTCTTTTGTATTTCAAAGCATTAATTAACAGAGAATGTTCAGGTACCGTGGGGCATTTCCATTCGCTCCGGTGTGATAGTATGATCGATCAATTTATTGAAGGAAATAAAACTTTTATTAAAGAAGACTTTGAAAAAGACAGAAAACGATATTCCGATCTGGTACAATCCCAGAGCCCGAAGACACTGTGGATTGGGTGTGCAGACTCGCGTATCGATCCGGAGCGAGTTACTCATGCGAAAGCGGGCGAGCTCTTTGTCCATCGAAACATAGCAAATATCGTTCCTCTTCAGGACTGGAACTTTGCAAGCGTCCTTGAGTATGCTGTTGCACACCTTAAGGTTGAGAATATTGTCATCTGCGGCCATTCGGAATGCGGAGGTATCAAGGCTCTCGATAAAGAGATGCAGGATTCATATATCCCCCTCTGGATCAATAATGCTCGTGAGGCACAGATCAGGGTCGATGCAAAAATTCCACCCCCAAAGAACGCAGAAGAAGAAAAGAAGCGGCTGACTGAGATCGAGAAAGAGAATGTCCGTCTCCAGATAGAACATCTCAGAACATACCCAATCGTAAAAAAGGCAGAAGAAGAGAATAAGGTGGGGATACACGGCCTCTATTACTATCTTGAAACCGGGATCCTTGAGGAGCTCAGGTAGAGGAGCTCTTCAACTCTTTTTCTATCTCAGCCCGGATTAAAGGAAGCGAGATCCTGCCGATCGGAGTAACGCGCCTATTGATCAGTATAATGGGAAGAGGGGGCTGATGCTCTTCGATGATCGAACGTATTCTCTGTGGCAGACCATCATCAATAAGGGTGAGATGAAGCGAGACGGTATCGCCATACTCCTTCTTCAGCGCCTTTTCAAGCGCCGCAACAGCAGGGAGAAGCTTCTCTCCAGGCGCACATTCGGTCAGTTCACAGCTTCGCTCATCATTGCAGGGGAATGGCCCACATGAGAGTTCTTCTAACCCGATGATCTCGATATCGATCTCAAAACTCATAATAGATATCTGGATTGAGACAATTTAGCACCATCGTTTCCATGCAGGAAAAAGAATGGGGTCATAAGTTACTTCAAAAAAGTTTCTTATTCAGAGAGAGGAAAAAAGGTAATCTTTATTGCTCTTTTCAACGACTGTAAAAGAAGGTAATTCCATGACCAGACCGATTCTAATTGACTTTTTCGCTACATGGTGCGGGCCATGCAAGATGCAGACCCCTATCATTGAGGACCTGAAGGTAAAGCTCGGGGATGCTGTTGAGATCAAGACAATCGATGTCGATCACCATATGGATCTTGCTGGAAAATACCAGATCCAGGTTGTCCCGACACTGATAATCGAAAAAGACGGAGCTGTTATCCACAAACTCGAAGGAGTAACCGATGCACGCAGACTGGAAGAGCTCCTGAAACCGCTTATCTGATGGATGAAAAAGACTGTATAAAATCACTCATTTCGGTCTTAAACAAGACTTATGGCACCATTTCGTGGTGGGATGCACCATTTGACGAAGTGGCAATTGGCGCGATTTTGACCCAGCAGACACGCTGGGAGAATGTTGAGGCGGCATTAACCCGGCTGAGATCAGCCGGGTTGAATACCCTTGCCGCGATTACGACAGCGGATCCGGCAGATCTGGAGTCATGTATACGATGTACCGGGTTTTACCGGGTCAAATCTGCACGGCTCCGCCGGCTTGCTTCATTTATTCTTGAGGAGTATGATGAGAAGAACCGGATCGATCAGATCCCGACAGATGTCCTGAGACGTTCCCTCCTCACCGTAAACGGCGTGGGGGAAGAGACTGCGGACAGTATCCTCTGTTATGGTCTTCATCGGAAGACGTTTGTTATTGATGCCTATACCCGCCGGATCTGTACCTGCGCCGGAATATCCCTCCCGGATAATCAGTTGCGCCACTTCTTTATCTCTGCCCTCGGTTCCAACACCCGCCTCCTCAGATCCTGCCATGGTCAGATTGTTGAATATGCAAAAGAGTATTGTAGTAAGAAGAGATGTCAGGAATGCAGAATCCGGATTTTACACGAATAGGACGCCGCCTCTTCAATGAAGGGCTGATTGGCGGTAACTTTGGCAATATGAGTATACGATCCGTTGAGGGGTACCTGATCACGAGACGTGGTTCATACCTTGATGATCCTGGAGACCTTGTCCGGGTGATTCCCGGCGATCCGGTTCCAAAGGGTACATCAAGCGAATACCGGGTTCATGAAGCGATCTACAGGGAGACTGAACATGACGCAATCGTGCATGCCCATCCCTCATGTGCGATTGCAGCTTCGCTTCTGATGGATCGGATCATCCCAATCGACAGCGAAGGGCAGATGCTCTGCCCGGAGATTGTTGTGGTCGGCGGTGTTCCCGGCACTCAGGAACTCGCAGAGAATTGTGCAGACGTCCTGAAAAGAAGTAATCTTGTTATTGCCCGGGGGCATGGGACATTTGCTGCCGGAAAAACCATAGATGAGGCATATCTCTTCACCTCGCTTGCAGAGCATGCATCCCGCATACTCTTCTATACCGGCTATTTCACGAAAAATTCCAATGATACCCAGAAGACCACAGACAGATGAGATAAAAGTGAGAAGAGTCAAAATTAGTTCTTCTTCACATCCTCGATTCGGTTCAGCTGTTCACGGAGCTTCCGGATTTCCGCCGTCGTCTCACGGTGAAACGCAAGGAAGATATCGCCCAGAAGACCAAACATCAGAATAATCAGTCCTGACATGATCAGAAGCCCTGTCAGGACAGTCATTGGTATGCGTTCAATATTCTGGAACCAGTCATAGACGACATAGATCCCAAACACGACACCCACCAGGGTGAGTAACAGTCCGATAATACCAAAATAGAAGAGAGGATTCCCCATTTTGGCAAGCCGATAGATGGTCTTGATGATCTTGTATCCATCCCGGATCGGATGGAGCTTTGTGGGGGTGCCCGGCCTCTGGCAGTAACTCACAGGAACAACCATTACTTTCAGCTCGTTCCTGACCGCTTCAGCTGCAATCTCGGTCTCGATCTCAAAGCCTGATTTCTTCAGGTTCATCCGGGAGATCGAATCCCTGGTAAAAGCCCGGTACCCGGAGAGGATATCCTGTAGATAGACTCCATGAGCCCATTTGAAGAGAACATTGATGAGATAATTTCCAAAATGATTCAGGCGTGTCAGGGCTCCCTTCTCATACCCGGATAACCGCTCACCAATGACATGGTCGGCACCAGCTTCAAGTGGGGCGAGCATACGATCGGCATCTGCAGGAGTATAGGTGCCATCCCCGTCAAGCATGAGAATATAAGGCTCTCGAATCATCGAGAACGCCTCGATAATTGCCGCACCCTTGCCTCTGCCAACCTGGATCTCTACCTGTGCACCTGCTCGTTCTGCAGCCTCCACCGTCCCATCGGTACTCTTACCATCAATAACAAAGATCCGGGTAAAGCCCATCTCCTGAAATTCACGGATGAGAGGTCCGATGGTCTCGCCTTCATTGAGTGTAGGAATGAGAATACAGACATCCGTTCGTTCGATGGCCATTATACATTTATTAATAAGTTCATTCTGATAAGTGCTTGTATGGGTTTTGGGAAGCCGGGGATACGGATCCTTGGCATCGCTGAGAGCTGGACCGGGAGAGAACGATCTATCCTTGCCGGTGTTGTCATGAGAGGTGATCTTCGGATTGACGGATCGGCAATCACCCACCTGACTGTTGGAGGGACTGATGCCACCGATGCCGTGCTACACCTCTTCTCCTCATTATCCCGATCAGATATCAACCTGATCCTGATATCGGGTGCTGCAATCGCCTGGTACAATATCATCAATCCCGATCGGATCCGGGAGGCGGCCAGAACCCCGGTAATAATTATCACATACGAAGAGTCTGGAGGGCTCGAAGAGGCGATCGGCAGACATTTTCCCGGTGATATTAAGAGATTGGATGCATACCGCGCCCTGGGTGAACGTGATTGCATCTGCCTGAAGACAGGGTATCCGGTCTATATCAGGCGATCCGGGATTCCCCTGGAGGATGCAGCGAGGATCATCAACAGGTTCACCCTGGATGGCAGAGTACCTGAACCCGTCAGGGTTGCACGGCTCTTTGCCCGTTCGGTTATGCAATCCGCTCTGAACGGGAGAGAATCCGACCATCCTCCTTATGATACACATCAAGCCTGACAGCATCACCGGGTAGAACCGTACCATCGGTCAGATCAAGAAAGATCTGATTCCCCGGATACCAGTAATATCCTGTCGAGCCGGGACCTTCCATCCTCTCAACCCCGATATGATATGTCGGTATGAAGATATGGGCATTCATTGAAGAGATGAAAGCTCCGGAATCCTGATCATTGACGAAGATCTCGGCTCTGAGATCATCATTTTTAAAGACAGTGCTCCCGGTATGTGTTATGGTCATTCTGCTGTCATAATTCAGTCCACCATTTTTTTCACAATGATGGTTCAGCTGCGTGATCGCAAAGATCTCCGGGGGCTCTTTGGGTGGTCCTCCCGGCCAGAGCGGGATATGAAGCATCATGAAGAGAAGAACAGCAAGAATGATTGTAATGACAACCATCAGAAGTACCCCCTGAACATGTGATACTGCTCCTGCAGATTGCTCATCGGACATCATAAAATTGGTTATAGACCGGACTATTTATGAGAACCGAAGAGAGTCTGAAAGAAGAGATAGAGATGAATAAAAGAATGGATCTCTTACTCCTCAAAATTGGCAAACGCCAACTCGTACATCCAGTCAAGAAGGAGTTCGCAGGTTTCTACAACACATTCGCGTTCGCAGCCGATACAGGGGATCAGGTATTCACCAGCCATCAGGAGAGAGGGATCAATCACCCGCTTTTTTGTTGATCTCAGGAGATATGTCTTAATCCCGTTTTTACGGTATTCATGCCGCTCAACCATCCCTGTATCGATGAGCTTCCTGACAATCCGTGAACATTTCCTGGAATCTACATTCAGGAGTTTCCATAATTCGCTCTGAAGAACACCATCGCTCTTCGACTGTATCAACAGGAGCGCTTCGTCAAACAGGTCATCAGTCATAGTGCTTCAGAGGGCGGGTGCGATGCTCAGAATATTGTTCCCACGTATGACAACACAACCCAGATTTCGTTCACGTGAACCTTCTATGAGCTCGGTTGCTTCATCCATATGGAGGTTGAGATACTCATCAACGGCAATAAGCCTTCCCTCTAGTTTTCGCCCGTCATCCTTTATTTCTACGACAATTTTAGAATCGACAAGAGAATTTACTTTTTTAATCGGCAGAACAATACTTGACACCATTATGAATACTATCGCAGGGTTGCCACATTAACCTTTTCATATATCATAATGGAGAACAAGGATCAGACAAATGGATCAAAGGGTCCATGTGACCGGGAATAACCGGCAATCCTGGAACCGAGTTCTCTGACAGGGTCAAGACCAGGATCATCAAATATATCGGCAGGACCAATCAGCCGCCCGCGAGCGAGTGTGAAGGCCAGGCAGACAACACGCGGAGGTCCACCTGAACGCGATCCCTGTGCATCACAGAGAGAGACCGGAATGAGCGGCATCATGGGCCGGTCCCTGACAGAGGAGCGTACCATGTACGGGTGTGCAAAGGGCTCGACCGCTTCACCGTAGTCTGGAAAAATGCCGCCTGTCCTGAGAAGCAGGCCGGGAGATGCCGCTTCAGGAGATCCGGTCACAGATGCTGCATGCTCTCCATCTCTCTTCGAGACCATACATATCCGCACCTCTTCAGGTCTTCTGATCAAGGCGAGAAACCTGTATATATCCTCCGGAAGGGAGAAGGTCTGTTCCGAGCCCTGACAGGTGGTGGTAAAGACAAACCCCTCCTGAAGCGCAGTATCAGTAACAAGCCGTGTTGTAGTGAATGGATCCCCAAAGATACGATAGAGGTGGAGATTAAAGAGATCAGGGGTGGGATGATCGGCAAGGAAGAGTACAATCTCCTCGGATCTGCGCTCGGCAAACGAGAGAGTACATGATACAGTGGAGGTGGGATCAGGTGGGAAAATGTTCTTCTTTCGGAGATAGTCATGACAGGATTCAAGAACCCTGTGTACGAGGGATTGAATTCCATCCTCTTCCCGATGTGTCATGAGGAACCCGACCGTATCCCCGCATCGGAATACAAAAGAATCAATGAGCATTCCACCCTCCTCTTTCTTCAGGAGGCGGGCTGCCAGTTCAAGCATACCGGGATGTAACCGGTGGCCTGCCGGAAATCCGCCGGGGCGGGAGGTGACAAGGGTGCATTTCAACAACAAGGAGTCCGTCATTCCCACAATCTCCCTTATTCTGGCAGCGCTTCAAGACGCTCGATAATGCCTCTGCTCCCGACATAAATCGGTGTCTTCTGATGGACCTCTTCCGGAAGAATATCAAGGAGATCTGAAGATCCATTGCTGATCCTCCCCCCTGCCTGCTCTGCGAGGAACCCTATCGGCTGGGCTTCAAAGACCAGTCTCAGTTTCCCTTCAGGCTTTCCATGCGCGGCAGGATAAGCATAGAGGCCACCGTATCTCAGGATCTGATGGAAGTCAGCCACAAATGAACCTGAATAGCGGCTCTTTGCACCTTCAGCCTCGAGTGCTGTAATAAATGAGGTATGTTTTTTCGTCCATTTCGGCCTCTCTCCGCCACTTCCATAGATAGTACCCTCCGGCAGGGTGATCGAATCCTCCATCAGCAGATACCTCCCATCGTCAGCCTGAGAGAAGAGAGCGACACCTGAGCCAACCGAGAGGGTAAGGGTTGTCATCGGTCCATAGAGAAGATAGAGGGCTGCTTTCATCTCGTTACCCTTCCGAAGAACCGAACGTCCCTCATAGATCCCGACGATCGTACCAACTGCAAGATTTACCGCAATCAGAGATGATCCATCAAGCGGATCCATCACCACAGAATAGCGACCAGTGGAATTTCTGCATTCATAGACCTTCTCCTGCTCTTCAGATGCGATCAGTGAGACAAGACCTGAGTGTGCAAGTACTGTGGTAATATGCGTATCCGACCAGGTATCCATCTCAGCCTGGACTTCACCTGATGTATTGAGTGAGGTGGCATACCGCTGATGTGAGATAAATGCGCTCCGGATCGGCCCTGCCTGTTCTGCAATCAGGCAGATAAGTTCAGCAAGATCAGCCTCACATCCCTTCTCCCCAAGATATTCCTGTACTGTAATCATATCCTCATCACCCATGTACGTCTCGTCCCTGCACCGGGCACACGTATCAGTTCGTCATCTGTCGACATCTTAATTATACTCATCCTTACCTGTACTTTGTCTGCTTGTCAGAATATCATGCACTTTCGTGAGAGCTTCGATTGCATCAGATCGTTTCTGGTCGATTGCATATTCAGAAAGATAGTCGAGGAGCCGATCCCTTTCTTCATCACCGAGGACAGAAACAATACGCTCATAGGTACGTTCAGGATAGAAGAGATCTGTTGCAGTTCTGATAAGAAGAGCCTCCGTCTCCAGAGAGATGAACCCGTCTTCCCGGGCACGTCGAAAGGTGCACCTGATATTGACAAGTGGAACAGAGAGGGGAGATAACGTTTCTGGATCAAAAACAAGGGCAACCTCATCATCAGATACCAGCGTCCCATTCCGGTAGAGAGAATAGATAAGACCCACACCTTCCATACCCAGGGAATCCAGTTCTGCTGCCCTGAGTGCTCCCATACTTGAAGCACCGATTACCATAATACCACTCCGTAGAAGAGAAAGAATCTCACGATGGCCGACAGCAGAATCCTGGAAGAAATATCCGTCAATAATACAGACGAGAGTTATGCCCGATCCAATAACAGTTGTCAGATCCCCGCGCCTGATAGGAGGGAGAAAAGCGGCTTCCGGACAGAGTACCCGTGCTTCCTCATGAGGAAGACTTGGGCCGAGGTAAACGACTGCGCCGTGCATTCCTACACCGTTCTCCTATTCTGTCCTGATCCATTGCGTATACTTCAAGGCCGGGAACAACAACCCGTACAACGGGAATGCCGATATCTGGTCGTGTCAGATCAGAGACGATGACCCGGTCAAATCCTGCTGAGACGATGCGATCGCAGACGTACCTGATATCGGTCAGTAAATCATCACTGGAGTGGCCAGGCATCCTTTCGAACGGTATATCACCATTCTCCCGGAACCAGTACCCGTTCAGTCTTTTTGTGCGTTCATACCCAATCTGCCTTCTCATATCTGCAACCACCGTGTCTTCGCGGGCACCGTGAATCTGGGTGAGACGGCTCTGGGCAACCTCGGTGAGTGCGCGAAGAAGTGCAATCTCCGGTGCGGTATGAGTACCCATACCTGTGACAAGAAGCGCCGGATCGCAGAGGACGGTATCATCTGCAACGGCAGCGCAGGTCGGAATCCCGATATCGCTTGTAATATCCCTCAGGATAAGATCCACTCCCTCCTGGGAGAAGCGATTGATAATAGACGAGCTGATGGGATCAGTAATATCGATGATACGGTTGCCGGTATAACGGCTTGCCTCAACAAGTGACCATGCATCCCGTTCAATAACTTCCAGCAGTCCATGGATAATCGCCTCTTCAAGGGTATTTCCGGATGCAATCCCATTCGTATTTGTCCGATGAAGGGGCCGATATACATGGGAGAGGGGATGATATACTGCATGTGCCGGCAGCAGCACCTCCTCGTTATTGATGATATCATATCCGGCGGCCCATGGTATTGCAGCATCCCTGTCCGCACCCGCCGGGAGGATCAGATCGACAGGATCAACCGCGGCCATTTCCCGTGAGATATCAGAATATCGCCCAAATTTCACTGGATCGGAATGCATCTCGGCTGAACATCGTTCGATCCCTTCCATGATGGCAGAAACCCGTGCGGCAACGGGTGTTGCGCCTTTCCCATTATATACTGATATTGCTCCTCCCTCGGCAGTTGGGCGGATACAGGAGAAGACAGGTATGCCAAGGCGATCCAGACCCGTAATATCTGCCACCCGCGTGATACCAGCTTGTGGTAGCAGAGGTTCAATCCGTTCAAGGGTTAACTCGGGAGAAACAGCCCGGTGTGTTTCGATCATATACCCTTTCGGGCAGGTTTTCAACTGCATCTGACTCTGTATAGATCTTATCTTCCCCGATACTTACTACCTTTGCAATATGGTACGTATTCAGGCTGACAGACTATATATGATCACGCGTTGAGATCACAACAGATGAACGCGCTACATGGAAAAAAACGGGATGATGCCCTTGATGCTGCCCGCGGAGTGTCTCTCATCGCAATGATCGCCTACCATATCGTCTTCGATCTGAGCTATTTCGGATTTATTCAGTTTGACCCGTTTTTCCGCTACCTGGCATATCCGATCGCCGGTTCATTCATCTTCATCGCCGGGATTTCTCTTTCCATAAAAGCTCAATCAATCGGGCTCCAGGCCGATTACAGAGCATCTGTCTCTCCATTCATCTCACGCGGCATAAAGATCCTCGGGATCGCTGCCGGAATAACGATTGGCACCTGGATCTACCCCCATGAAGGGTTCATTGTTTTTGGAATCCTCCATCTCATAGGAATCTCCACCATCCTCGCAATCCTGTTCCTCCCTCTGGGAAGATGGAATATCCTTCCGGCTGGTATGATTATTCTCATCTGGCTGATCTTCTTTCCTCTCAATGGATCCGCATATCTGATCCCACTTGGTATCTATCCCCCCGGCTTCTATACGCTGGATTATGAGCCACTCATCCCATGGTTCTCCCTGATCCTTGTTGGAATTGCAGCGGGATCAGTGTGGTATTCCGGAAAAAGGATAAAACAACGAGAGAACAGGATTGTGAAACTCCTCGCTGTTCCCGGACGAAATTCACTGATCATCTATCTGATACACCAGCCGATCATCATCGGTTTTCTTTTCCTGATCAGAGAAGCCGGGATCTGGTAGTCTGGATTTTTCCAGGAGAGAAACAGAAAGGTTAATTGTTCTGCCTTGAGAATCGATTAGTATGTGTGCCGGTTTTTTGAAGGGTTTCTTTGGGAAGAAACCTCACATGGTCTACAGCCCGCCTCCACCTTCAATATCCCACGGTGCTGGCATGCAGATACCAGAATACAAGAACAAGCCGTACTTCATTGTGGCTTCTGTTGAGATGGGCAATACCACCACAAAATGTATCCTGACTGGAACCAGTCTGGAAACCGGGGCATGCTATGTTATCAACAAGACAGTGAGCATGAGCAGGGATGTCCGTCCCCCAAAACCCGGAGAGGAGATCTTTGGAAAGACACTGGACGGAACCGAACTGACACGGGAATCGGTAACCGAGCTCGTCCGTGACACCCTCATCCAGTGCCACCGTGAGGCGAACCTCGATATCAAGAGTGATCTTGATTTTGTGGTGAGGAGTACCGGGGTTGTTGCGGCCATGGAATCCCCCGATCAGGTCGGCGACTTCGTTATCGCGCTTGCCAATGGTTGTCTAGAAGCCGGGGTACCCCCGCGAAAGATGACCCCGCCGATGTCAATTGACAATCTCCCTAAAAAACTGAAGAATTACAGTTTCGCTGACCGCCTCGTCTTTACAGGCGCGGTTGCCGGAGTGGTTCCACCTGTTGGAAGTACCGGAGTGGAAATGGTGGCTAACGAGATGGAAGGAGAGCTTGCCATGGCTGGAATCAAGGAGGGTGCCAAATGGACCCCGGTTGATTTCAGGAATCCCTGTATATCACTTGATTTTGGAACCACGCTTGATGGAAGAATCACAGGGGATGTTCCCTCTGAAGCAGAGAACCCGTTTGCAAAAACAATCGGCAATTTCTGTGGCCTTGCCGGAGCAATTCCCGATGCGATCGTCAGGGGAACCGGTCTTGTTGAAGGGAGAACAGGCACCGCACTTGATGTCTTTGGTGAAGGGAAGGGGGGAGGGAGTTTCTCTTTTGGAAGGCGCAGGAAAGTAGTATCCGACTATGTGGATCTCTGCAATCAATATATAGATATCAGGATAGTTCCCCCGGATCGTAAGCGGTTTGGCCGTGTTCCGGTTTATGCCGATGTCGCAGCCGAATCTGGTGTGGCACTTATCGGATGTGATTGTGGAATTAACGGAGACGGGATCGACAACCTCAAAAAGATTGGTGCGGAGATCTATGGGAAACACAGATTATCTGTTGTGACGGAAGTTATCGATCGTATCTGTGCAAGCATGGCTCTCAGGATGATCGATGTCTGTAACGAACGACATTTTATACCTGAGAATGCATCAATCGGTTTTACGGGAAGAGCAGCGATATCCGGAAATAAACCCATGTATATCCTTGATGGGATCATCGAACGTGAGTTGTTTGCAGATCCAATCGATCATCTCGTCTTTGTCGATGATGGGCTTGCCCGGGGTGCCGCACTGATGGGGCGCTGTATGAATTCGCTCGGAAAACCGAAAAACCCCCTTGGCGGTGTACGAGGTGGGGGATGCATCATGGGTAAAAGAATTAAAATCGGGAGATAGAGGATGGAAGATGCAGAATTATTTGATCTGGTTATCCCGCCGGGAGTACCGAGAACCATTATTCGCACAGTGATGGAGAATTATAATGTCGAACTGGTGCCCCATAATACCCGTCTCAGTTTTGCAAATATGGATGGGGATGAGCGTGAACTCCTGGCATTCCGGGGAGAAAAGGAAGAAGTTGAACGCGTTGAGGCGTTCATGTTTGAAGAACTGAAAAAATTTATCAATTAATTTTTTTTCCAACACCAAAAATCGAGACGAGAAGTGCTTTTTGGGCATGGAGGCGGTTTTCAGCCTGATCCCATACAGCACTCTGTGGTCCGTCAAGAAGTTCATCGGTGATCTCACAACCACGGTGTGCCGGGAGACAGTGAAGAACTATACATTCGGGAGATGCGCGCTTCAGCAGTTCAGCATTCACCTGATAGCCGGAGAAGGCTGCAAGACGCTCCTCCTCTTCGGCCTCCTGCCCCATGGAGATCCAGGTATCTGTATAGACTGCATCTGCACCTTCCGCCGCTTCCAACGGACTATCATAAAACCTGACAGAGCCTTCTGCCCTGGCACGGCGGATACACGCTTCATCGGGTTCATAACCTGGAGGAACGGCAACTGACACATTCATCCCGGTTCTGATGGATGAAAGGATAAGTGAGTTGCAGACATTGTTTCCGTCCCCGATCCATGCAACATTCAGACCCGCCAGGCGACCAAAACACTCCTTCAGTGTCATCAGATCGGCGAGAATCTGACAGGGATGCTCTCTGTCTGAAAGGCCGTTAATGACGGGTATCCGGGAGGCAGCAGAAAAGGTCTCGATAGAGCTGTGAGTGTGAGCACGGATCATTACTGCCGAAAGATACCGTGAGAGCACACGCGCAGTATCACCGATCGCCTCGCCGCGATCCAGCTGCATATCCCGTGGATTGAGATAGAGGGCAGATCCTCCGAGTTCAAACATCCCCACTTCAAATGAAATACGGGTTCTGGTCGATGACTTCTCAAAGATCATACCAAGTGTTTTTCCCCGGAGATGAGGATGGGGGATATTCCGTCGGCGATCTTCCTTCAGCCGGATTGCATCTTCAATGATTGCAGAGATCTCTTCAGAAGAGAGATCCAGAATAGAGAGAACATTCATCGCAATTCCTTCATATGATGTATACGATCGAAAAGAACGGCTTCCTTTCCAATATCGGTCCTGTACCTGACATTTCCACGAATCAGAGAAGCTGCATTCTCAGCTGATCTCTCTGCATCTGCCAGGGTATCTCCCACACCAACAAAGGCAAGAGAACGGGAGGTCCGGGTAAAGAGAGATCCGTCCTTCTCTTCTACATTGGCATAATAAAGGAGGGCATCATGATCGTCTGCCAGCTCAATTTTATCTCCGGATTCTGGTTTTTCAGGATAACCCGCAGGTACAATATATTTGCATACGGTTGCCTTCTTTTCAAACACCACATCAGACTGGCGGAGAGTGCCTTCGGCAACACGGATGGCAATCTCGGAGAAGTCACTTGAGAGTATGGAAAGAACATTCATCGCCTCCGGATCGCCAAACCGTGCATTGAATTCGATAACCTTTGGGCCTGTGGCGGTATTCATGAATTGTCCATACAGGATTCCACGGTAGGGAGAACCCGTTGTATCCAGTGCCTGAACGATATCCTGCATAATCCGAAGTGCAGCTGCATATTCTGCATCCAGAACAAACGGCAACCTATGATCAGGCATGCTATATGATCCCATCCCCCCGGTATTTGGCCCGGTGTCGCCTTCAAAAGCACGCTTATGATCCTGGACAAGAGGCATGGGAATGAGAGAATTCCCATCGACAAATGCCATTAAAGTAAATTCCTCGCCGATGAGCCGTTCTTCAATGATCATTTCCCCCTGAATCGAGCGGGCATACTCAATAGCACCTTCCCGATCAACCTGCTCACCCACCACCTTGACACCTTTACCCCCGGTCAGACCGATGGGTTTGATGACGATATCTTCGTCATGTGATCTGATAAAATCGACCGCATCCTCAGAATCAGAGAAGATGCGATATGCAGGTAGACCTTCGATATGATGTTCCTTCATAAGCCGCCTGCAGAAGGCTTTATCAGTCTCGATCTGTGCTGCTGCCCGGGTTGGTCCAAGACAGCCGACACCGATCTCAAGAAGGGCGTCGGTAACGCCGGCATGTAACGGAGCTTCAGGACCGATCACCGCATAGTCAATCTGATGGCTTTTTGCATACCGGACTATCGCTTCTGTATCCGTCTCGCTTGCAATTAAAAAATCATGGCAGAGTGCAGTAATGCCGGGATTTGCATGGGACATCACGGCATGGAGTACGGACTCTGGATTGCAGGAGAGTGCTCGTGCAAGTGCGTGCTCCCTTCCGCCACCACCTACAACCAGGTAATTCATGGTCATGTAATTGAACCCTTCACCTATTATATTATCACTTTTTCAGAAGCTCGCTTACCCGTGCAAGCGGGCATAGAGAGATGCCTGCCCTCTCCATACGTGATGCTGCACCCTGCTCACGATCGACAATGGTTACCACAGTATCTACAGAGGCACCAGCACGCCGTAACTCTTCTACTCCATAGATGGCAGAACCACCGGATGTGGTGACATCTTCGATGAGAAGCACCCTCCTGCCGGCTACATCTCCAATAATCCGCGCAGCCTTACCATGATCTTTCTCAGCCGCACGGATGATTGCATAGGGTTTTCCCGAGACAAGTGATACGGCAACAGCCAGCGGAACACCACCAACAGCCACACCGGCAACCAGTTCGAAATCATATGCTTCAGATACAATGCGTCCAATAGCAAGAAGCAGATCCGGATGTGTCACCGCCTGCTTGATGTCCACATAATAGGTGCTCTTCTGGCCGGATGCCAGTGTAAAATCACCAAATTCTATCGCATGATACTGAATCAGGAGAGTTGAAATATCGTCTACCATGGTACATCCTTTATTCCAAGTATATAGCCAATAATATTTGTCCCCCGATGTAGAATCGGGGTGAGGATTAGGATTGCAATTGCAATGGGGAGGGTGATTGCAGACAACAACCATCCTGGATCAAAGATGAGAAGCATGATGAATGCGCCAATAACAAGATCGAACTGATCGGCAACCGGCCATTTCTCACCTCTTCCCACTCCCTTTCGCCGCTTGAGGAAACTCTTTGCAAGATCTCCAAGAAGTGCGCCGACTGCGAGGAGAGTGATCGACATGAGCGTATGTTCAGGGAAAACCCATAATCCGATCCGGGATTGGATGAAGATCTGAATAAGCCCTATGACAACACCTCCGGCAACCCCGGCTAAAAACCCTCTCAGCGTCTTCCCATCACCAAATATCCTTCTGCCATCCCGCCAGCATCTTCCACCGTCAACCGGCCTCCCGCCACCTAGTGCAGCTGCAACCGGGTTTGGCAGATATGCCGGAAGCATCACCCAGAGTGCGGAGATACAGATAATAATGAGCGAATAGATATCGATACCACCCATATCCTATGTACTTCGGTGGAAGGTTTAAAAAATACTGTATCACATACTTACTCTGAAGGTTTTCGCGGGTGAATCAAGAATGCTAATCAAAAAGACAAAAAGTATCTGCCCGGTTTGCAGAACAGTGCTTGATGCGGATCTTATAGAAGAAGATAATGCTGTCTGGATCAGCCGTGAATGTCCGGATCATGGCCCATTCAGATCGCTCTACTGGTCTGATTCTGCAATGTACCACAGGTTTGATGCGTATAATGCCATAGGTCAGGGTGTTCAAAACTCAAAGCATCCCGAGAGCCCGGCTGGATGCCCAAATGATTGTGGTCTCTGTTCCGAACATCGATCAGGAACACTGCTTGCAAATGTGGATGTCACCAACCGTTGCAACCTGAATTGTGATTTCTGTTTTGCAAATGCACGCGCATGTGGTTTTATCTATGAGCCTACGATGGATCAGATAGAAGAGATGTTCCGTCTCCTCCGATCCCAGAAACCAGTTCCGCCGCCGGCAGTTCAGCTTTCAGGCGGTGAGCCGACGATGCGAAAAGACCTGCCCGAGATTGTCAGAAAAGCCAAGGAATATGGATTCAGCCAGGTACAGATTGCAACAAACGGGATCAGGCTTGCACAGGATAAACAGCTTGTTTCCGACTTAAAAGATGCGGGCATTTCCACTATATATCTCCATTTTGATGGCATAACCAAAGCAACAAATCCGCTCCTTGAGATCAGTAAGGAAGCCATCGAAAACTGCCGGGAAATCAACGTGGGAATCGTCCTCGTACCCACCATGATTGGTGGAAAGAATGATCATGAAGCAGGTGCCATCATCAGGTTTGCAGCTGAGAATATCGATGTGATACGAGGAGTCAACTTCCAGCCGGTTGCATTCACCGGGGCTGCAAGCAATGATGATATTGCAAAGGAACGGATCACCATACCCGATCTTCTCACGGAGATAGAAGAACAGACAGGGGGGGTACTGAAAGCAGCAGACTTCTACCCTATTCCATGTGTGCAGCCCATCATCGATCTGGTGGAATCATATACCGGACGTCCCCAGATACAGTTTACCGCAAATCCTCACTGTGGAGCCGCCACCTACCTTTTCGTAACTGAAAACGGGCTTGTTCCGGTGAACAGGATGGTGGATGTCGATGATTTTTTCAAGTCGATTGATACGATTGCCGGAGGATTGAAGAAGAAGGGAACGATCAATAAATACCGGACCCTGCTTGAGGGCGTCAACCATCTCCGCACCACTATGAAGAATGATCAGCCGGATAAGATCGATTTATGGGGACTCATTACAAATGCCCTGATTCACCAGAATTTTGATGCACTCAGGAAATTCCACTGGAATGCACTCTTCATCGGTACCATGCATTTTATGGATAATTATAATTACGATATCAACCGGGTGAACCGCTGTTGTATCCATTATGCCACACCTGATGGCAGGATCATCCCATTCTGCAGTTACAATAGTGGCCCGATGAGACGCGAGGAAGTCTGGAGAAAACACGCCCTGAAAGAAGAGAATACATCTCTTTGATAGTGATATAGTTTTCTGATGATCAGAATCATTCCAAAACCAACCGATACACCCGATGATAATTCCACACAGATGGTGCTGGATGCATTGGATATGCTGGATGCACGGCATGAGATTCTTCATCTCCATAAAATAAACCCTTTTGAAATCCCCTGCAGGGGCGACCTCATCTGGGTATGTGGCATTCGCCAGAACGGTGTCGAGTTTGAACAGATCAAAGCCCTCTCACTAACAAACCGTCTTGTCAACACCCCGGATGCAATCGCTACCTGTGCAAGCAAGGTGATGACATCCGCACTTCTCTGCCACCATGGGGTTCCGACACCAGGAACACTCTTTACTGCTTCAAAAGAGGCGGTTGAAGAGTTCCTTACAAGGCATGGGAAAGCTGTTTATAAACCGGTCTATGGATTTGACGGAGATGGCATTTTCCTCTTCTCGGATGTGTCAGATCTTGCGGATCCCCCCTATTATGTCCAGGAGTACGTCAGCAACGATCGCGACTTCCGGGTCTTTGTCATCGGATACCAGGCCGTTGGTGCGATATACCGCCAGTCACCCCACCTGACCCATAATATTCATAAAGGAGGGCTCGGCACACCGGTTGAGATCGATCCGGCAATGAGGGAGATCGCTGAGGCGGCAGCAAGGGCAGTCGGAATAGATTATTGTGGTGTTGATCTCCTCGGGACCGACGATGGCTACACCGTCCTTGAGGTGAATGGCACACCAAACTGGCATTGCATGTCTGCCCCGATTCCCCGTTTACTTGCAGAGTATCTTGTCAGGGAAGAGAAGAATATGAAAGGATTATAATTTTTCTACTGAGCGCACTCAATTTCCTTCAGCGTCTTTTCAGCAAGTTCCTTCATTCTCATACTTATCCTTCCCGATGAGCCCAGTTCTGCATCCTTCATGACATTTGCAAGTTCTGTGGCAAGAATGAAGATTGCATACTTATGCTCAAGCTTACTCTTATGAACCTGGGAAGGGTTGATCTTCAGGGCCTGGTACTGAGGGAAAGTGATATTCGGACTCATTTCTTCGAAGTAATCCTTGATATCTGATAACATCTGGTGTAGTGCAATCAACTCATCTTTGTGCATCGGATCACCCGCAAGTACGATCGTGATGGCTGGGAATAAAAGAGTATGGATTAAAAAGCAATTCTTAAATACTATTGCATATTTACCATACGTAAAGATACTGGTCTCTTCACGATTCCGGAAAATTCACGCGCAGCAATAAATTCCAGGCCTTTTTCAGCAGCTACATCCAGTATCTTTTGATCCACATTCATATCGAGGAGCACACCCGCGCTCTCGGAACCATATTCCGGAAGGAGATCCCGGAACTCTGCAGGTGCAAAGTCGTGGATGGTGGAGAGATCAGGAGAGAGAAAACGTCCCAACCCACTGCCACGGATTGCCTTGATATGCCAGCCGAGTGTTGCATTCCCCCCATCCTCAGGGGAGGGCTGGGCAATAGGGGGTTGTGACGGAGTGGTATCGAATTCGCCCTCAGGGTAGATGGTGTCACCGGAAGCGGACATATCTGTCACATGGGTTGAACCATCCTCTCCGGCAGCATTCTCCGGTATCTTCTCTTCACTGATATCAGGGGAATAGGGATACAGGGTTGGCTGGATTCCGTGATCTGATGGAACCTTCCTTATGTCACGATCCACCTGATCACGGACATATTCAATCGGGACCTTGTTTCTCAGAGCTTTGACGATCTCTTTCCTGCTGAGATCCTCAACACTCTTGCCCCGTGGGGGATACGCAACAAAATCAATATCCGCAATCTGGAGAAGCTCCCGGAGTATCAGTTCTCCACCGCGATCCCCATCGAGGAAGACCGTTGCAGTCTTCTTTTCGCAGAGACTGACGATGATGGCGGGCCGCCACACTGTTTTTAATCCCATACCGGAGGAGATTAAGGACATCCGCTCTCCCTTCCACAATGATGATGGCATCGGATTCTTCAATATTCGGGCCGGCGGGAATACGCTCTTCTCCAAGCAACCTGATCTTTTCAATTCTGATCGATTCACGTACCTCATCAAGAAGATCCTGCGAGGCGATTGTATCCTCCTCAAAAGCATCAAGAAGAAGCTCTTTTGCCCGTTCAATGATCTTTTTCCGTTTTGCTACCCTGATATCCTCAATGCATTCCACACGGACGCGGGCAACACAGGGTCCAACCCGATCGATTGTCTCCAGAGATGCAGCTAAAATAGCCGTCTCTGCCCGATCCAGAGACGAGGCAATGAATATTTCTCCAGCGGTCGCCCCCCGTTTGCTCACGATCTGAACGTCAATGCGTCCTACCCTTCCGGTTCTCTGGAGATCACGGAGATCTAGATCTTCGCCAAGCAATCCTTCTGTCTGGCCAAATATGGCCCCGACTACGTCGGGTTTTTCAACCACCCCCTCTGTTTCGAGATGAATCTGAATAAGATACTTTGTCGTATCTGGTGAATACATGTAAATGCACCTCCATCGATCATGCAATTATGTCTGCGCTTGATCATAGGCAATATGTCATAAGGATTTGCGATTACTTAAAGTAACCCATGGTGGAAATGCCGTTTCAGAACATGAGGCGATCCTGACATATGAGAGATGGGAACAGATACACTCCATTCAAGGAATGGTATGTTTAGAAAAGTGTGGCAAGCAATTCTTTGCACCGGAGAGGAGGTATCCCGGCAATCTGGATCACTTTTCGTGATGACTGGTGTCCTGATACAATACGAATATCCGATTTTGAAATACCCATAACATTCGAGACGAGATCGATGATTGCTGTGTTGGCACGTCCCTCAATCGGAGGGGCAGTGATGGCAATGCCGATAGCCTTTCGCCAGGCATTATATCCATCGGGAAAGGCATTTCTTCCTGATCCTGGATGCACATCAAGGGTTATCAACAATCCTTCATCGGATATCCGGAGTGCATCCTCAAAAGAAGCCATGGTCTCTGTGGGTTACTGTCACCCGGTGATAACTGATGCCGGTCATCGGTGGCTGCTGCCGTTCCTCCCACATCAAACCCGTCACCGGGTGGTGCCTGTCTCGCAGACGGGTTGTCCCATGGATCATCTCATGACATACGTCATATGGATCACCTGGGGACCTATGAATGCGAATATCCGGCACATTATTCTATGTGTTCCCCGGGATGATAACCCCTTCCCGGCATCCAGGTTCCGGGTTCATGGGTATACTCTCCCTCGCGATAGGCAATCCTCCCTGAAATGACAACAAGAGAAGGAAATACTCCCGGCATACCCTCATACGGAGTCCATCCGCAGCGGGAATGAAGATTGTCGGATTGTATTGTTTCTGGTTTCATCGCATAGAGGGCAAAGTCCGATCGTTCTCCTTCTCCAAATCCGGATGGAGGTATTCCAAGCACCCTGCATGGGGCTGTGGCCGTCTTTTCGATGACAGATTGAAGGGTGAATGTACCTTTGATCACCTCGTTCATCAGGAGAGGGAGCATCGTCTCAACACCCGGGAGCCCCGAGGGTGCATCTGCAAAAGGAACCTGCTTCTCTTCACGCGTATGAGGGGCGTGGTCGGAGGCGATGAGATCAATACTATCCCATGATGAAAAAAGTGTTTTTCGCTCTGATTCCGGGCGCAGAGGGGGATTTACCCGCCCAAACGTATCTTCAGGTTCAAACTGTTCAATCGAGAGGAAGAGATGGTGAGGAGTCACCTCCTTTGATCCCGGTGCAACTGCAAGGGATTGTGAAGAGCTGATGTGACAGATATGTGGTTTCATTCCTTTCGGGATGGCCGATCGTATCTGCTGAAATGATTCGGCTTCACCTTCAGCAGACCGGAGGTGATGGTGTTCTTCAAGATTATCCGGCGATCCGGGAAGCACCTTTTCACAGTGGATGGTGGCGGGGGCGAGAAGTGAGTGGATCGCAAGAAGAGCATCCCGCAGCTCCTCAATGGTGAGCGCATCCCCATAGCTTGAGGGGGCAGCGAAGATCTCGCCAAATGCCATCGCACCCGCGTGCCAGAGAGAGAGTGGATCTGAATCCATGGATACACCCCCGTTTACTCCAAATGAGCAAAAGGCACCTACGGATGCTTCCCTGATACGATTCTGGAACTGTTCGCATGAGAAGAGGGGAGGAATGGTATTTGGCTGGTCGACAACCATGGTAACCCCGCCAGCAAGGGCAGCCATGGTTCCTGTCCTCCAGTCTTCCTTTGCAGACTGAATCCCACCACGCATATGGACATGCATGTCGGTGGCAGCCGGTATACAGAGGAGACCACGACACTGAATCTCAACATCTGCCCTTCCTGCACTTCCGATATGGAGGAGTGTACCATCCCGGAAGGCGAGATCAGCCACCCTGCCATCAGGGAGGGAGGCGTTTCTCAGGACAAGATCTAACATACCCTTGGCACCGGATCTCCAAGTGGCGGTTCGATAAAACGCTCGCCACCAATGCCGGTCTGCATCACAACCCGTGAACCGGAGATGACCTCGCCGATGATTGCCGCATCAGCACCTGTTGGATGGGAACGGATTGCCGAGAGGATGGCTGCTGCATCCTCTGCAGCAACCCCCATTATCACTTTGCCTTCATTTGCAACCTGGAGGGGATCGATCCCAAGAAGATCAGCCGCGGACCTGATGCTCCGGCGGATTGGAACTTGCTCTTCATATAGCAGGATTCCGAACCCACTCTTCTGTGCCATCTCATTCATTGCAGCGGCAAACCCGCCTCTGGTCGGATCCTTCATTGCATGAATGTCACCGGCAGCGAGCGCGCGCTCTACAACCGGCCAGACCGGGGCCACATCTGATCTGAGCGTCTCACCAAATTCAAAGCCCTCGCGGTATGATAGGATGGATATACCATGATCACCGAGTGTTCCGGAGGAGATGATGAGATCCCCTTCCTGCAGGGTGCTGTCACGCACAGGTTGATCGGCTATCCCGATACCCGCGGTATTGATGATGATACCATCAAGGGATCCCCGTTCCACCACCTTTGTATCACCGGTGACGATACTGGCACCTGCCTCGCCGAGTGCCTGATCCATCGAGGCCACAATACGGGCAAGATCGTCAACAGAGAAACCCTCTTCGATGATCATTGCAGAGGTGAGGGCAATCGGTCGTGCCCCCATAACTGCAAGATCGTTCACCGTGCCACAGACAGAAAGCCTGCCGATATCTCCTCCCGGGAAAAAGAGGGGGCGAACCACATGGGAATCAGTGGTGAGGACAATATTGCTGCCATTGATGGGAATAATTGCTCCATCGTCAAGGGATTCAAGACCCACACCACCGGCGTTGTTGTGAGAGAAAGCCGTCAGAGTCCTGAGGAGTTCTCCCATCACCTCTCCACCGGCACCATGCATCAGATTGACTTTCATTCTTCACCTGTATCTATCTCAATATTTTTCACTACAATCTCTTTTCCGGCTATAAGGACGGGGAGTTTTCCACAATCCGGGCAGACATAAATCTCTTCACCTTCATATCCACAGACACAGGCGGTCCTTGGAGGGATGGTTTCACAGACAATCTCTGCTCCGTTCATTACCGGATCATCTGCTGTAAGGGTCTCAAAAAGAAAGGAGACCTGCTCCGGATTTATCATAGCCATCTTACCGAAGTTCACGGTGATCTTCATTACACGACTGGCATTATGATCCAGTGCTGTTCTGCGTGCCGTTGCATAGATATCATATGCTATGCCATATTCATGCATCAGGCACCCATGGCCTCATAAACCTGACGGAATATCTCCCGTGTCTCAAGTCCCTCCTCACGGGAAAGTCGCTGGATAGCAAACCCGACATGAACCAGAACAAACTCCCCTACCTGTACATCTACCAGATCAAGCCTGACTTCGTGCTGGAGATCGCCGAAGTCGACGAGGCCGATGTTGCCATCCCTGATCTCAATAACCTCTGCAGGCACTGCAATACACATGAACCGTTCCTCAGATCTTCTTGTATCCTCAAAGTGATAAAGAGAACGAATGTGGCTTTTTGATGATGAGTTGACTGAAGAAAAGAGTCATAAAAACGCCGGGGGAGAGATTTGAACTCCCGAGGTGCAACACCAGTGGCTTTCAAGGCCACCGCCTTTCCGGACTAGACTACCCCGGCCCATATACATATATGCTCTTTAGAAATAAGAGATTATGGTTTCTTCACCAGACAAATGACGAGAATTGCCAGTGCAATCAGGGGCATAAGGATAAACGCCGGAGACTCTTCAGCAGGCGTATGCCCCGGACCCACAAGATCTCCGAATTTTTCGGAAGCCGTTGTACTCGTGGTTAATGAGACGACATTCTGGCCGTAAAGATGGACTGTGCCGGTCTCCCCTCCATCGGGGTATGCTCTGATATGAATCGTGCCTCCATCGCCTTCAATGGTAAATGTCTCTGCCCTGTCTGCCCCATATTCATTGATGATATGGTGATTGCCGGATTCATCGATATATTCAATCACCCAGTCGACTCCAAGCGAAGTGCTGATCGTTGCCGATCCGGATCTGGTCTGCATCACAAAATATGCCGGATTTTCACGTGAGGCAGTCGCACTGGCTGAGATGATTGCCTGTGACGGTGTTGGAGTGAGAGGGATTGGACTCTCCTCCCTGACCACCTGAAAATCTACTTCTCCAATCATGCCTTTTCGATCAGCGATCTGTGCGGAATATACCCCATCCATATCAATTGGGATCTCCTGAAAGAAACGCCCCATCTGATCTGTTGAAACCCATTTTGGTCCGAAATATATGCCAGCCGGACCAGATACGGTCAATTCAATTCCACCTGAGCCCAGTTCATCCACCCTGCCGTTAATGGTCAGCCAGCCATCATAATTCTGTTCCAAAGGGGACGTTATTGTCAGGAGAAGGCTCCTGTCGACCAATCGGTACATGAACCAGTTCCGTTGTGAGCCAAGGGGGTAATCGTCGGGTGCCTGGATCTCAAAGCGATAATCTCCTTCTCTCAGCCCTTTTGTTTCAAGAACTGTCCTGAAGCGCCCCTCATTCTGGACGACCATCTGTCTTGTCAGAATATAATTTTCCGGACCTGTCACGCGAAGCGTCAGCGTAACTCCGGGAGGTATGTTCTGAGAAACTCCCTCAACGACTATCGCATCCCCAACATAACCCGTGAGACTGCCAGAATTTTGCGGCGGCCCGATAAACTGGAAGGAGTATGCACCTGCTGCTGTGGTACAGAGCAACAGAAGGATTGAAGCAAGTGCGATCTTTTTCATGATCGAGATATCATCTGTATATGGTTTTAATGGTATCCCGAACAGTTGAGAAACCCCTTGCCTCATGGATGGGGGAGGACCTGATAGAGGGTGAGATCAAAAAAACACTCACAATCATTCTGAAATCCGGCGGCTGCCGCTGGAACAGGTGCAGGATGTGCGGATACCGGTTTGAACGGTACCATACAATGGACAAGAGCGAGCTGACACAACGGATGATTGCCCAGATCCGGTGGATCGAAGAGCATTATCGCTCTGATGACTACGATGTGATGAAGATCTTCACCTCGGGGAGTTTCTTTGATCCCGACGAAGTACCGCTGGAAGCGAGGGAGGAACTTGGGAGGCTCAGCAGGGGGAAGATTGCCATCGCCGAATCCCGTGCCGAATATATTTCCCAAACAGCAATTACTTCATTCCTTGACCAGATTGATTGCGGTGATCATGAGTTCCCCCTCTATGTTGCAATGGGGCTTGAGACGACAGATGATCGAATCAGAGAGAAATGTATTGACAAGGGAATGACATTTGCCGACTTTATCCGGGCAGCAAAAGAGGCAGGGGAAGCCGGTGTCGGTGTCAAGTCATATCTCATGATGAAACCGCTCTTCCTGACCGAAAAAGAAGCGATAGCAGATATGAAGACTTCTATCCGTGAGGCAGCACCATATTCTGACCTGATATCGATGAACCTCTGCACGGTTCAGAAACGAACTGATGTAGAGTACTATTGGAAACGCGGAGCATACAGGCCACCATATCTCTGGAGTGCCCTGGATGTCCTCCTCTCAACAGATGAGAAGGTCAGTTGCGATCCGGTTGGGGGAGGTTTTGCCCGGGGACCTCATAACTGCGGCGAATGCGATCGGGATATTAAAAATGCGATCAATCTTTATTCGCTGAGCTTTGACCGCAGCCTTCTCAGGGCTGTATATGATACCGAATGTGATTGTAAAGAAGAGTGGGAGTATATCCTTGGCAATGAGATGCCCTGGTGCATGCCCCTTACCCGGTAATAACTAGCTGGATGTCTCTTTCTGGTGCTGGAGTGCGGCAAGGAGAGCCGGAATAAAAGTACCTGCATCCGAGACAACACCTATTGCCTGACTGGTCCCCCGATCCATCAGTTTTGTGACAGATGCCGGGTTAATGTCAACACAGATCGTCTTCACATAGGAAGGCAGGCAGTTGCCAACGGCAACGGAGTGGAGGAGGGTTCCGATCATCAGGACCATACCGCAATCACCAAGATGAGAGCGGATCGCATCCTGTGCCTCGACAACATCAGTAATGACATCAGGGAGAGGTCCGTCATCCCGGATTGAGCCTGCGAGCAGATAGGGGATACCTGCTTTCACGCACTCATACATAATTCCCTGTTTGATCACACCGGATTCAACAGCAGCTGATATTGATCCGGCACGCATCACCTCGCTGATTGCGATAATATGGTGTTTATGACCACCGGTGACGAGATCTCCGGTTTTGAGATTCATTCCAAGAGATGTTCCAAACAAATTACTCTCGATATCGTGCGTGGCAAGCGCATTGCCGCTGAAGAGGATATCGATGTATCCCTCACGAATCATGGTTGCAAGGGCATCTCCCGCCCCGGTATGAACAATTGCCGGTCCGCCGACGAGAGCAACCATCTGCCCTTTTGCCTTAACTTTCAGCAGCTCTTCTGCGATCTTTCTGACAATGGTCTCACTTGGCCGTTCAGAGGAAACCTGCCCGTGCATAAACTCAAACATGCCGGTTTCACGGGGCCTTTCAGGGTAGATAACCCTGACACCCGATTCACCAAGGACGACATAGTCACCTTTTCGCAGCTTTGAGAGGGGGATACAGAAAGCACGCGAATTTTTTGGATCTACTTTGATTATACAATCCATCTCAATATTCTCAACCAAAATCCAATCATCATTATACCGGATTGATGTCGGATGATTGGTTGTTGAATAGAAGCCAGTCGGTACGACCCGGTCAGCTTCCGCAGGAAGAAGCCTGACATTATCAGCCTCTATGAGGCGTATACCATACCGGTGGAGCTCGCTCATTATCAAGTCGAGTTTCTCCTCTGTTTCGGCAAAGACACGGAGTCGGGCAAAGCTTGGATCAACTTTCTTCTTTCCGACTTCAAACGTGATGATCTCAAAGTCTCCCCCCATATCCATGATACGGTCAAATACCCGTGTCATGATACCTGAATCAATGATATGACCCTCGACCTCGATCTCCCGCGAATGATTCATATATACTAGTCAGCACGTTTCGTTATATGCATTCTGACTATTATGTCCGGGTATCGCGGAACACAACTCATCATATCATGAAGGAGAGGAAGTGCTTTTCAAGAAGTTCAAGCTCAGAACGAGTATTTACATTAAAAACAAGCCCCTGTTCATGGAGAAGAAGCCGGAGCTCCTCCTGCTCCGCATCCATACAGGATCCGTCAAGGATATTGATACCCGCCGGGCTTGCAGGCACACCATGAATATCCATCTGGTAGCGCGGCAGTGTTCCAAAACGGTGACAGAGTGAGAGTGGCACCCATGTTGAACAGGCCTGCATCCCTGACCTCAGATAGTCATCCCGGATTGAAGAGATGATATCAGCGCGGAGACAGGGGATATCAGATACCGAGACAAACAGAGGCCCGTTTTCTTCAAGGATTACGACTGCCTGAGCGAGGTCTTCGAGATACCCGCTCCCCTCGGTTGAGACAAACATGATATCGTTTGCCCGGCACCAGTTTTTTGTATAGGGGGTTTGATTGGATGTAACGACGATCGGGGTTACACCCGCTGCATGGAATGCATCAATAACATACTGTATCATCGGGCGTCCTGCTATCCGGACTAAGGGTTTTTCACCCATTCCAAGGCGTGAGCCGGTACCTCCTGCCATAATCAGGGCGCGCATGATGATAATGCCTCAATGAGAACCTGGTTCTCCTCATGTCTCCGTATTGCAACCCTGATCGATTCTGGCAGACCAAATGATGTACAGTCTCTCACCAGAATCCCGTCCCGCATAAGGCCCTGGGAGAGATCTGATGCGGACATCCCCACATCAACGAGAATATAATTCGCAGATGACTGATGTGCAGCAAAACCGATTCCACGGAGAGAGGTGGTGAGATATTCACGCTCAATGGCTATCATCCTTCGTGATGCTTCAAGATCAGGGAGATGCCGGATAGCCTCTGTTGCATATATCTCAGCAAATCTGTTCACCGTCCATGGAGGACGTGTCTTCTCGATTGCATCAATGAGAGTTGGATCCCCAAAGCCAAAACCAAACCTGATTCCCGGTACAGAGAATGCCTTGGTGAGTGAGCGGAGAATGAACAGATTGGGATCCCGCTCTCCCACCATACTCTGATCGGGATCTGAGAGATCAATAAACGCCTCATCCAGAAAGAGTGTGGAACCCTCATCCCGGCACGTCTTCAGCCTTTGTGTGATCGCCTCTTTTGAAAGGAGCATTCCGGTTGGATTGTTTGGATTACAGAGATACCGCAGATCGACGGAAGCTTCCGGGTTGTGGGTAATTATTCCCCCGGAAAGGAGAACCGACTGCGCATACTCCCCAAAGGTCGATCTCTCAATATATGCCCGCGATCCCGCAGGTGCCATCACCTGGGCAAAGATCCTGATCAGCTCGACTGAACCGTTGCCAACCGCGATCTCTTCAGGGTTCCGTGAAAAAACAGATCCAATTGCCTCCTTCAGATCAGAGTATGTGTCATCGGGATAGTCGCCCAGATCACATGCCTCAGGCTTCCATTCAACAGACGGGGGAAAAGGGTTCATGCTTGCACTGAAGTCCAGCAGATCCCGTTCAATATCCTCTTTACGAAGCTTCCTGATAACACCACCATGTATCTGCCTGTCTGGCATGGATTTGATCCTCATCTGGCAGGCCACCCGGAAAGAATAGGACATGACCAGTGTTCAAAGAAAGCGGGTTGAATCATACTCAAATTAATTTGCATTGTTCTGAATAAAAGGGTTCTGAAAAGTCTGTTTGAGACGTACTTCGACGATTTTCGTAAACTATATATGCATTAACGATATATCTAGATTCATCTGATTACTAAGATCAGACGATTGTACGCTTAATGTCTGACAATTAGCTTATTGATATATGACATTTGTCTGACAGGAGTGAGAAATGGACAGGATCACCATCCGATTACCCAGGCAACAGATCGAAATGCTGGAGAAACTGGTAGCGGCCGGAGAATTCCCTACAGTATCTGAAGCGGTCAGATACGCAGTTCGGGAACTCGTATCCAAGCACGGAGATCGGGTAATGCGCGAAAGCGATCAGGTCACGTCTTTAAAAATATAATTGAGGGGTTGTAGTATGCAGACAATCATAAATGAAGCTTTAAAACACGCTGAGATTGAGAAAGATCGGGTCAAATCATCAATCATTGATGATGATGAGATGCTTGGCAATCCACGCATCGTCATCATTGGATGCGGTGGCGCAGGAAACAACACAGTAAACCGACTTCACCATATGCAGGTGAACGGTGCTGAAACCATCGCAATCAACACCGATAAACAGCACCTAGACATGGTTCAGTCCGACAAGAGAGTCCTTATAGGCAAATCCCTGACAAAAGGTCTTGGAGCTGGCGGTTTCCCCGATGTTGGCAGGCGCGCAGCTGAGATGGCCAGACCGACCCTGGAGAGTCTCCTTGAATCGGCAGATCTCGTATTCGTCACCGCCGGAATGGGTGGAGGAACCGGAACAGGATCTGCACCCGTCGTTGCCCAGATCGCAAAGGAACAGGGTGCAATCGTCGTCGCCATGGTGAGCTATCCCTTCCAGGTTGAGAAGGCGCGTATGCTCAAAGCCGAAGAAGGGCTTGAAGCAATCAGGAATGCCGCAGATTCCGTGATCGTTCTTGATAACAACCGGCTGAAGAATTTTGTTCCAAATCTTCCACTCGGGCAGGCATTTTCAGTCATGGATCAGCTCATCTCAGAAACCGTCAAAGGGATCAGCGAAACGATCACCGAACCATCACTCATCAACATCGATTATGCCGATGTCCGTGCCACCATGAGCAAGGGAGGACTGGCAGTCATGCTCGTTGGTGAAAGCAAGCAGCAGAACAAGGCGGAAAGCGTTGTTCGCGAGTGTCTTGACCACCCGCTCCTTGATATCGACTATCGTGGTGCAACCGGGTGTCTCATCCACATCACCGGCGGCAGCGACCTTACACTGTATGATGCAGAAGAGATTGCAAGCCAGCTGACATATGAGCTTGATCCGCATGCGGATGTGATCTGGGGTGCGCGCGTCAGAAGCGATTATGAAGGCAAAGTCAGGGTAATGGCCATTATGACAGGTGTTCAAAGCCCGCAGATACTCGGGGGACTCCCAAGCCTCTCGATGCAATCAACACGCTCACGGAGTGAAACTCTTTCCCCGGGACGGAGTATTGGACGGGGCACGGCAGATGCCCGCTCCGGAAGCCTTCTTGACTGGGTAATGTAAACTAAAAACCCATTTTATTTTGTATATTCATTAATCAGACCAAAATTCCACCCAATTCAGAGAATTCGATACATTTATTATCAACCTTAACCTTTAGTTATAGAAAGTCGTATCACTGCCTCTGGGACCGGGATCAGTTTCGGACACCGGAAACGAGCAATTTATGGCTTTTCGTATCGGAGGTTGAACAGGATGGTTTACGCGCATCAGCACTCAGGAGAAGTGTTGTCTGTTTTTTCACAGTTACCCGTCATAGAGGATAATCTGTACAAACGGGGCGCAGATATTCCAACCTGCCATCCGGAGGCAAACGTATCGACATTTGAGGATTGTTGAGCATGTTGAATGATCTCGTTGACAAGAGAAAGACTATTCTAGCTGAATCTGAACAGCACAAGAACCGAAGAAATGAACTCAATGCCCTTGCAAGCAAATGTGCCCGCGAGCGGAATGAGCTGAACAACCAGACGCGCCAGTATGTTGAGGAAGCCCAGAAACACAAGGAGCTTCGTGACTTAAGCAACAAAGAGGTCTCCGATCTGAAAGACCAGAGAAATATCCTCAATGAGCAGGCAAATATACTCTTTGAGGAGCTTGAAGAGTACAAAAAAGAGCACGGAAATATCAAAAAGGGTCAGGTCAAGGACATACAGCGCCAGATTGAGTTCCTGGAATTCAAGCAGCAGACAGAAGCAATGAGTTCTGATAAGGAACGTGAGCTCGTTGAGAAGATCAAACAGATGAAGAGCCAGGTTCGCGAACAGGAAGCTGAACTTGAGCAGAATAAAGAGATCCGGTCAAAGCTGCAGGAGGCCCGTGAACTCCGGAGACAGGCATCTGATCTCCACATCAAGGTGACCGAGAGTGCAGAACTTGCACAGACCCACCACGATCTGATGGTGGAGTGTTACAGGAAGGCCGACAAATCCCGAGAAGAAGCAGATGCCAGGCACCGTGCATTTGTCGAGGCACAGGAGGCCGCAGATGCAGAGCACAAGTCTTTCATCGAATGCCAGAAAGAACTTCGTGACTACGATAAGGTCATCAGCGGCATGCGGACAAAAAACAAGAAGGTTAAGACCGTCAAAGAGAATAAGACTGTCAGAATGGAAGCAGAAAAGATCTTCAACTCATTCAAGAGCGGAGAGAAGCTCACGACAGACGACCTCCTTCTTCTTCAGAGATCCAAACTCATATAATTTTTTTTTACTCGCGGGGGTGAAGGGGGCGGAGCGTGAAGTCTCCTGTCTTCAGGCCGGAGATGAAAGCGGAGCCGCCCTTCCACTCTGCGATAGATATATCTTCCTGGATGTACTATTTTTTCTTATCCCATATGAAGTATAAACTCGATAAATCTGCACATTCTGTCTATGTTCTTTACTATCATCTGGTGATGGTCGTGAAATATCGCCGGAAAGCGTTATATTCTGACGATATTCGGGAACGCTTGAAAGATATTGTGTGGAACCTATCGGGAGAGTTGGGTATAGAGGTGGTCGCTCATGAACCTGCAGACGATCACTACCATCTTCTGTTCAGGGCAACCCCGAAAACAAACCTCGTCAATGTTGCAAATTGTTATCAAGGGCGTATCATCCCGAAGACTGCGTCAGGAGTTCCCTGAAACCAGGAATCTGCTGTGTGGTGACTCATTCTGGTCACCATCATATTTCCTTGCACCATCGGGACAGGTAAGCCTTGATGCTCTGAAAGAGTATGTTGACTCTCAACTGGAGAAGTGAATGATTATCTCCTACAAGTATCGGGCATATCCTGATGCGGCCACTGAGGCAGAACTGAATGCCGCACTCGATACGTGCAGGTGGCTCTATAACACACTTCTCGAAGAATGTTGCCATGCAGGAGAACGGGATCCGGGCAACCATGCGAGGAACGCAGGCACGGATCGTCACGCTGAAACAGGACAATCCGTTTCTCAAAGGTGTGTACTCAAAAGTGCTTCAGATAGTGAACTCCTCTCTCTGGAGCAACATCGCCGCACTCTCGCAGATAAAAAAGGCAAAGAGCAAACTGGAGAAGGCGTATGATCATATCACGAACCAGAAGAGAGATTTTCTTCACAAACTCTCCCGGAGCTACATTGACAGGTATAGAACGATCTGCATCGAAGACCTGGATATCAAAGGTCTGAAGGAAAAAGGGAGTTCGAAAGGGCTGCACAGGAGCATTCACGATGTTTCATGGGGACGATTCTATTCATTTCTTGATTACAAGGCTGAGAGTGCCGGTATACAAGTGATCAAAGTCGATCCCCGAAATACATCACAAATGTGTGCGAATTGTGGAAGCATCGTAAAAAAGATACTTTCTGTGAGAGGCCATGAATGCCCGTAATGTGGGTATATTGCCGATAGAGACTACAATGCTGCGGTGAATATTCACCGCGTGGGGATGGAACATCCCTTTGAGCCTGTGGAGCCGAGACCTCTACGTCACATCTCTGTGATGCAAGTATTGTCCATGAAGCAGGAAGCCCCATCCTTCAGGGTGGGGTAGTTCACGCCCGGTACTTTTCTAAAAGACCGTCGGATCTGCCCCCTTTCCTGATTATCTACATACAGATATCAGCCGGTTTCTGTCTGAAATCCACAATTGGTTTCCCATTATGACAAAACAACTTTATTATCCTAATAGGTTCATGTATTCTGTAATGGAAAAGAGGAAGACGCTGGTTCTCAGCGTCGATCGCGATGATGATATCGGATATAAGGCAAGGATAGAGAGCCCCATCCTCGGCAGGGAAGCGTGCCTTGAAGCAGCGAAGCGCCTTGGGTTGGCTGATCCCGAAGATTCCGATGTGAATGCGATATTCCAGGCGGTCAAGACATATGATGAGCTGTCTGCACGGGGAGAGGATGTGATCGTTTCTGTTATCGGTGGAAGCCACATGAATATGCTCGAAGGAGATCGCAAAATCGCCGATTCACTCTCACAGCTGATCAATCAAACGAACGTAACCGCCTGCATCCTTGTATCTGATGGCGCTGAAGATGATTTCATCCTCCCGATTGTCCAGTCCAGAATTCCTGTCGAGAGCGTCAAACGGGTCATCGTTGCACAGATGCCAAACCTTGAGGGAACCTACTATATCATCAAGAAACTGCTCGACGATCCAAAGACCGCCCGGGTGGTTCTGGTCCCAATCGGCCTTGCAATGCTGCTTTATTCAGCAGCATATCTCTGGGGAAGGCCGGATCTTGCGACATTCTTTGTAGTCGGAGCTGTTGGGGTTTATCTACTCTTCAAAGGGTTTGGTATTGACGAGTTCTTCGGATACCTTCTCTCAGGGCTCCAGCAATCTTTTCAGAAGGGGAGTTTCAGTTTTGTTGCATACATAACTGCAGTGTTAATCTCAATCATCGCTGTAATCATGGGTTTAACAAGCCTGCTCGTTTATTATCCACAGGATGCCGGAGTTCTGCTCTTTTTCGCTGCATTCATCTACGGATCAGTCTGGTGGTTTGTCAGTGCCGGGATTGTCGGCATAGCCGGAAAGATCATCGATTGCATCTTGCATGAGCAGGAGATGCTCAGCAGGATTGTTATCATTCCCTTTTTTATCGGAGCGATTGGAACGATCATCTACGGGGCAAGCAGTTACCTGTTGTCCATCAGCAATGTGCCCGATTTCCCCATTTCTGCAGGCGGGGGAGTACAAACTATCATCATCCATACTGTTGCCGGGCTCCTCTGTGCACTTATTGGGATCTATATCCAGTCGGCAACAGGCAAATGGGTCATTGATGGTAAAAAAAGCAGAAAATGGTGAGGCAGGAGAAAACAGCAGGCATTTATAAATGCTTACCAAATTTTGTATATGCCCGTTATAACCATTCAGATCTCCGAGGGAAAAACATCAGATCAGAAGCAGGACTGTTGCAGCAGAGATTACGAGCACCGTTGCTGAAACATTCGGGGTTGACCCTGCAGCAATTATTGTCATCTTCAATGAATTGCCACGCGAAAATATCGCAAAAAGTGGAGAACTCCTCTCGAATTAAGAAGCAGCCATTCTTCCATTTCTCGACATCATTCATTTGAAAGTGGGAAATGCTCCTGGTAGACCCTGCGCCGCTCTTCAAGATCGGTATGCAGGTACACTTCAGTCGTCTGGATCGACGAGTGGCCAAGGTTTTCCTGCACCACCCTGAGGTTTCGTGAACGCCGGTAGAGTTCGCTTGCATAGCTGTGACGAATTTTATGTGGCGTAATGCCGGATGGCGCATATTTCTGGAAGATATGCTGAACCGACCGCGGAGAGAGGGGGGCACCAGAGCGGCCCGGGAAGAGGGGGCCATCGATTCTGCCTCCCGCATATAACCGGATTGCATCCAGAGTATCCGGATCGATGAAGACCGTCCGGATCTTCCCACCTTTTCCCCGGATACGGATCGTCTCCTCAGCAAAATCGATATGCTCAATCATAATTCCACAGAGCTCAGACACCCGCACCCCGGTTGCATAGATTGTCCTGATAAGGAGGCGATCCCTGGAATCCTCGATCTTCTCCAGGAGTCCGAGGACATCCGCATGTTTCAGGTATAAAAGTTCCCGATCCTTGATTTTAGGACGATCCACGCCGAGAACCGGATTCGTGTCAACAACCTGCTGACCAACAAGAAATTTGTAGAATGAACTGAGCGTTGAGAGGTAACGATTCATTGTTGTTGCGGAGAGGCTCCGTTCAACCGATGCCTGCGCCATAAAATTGGTGACTTCATAGCTATCAGTCTCAACGACCGGATCATCTGAGGCCTGCACTCCGGCAGAATACGAAGAGAAATCATGCAACACCCGGCGGTAGGTATCCACTGTTTTGTCGGAATAATTCCTCATCGTCAGGTGATTCATATATCGGGGAATCCAGACAGAGAACGTCCGCTGACGGGGAGCCATGAGTGTACTATTTCCTTCAGAGGCAATGAACATTGCGCAGAATTTTTCCCAGGCAGTTCAGAAGCATCAATGCAATTCAGATAGTGGATCCATACCCTGGGAGAAAATAGGACAACGTGATCCATGATCAGATCACCGAAGATGCAGATTGCTGTATAAAAGATGCAGAATATCTGCTCGCATCCATATAGCATCATATGGTTTATAGGAGAGAGTAGTTTATAATCTTTTAACAAAATACATAAAATTTAAATATAATGAATAAAAATTGGATCTAATCCCCATTATAGATGAACAGATCATACAGACTGAAGAACAAGACCCAGGAAGCCCATCCAGGCAAGCGAGAATCGGGAGGTGGAAGAGGAGGAGGAGGGGGAGTACCCCACCCCCATGAAAAGATCCGCCATATCAGATCACCATGAAGAGAAGCAGCATTCAAGAGGAGCAGTATCCACCCAGAACCATGGGCAGAGGGCGAGAACCCGAGGCCAACAGGCACCCCCACCCAATCGCCCCTTGTCCTGTTCAACAACCAATTGATCCGGCAATCAGCAGAAGGCATACATGAACTGAAACCAGCCAAGGAACAGATTATAGATCTATCTTCATCCGGCATCTGCGATCATAGAGGTCAGATCATACCAGTTGAAGGGGTGGCACCACCGGCACCCGTAATTGCGCAGAATACCTATTCTGCGCAAAAAATACTGATCAGCATCATTGTCGAAAAACCCATATATTGAATCTTAAATGTAAATTAAAGCCCAATAAATTGAATTTTGAGAGATGAGATACAAGCCCGACTCAAGCCTTACTTTTCAGGACGGAACAGGATCAACCCCATCAGAACAGAGGAGGAGGAGACATACCTCAACCGGGGGGAGTATATAAAGAAACTCCATATCGTCGATTCTATCCATCTTTTCACGTTTTTGGTATGAATATATAACAAAAGTCAAAAAAGTCGCTGAGAATGCCAGTATGAAGACGCCGATTCTGGAATTAATTAAACAATATAGTGAATAAAAAGAGGGGCGAGAGGCCGGGATCTTTGGCACCAATGCCCGGCAATCAAAGATCACCAGAGTATCACCCACACCAAAACACCCGGGCCCCGCCCCAACGGACAGACCATAAGGACAGAGAGATCAGATACCCAATTCCAGGGAATCGGAGCCGATCAGCAATAGATCAGTTGCTACACCCCCGAAGGCACTGCTTTGAAGAGACGAGGACGACGAGGCAGAAAGAGCAGCACACTCGCCAGCAAAGAAGAACAAAGTCACGCAGTTCGATCAGATCTCACATCCAGATAAAAGACGGAGTGCAGATACAGACAGAACAGGGAGGTCAGGCAGAGTCACGGAGGATCACACCGGACATCCGCACCACCAATGAGCTGTTCCAGCCAGGGAGGAATAGAAAAACCACGAGACTGAACGGCAATAGATCTGATTGGGGCAACAGATCGAAGATCTCTGATGGGAACTGACAAAGGAGCAGTTCTTTTCATAGGAGAGGGCCTCCGGCAGTTCTCTGCATATGGAATGTCAACTACCCGCCCCTGAAGGAGCGGGGCTGCCCTTCCATCTTCCTGAACACTTCGGTTCAGGACGGAGTGCGATAGGCTGGTTGTGTCAGCATCACCAGGTAAATCAGGCAGGACCTGTACCGAACACCCATAGGATCTCTTCTATATCAAACATAATGTGCAACAATTGCCTGGTGCAGATCCCATGTCAGTACAACGGACCATCCCAATCACAAAGGGGTGGGCTTACCCACCCCCGACCACATACAGTCACAGGAGTCCTGCTACAACCCTCAACACTACACACGCAGAACCCGGAATCCTAAATGCACCAATCCACCCTGCCCGATTTTGCGTTTAAACCCCACGTAAACGAAGATCCAGAAGCAGATACAGACAGGATACAGTACACCGCCATAGCCGGGCAGTATCAGATCATCCCTGTCAGGAGATCCCCACCCCATATAACAGAAAAAGAGAGGGGGCAGTTACAAAGAGAGGGTAGCAGCTGAAGCATTTTCAGACCACCACACGCAAGCAGTTTTTCACGCCATTTTTTCCACCAGCATCGGCAACAGCCGGCACCATCCAGCAGATCATCCAGCCGGAGAAGGATCGGTGGTGCGCCCGAATCCAGAGTAAATGAAGCATCCTCCATGACGATACAACAGAAGTTCGATCAATAACTCCGGGTATCCACCCAAAGGGCAGGAACCCCACCAGATGAGCAGAGGCATACCTACCCACACAAGCATCCAAATAAATAAATTATATATTAAACAGTATACTCGAATCAGAGCATTTCAGAGCCAGATCGCCACCTATAAACCATATGATGCTATACGTTAAAGAGCAGAAAAATTTCCCCGTCTCACCCTGCGATCCGTCATACATTGACACGAATATACACAGAAAAGGTTCAAGGGTGGAGAAGAGCAACAGAGGTAATTGAGATGAGCAACCCAGAAGAGGAAGAAAGCACAAACGATGAAAGCCGGAGAGAGGAGATCTCAAAATACCGGAAGTTCCGTAAAGTCGATGGGGCAACATACCGGAAAGTCAACCAGTTTTTACGGAAACATACCTACGTAACTGCACGGGAATGGGCAATAGCCCGGCTCTGTTCCGATTTTAAGACGACAGCCGGTGCAGAGATGACGTTCATTGGTGAAAACCTGCCCGATCTGGTTCCCTTTATGCAGGAGCCATATTCTCCGCAGGCAGTAAACCAGGCACGCACCTCATTTAAACGGAAGGTCAGAAAATCCGGTGCTACATTCTTTTATGGCGCTATGTGTGGTTTCTTCACCCTCGATGAGCTTGATGATATTCTCTTTGAATCAAGTGAGATCGCCCGCTTCCTTCTTGAAGTCGAGGGCACCTCCCTTGAGATCGATGACGAGATCGAGATTGAAGATCGGATCACCGACATTATGAGAAAACTCGGCGATTCAGCCAACATACTCTTAAACAAACGATCACAGCAGAACAGTCAGCAGGATGATGCAGCAGGAAAACAAACAGACAGAGATGATGACAATGAAGAATGACAATAAACCCAAAAAAGTACTCTTTGGAACAAACGGTGTACGGGGGATCATTGGAGAGGGTATGAACCCGGAGCTTGTGATGAAGATCGGCCTGGCTCTTGGATCCATGATTCAGGGCAGAGTGGCCATTGGAAGGGATACCAGAACATCGGGCGAGGCACTCGCCGCTGCGATGCGTTCAGGCCTTCTTGCATCCGGATGCGATGTTATCGATCTCGGCATACTCCCGACACCTGCACTCCAGTACCTGGTCAGGGAGCACTATGATGGAGGAGCGATGATCACAGCCTCACACAATCCACCCGACTATAACGGAGTGAAGGTGATCGAGGGTGACGGCACCGAGATGGATGATACCCGTACAATTGCACTTGAATCGTTGATCTTTTCAGAGGATATCACCATGGCAGACTGGAAGAATGTCGGGAAGCTCACCGATGAGTCCGACAGGATAGAGGAGTATATCAGAGCAATCATCTCGCATTTTCCGACAGACTGCTGCAGAAACATGATTGTCGTCGTTGACCCGGGTTCAGGGCCTGCTGCTGCCACAACACCCGAGATCCTCAGAAGAATGGGCTGTACTGTGCACACCATCAATGGCCGCTTTGACGGCACATTCCCCGGCCGCCTTCCTGAACCAAGTCCGGAGGGTCTCTCACTCCTCTCTGAAACAGTCATTGCAACCGGGGCTGCATTTGGCGTTGCACATGATGGCGATGCGGACCGGGCAGTCTTTGTGGATGAAACAGGATCATTTATGAACGAAAACCTGACCTTTGCGATGCTTGCACGTGCTGCATGCGCCACACATCCGGGGATGGTCGTCACGCCGGTCAGTACATCAGATGTCATCAGGGAGGTGGCAGCCGGATATGGATGTCCCACGATCTATACACCGGTGGGAAGTATATCTGTCGCACGGACTATGTTGAGCCTGATCCAGAAGGGAGAAACAGTTGTGTTTGGCGGGGAAGGAAATGGAGGCCAGATCTTTCCCAATCACCAGTTCTGCCGGGATGGCGGGATGACTGCTGCTGCAATGGCAGAGCTTGTGGCAGGATCCGCACAATCGATATCCTCACTTGCAGATGAGATCCCTTCATACACCATGATCAAAGAAAAGATCTATTCCGATGATCCGGAAGGACTGTTTTTAAAAGTCCGTAGAGCCTGCCAAAGCCTTGAGATTGACGAGACCGACGGAATACACATACGGTGGGGAGATGCATGGGCTCTGATCCGCCCTTCGGGAACAGAACCCTTCATCAGGCTCTATGCAGAATCACGGGATCCAAAGCGGGCAGAAGAGGTAAAAGATTATATTCTCTCTCTTCTCTGATCCCCCCTATCATCAGAGGGTGAAAAGAACAATAAGCTCAATTTTTCCCTTTTGGAAACTGAACAGAGTGAACTACCCCCCCCCTAAAAGACGGGGCTTCCTGCTTCATCCTCCCTCTATTGAGGCGAGTCCACAGGCACAACGGCGCGTTCCGCACCTGATACCCCGACAAGGTTCTGTACTTGCAGGGCGAACGTCTTGATGTTGACCGCCGCGTTGATGTCGCGGTCATGATGAGTATCACAATCAGGACAGATCCATTCTCGCTCAGAGAGGGAGAGATCCCATTTGAGATACCCGCATTTACTGCATATTTTTGAGGAGGGATCAAACCGTCCGATCGTAAGGAGGGTCTTCCCGTACTGCCGGCACTTGTACTCCGGCATCGTGAAGAATGTGCTCCACGATACATCACTGATGCTTCGTGCCAGGTTGTGGTTCTTCTGCATCCCGGCGACATTCAACGATTCTACTGCTATGGCTTGGTTCTCGCTCACGATTTGATTAGAGAGTTTGTGCAGGAAATCGTTCCGCTGGTTTGCAACCTTCTCATGACACCGGGCTAATTTCTGAATCGCTTTCTGTCGATTCTTTGATCCCTTCACTTTTCGCGATACGCGTCGCTGCATCACTTTCAGGCGCTGGACGGAACTCTCCAAGTGCCGGGGATTCGCAACGTTCTCACCAGTCGAGAACGTTGCAAAGTCGGTCAGCCCGACATCAATCCCGATGGTGGTGCCCGGAGAGATGAGAGAGGGCTCTGGTTCAGGGTTTCCATCATCAACGAGGATGCTGATGAACCACTTCCCGGTTGAAGTCACAGAAACTGTGGCGTACTTCACCTTCCCGGTGAAGAACCGATGAAAGATAGTCTTGATCTCCCCGATCTTTGGGAGTTTGATCCGCCCGTGCTCGAAGTTCACCCGGTAGTGTTGGGGCACCTGAAAGGATTGGACCGGATTCTTCTTCGACTTGAACCGGGGAAATCCCTTCTTCTCACGGAAGAATCGGGTGAAGGCGTTGTCGAGGTTCTTGTTCGCGCTCTGAAGCGATTGGGAGTTGACGTCTTTGAGCCACGGGTGTTCTTCTTCGAGCGCGGGAAGATGATTGTTCAGGTCGAAGCAGGAGAGTTTTCGCCCTTCCTGCTCGTATGCCCGGATCTTCTGCTCCAGAGAATGGTTGTATACAAACCGACAGGCATGGATCTGTTTCATGAGGAGTGTACCCTGCTCTCTCGAAGGATACATCCGATACTTGTAGGCCTGGAGCATACAAACAGTAGTTGTCTTATAATACTATGGGGTTTTTGGTAGTCTCTCCGGGAATCTGACGAAGGGCGGCTCCGCTTTCATCCCCATCCTGAAGGGTGGGGTCTCCCTGCTCCGCCCCCTTCACTCCCGCAAGATAAATTTCCAAAATTCAGGGAGTCATTTCATACCATGATGAAAATAGAAGGTTCCAATAGAAATGAGATCAAACAGACATTAGTGGAGCCGCTCAACTCATCTGTTGAGAAAAAGAGAGAACGGGATCCTTCCACTCAGTTCAATCAATGACAATAATTAACCAGTCCGATATGAATTGAAGACGGGAGAGAATGCAACAATTAATAAAAACCAGTTCGGGATTGCCCCCGGGAGAGGTCATCCATCCGGGCTATTCAGAAAGATGAGAGAGGACCAGGAGGAGAGATGAAAACAATCGAACTGATCATTACAGGGAGGGTTCAGAAAGTCGGTTTCAGGGCATGTATCCGGCATATTGCAACAAGCCTCGGCATCACCGGTGAGGTGGAGAATCTCCCGGATGGCAGAGTGCATGTACTGGCCACAGGCGAGGAGGTCATCCTTGAAAAGTTTGTATCCATGCTCTATAGTTGTCCCCGTGCCATCATACGGGATATTGATATGAGAACGTTCATCCTGACAGACTTTCCGGATTTCTCCATCAAACGCCCTCTTTGAAGACAGAATTGATTATGCGGGCAGTAGAGGGTGTGCACCCCCCGTTCTTCCACCAGACCTAAAAAACAACTGAAAAATTACCTCCTTTCTCAAGAGATTTAAGATATGCATACACATTTGCATCAATGATCCGCTGATCGATCGTGATATATAAACGCTCAAGGAGCCTGGAAATGAGGTCGTCCGAGAGGACACAGCGGGTCTGGCTCAATTCATAATCATCAGCAGTTATAGATTCCTTTGCAAGTTCAAATACCGTGGAATCGACCATGGTTCTCTTCAAAGGCTCGATTATATCATAGACAAATCCGCCTGCTCCCTGATTCAGGAGACCATTGTCGGGATTGAGATGAGCACCGATAATGGCAACACACGCATTGCCGAAGAGAAGGGCATACCCAAACGAGAGCATCGCATTAACCGGATCAAAATGAGGGCGTTTTGTCCTTCTCCTGTACCCCAGTTCAGAAGGAAGTATTCGGGAGAGGATCTCATAATACATATCCGTTGAAAGAGTATGGAGCCTCTTTATCTCTTCTATCCTGACAAGATACTCTATCTCATTTCCCGCCTGAACGAGGAAATCGTGTTCACCGCGATAGAAGAGACCGGAATCAAGAGTGTTATCAAGTTCTTCCAGCCAGAGAAGCCGTGATTGGAGAGAAGAGCGGACAAATTCAATGACATACCGATGTGAAGGGGTGGAGGTCTGAAGGTACCAGGTCTCTTCATTCCTGTTCGATCCAAACGGCGTAAGAGTACCAAGAGGTGTCCCATGAGCATCAAAGAAGGAGATTGACGCACCCTTCTCAAGAAGACGATTGATTGTCGCAGTCTGAATCGTATGCCCTCCAACAAGGAGGAGATGGTTGATTGCATCTATTGAGTAGCTCGTCTGCTGGGATCGTTTCTGGACATACAACAGTCCTGGTGTCGACTTGATATGTGCACCATATCCCCATATTGCATGCCAGGGAACCTTCATACCAACCAACAATCAACCCTCATACACAGAACAACAGTACATTATCCGTTCTTTCAGTGATTAATCTTTGGAAATAGTCTGGAGAACACTGCAGAACGATTATCGGATCGGAGGTAGTTGCAGCCGGCATTCTGGACAGAAATATCTCTCCTTCCGATCCAGTTCACTTAAGCTTTCAGGTCTGTACATGATGCATTCGGGAACAGAGCAATGTTCCAGCCCCAGAAGATGCCCCAGTTCATGAGCTCCTTCCTTTGCTGTCCTCTCGATGATCAGATGAATATCACCAGGGAGCCCGTAATATTCATTTTCTAAGCGTGCTGTTGAAACTACAGCACTTCCAATAGAGTCGCGTGCCAATCCAAATACAAAATCCGATGAGTCGGCATAGATATCATCGGGTATAACCAGTAGGAAGTGATCCTGTATCCCATGCAGCCGCTTGAAGAGACTTATCCGGCTGATGATCCGCCCCCCGTCATATTGGCGGCGGATACGGTGATATCCTTCAAGAGGGAAGTGATCGCCGAGGATGAGTTCAACCGGGAACCCAAGGACAGCCGAGATGATCCGTTGCACAGGAAGCTGGATGCCATCAACCGATCGATAATCCCAATAGATCACGATCCCCATACTGTAAATAGGAAATGAACGGCTATAAACATATTGAAGAGGCAATTGGCACTTATATCGGAATGAGGTACCGTCGATGCGTTGAAGTTGGATATGGCGGCAATCTGGTTGCCGCTTCGATAATCCAACATATGGGAGGATCAGTTCTCTGTATCGATCGAAAGATATTTTCAGGAGAGGGGCAGATACGGACTGCAGTTGATGATATCACACACCCCGATATGAAGCTCTACAGGGGATCCGACTGCATTTATGCGATCAGACCTGGAATTGAGATGATGCCGGATCTCATCGATCTTGCCACAACAGTCGCATCAGACCTTCTCATCTACCACCTGGGATGTGAACTATATCACAATGGTGGGGAGAGGATTGATTGTGGTGTCATTCTCCACCGCTATCACAGTCAAATCAAATCCTATTCAGAAAGAGAAGAGTGTTGATTGTGATTCCGTCTTCTTCCTGTCGACTGGCGGTTCTGCTGTTTGTTTTTCCGGGATTATATCTTCGCCAGGGGCGGGTTTTACATTGTTTTGTGTTGACTTTCTCTTCTCCTCTTCCTTTTCGGCTTTTTCAATCTCTTTTATGATTGACTGTGAACGCGCCTTATCATGAATCAGTAATGCCAGTTGATCGGCATCAAGATTGAGCGAGCGGACAAATCGTTTTGGATCCCTGTCGGCAAGGAGACCGATTGGTGTGAGATACTCATCTGCCACAGTCTTTTCGGGGATCCTGTATGCTTCAGAGCATCTGTGCAGGAGTGACATCCGGATCATCTTCTGCCTGCGCGCCTGCCCCATCCGTTTCCATCGATCTGGTGGAGATATCCTGATCCGGAGTCCCGATCCGGCAGATGCGGCAGCCGTTCCGATAAGCATGATCCCGGATGCATATCTCCAGAGAGTATAGTACTGCCTGCGGAATGTCCTGCCGAGATATGAATCCGCACAGGAGAGAAGACGGAGAGAGAGAGCACGCCTCCTGAGATCACGGTGCTGGAGAGCACCTGCTTCAAGCCATTGTATCTGCGCATCCGGAGTATCGTCCACCTCGCGGGAGAGTTTTATCAGCGATTCGTCATCTGATGAGCCGGAGAGTGTTTTTGCAACAAGATCAAAGATACTGGAGCGGGAATCTTTCTGTTGAACCTGGAGATCAGACGGAAGTATGCGTGCCTTTCCGACTGAAGAACCATAGAGCATATTGACAGCAGAGCGGATATCCCCCTTTGCTTCCTCTGCTATGATGCGGACTGCTTCCGGATCGCAATCCAATCCCTCGTTTGCACAGATGTATTTCAGGTGTGGCGCAAGACTGCGGGCAGGAACTGCCCGAAACTGTACCTGATCGCAGAGACGCCTGATCTCCGGTGCAACCCCATAGGCATCGTTTGCGATGAGCATAATCGGCTGTTTTGATCGCCTGATGATATCCACAATCGCTTTTGCACCACCCCGGTCAGCATTGCCATCAAGATTATCTGCCTCATCCAGGAGGATCAGACGCCGTAATGCGCCAGTAAGACTGGCAGTTGTACTCGAGCTCCCTGCTATCCGCTCGATCACCCCTTTTGTCCGCTGATCGCTTGCGTTTAGCTCAATGATCTCCCAGCCGAGATCATGTGCCAGCGCATATGCAGCCGAGGTCTTTCCAATACCGGGCTTGCCATAGAGAAGGATCGGTTTGTTCTGTGTAGTCCACCCTTTTGCCCATTCAAGGAGCTCGTGAACCGCAGACTGATTGCCTATAACATCTGCGAGTGTCTTTGGCCGGTACTTCTCCACCCAGTCCATATATGATCTATTTCAGTTTATGAGATGAAAATAGGTTCCGGGATGAGTAACCCGGAACAAATACATTATCTTTGATGAGGCAAAAATATAGGAGTAATCGATATTTGGTGTTAATTGTGGTGAATAACTGCTCCAGTCAATCAGTAGCAGATGCGGTAAGAGAATACGAGGGAGTAACCAGAAAACACGCCATTGGGGAGATCATCCGTTCTCTCAAGCTTGATTCCCCCGATATCGTGGCCTCGTTTGGAGAAGATGCAGCCGTAATCCGCAAGGGAGACGACGCCCTCCTCCTCGCCGCAGACGGTATCTGGAACAAGCTGATGGAGGCTGATCCGTACTGGTCTGGTTTCTGTGCCGTTCTTGTAAATATTCATGATATTGCTGCGATGGGAGGAGATGCACTTGCACTCGTGGACATCCTTTCCTTCACGGATGTAACGCTGATGCAGGAAGTGACACGAGGAATGGCAGATGCCGCAAGCCGTTTTGGCGTTCCGATCGTCGGGGGGCATCTCCATCCGGACACCCCCTATAACGTCATTGATGTGGCAGTTCTCGGTTCAGCACGACTGGACGCGGTCATCTACAGTGACAGGGCAGAGGATGGAGATGCGGTGATTGCAGCCATAGATCTCAATGGCCGTGTTCACCCTTCATGTGCCATGAACTGGGATTCTGTCACAATGAAAGATGCAAAAACCCTCAGATCCCAGATCGGCGTGATGAAAAAGCTGGGAGAGGCACACCTCGTTACATCTGCAAAGGACATCTCAAATCCTGGCATCATTGGAACCCTTGGGATGCTCCTTGAAGTAAGCAGGAAAGGAGCCAGTATTGATCTCCAGTCGATACCAATGCCCGACCTTGCATCACACAGAATCACCTTTGAGCACTGGGTACGCATGTACCCCGGAATGGGCTTCATACTCACCGCCAACCAGTCTCATGCAGAAGAGGTGCTGAAACTATTCCGTGAGGTTGGAATGGCCACCCGGATAATAGGAACCATCAACGATACACAGGAGCTTACCATCACCTATCAGGGAGAAAGCACCGAAGTCTTTGACTTCTCCCTTGACGGAATTATCGGATCGAGAGACTGGGGCAGGCCTTTATGAGAACGATAGGGATAGGGGCCCTGGAAGATTTAACCAGGGTTTATGAGGCATCCAGAAAGGCAGCTTCAGACAATCTCTTCGTCATCATATATACTACTCAGGAAGGGGCCGGGGAGGAGAACGAATATGTTCATTTCCATATATCACCAGATCCTATACATGCACTCATCAATTCCCTGCTGAAAGGAGAGATAGACGGGGCGGTGCGGGGAACACTGCCATCCGGCGACACACTCAGATCTCTCAGGGAAGCAACTGCCACTGCCTCCCTCGAGCGCATTGCGGTGCTTGAAACCCCGGAAGGAAAAAAATTCCTCCTCGCCCCTGTTGGTATTGATGAAGGATGGACTGCTTCGGACAAAGTGAGCCTGGCAAAAAAGGGGGTTGCACTTGCCGGACGCATCGGAATAGATACGACAATAGGAGTGCTCTCCGGAGGAAGGAAGAGTGATGTCGGCAGGAATCCCGTTGTCGATCGATCATTGGCCGAGGGAGAGCACCTTGCGGAACTGACCGGAGGAGTCCATGCCGGAATCCTGATCGAGGAGGCCGCCAACAGATATGGCATTGTGATTGCTCCTGACGGCATATCAGGCAACCTCATCTTCCGGACGCTTGTTCTTCTGGGTTCCGGGAGATCACATGGCGCACCTGTTGTAAATATCGATGTTACGTTCGTCGATACTTCGCGCGCATCTGATAATTACGAGAATGCCCTCAGGCTGGCAGCAGAACTGAGTGATTAGAAATATCTTCAGTATTGACTTTAATTCCAAAATAGATGTCAAAAAATACTTATTTTCAATGAAAAACCCTGAATTAACAATAACCCCCCACCATCGAGAAAGCGATAAATGGAAGAAAGATAGGGGCTGGATATACGAAAGCATTAAATATTTAACAATATACTCTTTCAATGGTGGTAATTATATGGCAGACCTACCAATTGCAGCTGTAGTAAGAATCGCAAAGAAGAATGGTGCAGAGCGTGTCGGAAGTGATGCAGCTGAAGCACTTGTTGCTAAAGCAGAAGCATACATCGCCGAACTCACCAGGAAGGCAAATCAGTACGCCCTTCACGCTGGTAGAAAGACGATCAAAGAGGAAGACATCGAGCTCGCCGCAAAGAGCGAGGCTTGATAGCACCTCTCTTTTCTAAAAAAATTCAGAACGTTCCTTTTGTACTTCGAATCTCTGATTCGTTTCCACTCTTTGTCAATGCCAGATTAAGGGCAATGCCAAATGCCTTGAAGATCGATTCGCAGATGTGGTGATCTGATCGGCCGGTAAAGAGGACATGGGCTGTAATTCCTGCATGGTGAACGAGAGAATAGAAGAAATGTTCAAAGAGATCATTTGAGATTCCTCCGGTCCCACTTCCAACAAATGACCCTTCAAAGACGAGGTACCCCCGTCCTCCACAATCAAGCGCCACCTCCGCCCGTGCTTCATCCATTGGTACAACAACACTGGCAAACCGGGTGATCCCGCGCCCATCTCCGATTACCTCTTTGATTGCCATTCCAAGGACGATTGCTATATCTTCGACAGTATGGTGGGGATCCACCTGGATATCCCCCTTTGCTGCAATAAAGAGGCCAAAACCCCCATGACGCCCGAATGATTCAAGCATATGATCAAGGAACGGAAGTGCCGTCAGGATCTCCCGGGAACCTCCATCAGGATCAAAGCTGATCGTTATATTCGTCTCTTTCGTCTCACGACTGATTTCAGCCTGTCTCATTGTATCTCCTCAAGAATTGCAGGGAGCGAGAGCATCCCATTATAGAGAGCCGATCCGAGAACAGCCCCCGCCACACCCAGTTCCCGGAGAATTCTCAGATCCGTTACATGTGAGACGCCTCCAGAGACGACCACAGGGCATTTCACCGCATCCATAACCCGTTGTATAGGATCAACGGCGATCCCCTCACAGAGACCCTCTACATCGACATTGGTGAAGAGGAGAGAACCAGCACCTTCATCCTCAAACCGTTTGGCCCAGACAGAGACCTCACCAGCAGTCTTCTCCCAACCATGAATTGCTATCTCACCACCACGGGCATCAACACCCGCCATGATCCGTTCACTTCCATGTTCCTCAGACAGCCGATTGATAATTGATGGATCATCTGCTGCTGCCGTTCCGATGATGACGCGGTCCACACCCAGTGAAAGCCACCCGGTTGCATCGGATTCGGATCGCATACCACCGCCAAGCTGGAGAAATACATCAGTTTCAGTTATCAGCTCACGTATAACATCCACATTCGCCCCCGCACTTCCAAAAGCACCATCAAGGTTCACGATATGGAGTGCTGTGGCACCTTCGTCAATCCAGCGAAGTGCAGAAGAGAGCGGCTGACCATATGAAGAAGCAGTCTCCCGCCTGCCCTGAACAAGCTGGACGCATCTTCCACCAAGGATATCGACTGCGGGAAATATCTCCATAACCATCACGGGATCATCCGCTGGACATCCATCACAAGGATATCCCGGGCACCGGCACGTTTGACCATATTGATCAACTGGTATACCCGCTCTTCAGCAACAACCACATGGACTGCGACAAGATTCTGGTCAGATGCAACCTCCATCACCGTGGGGCCGGAGAGGCCGGGGAGGATCGACCTGATCTCTTCCAGCCGGTTTCGACTGACATTCATCATCAGGTAGCACTGCCCTTTTGCCCGCAGAACACTCTCAAGTGCAAGGGCAATCTCATCAATCTTCTCTCGAAACTCAACAAAGGAGCTCCGGTTCGCAATGAGCCAGGTCGAGCTCTGGAAGACATCGGTCATAATCCTGAGATGGTTGGTTCTGAGTGTCGTCCCTGAACTGGTCAGATCCACGATCGCATCTGCAATTCCAAGGTTCGGGGCAGCCTCACAGGCGCCGGAGACAGAGACGATCGAGACATCAATACCATGTTCTGCAAAAAATTTTCGGGTGATCCCGGGAAACTCCGTTGCAATCTTCTTCCCCGCAAGATCACCAAGCTCATGATAGCCGGAATCCTCGGGAACAGCCACAATAAGACGGGCCTGTCCCATTCTGAGATCGAGTAATTCAAGAACATCAGATCCGCGTTCAGCAACCATATCCAGTCCGGTGATGCCGATATCAGCCACACCCTGGGCAACATATTCAGGGATGTCGATCGGACGAACATACAATATCTCAACATGAGGATCGACGGTTTTTGCGATCAACCGCCGATCCCCCGAGGTAGTGATATGGAGACCGCTCTTCTCGATGAGATCGGAGATAGGTTCGGCAATCCTTCCCTTGTTCGGGATTGCCAGCCTGATCATATCAGAAGGTCCTGAGTTCACCTTTGATAACCCTCTCGGTGATACTTGAGATATTCTCCAGCCGGTTATTGACGATCTCTTCAACGTCACGGGAGATTCTGCCAAAGTCAGCACCATCATCCGGAATAATCTGGACACTCGCTACGAGAGGATGATCGATCGGGTGGCCAATCTGTGAGAGGAGACGGACGTACATCTCGGTGATTCCATCAACCTTACTGCACGCCTCCTGTGCAATCTCGGTTGATAGGAGGTTATAGATCTTTCCGATATGGTTGATCGGGTTCTTTCCGCTTGCTGCCTCCATACTCATCGGCCGGTTCGGGGTAATCAGTCCATTGATTCGGTTACCACGTCCAACCGATCCATCGTCACCCATCTCGGCAGATGTTCCATTCACTGTCAGGAAGAGGCTCTGATTTCCGATATCGTCAGCGGTATTGACCGCAACAGAGACCTTCCGTTTGGTATGGCGCCGGGCAACTGCCTCAAGTCTTTCCTTCATGATCTCGATGACCTCAACATAATCATCGATGGATGAACAGTAGCGGTCGACCATGGCTGATGCGATGGTGTAGGTCATCTCATCACCATGGCGAAGACCCATGATCTTGATATCATACCCGATCGCCGGATTTTTCGGACGGAGAACAGAAGCAATCTCCTGATCCATTGCGAGCACGATCTGTTCAACTTCAGAGAACGGTGCATGCCCGACACCAAAGGAGGTGTCATTTGCCCGGGGAACAGTGTTGCCGCCACAGGTTTTGAAGACATCACAGAGATCAGTGGAGCCGTCACCCATCCGGCAGTCAACAATAATATCCCGTTCCATGTTCAGTGTAGGAAGGGTCTCCTTCAGGTATTTCCTGGCTGCTTCAACTGCTATTGCATCGGTTGGGATGACACGTCCCTCAAAACACTTTGTTGCTCTTCCTGTCAGCAGGAGATAGATCGGCCGGACGATCTTTCCACCGCCAAATGACGGGAGGGAGGCTCCGGCAACAACCTCACCCTGATCGGTGTTGTGGTGGAGGACTGCTTCGCACTGGTTTTCATATTCACGGCAGAGCGCGCGGCTGATGGCCTCTGCCACTCCGTCTGCGATACTATCAGGGTGCCCGATACATTTGCGTTCAACAAGTTCAATAGCCTGTTCTTCAATCGGCATCTGCCGGAGTGATTCAACGTTGATAGTGCGTTTCATGAGAAGCCTCATTTTGGTTCTGTCAGCATATAAAAAAAGACTGGATTTGATTTAACAGTGTTCATCTGGTCAGCGCCACCTCGGATCTTAGCGTGAGCTGGCAGACACCATCACGGAAGACCCTGACAAGTCCGCCGCTCTCGGATACGGTAATTCCGACAGCTGACACATCACGTGTAATCGCAGCTGTTGCCATATGGCGGCCGCCAAGCCCTGAAGGAAGGCTTACTCCACGCGAATCGGCATCGATATAGCGACCTGCTGCGGTGATGTACCCTTCTTTGGTGATGATAAAGACGCCATCAAGCTGTGCAAACTCCTTGACGCTCTCCCAGTTCTCACGATTCCTGATATCACAAACGGACAGGGGGTGACCTGCATAGGGATTCAGGATTGCCTGGTGCGAACGGGCAAGGAGGGATGAGCCATCCCCGAGGATAAACGCGGTGCCGATATTTCGTCCTTCTCTTCCTTCATGCGCAATCTCAAGTGCAAGAGCAAGCGCGGAATGGAGGATATCAGATGGAACAATATCCTCATAGCTGGCGAGATCAAGATAATCGCGCCCTTCCCCGACATCATAAATGAGAATGGCAAACGGAAAGACACCAACGATCTTCCCGCTTGCAACCTCGGTTCTGAGATGATACTGGACAACTGCATCAAGGATATGATGTTCGCAGAAGAGCAGGAGTTCCTGCATATTTTTTTTGATCATCAGCTCGGGCTGATACTCCTTTACCCAGATGACCGGCACATCAGAGTCAAAAGGCTGCGATTCAAGGAAGGAAAGTATGGCGATGGCATCAACTGAACGAGCAAGATCCGCTGCTGCCGCCATCAGTACCTGGTCTTTCTCTGCGATCATAACAGTTCGCTTATTTTTTGGGGAAGTTCGGAGGGGCGTGCTACAACAGTAATTCCCATCGCCTCCAATCGTTGTATCTTTGACAATGCATCACCTTCACCCCCTTCGATGATGGCTCCGGCGTGACCCATCCTCTTCTCTTTTGGAGCGGAGACGCCTGCAATATATGCAACCAATGGCAGATCGAGCGAGAGTGCTGCTTCGGCTCCCTCAATCTCAAGTGCACCTCCAACCTCACCGATAAGGATGACTGCTTTGGTATAAGAATCTTTGCTAAACTTCTCAATGCAATCAACAAAGGTTTCACCTATCACCGGATCGCCCCCGATCCCTACGACCGTACTCTGACCGATACCAGCCCTGGTGAGCTCATCAACCACCTCATAGGTCAGGGTTCCGCTCCGCGAAATGACCCCGACAGGTCCACGTGTAAAGAGTGGAGAAGGCATGATTCCAAGCCTGCATTCACCCGGAGAGAGGAGACCCGGGCAGTTTGGACCGATGACGGCCGATCCACATGAACGTGCATAGGCAACTGCCCTCATCACATCATGCACCGGGATATGCTCGGTGATAGCAACGATCGTTCCAATCCCGGAATCGGCAGCCTCCATGATTGAGTCTGCCGCAGCACCTGCCGGGACAAAGATGACTGACGCGTCGGTGTCATGAGCAGCCTGCGCCTCCCGGACGGTATCATATACCGGAACACCATGGACTTCCCGGCCACCTTTTCCGGGGGTCACCCCGGCAACAACGCCTGCACCACCGACCGATCGGGCATACTGGTTCATCAGATCTATGTGGAAGGCGCCCTGGTTGCCGGTTGCACCCTGGACAAGGATACGTGTCTGTTTATCGCAGTAGATCATGATGATGCCTCCAGAACAGCCGCTGCAACTGCTTCTTCCATCGTATCAAGCATCCGGTAGCCTGCCCCCTCAAGGAGAGCCCGCCCTTCTGCTTCGTTTGTTCCTGCAAGCCTGACGATCACCTGCTGTGAAACCCCGGCTGCAATAATGCCACGGGCCACCTCATCACACCGGGTAATCCCGCCAAGCAGATTGACAATGATCACCTTCACAGTCGGAACCGATGCAACCAGCCTGACAGCGTGCAAGACCCGATCCGAACCGGCACCACCTCCGACATCAAGGAAATTGGCTGCGGCCCCTTTATGGTGGGCAATGAGATCAAGGGTTGCCATCGTGAGGCCCGCACCATTTCCGATCACCCCAATCGACCCGTCCAGTTCAACATACGAGAAGCCATGCGACTCTGCCTCGGCCTCGCGTTCGGTCAGATCACGGTTCCCGGTGATCCCCTGCCTGGCAAGGGCATTATCATCGATGATCAGTTTTGCATCAGCTGCAAGAACACCGGACGGGGTGACCACAAGTGGATTGATCTCTGCGAGAAGGGCATCTTTCTCACGGAATGCACGGTAGAGCGACGAGATAACCGGCATAATCTCTTTCTCACATCCACGGGTCAGATACCTGAGAATAAAGCCGGGAACTTCCTGGAAGAGTGGTGAAACATGTGCGCTCCTGACCGCATCCGGCCGCTCCCCGGCGGTCACCTCAATCTCAACACCGCCAGATTCAGCAAAAAGGATCACAGGGGACCTGGTGCTCCGGTCAATGACAATTGATACAAAATATTCTTTCTGAATTGGAAGCCGTCCCTCCACAAGCACTTCTTTCACCGGGAGGCCTTTAATCTTTTTTTGGAAGAGTTCGGTTGCAACAGCTTCTGCATCATCTGCCGTTGCCATCAGGATGCCCCCGGCTTTACCCCTGCCACCAACATCGACCTGTGCTTTCAGCACCGCCGAACCGCCGATCTTTTTGCAGGCAGCCGATGCCTCTCTGGCACTGGTGATCAGGATGCTTGGGGGAATCGGGATTCCGAATGTCGAAAAAACCTTTTTTGCTTCGTATTCAAGCAGTTTCATGCATCTCCTCCTTTCTGCAGGATATCACGGCCCAGATTCAATGCCCGGATGTTGAGCTCTTCGGTCCCTTTTGGAACGCTGTCAAGGACAGCCCGCTCCATCGCTTCGAAACTGACCATTCCGGTTGCAGAAACAAGAGCACCGAGCATCACAATATTGGCCACAATCGGCTTTCCAAGCACTTCTTTTGCCTGCATCGTTGCCGGAATCTCTATGAAACGGCACCGTGGCCGCGACTGGACCAGTCCCGAATCGACCAGCATCAGGGCAGATTCCGGTGCTGCTGCACCAAACTTTAAAAAACCCGCCTCAGACATGATCACATAGAGGTTTGGCTGCAGAACCTTTGGATACTGGATCGGATCGCTGCTGATGATCACCGTGCTTGAAGATGCCCCGCCACGCGCCTCCGGCCCGTAACTCTGGGACTGGACGGCATATTTCCCATCGTACATCGCTGCTGCCCGCCCGAGGATAACGGCAGAGAGGATGATTCCCTGGCCGCCAAATCCCGAGAATAAGACTTCATACTTCATTCATTCACCCCAAGCGCAGGGCGGTTCCGATCTGTCAGTGTTCCGACAACAAACATATCGTCCGGGATCGGTTTTCCTTCCGCGAGGAGACGATCACGTTTCTCTTTCAGGAGTGCATGATCCTTCATCGCCGATATCATCGACTGCACATCACGGAGCCTGTTCCGCCTGCCATAATTTGTCGGGCACTGGACGACGACTTCAATAAACGAGAGCCCCGGTCTCTGAAGGCCGGTCTTAATCGCCTGTGTCAGCTCTTTGACGTGATACGATGTCCAGCGTGCCACATAATTCGCACCCGCAGCAGATGCCAGTTCGCAGAGATCAAAGGGGTTTTCCTCCATGCCATAGGGAGTGGTTGTTGAGACGGCCCCCTTTGGCGTACAGGGGCTTCCCTGGCCGCCCGTCATCCCGTAAATCTGGTTATTCATGCAGATGACGGTGATATCGATATTCCGGCGGCATGCGTGGATGAAATGATTTCCTCCTATTGCCGAGAGATCCCCGTCACCGCTGAATACGACCACATTGAAATCCTTTTTTGCCATCTTCACACCGGTTGCAAAGGGGATGGCTCTGCCATGCGTGGTATGGAGCGAGTCGGTTTTGATATATCCCGACGCCCGTGACGAGCAGCCGATCCCGGATACAAAGACCGTATCATCGATCTTCCAACCAAGAGAATCGACTGCCTCAAGGGTGCAGTTGATGATGGTGCCATTTCCACATCCGGCACAGAAGATATGAGGCAGGCGGTCCTCCCTGAACCAGTCTTCAGCGCTCATTCATGTTCCTCCGCTGATTTCAGAAGATATGACGGAACATGGAGTGCTCCTCCAAGCCGCGGAATCGGGATAACCGGCTGATCGACATGCCGCTGAATCTCACGTGCAATTTGTCCGAGATTCATCTCAGGAACCAGAAATACTCGTGCATTTGTGAATTTCTTCAGGAGACCTTCCGGGAATGGCCAGACCGTTCTGAGATTTAAATGTCCATACGATTTCCCGGGTGCATCCAGGAGAGCCTGGCGAACCGCACGTGTCGGTGCACCATAGGAGATGAAAACGATCTCCGCTTCAGGGTTGACAATATCATAATCTGCAATCTCATGACGTGCTCGTTCGACCTTCTCTACAAGCCGCATCACCAGCTTCTCGTGGAGATCGGGATCGGTGGATGCAGGATATCCTTTCTCGTTATGGGTAAGTCCGGTCACATGGACCCTGTGCCCTTTGCCAAACGGAGTGAATCCGGGGACGAGATCGTCTTCTGGTTCAAACGGAAGCATACCTTCCCTGATCGTTTTTGGAGGGATACATTCAACCTCATCGGGGAACTCCACCCGTTCCCGGAGATGGCCGATGATCTCATCGGACATCAGGAAGGCCGGAACCCGGAACCGATCTGCAAGGTTGAATGCTTTCACCGTAAGGTTAAACATCTCCTGAACTGTCGATGGGGCAAGAGCAATCACGCTGTAATCACCATGCGAGCCGAACCTGGCCTGAAGCATATCCCCCTGGGCAGCCATCGTCGGCTGACCGGTTGAGGGGCCTCCGCGCTGGATATTAATGACAACACAGGGTGTTTCGGTGAATGCTGCATACCCGATATTCTCCATCATCAGGGAGAAGCCGGGACCACTTGTTGCTGTCATCGACCGAACACCTGTCCATGCTCCTCCGATGATCGCAGCCATGCTGGCAAGCTCATCCTCCATCTGGATGAAGGTGCCTCCAAGTTTTGGAAGGCGGCGGGCCATCTGCTCTGCAACCTCGGATGACGGAGTGATCGGGTACCCTGCAAAGAACCGGCATCCTGCCGCCACTGCACCTTCTGCACAGGCATCATTCCCCTGCACAAAGTTAATGCGCGTCAATATTCGATCACCACCTTATGGGATTCGAACGGCGCCTCCTGCACCCATCTGATCGCCTGGTCAGGGCAGATCATCTGACATACTCCACAGAGGCGTCGCTGGTACAGATGCTGGAGACGGCAGTTTGTACACCGCCCGGGTCGATCCAGCTCAGGTACAAAGACACCCCGCTTATTCGGCCTCTGCCCCTCCTGGAATATGTTATATGGGCAGACCATCACGCAGAGGTTGCACCCTTTACACCGTATATCATCGATAACCAGTTTCATGCAATGGAAACCCTCGCATATAGAATTGTGCGGCTATTCAATAAGCACTTGCGTATCAATACATTCATCATCGCACCTGATCCCTGATCCATGCATCATACCGTTCCCGTGCCCTTTCATCCACCCTGGAGAAGAGGTTGCCCCCGACTGCATCAATGCCGACAACCAGCGGGAGATCGGTGACCTCGATCACCCAGATCGCCTCGGCCATCCCAAGATCCGGATAGAAGACACCGGTGAGTTTCATGTGGGATGCCGCAAGGGCCGCACATCCTCCGGTGAATGCAAGGTAGATAGCCCTTCCCTTCAGGGATTTTGAGACTTCCCCACTCATTCCTCCTTTTCCAATCAGGCAACGGACACCTGCATCGAGGAGGAAACCTGTCAGGCTGTTCATCCGGGCAGAGGTGGTCGGGCCTGCGGCGATGATCCGATCATCCTGGATTACAGGTCCGCAATGGTAGATCGCCGCTCCCTTTGGATCAAAGGGGATTTTTTCTTTCATCATTCTGAGATGGGCTTCATCCCGTGCCGTGTAGATGGTTCCTGATAAAAGAACAGAATCTCCTGCCCTGAGAGCGAGAATCTCATCCCCAAGTGGAGTTTTGATCTTCATAAACTCACCTTCCGTGTCGCCCGCCTGCATGCCCAGCACTGGATATTTACAGCAACCGGAAGGGATGCGGTATGGCAGTGGGCCTTCTTCACCTTCACGGCAAGAGCAGTTGTACTCCCCCCAAGCCCCATCGGACCGATTCCAAGGTTATTTATCGCAGTACAGATCTCCATTTCATAGGTATCCATCACATCTATCGGGAGGAGGAGCGCCTCTTTTGCAAGAGCAGCAGCATGATCAAATGTCCCTCCGATACCAACACCGACCACAACAGGAGGGCATGGCCGACCGCCTGCCAGCAGCACAGTTTCAACAATAAATGCAGGGATCTCATTTCCCTGTGAAGGAAGGAGCATGCCGATCCGTGAGACATTCTCGGATCCTGCTCCTTTCGGAAGGACAGTGATGGTGAGATCAGATCCTTCTCGAATATGGATCGGCGGGATTGCAACACCGGTATTATCACCACTGTTCTGCCGTGAAACCGGATCGACTGCATTTGGCCTGAGAGGAACAGAGAGGGTTGCACGCCTGACCCCGTCATAGACAGCTTCCCTCAGGTCTGCTTCATGTACGGGATAACAATGGGGTACCGTCATATAGATGACGGCAATTCCGGTATCCTGGCAGAGAGGGAGATTCAGTCTTTCGGCCTCGGATATATTGGTGCGAATATTGGCAAGCTCCCCTCGGGCCACCGGATCGGCTTCCGAATCGTATGCAGCAGCAATTGCAGCCTTTACATCCGGGGGAAGGAATACCTCAGCCTCATGGATACAGGCAAGAGTCGCATCCGACACGGCCTTTCGGAGCATCTGCTCTTCACGGGCATTCATACCGCCTAATGAGTTGCGAAAGGTGATAAAACTCGTGAAATATGCAGGTAAAAAAAAGATATTGATGGTTTTAGTTCGTCTCTTCGATGACAACACAAACAGGTGTTGGAAGTTTGTGTCCGCCGTGGAGAAGCGCATACTTTGCTTTCTCAACATGCTGGGGGGATGTCCAGATGGTGAAGATACGCTGTCTTTCATGTACACGTGCCGCAGTTCCGACGGCCTTTCCAAATGCAAGGCGCATTCCTTCTGAAACACGGTCTGCACCTGCGCCGGTTGCCTGTTTGTTCTCCCTGAGAACATGATGGGGATAGACACGGAGCTTCATATGGAAGTTGCTCCTGCCCACTTCCTTCATAAGGCGACGATTCATGTTCACACGGGCAGCTTCAAGGGCTGTGTGACGAAGCTGACATGCCTCTTTCACCTCAAGGTGGAGGGCAACCGGGAATTCTTCCTTCAGATTCCCCATATCAAACTGGACAATCTTCAGACCCGGGACACCACCCATATATTTCCTGCGTGTATATGCCTTCTTTGAAATGGCCCTGTACATCTTTGCTGGTTTTCGTACCATGTAAAAAACTCCTCGCTATGAAAATATGCTTAATAAAATGGATGGTATGAGGTATAAAAGTTATTGGCCGTCCTCGAGACGATCAATCAATTCCAGCACATCCCGGCGGAGGCCAGCAAACTCGATACTGGTTCTGTCGCGGGGGCGGGGGATATCAACATCATAGATCCCGGCTATCCGCCCCGGTCGTGGGGAGAGTACCATGATCCGATCGGCTAAATAGACCGCTTCATCCACGCTATGCGTTACAAAGATAACCGTCTTCTTCGTCTTCTCCCAGATCAGGAGGAGCTCTTTCTGCATCCGGTTTCGTGTCTGCGCATCGAGGGCGCCAAATGGCTCATCCATCAGGAGGACAGCAGGATCGGTTGCCAGCGCCCGTGCGACTGCTACACGCTGCCGCATACCTCCAGAGAGTTCATACGGGTAACTATCACCAAATCCTTCCAGACCGACAAGACCGATGAAGCGGGTTACGATCTCCTCGCGCTCTTCATGTGGCATCCCGCGCATCTGCAGGCCGAAGCCCACATTTGCCCGGACGGTTCGCCAGGGATAGAGCGAATATTCCTGAAAGATCATGGCAAGCCGCGGATCAGGGCCGGTGACCGGAGTCCCCTCAACCTCAATCTCCCCCGATGTCGGATGATCAAGACCGCCGATCATCCGGAGAAGGGTGGTCTTCCCACACCCCGAGGGGCCGAGGATGCAGAGAAACTCACCGTTTGAGACCTCGGCAGAGATATCCTGAAGGGCAGTGAGAGGCTCATTCTGTCGCGCTGTAAAGGTTTTGCTGACATTCCTCAGGACTACAGTCATCTGTTCATCTCCTGCCACTGGAACTTCCGCTTCTCAACTTCACGGAAGAGAATATCAACCGCAATTCCGATGATGCCGATGACGATCATACCGGCGATGATCACCTGCACCTGCCCCCAGTTGTATGAGTACATGATCAGGTACCCGATACCTGAGGTGGTGCCCGGGAGCATCTCAGCTGCAACAACACACATCCAGGCAATCCCAAACCCAACCCGAAGACCGGTCCAGATTGCAGGGGCAGCAGCCGGCAGGATCACATAGGCAAGGAGTTTCCATCCTTTTGCACCATAGATCGCCGCAGTCTCGATCCAAGTCCGGTTCACCCTCCGTACACCGTCTATGCTATTGATCAGAATCGGGAAGAATGACCCGATGAAGATGATGAAGACGATTGAGAGAAGACCAATCTTAAACCAGGCTAACGCTAAGGGAATCCATGCAAGCGGAGGGATCGGGCGGAGGAGCTGGATGATCGGGTTTACCAGCTCTTCGACAGTACGGTAACGCCCGATAATAATCCCAATCGGAACTGCACAGAGAACCGCCAATCCAAAACCCAGCAGAACTCTCCAGACAGAGAGTAGTGCATTATCGATGATACTCCCGCTTCCAAGGATATCTGCTGTTGGGCTCAGCAGGACCGCAGCAACAGACGCCGGTGTCGGGAGAATGAATGAATTATTGATCAGAATTGCAGCAACTTCCCACGCAAGGAGAAGAAAAAAGGGAGGTAATACTTTTAGATACCATCTCATCAGACTTCTTTCACCACCACACCACTGTCCTGGAGCGCATATTTTATCTGCACATCCTGGATCGAGCCACGTATTGGTGCGGCAATCTTCAGTGGCCGACCCTCAGCAGATCGTGCATCAGCCCATGCGATGAATGAATCCCAGTCATCGACCGGAGCAGATGCCGCAACAACAAGGCCTGATCCTTCATTCTGTGTTGGAAGCAGGATCTTAATAGCCATTCCCTTGTCAATCGCAGAGATTGTTGGCGGGGTGCCTGCATAGGAGAGCTGGATAGCGTCGGTTCCCATGAGTGTCATCAGCTGGGCACCACCTTCACCCTGGACGAGCCTGACTTCGGCGATGGTCTCCCCATTGACGATTAAATCGGCAACATCGACCTTTCCCGGGGCAGTTGACCGGGGCTTCAGAGCAATCCCATAGTTCTCATCGAAATATTCCCAGTCTTTGATAGCAACAAAGAGGGGCGCATCATGATCAGATGGAAGGTACCCGAGGGAGACTGGACGTGTCAGCTTGTCAGGAGTTGTGATCTCGCCTGCATCAACCATCGCCCGCGCAGCTTCGTAATGAGAGAAGTCATAGAGTGTGGCACGTACGTCGGCAGTTGAGGCATCCTTAAGGCTTCCTGTCAGATAGCCGATCTCGCGGAGCGCTTCGATGAAGCGATCATTGCTCTTGAGCCACTCTTCAGAGGGCTCGGTTGAGAACCGGATTGTTGGTATCGAATGGGCAAGAACATCCTTTGAATTGACCTTGACATCACCAAAGGTCATAGTCCCGCCACCAAAGAGCCAGTTGGCGGAGACCTCAGCGGCACGATCAGGGTTCTCCTGGACGTAGTTACCTGAGAGAATAAGGAGTGCAGCAAATGCATTCACAAGATCAGGGTTTGCTGCCATGAAATCCTCGCGTGCAGACAGGGCATCACAAGTGTGATCTGTCCAGGTACCTGCTGGCGGAAGATCCTGGGAGTAGCTGACAACAGTTCCAATACCCGAAACCTCAGCTACAGAGACGAAGGGTTGCCATACCATGTAGCCGTCGATCTGGCCGGTCGAGAGCAATACAGGCATCTGCCCGGTTGCCGTATACATGATACCTACTTCACTCTGCATACCATCAGGGGGAGTTACCGGTACTTCTTCTGTGACGCACCCCGCAACCAACAGGGCAAGTGCAAGAAGAGTTATGATACACCCTAACACCTTCATTTTCATAAGTAGGAATGGTGAGGTAGACTATATAATCTATTGGATTTCGGAATTTTGTAGACGTAATAGAGATCTTTTGCCCAAAAATTCTACAAAACGAGAATCTTTTTCTGAAGAAGATTACCACACCCCTTCCCGAATAGAATCAATTTCTACGAAGAGATAATCAGTTTTCAGGTACCATCATACCTGAAGAGGAAGAGGATGCGACACGACCAGATACGGGAAGGGAGGCTTACCGGGGAGCGGAACACACTCATTGCCCGATACCTCTCATCGATGGAAGCTGACCGGAGGATCGCCTCACCGGATCTCCGGGTGGATATGGCTCACCTGGTGATGCTGAACCGGCAGGGGCTGATAGCAAAAGAGCATGCACAGAAGATTGCAACAGCCCTTCACAGAATGTATACCGAAGGTATCCCGGATGAAGCATTCGATGAGCGTTTTGAAGATATCCATGCGGGAATAGAGGGGGAGTTGATTGCAAAAGCCGGTATCGATTCCGGTGGACGGCTTCACCTTGCACGCTCACGAAACGATGAAGTGGCCACCTGCCTCAGGATCAGGGTGCGTGAGGATATTCTGGAGATCCTGACATCAGTTGCCACACTCAGGGAGGTTCTCATCCGGCGAGCAGATGAGCACACAGGAACAGTTATGCCGGGATTCACCCACCTCCAGCATGCACAGCCGACAACACTCGCCCACCATCTCCTTGCATATGAAGAAGCGTTCTCCAGGAGTGCAGAGCGACTTCTCGAAACCTTTGCCCGTGTGAACCGATCGCCACTTGGATCCGCCGCATTTGCCTCGACTGGTTTCCCGATCGATCGTGAGATGACCTGTCGGCTGCTTGGGTTCAACAGCATCCTTGGCAACTCGATGGATGCAGTATCAGGGAGGGATTTTGCACTTGAGATGCTCTCAACCCTCACCATTCTGATGGCAGATGCAAGCAGGCTCTGCGAAGAGCTGATCCTCTGGAGCAGTGCCTTTGTAGAATTTGTCGAGCTTGATGACATATACTGCTCGACCAGTTCGATCATGCCGCAGAAAAAGAACCCGGACTGTGCCGAGATTATGCGCGGGCACGCCGGAACAGTCGCAGGGGCATTCCAATCCGCACTCGTCTGTATGAAGGGTCTCCCCATGAGCTATAACCGCGATCTCCAGACCCTGACACCACATCTCTGGAATGGGATCTCCCATACCGCTGCAAGCATGGAGATTCTTGCAGGAATGATGGATACGGCAGTATTCAATGTTGAAAGGATGTATCGTGAGAGTGACCGGGGCTTTTCAACCGCAACCGAGCTTGCCGATACACTTGTGCGTGAGTTTGGGCTTCCATTCAGAACAGCACACAACATTGTCGGCCGGGCTGTCCGCTCGAAAGAGATCACCCTGACGGTAATCGAAAGAGCTGGTAAAGAGATCTCGGGCATCTCTCTTCAGGAGATGGGGCTAACGGAAGATCGAATTCGAGATGCACTCGATCCCGGCCTCGTAGTTGCCGCGAAGAAGGTTGCCGGAGGACCTGCAGAAGAGGTTATCTGTGATGCGATACGGATACGCTCAGGTATTCTGAAAGATCATAATGAGACGATGCAGATGCAGAGAAGAGCTTTACAGGATGCTGAAGATGAGCTTGTCTCCATGATACGGGGGCTTATTGAAGCATGAAGACCGGAGATCTTGTTTCCTGCACCATTGGGGGGAAGATGCTTGAGGCTGTGTATATCACAGAACGGGATGAGAGGGCTGTCCTGAAACTCTCCTCAGGGTATAATATCGGGGTGCCCATCTCTGAAGTCAGGCATATCAGGGATGGGGAAGAGAGAAAAGGATTCGAACCGCCTGTAGTTCAGGATTCGAAATTACCAGAGCTTGCAATCATTTCAACCGGAGGAACCATCGCTTCCCGTGTGGACTACCGGACGGGGGCGGTAACAAGCAGATCAACCGCAGATGAGATCATCTCTGCGATTCCCCGGCTTGCTACAATCGGGCGTTTCCGAACCAGACAGCCATTCTCGATCCTCTCTGAAAATATGAAACCCTCAATGTGGATTGAGCTTGCACGTTGCATCTATGATGAGATTCAGGCAGGTGCCCGGGGTGTCATCGTCACTCATGGAACCGATACGATGGCATATTCGGCATCTGCGATCAGTTTTATGCTTGATACGCCGGTTCCCATCATCTTCGTCGGTTCCCAGCGATCAGCCGACCGCCCGAGCAGCGACAATGTGATGAATGCACTCTGTAGTGCTGCTGTTGCATCTGCGAACCTGGGCGAGGTCGCCATCTGCATGCATGGTACCGTCAATGACGATTATTGTGCTGTTCACCGGGCGACAAGGGTACGAAAGATGCATACATCGCGCCGGGATGCATTCCAGAGTATCGGAACAGAACCGATTGGAAGGATAACCTACCCGGATCTGGAGATATCGCTGCAGGCAGATGCCATAGGGAGAGGGGATCAGGTGCTGACTCTCAGGGATGCAATGGAGGAGAAGTGTGCTCTTATCTCTTACTATCCCGGAATGGATCCGGCAATTCTGGATGCATATGCATCCTGCAGGGGACTAGTCATCGCGGGAACCGGGCTTGGCCATGTCGGAACTGTGCTTATGGAGAGGATACGTGAGCTTGTCTGCAATGGAACAACAATCGTGATGACAACGCAATGCCTCCAAGGAAGAGTCTGCGACCGGGTCTATGATACCGGACGCGATCTCCTCAGGGCCGGTGTTATTGAAGGAGAAGACATGCTCCCGGAGACTGCGCTTGTTAAACTGATGTGGGTTCTCGGGCAGACAGATGAAACCGGAGAGATCCGGCGGCTGATGCAGGAGAATCTGAAGGGTGAAATTATACGGAGGTCTGTGTATGGATTATAAGGTACTCGGCCTGACCGCAGGGATCGAGATTCACCAGCAGCTTGACACAGCTGAAAAGCTCTACTGCCGGTGTCCGACCATTCTCAGGAATATTGATGAGAGAAACGGTGAGATCCGCCGGTACCTGAGGGCGACGGTCTCGGAGATGGGTGGCATCGACCGTGCGGCAGAAGAAGAGATGAAACAGATGCGCTTCTTCTCATACTATGCCTACGATACCACCTGCCTTGTCGAGAATGATGATGAGCCGCCAACACCGATGAATCCGGAAGCCCTTCAGATCACCCTCACCATCGCAAAGATGCTCTTGATGACCCCAATCTCGCAGGTGCATACGATGCGGAAGATGGTGATCGACGGGTCAAACACCACCGGCTTCCAGAGGACGGCGCTGGTTGCCATGAACGGGATTGCAGGCGGTGACTGCGCGATTGAGTCGATCTGCCTTGAGGAGGAAGCAGCCCAGAGAGTGACTGACAAGACATTCTCACTTGACAGGCTTGGTATACCGCTTGTTGAGATCACTACCGCCCCCTGCATGCATACCCCGGAAGAAGTGAAGGAGATCGCAGAATATATCGGCATGATCCTCAGATCGACCCGGAAAGTGAAGCGCGGTCTTGGAACGATCCGGCAGGATGTGAATATCTCAATCAGGGATGGAGCCCGTGTCGAGATCAAGGGGGTGCAGGAGCTTGACCTCATTCCGGAGGTTGTCTCCCGTGAAGTGGAGCGGCAGGTGAGCCTGCTTGCGATCAGGGAGGAACTGCGGAGCCGGAGTGCCGAGGTGCCCCGGGGGAAGATTGATGTCACCGATCTCTTCTCATCCACGAAATCGAAAGTACTGAAGAAGGCGCCTTGCATCATGGCTGCGACCCTGAAAGGATTTGCCGGGATCGTCGGGCGGGAGATCCAGCCAGGACGCCGCCTTGGAAGCGAGATGTCAGATTATGCAAAGAAATGCGGCGTCGGCGGCCTGTTCCATACCGATGAGCTGCCCGCATACGGCGTCACTGAAGAAGAGGTTGCTGCCCTGAGGGAGCGGATGCTGGCAGATGATGGCGACTGTGTGATCATCGTCTCAGGAACAGAAGAGCAGGCTTCATGTGCCATCAGACAGGCACTGAAGCGTGCAGGGATGGCACTTGAAGGGATTCCTGAAGAGACCCGGAAGATGCTTCCTGAAGGATGTTCGGCATATATGCGGCCGCTCCCCGGAGCAGCACGGATGTACCCCGAGACGGACGTGCTTCCTGTTGAGATCACTGAGGAGATGATGGATGCAATCAAGCTCCCGGAACTGTTGACCGATGTTGCGGCACGCTTCACAGAGGAGCTCGGCATTGATGGCGCGCTTGCCCGCCATATTGCATACTCAGACCGGCTTCCGACCTTCGAGAAGGCGATTGCAGCCGGGATAAAACCTGCATTAGCTGCGCGTACCCTCATCTCAACCCTGCGGGAGCTATCCCGCGATGGCGTGGACTGTGGAAGAGTACCTGATGAGATGCTCATTCTGCTCCTCGTACGCGTCAATAAAGGGGAGGTGGCAAAGGAAGCCCTGCCAGATATCCTCCGTGCCCTTGCCGGGGGAGCATCACTCGAAGAGGCAATTTTGTCAGTAGGACCGACATTCTCTGTCAAGGATCTGGAATGCCTGATCGAGGAGATTGTTACCGAAAGAGCAGAATTCATCAGGGACCGTGGAATGGCGGCGCTTGGGCCTGTAATGGGGGTCGTGATGAAAGAGGTCCGGGGCAGGATAGATGGCCAGATCGTTGCAGATATATTAAAGCGATCGATAGAGAAGGTGATTTGAAAAGATATCTTTATCAAAAAGCCAGACAGTAGTTATAAGGAGTTTCACATGGGAAAGACAGGCAGCGTAAACTGGCACCAGGTAAAAGGAAACCAGGGACAGATCAGACTGGTTCCTCAGAAGAGTGGTGAGGCTAAGAAGCCGGGACCTAACCAGAGATTTAAGAGACACACCATCGTCAAGAAGCTTGAGCAGAAGATGGCAAACGCCCAGCAGCAGGGCCGGGGAGGGCGCAGGGGAGGACATGTTGTCGACCCGCGTGTCCGGCGCCATATTCGCCGCTCGAAGAAGACGATGATGGGCGCAAAACAGAAATCCAGGCGGTAATAAGAGACTGCCACCTACCTTTTTATATTCTTTTATCGCCTGTACATCCATATGGATGTCAGGAATGCAGTTCTATCATGGCAGTATGCTGAGTGTCTCAAGACAGGAATTATTCAGGTATCAAAGATGCTCATAAGCCTGCCGGATTATCCAAAAGAAGAGAGAACAGGCGGTCGAAGGATGTTGATCGGCATCATTGAGGAGGTACGTGCGGATGCAGAGAGGGCATCAGCGGAGACCGGGAATGCGGATTTTTCAAAAGTGGCTCACTCCCTCTCAGAGATGATCAGCCTCACCGAAAGCAGCCAGTTTGGTCTTGCAACAGAGCGGGCAGGCGAGGGCATCTCTGCTGCAACAACAGCTGCACAGAATGCCTGGGAAGTGCTTCATTCACATGGAATCCTCTGATTTTCTGGGTTTTCTGAAATCCCGCGGTTCAATCAGGAGCTATACCGGCGAGCAGATACCAAAGGAAGAGGTGGAGTATATCCTCAGGGCTGCTGCCACCTGCCCGACCGCAGGCAACCGGGAAGCGTGGGATGTGATCATCTGCAGGCAGGAGGATCTCCTTGAATCTCTTGCAGATGCGGCATTTAACCAGGAGTTTATTGCCCATGCAGGGACCGCCTTTGTCATCTGTGCAAATTATGTCAGATCGATGTCCAGGTACGGAGAACGGGGGATACTCTATGCAGTACAGGATGCAACTATCGCCGGATGCTACATGATGCTCGCAAGCCATGCACTTGGGCGTGCCACCTGCTGGATCGGGGCATTTGACGAGGAGGAAGTGAAGGATATTCTTGGAATTCCGGCTCATGCCCGGCCGGTTGCAATCCTTTTGATTGGAGAGGGGAAGGAGCAGGCAGTATCGCCTGAGCGGATGCCCATTCACGAACATATGCATGAGGATTTTTGGTAAGTTGGAGATTCATTAGTATGGCAGATTATCATGTGACACTGGAATCGGCATGGATTGTTAAGGATGTAAAAACCGTTGATGATGCAATTGGGATTGCCATCAGCGAGGCTGGGAAACGCCTCAATCCGACGGCAAAGTTTGTCGAGGTTGAGATCGGGGCAACATCATGCCCAAATTGCGAAGAAGAACTGAATAATGCGCTTATGGTGGCAAATACTGCCCTTGTGGGCCTGACACTGGACATGAAGGTCTTCAAGGCAGAATCTGAGCAGCATGCCGAGCGTATCGCAAAAGCCACAATCGGAAAAGCACTCAGGGAGATCCCGCTCCAGGTTGTGGAAGTGATCGAGATATGATTCATGTCGTCGGCCATACGGCGACAGATCATATCTTCCGTGTCCCGCATCTTCCGGATCCAAACACCTCGACACAGATCCTCGATCACCAGATCTTCTTCGGCGGCGGGGCAGCAAATATCGCTGTTGGCATTGCAGTCCTTGGTGGAGAATCCACACTCGTCTCCGCCGTAGGAGGCGATTTTGAAGGAACAGATTATGACCGCTGGCTTCATTCACATCATGTCGGGCGGTACTTCTATATCGAGGAGGAGGGCCATACGCCCCTTGCCTGCATGTTCACCGATGAACGGGAGGATCAGATCACCTTCTTTGAATGGGGTGCATCTGAAGCTTTTACAAAGGCCGATCCGCCTGCCTTTGACTTTGTGCATATGGCAACCGCCGATCCCTCGTACAACGTGAAGGTCGCGGAGCGTGCAGGTTTTGCCTCTTTTGATCCCGGACAGGATATCCACAAATACAGTGCCGAACAGTTTGAGCAGCTGCTTGATTCGATTGATATTCTCTTTGCAAACCGGTATGAGGCAGAAATTATGGCCAGAGTACTATCGCATACTGAAGAGGAGCTGTCTGCACGCGTTCCTGTTGCGATCTTTACCCGGGGGAAAGAGGGGAGCAGACTCTACGAAGATGGTGCGCTCACGGTGATCCCATCAGTTCCGGTGACACTTGTTGACCCGACCGGAGCAGGCGATGCATACCGTGCCGGGTTCCTGACGGCATACCAGAAACAGCTGCCTCTTGAAGACTGCTGCCGGATTGGAACAGTCTGTTCGTCATTTGTCATCGAGAAGGCCGGTTGCCAGACGAACCTCCCGACATGGGAACTGATGCAGGAACGGCTGGATACATACGTTGGGTGATATTCACGTGTATGCGTCACTGACATCAGGTGGAAAGGATTCCGTCCTCTCGATCCAGCTTGCCCTTGATGCAGGGCTTGATGTCGGATATATCGTCTGTGTCAGGCCGGATAATCCGGACTCCTTTATGTTCCATTCATCAAACCTGGATGCGGTCCGCCTGATCGCAGAACGGGCTCAGATGGAGTACGTAGAGATTACAACCCATGGTAAAAAAGAGGAGGAGCTGGTTGATCTGGAGAAAGGGCTCTCTCTTCTTCCAATCGAAGGCATAATCGCCGGTGCAATCCAGTCGAAGTACCAGTATGATCGGGTCAGCACCATTGCCAGGAGGCTGGGGCTTTCTGTCTTCACCCCCCTCTGGCAGAAGGATCCGGACTGGATCATGGATGAAGTGGTACATCGGCTTGATGCCATCATCGTGGTCTGTGCAGCAGACGGGCTGGGTGAGGAGATGCTTGGCACCCATATTGATGCCGGACTGGTAGAGAGGCTGAAGCAGATCTCAGGGAAGAACCGGATACATATCGCAGGAGAGGGGGGCGAATACGAGACCCTTGCAATAAACGCACCTTTCTATAGCACCCCAATCAGGTGGAGAGGAGAAAATCGCAGGATTAATGCTGGCAGGAGCGAATTGATCCTGAACGGATTGTGGTAGATATGGCTCCGGGGGGCGACGTCAGGATCGAGAGATTATCACGGTTTATCTTTACCGCTCCTTCATGGCCGCAATCACTTCTTCTCATTCTTATTCTCGGTTTTTTAATAGACATGGCATTAATCCGGGCACAAGAGCCGATCTGGTTCTTTGGAACAATCGCATTTACCCTGCCCGCTCTTTTAGCTTTTCTCTTCACCCGTTTTACCATCAGGATCCAGGGCAAAGAGCTGGCCTGGAACCGCTCAGGGCTTCTTGCCCTGGCATCGGTGGTTATCGGGATCATAACAACAGCCTTTGCTGCTATCGGCGTAGATTCAGGGTTCTATCTTCCGATAACCTATGCAACAGGACTTGGCATGATCCTTTCGCTCCGGATGCCGGTGCTTGTCGCTGTTGCCGATTACCGGCTCAGGAGAATGATCATCCCTGCAGCACTCCAGAGCCTCTTTGGGCTCGGAGCCGGATACTATTATTTTGGGGGAGAGTTTGTTCTCTGGGCAAGCGGGCTTTTAATCATCTTTGGAATAGGCAGTTCCATATTCATCTGGCTCATTGATCGACCAATGAAACAGGCTTTTGGCCTGTCTGGACTGAGTTTTTTGAATGCATTCATTGCCCATATGACCGATGGATCAAAAACTCTTGAGGACTTCTTCTGCGAGATCGGCGAGGATGTTACGGTTCCGCAGGTGAGCCTCTTCTTTTCACGAGAAGGAGCAGGCGATGCGGTTCTTACTATACCAAATGTCCATCCCGGTCCGATGGGGGAGATCGGAAGTGCGAACCTCCCCAAAATCATTCACGATCGGTTTGATGAAGAGATCTTTGTCGCACATGGGTGTGCAACCCATGATTTCAACCTGGTTTCGGAGTCGGAAGCCGATACGATCATTGAGGCGTTGGAAAATTCCCGGAAAAACCTCTCATTTTCCAGGAGGGCAAGCAGGCCGGTCAGGACGCGATATGGAAGTGTCGAAATACTGACCCAGCGGTTCTCAGACTCGATACTGATGATCTCCACCCGTTCACCTGAAAAAACAGAGGATATCGACTTTAATATCGGGATGATGATCATGGCCGAGGGGCACCGGTGGTTCCGCGATGTTGCCTTTATTGATGCCCACAACTGTATGACAGAGGTCTCGTCACCGGTACTGCCGGCAACACCACTTGGAACAGAATATTACCGTGCAGCCCTCGCTGCGATGGAGAAAGCACTTACAGAACCACTTCTGCCGTTCTCTGTTGGGATATGCCACCGCCGTCTGCCATTTACACGGACGGAAGGATTTGGCGATCTCGGCATCCAGGTGCTTGCGATGAACGTAGACGATATCAAATCCGCCCTTATTCTCTTCGATGGCAACAATATCCATGAAGGGGTGAGAGAGGAGATACGGGATGCAATGAGTGATCTTGTTGATGAGTCCGAAATTATGACGACAGACACCCATGTTGTTAATACCGTGAGCGGAAAGAACCCTATCGGCCATATCATTCCTGTATCTTCAATCATCCCCCATGTCAGATCTGCTGTTCTTGAGGCACTTGATGACATGAAACCCGCAAAGTCAGCATCTGTGACAACATGGTGTGAAGGGCTCATCATCTTTGGCTCTCACCGGATCGCCCAGTTTGCAGGCACCGTGAATGCCATGTTGATCTTTATTCCCCCCTTAAGCCTTGGAATACTGATCCTTGCATTTATCCTCTCGATCCTGATGTTCTCGGTGATCGGATTGTACTGGTAGTAGTGTGCAAGCGAAGCAGAGTGAGCCGGGGGAGAGGGGATGTTTTGCAAACACCTTCCGAAGACCTTTTTAATGTGGCAGGCATATTATTATAAGCATTTCAGGGTGTTTGTGCTGGCAATGTACTCCCATTGCACGTCTCTGATAATGCGTCAGAAGCGCCTCAGTGGCTTAGCCCGGCATAGCGGCTGACTTGTAATCAGCAGGTCCCGTGTTCAAATCACGGCTGAGGCTTTTCATTTTTCGGATTTTGTGCACAATAGGAGAGTTATTCTGTTTTTTTAAGGATGGAAAAGACCGGTTTTCCGGGAGCGGCTGTTTTCATCGTACGGAGTGCATACGTAGCCGCTACAAGTGAACCGAGAGTGTTTCCGATCATATCGAAGAAGGTATCCTCTGCTCCCGGATTATAGGTGGAGCCGGTCAGAGCGTCAATGGTAAGCTCGCCGATCTCCCATCCGACACCAAAAACGAAGACAAGAAAGATTATTCCTGTAATGATATGAGATGGTGAGAGCCGGACACCCCTCATGCCAAGATAGAGGTAAGTCGAGAAGAGAACCAGGCCAAGAGCAAAGCCTGAGATGCAATGGGCCACCTTATCATAGTAGGGAGCATCTGTCCAGTAATACTGGTTTATTCCACCAACCACATGGAAGAGGAGAGCGATGGCCACGGCAAGACGGGTGCCTGTTGGGAGCTGGATGGATAAAAAGAACTCCATGAGAGATGGAATGAGTATAAGAGCCATAGAGATGATGGCAACAGAAAAACGGACGGTATCTTCATTGAGAAAAGCCTTCCAGGCAAACCAGATGATAATCAGTTCCAGAATACCTAAACAATAGTGTTCGATGGTTTGAACATTCATGTGGAGCTGTGTAGAGTGTCAATGTAAGCCCATTTAAGGATATTTACAGGACATGGACCAAATGGATTGATATTCAGAGATGTCCGGGATGATCAACTGCTCTATGCTCCACCGATTATACGGTACAAAAGGTTCATTGCTTCTGCAAAAATATAGGATATTCTCCTATCGTGGCAAAGCACGACGAGGAGATCAATTATGCCCAGAGGGGGTACTCCTCGCCGGTACCTGTATCTGCTATTGGGGGTAATAATTCTTTGCCTCTCTTATCTCCGTTGAACGGCTCTTTAACGCCCGCTTTGAGAGAGGGGGACCAAAACCAGTCTTAAACCTTCTCTCGAGCATCAGCCGCCATGATATACTGAATAAGATTATGACGATCAAAGGGTACCTGGCAGTTGTCGGGAGAAAGAATCAGACGAGGAGCTTGCTGAGTACCTTGAGGAGCTGAAAGTCGCTGCTGATGCGATAGAGAGACAGATCGAATTTACCCGCCAGTATGACCAGATCGCTGTCAACGAACCTGAGTGGATCTCGCTATCCGGCCTCCCCAATGTGATCGACGACTCCACGTTACCAATCACCTCTGATTGTGATCCAGTGTTGATCGATGCTGAGCCGATGATCGAGAAGGTATTTATGAACCTCTATGATAACTGCCTCAGGCATGCAGAAGGGGTAACAGGCATCACTATTCAATGCCAGGAGACAGATGCCGGCCTCCTCATCACTTGGGAAGATGACGGGCCGGGTAATCCCATATGATCAGAAAGAGAAGATCTTTGAGAGTGAAGTTGGAAAACATACAGGTTTTGGCCTTTTCCATGTCAGAGAGATCCTTGAGATTCCCGGAATTTCCATTTCAGAGACCGGGATGCCCGGAGAGGGAACGAGGTTTTAAATCCAGGTTCCAAAAGGAGGGTTTCGGATTCAGCCTTCAAAGGAAAAGAGGATTTCAAACTGAGGAAGAAAGAGTCACCCCTTCTGAAAAACCATTGCCCCTGAGATCAGATCCTCAGAATGAGCCTCGGCTCACAACCCCTCTGCTGGCAGTTTCGGCAGTGCATTTCTGTAATGCCAGAAGATGAGTGCCAGAACCACATACAGGACAGGAGCAAACCAGCCAAATTCTCCAAGCATCATCTCCCCGGAATCGGTCATCTGTGTAAGCGCCGGGTAGAACTGCTGGATAAAATAGTTCCAGAAGCCATGGAAGAGTACGGCAACCCAGACACATCCCGACATAAGGCGGAGCCAGGCAAGGATGAGTCCTGCACCCATCACCGAGGGGATGAAGACGGCAAGGGAGAAGGCAAGAGATCCGGCCCCATGATAGGATCCAAAGATGATCAGCGGGAAGTGCCAGACCGTCCATATGCCGCCAGAGATCAGTGCGAGGGGTGCGAAACTCTGGAACCGGGCAAGTTCGGGAACCAGGAACCCCCGCCACCCAAACTCCTCACCGGCTGCTGCGAAGAGGTTGAATCCAAGTGCGGTAAAGAATGCAGGGATGAAGCTGATCGAGAAGATCATCGCTGCTCCTTCATGGCTGAAAGGGGCAATAGCTGAGATCCAGGCGGACCCAAACATCAGGAGACCGGCTCCAATAGGTAAGAGGGCCGCACCAAGAAGCCAGATCGGCTTTTTGAAACCTATTCCAAAGCCTTTCAGGTTCCGTTGAAAGTACAGCCAGGTGAGTATGGCAGCAAGCGTCGGGCACCACATCACGACTACCGTATAGAGAAGTAAGCGGGAGATATTGTCTGCTATTGCCGGGGTCTCTGATATCAGGTACCAGAAGAGTGAAGAGAAGATGAAGGTGAGAATGACGAAGGTTGAAATCGTAATCAATGGATTTGAGTGGATTGTAGATCCTGTTTTGATATCAGAGGAAGGAGTAGATTCCATATACTAATCTTTTTCAGAAGGATAATTATTGTGATTCAGGGGATTTTCACGTTCCCTTCCCCGGGTGATAGAAGAGAAAAATCAGCCATGAATACAATGGTCGATGCTTTACACGATTCTGGTATTTTTAGAGGAAATGCATAACTATTGCCTGGAAAACAAATTGATGAGTCAAAAGATTAAAGTCAACTTTAATGTAAGGACTTCGAAAATGAGATTGATCCATAGAAAGATATATACACGATTCAACGAGATAGCTATACGTACATGCCTACCACACATATTGTTTTTGTGGGAAATCAGAAGGATCGCCTGATCGAGTCGATCAGCGCCCTTCGTGAGATTCCGTTCTCAAAACTCTTTCTTATCGTCGGGGAAGATAAAAATAAAGCCAGTGAACAGAATATCGAAAAGGTTGCAAAGCAGATTCAGAATGAGCTGAAGATGCTCTGGGATATTGACATCCGGGCAGTTGACAAGCAATCTGTTCTGAAGGCAGCAAACCAGCTCTTCACAATGATCACTGAAGAGAAGATGATTGGAAATGATGTCTTCCTCAATACATCCGGCTCAACCCATACCCTGTCGGTTGGTGCCTATATCGCCGCCTGTATGACCGGATCGAAGATGATTACAGCCATCCCGAAATATGATGACATGGGAGAGGAGATCGGAATTGAGGAGGTCATTGAGATCCCGGTCATCCCGGTGGATTATCCTGGTGAAGAACAGCGGCATATTATCACTCTCATTGGAGAGGGAGTCGAGTCACTCGACAGCCTTATCTTCATGATTACCCCCGATATCGAGAAGGATAGCAAGGAATTCAAGAGCGAGCGGAGCCGGCTCTCCCACCATCTCTCAAAGCTTGAGGAGGCCGGATTTATTAAAAAGGTAAAGAAAGGACGCAATATCTCAATACGGCTCACTGAATTGGGCAGAATGCTCGCCGATATGATTAATTCAAAACTTATATAGTAATTAATTTATATAATATTTCACCAATCATAACGCGCAATATATTATCCAATTGAGAAGCCGAAGATCTGTTCACTCATAGACATTCCCTGATACTCAGAAATATTAAGAGGATATGTTTGCTGATGTTTCTGAAGAACCAAGCAAGTCATATCATCTTTTCAGTATATGAGTTCACATAGACTATCGATCCTAAGCTCCCGCGAGCAAACGCAATTAAACACATCGCAGCCTTCAAAAGAGCAGGATGGATTGTCAATCATATTGAGGGGAGTCATCATATCCTGGTGAAAGCTGGTAGCCAGATTCATCTCTCAATTCCTGTTCATGCCGGGAAAGAACTTGGTATAGGCCTGAACAGCAGCCGGGAAGGGTGCAGGAAGAGCGTGGCTGGCTTGGACCCGCATCTCTTCAGGAATAGTGCGTAAAATCCAAAGGATTATATCTCCTACCTCTCTACCACATGCACAGCCGATGCCTTGAATGAGGCGCAGATCTCAGATCCCACCCTGATCCCAAGCTCCTCGGTTGCTTTCCAGGTAATAACTGCGATGAGCTCTACCCCACAGTCAAGGATGAGGTGGTTCAAGGGCCCCATCGGCGTGATCTCAACAACCTTTCCGGGCAGGACATTCCTGACACTTGTCGCATGTTCGCCTGTACAACTGAGGGCGATATCCTCAGGTCTGAGAAAGAGATGCACATGGGTTCTCTCTGTAAGCGGGGAGATCGCATACAGAAGCGTGCCATCTGCCTCAATGGTGGCAAGGCCGCCCTCTTTTGCAGTGATGGTACCCTCAATAATATTCTCAATTCCGACAAAACGGGCAACGTAGCGATCATGAGGAGCTGAAAAGATCTCACGGGGGGTACCGATCTGGGAAAATATCCCATTCATCATCACCCCTATCCGGTGTGCCAGCCTCTGTCCCTGAACCATATCATGGGTTGACATGAGAATGGTGATCCCAAAATCCCGGTTGATCTTCTTGATCAGATCCTCGATCATCTCCACCGAGACCGGATCGAGGTTTGCAGTTGGCTCATCAAGGAGAAGAAGATCCGGATTTGTGACCAGTACCCGGGCAAGAGCCACCCGCTGCATCTCCCCACCTGAGAGTGTCTTTGCCTTCCTCTCCTCAAAACCGGTGAGCCCGACAATCTCAAGCGCTTCTGTAATTTTTTTTCTGACATCCGTCTCCGGCACCCCCCTGAACCTGAGGCCGATGGCAACATTCTCAAAGACTGTTGTGTTGAAGGTCGCTGATTTCTGGAAGACCATACCCATCCTGCGACGAACCTCAATTGAACCCTCGGAGGTAATATCTCTCCCACCGAAGATGACCGACCCCGAAGTTGGTGTATCCAGGAAATCGATTATCCTGAGGAGTGTCGACTTTCCGGCACCCGAAGGGCCGATGATCGTAAAGATCTCACCCTTCTGAATCTCCGCCGAGACTCCCCTGAGCACGTCGGTGTCGCCGAATCTTTTGGTTATGTCACGCAGTTTGAGCATCAGGATCACCGGTTCTGAACATATGCTAACATGAGGTTGATCACAAGGGCTATTCCGAGGAGGATGATCCCAAGCGCAAGCGACAGCGCGATGTTCCCCATCGAGGTCTCAAGCGAGATAGCGGTTGTCAGCACGCGGGTATGCCCCCGGATATTCCCTCCGATCATGATCGCAGCCCCAACTTCAGAGATGGCACGACCAAATCCGAGCACCACCGCTGCCATGATCGCATACCGTGCCTCACGGACGACACTCTTCATGAACTGGTACCGGGTCGCGCCCAGCGACCGGAGGGTGTCAAGGATCGTCGAATCCACTCCTTTCAGGGCAGATATCGTCAGACCGATCAGGATCGGGAGGATCAGGATCATCTGGGCAATCACCATCCCCTCAGGGGTGAAGAGGAGCCGCATGAAACCGAGTGGACCCGCACGCGAGATCAGGAGGAAGACAAACAACCCGACAAGTACCGTCGGAAGAGCATAGAGCGTCTGGATCAGATTGATAAGTGCCTTTTTCCCGTGGAATTCTGAAAAGGTGATGACAGATCCGATCGGTATCGCAAACAGGGTGGCAAAGAAGGTTGCGGTGAGCGAGATGGTCATGCTCCGGATAGCAGTATCGATCACCTCCGGATCCAGGCTTATTATCAGCTCAAGTGCGGTGGTGAAACCTGCGACAATCTCATTCATAGCATACTCTCATGGACAATTTTGTCGAAGGCGACAAAAAAAAGGTTGGTTTTCGATCAGACAACAGGAGCCGAAACTTCTGCCTCGGAAACTCCCATCAGATCCCATTTACCGGAAGCCGGGAAGAAGAGGGGTTGACCGTACTCTTCGACACCGAAGGTTTTTATCTCCTGCTGCACTTCATCGGAGATGAGGTAGTTGATCCATGCCTTCCCCAGTTCGGTGTCGATGCCCTCATGCTTCTCGGGGTTGATCAGCATGGTCGAGTAGATATTCAGGAGGATATCCCCGGAGTCGACCAGAGGCACAAGCTGAAGATCTCCTTTGTATGCAAGGAATGTCCCGATATCAGAGAGGGTGTATGCTTCTTTCTCATTTGCCATCACAAGGGTTGCACCCATGCCGGTTCCTGCTTCGACATACCAGTCACCTGAGTTCTGGACATCAGTCGCATAGTCATAGCCTGCTGCCTTCCAGATAGCTTTCTCTTTTGCATGTGTTCCGGAAGCATCGCCACGTGAGACGAAGACAACACCCGGAGTCCCTGCTTTGCCCTCGGTCATAAGGGTCTGGAACGCTTCTTCAGGTTCTGTTCCACGGATGCCTGCAGGGTCTGACTCGGGACCGACGATCACAAAGTAATTGTACGCGATAACACGCCGCTCGACTCCATTGCCTTCTGCAATGAAGGTATCTTCACGGGCACGGTCGTGGACCATCATCACATCGACATCGCCACGCTGGCCGTACTCAAGGGCTTTCCCGGTACCTGCAGAGACGATCAGGAGTTTGGCATTATACTGCTCTTCAAACGCGGGCGTCAGGTGATCGAGGAGCCCGGTATCATAGAGGCTTGTGGTTGTCGCGATCCGAAGCTCTTCGGGAGCTGGGGCAGCTGTTGGAACTGGTGTCGCATCCGGTACGGCAGGTGCATCACCGCTGACGCATCCTGCAACAAGCAGCCCTGCAATCAGAAGGCCAGCCACGAGAATAATGCTGTTCCATTTCATAGTAAACAGGGTTTATTACTATCTTTTACTATTTAACGGTTATTTTTTAGGTTTAGGTTAATCGTATTTAATTAACACACTAAACCATCACATCTCACATTCAGGCTTTTATAATCGATCCAACCCGCTCCCCATTCAGGAGGCGTGTCAGTGTTCCGGGAACATGCCCATTGATGATATGAACCTTACGGACACATTTTGCATCCTGCATCATCTCAACCACCTTATCCTCAAGCACAAGATCCTCCATCCCCAGATCCAGGAGTTCTGCAGCGGTGATCTCTTCGATCAATTCGGCATCCGGGTTATCAAATGGATTTTCTGTAAAGAGACCGTCAACATTCTTGACAAGAATACAGGATTTCGCCCCGAGCACCTCGGCCATAAGAAAGGCACCGGTATCTGTCCGGTGAGCCGGGATCATGCCGATTTCAGAGGGTGATTCATACAACCCATATGGTGGAGTGCCGTGAGTTACCGGAAGAATACCCATCCTGAGGAGCATCGGAAGATCAAGAAGATCAGATGAGTGAATGCGGGTTCCACCATACCCGGAGAGGAGGACCGACACCATCAGCGCATTCTGTTCGCTCACCTTCCCGGAGAGTTCCGCAAGCACGCCGGTTGGCATGCCGAGGTCCAGACCGATATCCATGATATGCCGGACACGCACACCCCCGCCGGTCACAACCATCATCTGATGGTTTCGTGAGAGCGACCCGATCTCTTCTGCAAGCGGCATTAAGACAGGCGCTCCATAATCAACGATCCCGTGCCCTCCGATCTTTACAACATGCAGATCCGGAGTGATCCTGAGCTGATTGGAACCTTCATACCGTTTCAGAAGGCCACGACGACCAAGCGTCTCACCTTTCAGTTTTGATTCAATCTCCCTTCTTCTGTGCATAATAATCAAACCATTATGAAATTTCAATTATTTTTATCCTTATCATTCATTCGGAATCGGCTATTTACTATCCTGAGTGGCGCAAGAAGCAAACCGATCCCGTGATGATGTTATCCAACCACGAGATCCTGATAGTGCCCGTCTGTTCCGGCCACATACAGGACTGCCTCCCCATTCACGAGAGCCGGTTTTGGGAACTTCCGGATCTCCACATGGCCTTCACTCACCAGCTCGCGATCCCGTGTCATGATCTGATCGATCCCGGAGGCAAGGAGCTCGTCAACACTCCGGCTTCCGGTCATCATCCGGGAGCGTCCTCGCATAACAAACCTGCCATCCTCCCCTGAAGCCGCAAGCCCGACCCCGGCAAGTGCACCGATGATACCACCGTTTGTCCCACCAAGCCCTTCAAGGGTGATACCACAGCTCTGTGCATGATAACGTGCTGCTTCCTGCGTGAGAACGGTCTTCTTTGCACTCCATCCGAATGCAACAACCGGAGGAGGGACTGTCTCTGCTGCTGCGATACAGATACCTGGATCACTGCCAACGATAAAGTCGGAGAGCATCATCTCGCGGGCACTCTGGTAGATCTTTTGCATAGATCCATTGCCATTGCCCTCGATATGAATAACAGCAGCACTGTTATGGGATGTATAGGGAATCTCATCATGAACAAATAATTGGTGCCGTGTGACGCCAAGTATACCATACTCTGAAGACAGTTCATCTGCGATAAAACGGGCAAGCCTTCCGGTTCCCCGTGATTCCTGCGTATCCGTATCATCAATGCCAAGATAAACGATCACGAACCCTTCTCCTCTTTCATCTGTATCAGCGTATTCATTCGCTGACAAATATGAATAATGTATTGTTGATTAAATACATTCAATAAGTTTAATGAACAATATGAACTTTTTCCCGTAGATCACAGATCCCAAACAATCCGAAAAGGAGTCTTTTGTGCAAACTTATTTATATAATAAAGGTATACCAACTGATATACCAACTGAAATGAGGTGAAAGGTATGAAGATCTATGTACGAGAACGACAGAAGGTAGGCACAGGTGTGAAACAGCCCAGATTCAGGGTTGTTGCAGTCACAGCAGGTGCAGATGACAAGAGACAGCTGAAGGTTGAGGGAACCCACTTCCGGAAGACCGAACTTGAACAGATTGCAACCGATACCGATGCTGAGATCGTCTATCTTCAGGATATGCCTGAAGACCAGCACGGCAAGAAGAGATCAAAGTAAAACAGCACACAGGGACAGTCTGGCATCTGAACTGAACCACTCTTACCAGGAGAGCAGAAAAGTGAGAGCATTCAATGAAGGCATACGAACACCACGAAATGCTTGATGCGGCCATCCGGCTCATCCTGGAAGAAGGCCGCATCACCATCAGTGTTACCGGGGAGGAGGTCTCCATATCACTCCCCAGAACACGGCGGCTTGCAGAACACCTTGGTATACCCCACTATTATGTCCTGCCGCACTTTGCCGCGATGGAGAAGGACGGGCTTATCAGGAGAGCCGAGCGGGTGGGCATATCCACCACAAGCAAAGGAACCGATGCAATCGTTTCCATAATCGATCAGCGGTATGCCGGAATTTTTTCAGAGAGATTTCCAAAAAAAATAATTGATCTTCTGAGAGAGCCTCCCCGATAAAGGCTGTGAGACTCACCCCGGCATTCTGACGCCATCCATGTTCTTTATAAATAAACAGTTCCTATCCCTCTTACCAGAAGAGTGGTGCGGATGGATGTGGAACAGGCTCCTGAAGAGAAACACAAGACAGGCATCCGTTTCTCCCTCCGGGAGTTTGCAGGATCGGTCGGCGACTTCGGGACGATCTTTCCGATCATCCTGGGTGCAGGGATTGCCGCCGGAGTCAATGTCAGTTATGCATTCCTCGGTGTCGGGCTCTGGTTCATCATCGCAGGACTCTATTACAAGCTCCCTGTCCCGATCGAGCCGATGAAGGCGATCGGTGCCATCGCCATCGCTGAAGGATTAACGGCAGGCGAGATCGCCGCTTCCGGGATTATTATCGGGTTGTTTCTCATCATCCTTGGATATCTGAAGGGGATGGAGCGGCTCCAGAAGTTGATTCCAATCAGTGTGATCCGGGGCATTCAGGTTGGCTTAGCACTGATTCTTCTCAGAACATCGTTTGGTTATATTGTACCGGATCCAGTCTTTGCCGCAGTCGCAATTCTGATCATCGGTGGGTTCTTTATTGCCGGCTATGTAAAACAGATACCGGATATCTCCTCGCTTATCGTGATCGGAATCGGTCTTGGCGCAGGCATCATCATGACAGGACTGCCGCCGTTCCGGCTGATCCCATTCCCCGAACTGATCATCCCCGCATCAGGAGACTGGCTCTTTTCAGCTCTGCATCTGGTTATCCCGCAGATCCCACTCACCATCGGCAATGCAATCCTTGCTACATCGCTCCTCACCCTTGACCTCTTCAGGCACGAGATCAAACCTGACCGGCTGGCAAAGACGATCGGGATCATGAACCTGACCACTGCCCCCTTCGGCGGCTTCCCCATGTGTCACGGGGCCGGGGGTCTCGCCGCCATGTACCGGTTCGGTGCACGGACCGGCGGTGCAAACATCATCGCAGGAGTTATCATCATCGGATTTGCAATCGCCTTTGCACCCCCTGAAGTCCTCACCCTGATCCCCTATGGCATCTTCGGCGGCCTTCTCATCTTCGTTGCCCTTGAGCTTGGAAAACATGGCATGAAGACCGACTCCTATCCGGTCACGATCGCAATGGGAATCATCGCTCTCATCGGCGGCATCACCCCTGCATTTCTGATCGGGATGATTCTGGCATACATCCTCAGGAAGCAGAATGACAAAGCGGCTCTGCTCGAAGGATGAATCTTATATAGCTTCCTGCTCCACTACTGCCATTAGGTGATGAGTATCTATGGGTCAGGATAAGGAGACAATTCGGAACATACTCAGGCAGAGAAAGGAGATGCAGACACCGGAAGAGCGGTTTGAGAGGAGCAGGCGGATCTGTGCACACCTGATGAAGATGATCCAGCCGAATGAGACGGTGATGGTCTACACCTCAAAGGAGAAGGAGGTGAACACGATTCCGCTCATCAGGATGCTCCTTGCATACAAGAATCCGGTCGTTGTTCCGATCATCCAGAAGGAAGATTACAGCCTTCGCCTATCATATATTGAGGATATGGGGGTTCTGATCCCAAGCACCTTCGGAGTACCTGAACCGATCGGGAATGAGATCCCGGCTGATGGTGCTGATATCGATACGATCATCCTCCCGATGCTCGGCTTTGACCGCCGGGGTGGGCGTATCGGCTATGGTGCAGGCTATTATGACCGTTTCCTGTCGAAGTACCCGTCGATCAGAAAGATCGGTATTGCCTTTGCATGCCAGGAGATGGAAGCACTCCCGCTTGACCCGCACGATATTCCAATGGATGCGATCATTACCGAAGACGGAGTCATCTTCAAGAGAGGATGATCCCGGATGGAACGAAACGGGATCACCATAATCGATACCTTTGCCGAGGCATTTCCCATCTGGATCTCAAGAGTGATCGTCACAGCAGATACACGCGAGCTGGCATATGCGGCAGCAGCAGAAGCAACAGGTTTTGCCACCTCAAAGATCTACTGCCCCTGCGAGGCAGGGATAGAAGGAATCAGGGATGATACCCCCGATGGCAGACCGGGTGTCTCGATCCTGATCTCTGCCGAGAAGAAACAGATGCGATCACATGTATCGGATCGAATCTCCCAGTGCATCCTCCCGGCGCCCACGGCATCCGCCTATGACGGACTCCCCGATGCACCTGATCGGTTCTATACCCGATTGCATTACTTTGGAGATGGGTATGAGGAGCGGTATCTGGTCGGCACCAGGCAGTGCTGGCGTATTCCTGTCATGGAAGGGGAATATATCGGAGAGGAACGGTATGGAACCGTGAAAGGCATTGCAGGAGGAAACTTCCTCGTGATGGGGAATGACCGCCACCAGACACTCGCCGCCGCACAGGCGGGAGTGAAGGCAATAGAGCCGATAAACGATGTGATCATGAGTTTTGCCGGGGGCATTGTCGGGAGCGGATCAAAAGTCGGATGCAAAAATTACCGTTTCCCCATGCCTGCAAGCACAAACCATCTCCTCTGCCCGACATTGAAAGGAGAGGTGGAAGGCTCACAGGTCCCTGACGGCGTGAATACGATCTATGAAGTGGTGATCAACGGGATCGGTGAAGAGGCGATCCAAATGGCGATGGGGGCCGGCATAGAGGCGGCAACTGCACATGGCGGCATCCTCGCGATCGGTGCATCAAACTTTGACGGCAGGCTGGGACCCTACCGGTTCCGACTGCATGAACTCTTTGAAGAGAGGGGGAGTGGCCTGTGATTGACACCCAGAGAATCCCCGTCACCTATCGGACACTCGTCTTTCTGGCGCTCCTCATCGTTATTGTAATAGGAATCCAGATCACCTCATATATCATCAATATCCTCCTCCTTTCGCTCGTCCTCACCATGCTCATCTACCCCTGTGTCAGGTGGTTGAAGGAGAAAGGGCTCCCCGACATTGCCGCAGTGTCGGTCATTACAGGCGGGGCAGTCCTGATTATTATCGGATTGATTCTTCTGATTCTCGCATCAATCGGCCAGCTCATCGCCGACCTCCCGTTCTTCCAGGTGGAGCTCCAGGAACGTCTCGCTGACATCTTCATGCTCTTTGACAGACTCGGGATCGAACGGACAGCAATTACCAGCCCGACAATAAATCTCCAGTCAACTGCCATGATCATCTCCCAGTCAATGATCAGCCTGAGTGAAGCATTATTATATATCTTCTTCATTGCGATCACCACCTTCTTCGCCCTCCTTGAAGCACCAAAGATTCCAGAACGGATCAGGAAGATCTACGGTAGCGTGGAGAACGAATCCCTCAGACAGTTCGCCAGGATGAGCAGGTTCATGGTGGATTTTGTCGTCGTCAGGACAGAGACGAATAATCGTCCATGGGTTCCTCTTTGGAGGCATCCTGTATGTGATGGGGGTGCACTCTGCCATCCTCTGGGGAATCCTGACAGTGATCCTCGGCTACATCCCCTATATCGGGCTGATCATCGCCGCACTACCTGCGATCTTCTTTGCATGGCTCCAGTTTGGGATCTGGGGTGCGGTGGCAGTGGTCGTTCTTGTCATCATCCTGAATGTCGTTGTTGAGAATCCCGTGTATGCACATCTGGCATCAAAACGGTTTGAGATGCCCGCACTCGTTGTCATCCTCTCGCTCATCTTCTGGAGCTGGACACTGGGTCTCATCGGGCTCGTCTTTGCCGTGCCGTTCACCCTGCTTATTCTGATAATACTCCAGTCAAGCGAGGAGACACGATGGATCAATACGCTGGTTGGAGTGGATACCATATTCGAGGAGATTGCAGAGGGGCATTCAGGGGAGGGTGCGGAGCAAGGAGAGCAGCAACAATAAGGACCTCCTCGCTATACGAAAACATGGATAATGGACGCTTTGGATTGATCCCAATGCAACACGCACATCATGAGGAGCGATTGAAGCACATGCGGACGGGGAGGTGAACATCCCCGAGACGATTACCTCCTGACAAGGCAGTCTTCGAGGGATCGTTTTGGCACATGGTGAACGCCGTCCGGTGTCCGCCAGTACCGGGTATCTCCATCTTCTCCGAGGGGCTCAAGCCGGATCTCCTCCCCGGAATAGCCAATGGCAATTACAAGAAGGATCTCATATCCTTTTGGAACAGGAAGGATCCGGTTCATCTCCTTACGCTTGATGGATCCGAACATACACCCGGCGATCCCCTGCTCGGCAGCTGCCAAAAGGATCGTCTGGGCGGCAATCCCAAGATCGATCGCCGGATCGGGACTGCAGTTCTCCGGGGCCACGATCGTGATATAGGCAGGCGGCCGCTCCCCAACAGATGGTCCGTCCCAGTTCGGGAGATCCAGTGCCCAGAGGAGGGCAGATCTGATCTCTTGTGTCTCCTCCGGGTCAACCGAGATGATATATTTCAGTGGCTGGTGATTCCTGGCAGAGGGGCAGAGCCGGGCGATATCGATCAAATCAATGATCCGTGATTCTGGCAGAAGACGATCTTCCTGAAATCTCCGGGTGCTCCTGCTCTTCCGGGTGAGGGTGTGTATACTGGTATCCATGCATAATCCTCCGGCAACAAGCAGATGATCGTGCCTGATGCATGATAGTATTATGGTTTCTTTCAGCAAAACGGCAGTGCTGAGGATATGTTATACAACCAGAACCACCAATGAACAGATGAAAGAGCGATACCCAGACCTCCATGCAGAAGGTATAGTACGGAACCGGGCAGATGCCGCATATGAGATACTGAGTGACTGCACCCTCTGCCCCCATACATGCCATGTTGACAGACCCGCGGGAGAGACCGGGTTCTGCCGGACAGGGGATACGCTGATCATCTCAAGCTATTCTCCTCATTTTGGTGAGGAACCGCCGCTTGTCGGGAGAAGAGGATCAGAAACGATCTTCTTCACCAACTGCAATCTCGGATGTATCTTCTGCCAGAACTATCAGATTAACCAGTGCGGGAGAGGTTTTCAGGTTCATACAGAGGATCTGGCAGAGATCATGCTCCGGCTTCAGGAGAGGGGGTGCCACAATATCAACCTGGTCTCGCCCACCCACCAGGTGCCGGAGATTCTGAGGGCGCTCGATATCGCAGCAGGACGCAGGACGAGGATTTCATATCCCGATCGTCTTACAATACCGGCGGGTATGATGCAGTCGAAACCCTGCACCTCCTTGATGGAGTCATTGACATCTATATGCCGGATGCGAAGTACGGGAGCAACGGGATCGCTCACGCTCTCTTCAGGTGTTCCCGACTATGTTGATCGGATGAAAGAAGCACTCTCCGAGATGCACCGGCAGGTCAGGGACATCATCATCCGGGACGGAATTGCAGAACGGGGCATGATCATCAGGCACCTGGTGCTTCCGGGCGGCCTTGCCGGAACTGAAGAGGTGTTGCGGTTCATTGCAGACGAGCTGTCTCTCTCAACTTATCTGAATATAATGCCGCAGTACCTGCCTGCCTGGAAGGTTTGGGAGATTGATTGTGTACCTGAGGCTCTTCGGCTGAGGATTACGCAGGAGGAGTTCGATGATGCACTCGCAACTGCACGGGAATATGGGCTGAACAGGGGATTTTCGAATAGATAACTGCAGAAATCTCCGCAGTTAAAGGTATATATTTATTATCATACTGCCCACTATCCCATTGATAGCAATGAAAGTGAAACTGATTATCCTAGCCCTCATGGCAGCCGCCGCATGCTTCCTCTTAGCAGCAGGATGTGTGACTGAGGAGCCTCCGACAGGAGCGGAGGTGTCAGGGAGTGGAACAATCACCTACATAGACCTTGAAGGAGGATTCTTCGGAATCATTACCGATGCAGGCGACCAGTACCTCCCAGTAAATCTGGAAGATAAATTCAAAGTCGATGGAAGAGAGGTTACATTCACCGGGGTGCCGGTAGAGGGGGGTGCCACGACGTATATGTGGGGCACCCCGATCCAGATCACCGGGATCAGTGCCGACACCAGTGCGCCTGCGATCTCCGGCACCGGGGTTATCACCTACATCGATCTTGAAGGCGGATTCTATGGGATCATATCCGGCGCAGGTACCAGATACCTCCCCCTGAACCTGGCAGAAGAATTCAAAGTAGACGGACTCACTGTCACCTTCACGGCAACACCTGAAGATGTCATGACAATCCAGCAGTGGGGACAGCCTGTGACGATCCTCTCGATCACCGAATCCAAACCCTCCATGGTCGGCATGGCAAATCCCGCCGCCGTCTTTGTGAAAGAGCTTGGGTATGCATATGAGATCCGATCCGGTCCCGATGGAGAGTATGGGGTTGCCATTCTTCCGAATGGAACTGAAGTTGATGAGTGGGAGCTCTACAGGCAATACCACAGTGAAGCATAACATCCACGTGGGTTTGGGTTCATGCTGCCTGGCAGGACGCTGCCACCCTTTTTTAGATTGAACCAGATACAAACCATATCCCAAATGCGATCAGGAAGAGACCACATGCGAGAAGAACGATCCGATATCCTGAATCCGAGAGGAAGAACCTGCCCCGGTGAAGGCTCAGAGAAACGAGTGTGAGCCACCCGATATCAGCTGCCCAGTGGCCGGCCATGAAAACACCTCCTGCAAGAATGCCACCCTCCATGTAACTCCAGAGGAGAGCCGCTCCCACAGTAAACCACCAGATCCAGAAGTACGGGTTTGCAACGCTTGTGAGCAGGCCTGCAGCAACCGGCCTCTTTGCATCTATAGAACTGTCTCCTCTCGGAAGAAGAGCTCCACGGGCCGAGGAGAGGGTCAGGATACCAAAGGCTACAAGAGCAAGACCCCCAACAAGCCCGATTGCCCATGTCGCCGATCCGATCAGGGTGCCAAGACCGGCTATGATGAGCAGGATGATCCCGATCTCGGCTACCATATGGCCAAGGCTGACGAGCGGGCCGGCACGCCATCCTGATCTGACGGAGGCGTTGATGGTCGCAATCAGGGTGGGGCCCGGTGCAAGTGCCCCGGTGAGACCGATTGCGAGCCCGATAAGAAATATTGAGATGAGATCAAATATGCCCATATCTGAAAGTACTATTGTGCAGGTATCCCTGATGAAAGGTGCAGCCCAGATAGTATAAGATGTATTTCCTTGAAATTTGGCTTATTTTTTGATTTAGACTGCAAATATCTTCGCAGTTAAGAGAAACTATAAGATATATACAAACCCTTGATAGTATGATCGCTATGCGCAATCATATACTCACACCAATGCTGGCACTGATCCTCGTGTTCAGCCTGATAGTGCTGCCGGTATCTGCGGCAACCACCTCGAATGAACGGATGATCCACACCCAGGGAACCGGCACCATTACAACCACTCCCGACCGCGTCGAGATCTCGGTTGCGGTTATGACCGAACATGCCGATGTAAAGGCTGCACAACAGGAGAATGCTGTGAAGATGAACACTGTCATGAATGCCCTGAAGAATGCCGGGCTCACCTCAGATGATATAAAGACCACCGGATACTCGATCTACCAGGTGACAAAGGATGAAGACAGGATCCTGCCGGGGGACAGGCGGGCCCAGGTCTACCGGGTTACGAACACCCTCATGATCACCCTTACCGACACAACAAGAGCTGGCGAGATTATCGACATCGCCATTGAAAGCGGAGCAAACAACGTCAATTATATCTCGTTCACCCTGAGTGACGAGAAACAGGCAAGCCTCCGGGCAGAGGCGCTTCAGGAAGCGGTTGCACAATCCCGTGCCGATGCCGATGTCGTTGCTGCATCTCTTGGCATCTCAGTCCGTGATGTGAACGAGGTGACAATCGGCGGCGGATACTATCCGCCAACCAGCAGGATGTACGACACCATGATGCTCGGTGCAGGCATGGAGAAAGCGGCAACCCCGATTGAAGCGGGTGAGGTAACCGTCACCGCCACAGTCTCGATCACCTACATCTGCTGAAAGATCAGCATCCATTCATCCTCTTTTTCTGTTTTTTTTCAGCATTGCCACATCAGTACCGGAGAATACAAATGCTTAATGAGGAATATTGACAATATTCCTCCTAAAGAGAATGAACCATCATCTCGGGATAGTACAATGGAGCGAACAATTAGTTTTAAGGAACGCAGGTATATTGAAGAGCTCCGTATCCTCACCAAATCAACCGCAATTGACTGTATCATCGACGACCGCTTTGACCGCCTGATATATATCATAACACCGGGCGACATGGGCATCGCCATTGGGAAGAGTGGCGACAACATCAAAAAAATGCAGAAGGTGCTCGGCAAGCGGATTGAGATGGTTGAGTATGCAGAGGATCGGGACCAGTTCATCAGGAACATCTTCAAACCTGCCGAAGTGTTGCATGTTTCTTTCCCTGAAGGGGAGACCGGCGGAATCCGGGTGACGGTCAGGAACAAGAATGAGGTAGGGATTGCGATCGGAAAAGGCGGCTGCACAATCGAGAAAGCACGGATGATCGTACGCCGCTTCTTTGGACCCGATAGCGGGGATATTACCGTTGAGGAAGACCATGGAGCCTGATATCTTCGAGAGACTCTGGGAAGTGATTGAGGAGCGTGCAACTGATACAAGCGGGAAGAAATCCTATGTCAGATCACTCCTCTTTCATGAGAAGGGGATCGATAAATCCCTTGAAAAAGTTGGTGAAGAAGCAATTGAATATATTCTTGCCGTTAAAGGTGGTGAACCTGACCGCATCACCTCTGAAGCTGCAGATCTCATCTTCCACCTTATGGTGAGCTTAAAAGCAGCAGATATCAGTTTTGATGCTGTAAAAGAGGAGCTTTCTGTTCGCAGAACAGGAATGAATCTCCACGACTAAATTTTTACCCTATATATTCTGTAAACTCCCTGAGTTCGGGCAGCCGTTCTCTCGGTACAGCTGAGTCCGGCATCAGTTCATAATCGACGAATACCGGAGCTTTCTGACGGACTGCCAGCGCTATTCCATCACTTGGCCGGCAATCAATTGAGATATCACCGGCCTGTGTATCAAGAAAAAGGGTGGCATAGTAGACCCCGTCATCAACGGAATCGACCCGAACCTCCTTTAATGCTGCTCCAAGTTCGGTGAGGGTGTCACTGAAGAGATCATGCGTCAGGGGGCGGGGGGGTTGAGGACCATTGAGAGCAGAATGAATGGATACAGCCTCGAAGAGACCGATAAAGATTGGAATATAACGTTCATCCTGCGTTTTCAGAAGAACAACCGGGGCAACACCAAGATCGTGTATCGCAAGGTAGACACCCGCCACCTCGCAGCTGACCTGCTCCATGACCATGTCAATGTCACTGCTCTTTATGAAGTTGTTGGTCACCCTCACCTGATCCAACTTCCCTTTTGACGATCAGCAGGCTTGATACCAGACCAATTCCGATATTGAAATAATAGAGGATAATCCGCCAGAGCAGGACAAAGACACCAATGACCGATGTGCTGATGAAGAGACCATAGATCGAGCTGATCGAGATCTCGGCAACCCCGGCACCACCCGGTGTGAGCGGGATCATCATGATGATTGCAATAATCAGCTGCGATACAAATGATTCCAGGAAATGCGGACCCTGACCAAGGCCGATCAGAAGGACAGAGGCGATAAGGAATTCGAGGAACCAGAAAAATCCGGTGAATATAAGACCGAGAAGGAGACCGAGCTTCCCTCTGCCGATGAACTTGCCGAGGCTGAAATGAAAGTTATCCACCTCACGATCGACCTTCTCCATGAACCGCTCGATCCGGGCCATCTCCCACTTCCTGGTCAGAAAGCCGGTGAGTACCCGCATCAGCCTCTTTAAGATAAGGGGATTTCTGACCGAGAAGGCAAAGAGAACAACCCCGATTATGACACCGATCCAGGTAATGTAAATGACGGTGTTGACAATTGGAGGGAGATTTACATCTTTCCAGGCAGTGCCAAGGAGAAAGAGGGTTATTGCTCCGCCAAGTCCGAAGATGATACCATCAAGCACCCTCTCCATGATCACAATGGCAGTCGCATCCCCGAGTTTTACATTCGCCCGATAGAGTTCATGCACCCGCACCGGTTCGCCTCCTGCCTGGGAAGGGGTGATCCCGGCAAGGAAAAGGTTGGCAAAGACGAGGTTGATGCAATGAAAGAGTCCCACGCGGTATCCAAGCGAATATGCCATCACCTTGATCCGGAGAGCCCAGCAGACGAGGGCAATAACATGAATGGTGAGGGCAAGGAGGAGAATAAACGGGCTGAGGTTTTTCAGGGCGACGATCGTGGACTCGTCAAAGGTGAAGTACAGGAGCCCGAGGAGAAAGAGGGTGCTGATCCCAATTGAGATCCAGATCCATTTCTTATGTTCTTGATTCATCTCAGTACCTGTACATCACAATTATGTCATCAATCATTATCTGCCATTCTTAAAACATCTTCTGGCAGTTATGCCGTGAAGAGATGCCGATCTCCGGTTATCCGGAAGAGCCCTGCCCTCACGCCACAATCAAGCCATCCATATGCATAACTGTATGCAGCAAGTGCCGATGCAGAATCCTGCCGGGCATGGTATGCCTCGCCCTTCATGTGCCACTCTTCCACACAGTCCCTGATTATGCTGCATAATGGATATACTGGGCTTGATACATCCGGTGCATCTTCAATTGAGAGGCAGGCTTCATGGAGCATCCGCTGGTATCGTTCTGTCTTCTCGTCAAGGTGTTCAATACAGGTTGAGGGGATCGAACCATGAAGTCCTGGGATCTCTCTGAATAGTGATGGAACGATCAGAATACCAAGGTTTGCACCGGCATCAAGCCACCCATATCCATAGCACCAGGCGGCAAGGGCATTGACGGGATCGCCCCTTCTGTAAAAGACAACACCATCCTCAAGGTAGGCAAACGCCATCTCAAGGATCTCTTCTGCAACCCGGAGATAGGGAGATGCAGGGTTGATCATTGGATCCGTTTTCTCAAGCGCTTCGGTGAAAGACCGGCAGAGTTCGGCAAGCGGAGCATTCATTGGATTGAATCTGATTCAGGAGGAAGGCCGGCAAACAACTCAAGGTACTCACGCTCTATCATGTGAAGATCTGCAGGCACGATCAGGATATGGAGCGGCGGGCCAAAATCCATTCTTTTAAGGTCATCTCCCGTACCTGCGATGACAACCGGATCATCTGAACCTGCACGTGCAATGCCGACATAGAGAGGGATTGTGATAGTGAGCCGGGCACCGATCTCCTCGATGATCGCAATGGCCTCAGATATCCGCATATACCGTTCCTTCTGAATATCCAGGTATACGATCGTATGGAGGTTCTGGGAACGGTTTGCTGCAATCACCTCAACAGGTGTGGTGGGCATCCATCTCGCTTCCGGGTACGGGAGTGAGCATGACTTTCCGAACCGGTAGTTCTGGAGGCCGGAAAGGCCGCAGACTGCACTTGCAATCGAAGCCGCGTGGATGATTGTGGTCCGGATACCACGCTCAGCCGCTCGAATCCTGAGATCGGCGTGGGTGGTTGAGACCATGGTATCCCCGGCTGTCAGAAAGACGGCGGATCCCGATTCTGCTGCATCCAGGATCGGTTCAGGGTGCTGTTCGACATCCTCACGGGAGAGGAGTCGGATGGGTTGCTGGTAGAGTGCTTCAAGAGCAGGCATATCCGCACCCATCAGCCTGGAGGTATAGGTTTCGAGGAAGACTGCATCTGCCTCACGGATGACAGCAAGTCCTTTTAAGGAGATATCATGCTCGTCAAAGAGCCCAAGTCCGATAAATGTCAGCATCTGTATCCTCAATACTCAAACCGCGTGATCTGATCGACCATTGAATCGATGACAGCACGGCATTGTCTGTGGTCGGTTGCCGATATGAAGAATACCGGTGTTCCCGGCCCGATCTCAAGAGCGGTGCGGATCTCCTCTTCAGTGACTGAATATTCGAGATCGGCTTTATTTGCAACAACTATGAGCGGAACAACAGCATTTCCTTCAACTATTGTCTTCAGTTTCAATGCCCGGGCCATCTGATCGGGGTGTGTGACGTCCACCATCAGAATGACACCCATCGCATTCCGTGCCAGCTGGGGAACAATCGGGTCAAAACGTTCCTGGCCCGGAGTACCATAGATATTGATATCAAAACCCTTGCTTGCCATATGGCCGATATCAAGAGCAACGGTTGTCGGCGTGCCAAGTACCCCGAGGCGATCGACTGACATCCCGCTCTCCGAGATATTCTTGACAAAGGTTGTCTTGCCGGAATTTGAGGGGCCGGTTACGACAATCTTCGGGATATAGGGGACAATATGACCTTCGGTGACGATATAGGGGAGCGAACGGGCCGGGAGTGGGAGCCAGGATACGGTATGGAGTGTGAAGTAGTTGAAGAAAGAGACAACTCCCGCTCCCGACTGAAGGGTTATTACGAGATCGCAGGGGGTTTCGCGGAGGATTGAATTGAGCATCTCCTCACCAAAGAGATTAAAATACTCAAAGGCTATGGTGACCGGCTTATCTGATCCAAGATCGTCAAAGAGGGAGACTGCTCCGGCAAATTCAAAATAATCCGAGAGGACATCAAGATAGACGACGACAACGTCTATCTCTTCCTCTGTGACAATGCTCCGGATTCTGTCCCGCCATGCTGCCCTGCATGCATTCCGGTCAGGATTTTGTCTCGTGATTGCTTCGACATCATGCTGATCAAGGAAACTGATCAGTTCATCATAACAGTCCAGATGGTAATGACTCTGTGTCGCAATATCAACATAGTATGCATCTTTGCCGGTAAACGGTGCAATAACCAATGTTTTTTTGCCGGTAATTACAGCAGTATGGAGCATCGAAATCAGGAAATGCTGTCCGTCTGCCTCCGGCTCGATTGAGAAGAGAACCCGGCTCCCATCAGGAATCCCTCCTTCAAGCAGTCCATCCAGCGCATCAATTCCAGTATATATCATCCTTCCACCACCAGTTTCCCATTATAAAGCCCGATCCACTCGTTCTTCTTGATCTTGGCAGAGATGACGTGGACAAACTGATACATCACCTCCAGTTTCCGGTACATCAGGAATGTTGAGAGCGAGTTGACACAGAACCGAATAGGGGGAGGAAAAATACCGGGTTTTGGAGTCTTCAGGCTCTCATCGACGATACCTGAAAACATCTTGCTCATCTTGATGCTGATACCGGTCAGATCAACCGGACTTGCGATGAATTTCATCCGGTCGGTATCAGGCACATTCGGCAGATCGCTTTTTGTGATGGCATCGATGATCGCAATGGCTCTCCTCTCCGTTCCATTCAGCTTAAAAAAATTCAGGATCTCGGATGCCCGTTCATCTGTCGAGAGAAGAACCGAGTATTCGCTTTCAGAAGGAAATGAGAGATTATATGCAATCCGCTCGGCACCCGATAACGGGGGTGCCAGGATAAGTACATTCGCACCCGAGGTCAATCCGCCGATTTGATCGTCGAGTGCAGGGATACCGAACTGGTAGCTGTACATAATATACTACGTGTTACGTCATCCCTATTTTTAACAATGCGCCTACAATGATACCTACGGCGACGGTATACAATGATATGAGTATCGCCCACCGTTTTCCAATTTCCCTGATTAAAACAGCAATTGTTGAGATACACGGGATAAAAAGGACACAGACAACCGCAAAAATATACAGCTGCACACCTGAGAGGACTGCGCCGAGATCTGCTGTTCCCGCAAGAACAACCAGCGTCTCAAATGCCATCTCTTTTCTGAGGATGCCAAAGAGAAGAGCGGTAGCGGCAAATCCCGGAAGCCCGAGGACGGCCTCGGAATAGGGGGTTATAATATCCTGGAATGTCGACACAAGTCCGAGATACTCAAAGATTCCAAGGAAGACACTGGATACGAGGAGGAGCGGCATGGCAATGAAGAGAAATTCCGAGAGACGGGTCCAGGCCTTCTTCACAACCATATCGGGCCGGGGAACCCGGAGTACCGACATCTCAAGGATCATCCCAAACTGCTGGCCGGGCGTCACTTTCGAGAGTACGATCCCGGTTGCAAAGACGAGAAGGAAGACGATTCCATAGACGGAGAATGCAGCGGCAAGACCGATAAAGGAGGCGACAATCCCTGATATGACAACAGTTCTGGCTGAACAGGGAATCATCGTGACGAGGACCGAGGCAATGATCCGCTCTCTTCGTGTTGTGAGGAGGCGGACGCTCATCAGTGCCGGGACACTGCATCCAAACCCAAGGACCATCGGAATGATCCCCTGCCCATGCATCCCGAACCGGTGCATTGAGTGGTCCGCGAGGAACGCGGCACGGGTGAGATATCCTGAATCCTCGATGATCGAGATGACCAGGTAAAAGATGAAGACATAGGGAAACGCGATCCCCATGCCGGCCTGAAGGGCGATGATTATGGAAAGGCCTACAGCTGATGCAATTCCGGGAAGTTCGAGGGCAAGGAATGGTTCGATTGCATAGACATCAAAGAAGGTGACGATGACGTCTTCAAAGAATGCGCCTGCAGTGAATACGAGCAGGAGTATGACGATGATCATGGCAATCAGGATGGGAATACCGGGAAATGCCCGTGTCAGAATCGTGTCAAGATCAAAACGGGGAGGGCGGGAGTGCTGCTCGGTTACCTCCCCTGCCAGTGCATGAGAGAAGTTGTGCCGGTTGGTTGCGATGATCTGGTGCGGAGTCATATTATGCCGCTTTTCGATCTCGGCTCCAAGCCCCTGCGCCGAGTCAGCGAGATCATCTGATCCCTCAGGGCGTACGAGTGCCTGGAGAGCAGCACTTCTCTCGATACCAAAGACCGTGGTAAGGCTCCGGACAGCTGCTTCGACATGGTGATCGTACGGAACAGCGACTGTCGGGATAGAGGGTTTTCCGGTTGCGAGATCGATGATCGCCTCAATATTCTTTCCCTCAGAGGCAATTGTCGGGATAACAGGCGATCCGATCTTTTCTGAGAGGATATCGTAGTCGATCTCTATCCCATACTTTTCCGCTTCATCGACCATATTCAGGACGATAACCATCGGGATCTTGTATTCTGCGATCTGAAGGAGAAGATAGAGGTTCCGTTCAAGATGGGTGGCATCCAGGACGGCGATAAGAATATCCACCTCCTTCCGCTTCAGAATTCCCCGAACAAGCGTCTCTTCTTCGGATTCCCCTTCTAGGGAGTAGATGCCGGGGAGATCGACGAGTTCGATCATCTCGCGCTGAAAACAGACATTTCCACGCATCAGATCGACGGTGGTGCCGGGATAGTTGCTGACTTCAACACCAAGGCCGGTCAAATGGTTGAAGATGAGTGATTTTCCCACACTCGGGTTTCCGATGAGCGCGCAGGAAAGGGGTCTGGTCATCTACTTCTCCGTGCATGGATCTCGGAAGCGACTTCCGGGGAGAGGGCGATATCGCACCCTTTCACCGAGATGACGACGGCTTCATTGTGGAGTTTTCTCCGTATGATGATCGGTTCACCCTCGATAACACCCAGATCGATCAGCCTCCGGTGGCGGCCCGGGCAACTGACAAAGGTGACGATAAGGGGCTCACCTTCCGGGAAGGAGAGAAGTGGTCTGGATGCTGGAGGGGTGGGGCAGGGACGCCTGTGGTGTTCGCGGCATCTACCCCCTTTTGATTGCATGAATGAATCAAGAGCGTTAATCGTCTCTTCGGAGATATCATGTTCCAGGAGGCATGCTTCACGGGAGGCAGCCTCTGCTTCAAGACCAAGTGTCTCTTTCAGAAAGCATTCCAGAACAGCATGTTTTCGTGAGATCATCTCCGCAGCTCTTCTTCCTGCCGGTGTAAGATGGTAGCCGGAGGAGCCCCCGGAGATGATGAGATCCAGATGCATGCACTGTTCGAGTGCAGTGGAAATTGATGCCTCCGGTTGAGAGAGATGAGATAGAATCCTCTCCTGTGTTGGGACGTCACCATTCTGCTGGATCAGAAGGATGGTTTCAAGGATATCTTCCTCAAGGGAGGTCTGCATATACAGAGTATCTGAGTCGTAAATGATATAGTATGCCATTTGAGGGAAATGCGTGTATCTATAAGGAGATGGATACCAATACCCGTGTATGGGAAGCGGGGTGAACGCGGAGGTTGCCGAAGTGCTTGAGAGGGTTGCCGATCTCCTGCTGGTGATCGGTGAGAATCCTTTCAAAGTCCGTGCGTACCAGCGCGCAGCAGAGGCGGTTCGGAGGAGCCCGCACGCGGTTGCCGGGATGAGCCGTTCTGAACTGATGGCACTGGATGGCATCGGGAAGGGAACAGCCGAGGCCATTCTTGCTATTGCTGAAACGGGAACCTGCTCTGAACTGGAAGCCCTGATGGAGAAGGTGCCTCCTGATCTTCCGGAACTGCTTGAACTGGATGGGGTTGGACCAAAGACGGTGCAGAAGCTCTGGAGCCACCTGAATGTAACATCACTTGCAGAGCTTGAGGCAGCAGCCCGGGGGCGACGGATCCGGGGATTGCGGGGATTTGGAGAGAAGAAAGAAGAAGAGATCCTCCGGGCGGTCAGGGTCTATTCAAACCGATCCGGCAGGATGCTCATCTCGGAGGCAGAGGAGATTGCCGGAGAGGTTGCCACCACACTCGTTCCCGGGACATTTGAATATGCGGGGTCGCTCAGGCGCGGCAGGAGCACAGTCGGAGATATCGATATCGTGACGACCGAGCCTGCGCAATCGGTCAATCCCGGGATCAGGGAGATTGCCAGTGAGATGATCGATGAGGGGATGAAGAAGACCTCATTCTTCTATCGTGGGAAACGAGTTGATATCCGGTTTGCAGATCCCAATGAGTTTGGTGCGACGCTCATGTACCTCACCGGATCAAAGGAGTTTAATATCCGGCTCCGGGAACGGGCTATTGCACGCGGGATGCAGCTGAATGAATACGGGCTGCTGAATAAACAGAACGGGGAGATGACCCGGTGCAGAACCGAGGATGAGGTCTTTTCGCTTCTCGGCCTCCATTTCATCCCCCCCGAACTCCGGGAGGATCGCGGTGAGGTTGCTGCCGCCGAAGCCGGAACACTGCCAGTTCTGATCGAGCAGTCAGATATCAGGGGGGATCTCCATGCCCACACAACCGGATCAGATGGGTCGCTCTCGGTAGACGAGCTTGCGGCGGCCGGAGACGCACGTGGATACGAGTACATCCTCTGTTCGGATCATTCCGCCTCACTCGGGGTTGCACGGGGCCTCACTCCCGAAGGGCTGCGCGAACAGGCACATGAGATCGAGATGGCAAACCGGAGGCATGAGTGCCGGATACTCGCGGGTATCGAGGTGGATATCATGACAGACGGGAGCCTGGGGCTGCCTGATGCTGTCCTCGCCGATCTCGATCTGATCATCGCTTCGGTTCATTCTTCACTGCACCAGGAGGCCGACCAGATCACCCGGCGGGTGATAACAGCGATAGAGAACGAGCATGTCGATATAATCGGCCATCCTACGGGGCGGCTGATCGGGAGGAGGGAGCCGTCTGCTATTGATATTCCACGGATTCTTGAGGCGGCAAAGGAGTCGGCGGTGGCAGTTGAACTGAATGCTTCACCATACCGGCTCGACCTTGATGATATTTATTTGAAGACGGCAAAAGAACTAGGAGTGAAGATTACAATCGGGACCGACTCTCATGGGCCGGGAGATTTTGCCGCGATGAGATATGGCGTGATGACGGCCCGGCGTGGCTGGTGCGGAGCTCGCGATATTCTGAATACCTATTCATTACCCGGATTACTGGACTATTTCCGATGATACACAGGCTCTATGAATACCTGCTGATGCGGGAGATCACCACCCCCCCCCGCGAGATCTGTTTTATGCTGACAGTCTTCGATCTCCGTTCTGCGCCTGAGCGGATCAACGATGTCGTCAGATGGGCGGAAGCCGTGCCGGGGATCGGGATGCTGACCTTTCATATCGATACCGATGATCTCTCCTGCGTGACACCCTTTATCGAGGATTTGAAGGCGGTCTCGGAGCATGCCCGTCTCGAGCTGCATCTGAAAGATGAGGTATTTTGTTCAGGAGAGGGGCTCCCGGTTCTGATCGTCGTGGGCAGGAGTGGTCGGGAAGAGATCACAGAGAGCATTCAAAAGATAGCGGATGAAGGAATTGATCCCTGTGATCTTACAGAGGAGACGATCGAGTCACATCTCACCTTCAGATCCTCACCCGATCTGATCATCAAGACGGGCGGGAGTTACCTCACTGATTTTCTCATCTGGCAGTCGGTCTATTCCGAACTCTTCTTCCTTGATGTGAACTGGGAGTTCTTCAGGAAGACCGATCTGCTCCGTGCGATCAGGGACTTCCAGTCACGGGCACGACGATTTGGGGCCTGATCGTCTTCTCTGATCATAGACCCGGATCGCCCTGAGGAGATCAATTTTTCGGAACTGCGGCCAGTATGGTGCGCAGAAGTAGACTGAGGATTCGTTTCCGTTTGCGAGCCATGGCAGGAAGTTTGAGGTCCGGTATTCATTCCCTGTTCGTATAATCAGGTCAACCGGCGGGAGGCCGAGGCCGCCGTAGAGGTTCTCCTCGACCATCGCCGGGGTGATCTCGTCAGATCTGAGGGTGCCCGCCCTGACCTGTGAGACGAGGCGGCGGGCGGCATGGACGATCTCGTTTCTCCCCCCATAGGCGATGGCGACATTGATGTAGTGGTTGCTGTACTCTTTTGTTGCTTTTTCTGCTTCTTCGACACAGGCGAGGACATCGCCCGGAAGGAGGGTCTTGTCGCCGACCATCCTGACCCGGATCTTGTTTCTGTGTACCCGCTCATCTGTGATTACTTTTAAGAACCGGTCCTTGAAGAGTTCGAAGAGTTCTGCAAGCTCTTCATCGCTCCGTCTGAAGTTCTCGGTTGAGAAGGCATAGAGGGTGATGTGTTTGATCCCAAATTCCTGCGCCCATTCGAGCATCGTCTCGGTGGTGTTGGCACCCTGGCTGTGCCCGAACCCCGTCTTCTGCCCCATCTTTTTTGCATACCGCCGGTTTCCATCCTGGATGATCGCGATATGGGTTGGGATATGGGTGATTGTCGATCTGAGGATGCGGAAATAGATGGGTTCCAGGAGGGATCTGAGTATCATAGGGGTTCTATCTCCACGATCATGCCGTTATTTGGGTACCGTTCGATGATCTCGAGTTCAAGGCCGGGTTCTCCCTTCAGATCATCAAGAAGCCACCACTCGCATTCGACACTGCCATCCGGCTGGAGTTCGTAGCTCCCTTCTTCGAATGTGGCGAGGAGGTGACTGAGATCAGTTGTGGATCTGATCCTCCCATAGACGATGGTGCCATCATCGGTGATCTCATCGAGGTTCCGGGCGGTCATTGTTGCTATCCGTATGAGCCGCTCCCTCAGCTGGACGGCGTCCTTGAAGCCGGAGGAGCAGAAATGCACCTTCGGATCATCGGTGATCTCTTCAGCCCATTCTTTTGCCCCTTTAATGGCGTTATAGAGGCCTTCTTCCGACTCCATGCCGCGTTTCCGCATCTCGTCTGCACAGGTTTCGCCCCATTCGAGTTCATTGATATTGAAGAAGTCAAGCAATGGGAGCATGGGTCTGAGATGCCCGATGCCGGGGAGGGAGGGGACTTCGATCCCGATCTCAAAGCCCATCTCTTTTGCTCTCCGTGCGGATGCCGGATAGTCCGTCTCCATGATGTGTTCCCAGACTTCGTACGGCGGGTGCATCCGGATCTCGTCAACAAGCCCCTGAAGTGCGGCTAAATCTGCTTCTGTCGGGGCCCGGCCGGTATAGAGGTGGATCTGGTGCTTCTTTCCGAAGTGATCTTTTAAGAGCCTGCAGTAGCGAGCCGTCCGGTCAATGAAGAGGAGGGGCTCACCGCCGGTGACGCCGGTACCGAGTGCATCCATCGCTTCTGCTTCTGCGATAAGATCGGCATCCGAATGAACGGGCTTGTCGTTTGCGAAGACGACATCAAGATCTTTCCGCTCGACCGAGAGGGGGCAGTACCAGCAGGTGCGGTCGCAGAGGCCGGTGACGAAGAGGACGAGCTTTGCCCCCTGGTAGCAGAGGATACAGCCGTCGCTGAGGTTGTCAGGCCGAAGGGTCTCAACCCGCTCCATGAGGCCGGATACGAGTTCATCATAGTCCATGGGATCGCCCCGCGGGGGTGGTAGTAAGTATCTGTGTTGAGGGGGGAGTGGGAAGTGTCATTTGGATCTCTGCTTCTCTATTGGTCACAGGAGAGTAAAACTGTATGCGGAAGGTTAGTGGAGAGATCCGGGTATGCGGGAGGAGGGAAACGCCGGGTTGAGAGAGATCTCCTGAAGAGTACCTTTTTCATTATGATGATGCCATGTATCATCATGCCGAGGCGAATGAACCGGTCCCGGACTGCCCGCCTGGATACTGGACGATCTGGTACGTCACGATTGAATGGTGGATGGCCTGATACGGAACCATCCGATACAGCACGATCAGGTCGTCCAAAAGCTGGTCGTTCAAAACCTGGTCGTTTACAACCAGGTCATCTACAAGCAGGTCATCCACGATCAGATGATGCCCTCTCTGAAGTGATCGGGTTCATCCTGATTATTGCTATCCTCATGATCTTCCTCTCCCTCTGGATGGTGTACGTGGTTCCTGCGGAAGGGCGGCAGCAGGAGATCGAGCATATGAACTATGTCCGGACCTGGTTCACGCAATATAAGGTGACGGCGGATTCGTTGTGGGTGAATCATGAGCCGAATGATCCCTACAAGTCACTTACCGGTGTAACCTTCTCAAATTCGCTCACCCTCGGGTCTCAGGGCGGTGCGACGCAGGCGGGAGGATTGTTCCTGCCGGTGATGAGTCCTATAGGATCGACAGGGGCGATTGCAGTGGCGAATCAGCCTGCCGCATCCGGTGGCGTGGAAAGAATTGAGATTAGCAAGGATGGTGCACCCGCTGTCATCGAGTTCGAGATGGGCAGACTTGAGTATGACGCAACAAACCATTACTGGATCCCGCAGTCATACTATTACCAGATGGGGGGCGTCTTCCTCAAACAGTCATCAGGGACGGTCGCACGTGTCTCTCCACTTATCAATTTTGAGACAGGAGGTACATTTATTGCCCTGGTAGAACTGGCAGGAGCCGGGCAGGTTGGACTTTCAGGGCAGGGGCCGGTTCGTATCGATACCAAAATGACGAATCGGACACAGAGCTATTCCCTGATACCTGCACCAGCTACACCCTATTCAAATATTACCATCTATCTTGAGGACGCCAATGTTGCACGCGGTTGGGAGAATGCCCTGAAGGAGTTGCGATTCCAGTCTGGCGTTTCATCAGGTGCATGTACTATTTATCGCAATCCCACAGACGTGGTCAGAATCGACCTCCAGGGAGGTCCTGAGGAAATCCAGTACAGATATATATATTACACCATCTCGGTGCAGTCAATTGCAACAGGAGCAACATGATGTACCGGAGTTCAGCAGTTTCTGAGGTTATAGGATCGATCCTTCTCATATCACTAGTTGTACTCGCAGTAGCGGTCATTGGTGCCGGGTTCCTCTCTCAACCACCTCCCGTGCAGACACAGGATCTGAATGTGATTGCGAGCAATACAACAACCACACTTTATATTTATCATGATGGAGGAGATCCGATGGTTCCCGGGGAGTTTGCCCTTCTTCTTGATGGGAATCCCGTTGATCCGATCCCGGCACCATCCGGAGGATGGCCGTGGGAGATAGGGGAAGTCCTCGAAATACCGATAACAACAACGCCACAGCGCATCCAGATCATCTCGTTACGCGGCGGGCAGCAGAATCTTATCCGCGAGATCAGTATCGGGCAGGTAACCGGAGGCGGTGTACCTATCACCCCAGGGACGCCGCCGACACTGGGTCCCGGCGGGCAGTGTACGCAGGAGGAGCTGGACGAGTATGCCGAGGAATATCTGGAAGATAATTATGTGGAATATTTCTCTGAAAAGCTCGATGAGGATGCAATTTATTTTACTCGAATCAGGCTTGGAAACAAGGCTTCAATAAGTGGATTTGTTAATTTAACTATTAATAATACTAATTCATATATAATTAGAGACGTTGCACCAACAAGAGTGAATCTTACTTCTGGAGATAGATTATCGATTAAATTTGGTGGACACCCAAATCAAGCTAGCGCATATTTATTTTCAGTGGGTAATAAAGGATGGTCTATTTCAGGTGATTATACCACAATTTATAGGAATGATGTTTTATTAAGTGGAGATTTAAAGGAAAGTTGGATAACACAATATACTGACTACGAATCAAGCCTTGTATTTACATCAGATGGTACAAACCAATTTACGCGACTTATAATAAAGAACCAGACAATCGATGAAGGAGTAAATAATTTAAAATATGAATTTATCAATTTGAAGCCTGCAGAGCCTACATTGATTATTCTAGATTATCCAAATGATCAAAATGATTTTATTAGATTTATAGGCCAGGCCAATATTGTAAAAAGAGATGGTGTAACCATATACGAAAATGGAGAATTGCTTATCACACCTTGAGGTTCAGGAATGGGAATGATACAGGAGCACCACACCACCGCCGCCTCTGAACTGGTCGGCACGCTGATCCTCTCCGCTTTGATCGTCCTGGTCATTGGGATCGTCGGGGTGACCCTCCTCTCCCAGGGGCCGCCTGCTGAAGTGCCGGCGCTCCGGGTGGATATCCATAATGAGTCAGGGAACCTGACTCTTATCCATCGTGGCGGTGATATGCTCTTCCGGGAGAAGACCAGAATCTTTGTGGATGGCGTGGATCAAACGTCTAATTTTATTCTTGAAGGTGAGAGCTGGGAGGGGTATGGTGCCGGGGACTGGCTTATCCTTCCCGGAATGTTCGAAGAGGATGTGAGTGTGCAGATCGTCCATACCGGACCGGATCTCCCGGCACTCCTCTTCACAATCGGGGATATCGGGGTGCCGCCAGGACCGTGGCCGGATACCTACCAACTTACTCTCATTGCCTCACCATCTGGAGCGGGGATGCTGACAGGTGCAGGCTTTTATGAAGCCGGAACAGGAGTGGCGATCAATGCCCATGCCAATCCGGGCTGGCTCTTCAGCAACTGGACACGAAATGGCGTATTGGTCAGTGCATCACCAGGTTTCACCTATCCTATGCCAGCAGAAAGTGTGGCGTTGGTGGCAAACTTCGCAATAGATCCAACAGTTACATATAATCTCACACTTGTTGCCGATCCATTGGTGGGGGGAACCGTCAATGGCTCAGGCCTGTATGAGGCTGGAGAAGAAATTCCCGTATCTGCCCAGGCCAGTGCAGGCTATCAGTTCATCAACTGGACACAGAATGGCGTGCAGATAGCCAATACATCTGCATTCATCTTCACGATGCCGGCAGGAGATGTAACCCTTGTGGCGAACTTCGAGCAGCAACCCTGCAGCCCGGGTCTTCGCGGATTCTACTACCCACAACAGGACTTCTCCGGCATCCCGGTCATACGGATCGATCCGCGCCTCCGGTTTGCCGATGCCCAGGCAGTCAGCCAGTATGGAGAGCCGACTGATGAGGTGAACTGGCCCGACGCAACACTTGGGAAACAGGAGGACTTCAGCATCATCTATGAGGGGTATCTGGTCGTTGATACGGCAGATACTTATACATTCTCACTTCGCTCCGATGATGGCTCACGCCTCTGGATCAACGAGATCGATGATGCTGATACACCAGTGGTTGACAACTGGGGTTTCCATGCACCCACTACAGTTACAGGCACAAAATATCTGGAAACTGGATATCATCCGGTGCGGGTAAAGATGTTTGAGAATACAGGGGCTTCCTCCCTCCAGCTCAGATGGGAGTCTCCAAACATGACAGACCGCGTCATCGAGAGCTTCTGCACCGATCCGGTAGAGTACCAGGTTGATTTTGCTGCCACTCCATTGAGTGGAGATACGCCACTGCTCGTCAATTTCACCGATCTCTCAACCGGTTTATCAGGGAACCGTTCTTGGTCATGGACATTTGGGGATGGTGGAACATCGACGAGCCAGAACCCAACCCATATCTACACCTCACCCGGCAACTACACGGTCAGCCTGTTTGCATCAGGAGATGAGGGATCTGGGGTTGAGACAAAGACGGGCTATATCACGGTCACCAGCTCTGGAATAGGGTTCACGGTAGAGTCATGGGTCAGATGGAACAGGAATCCAACACCGGACGCCAACGATCAGTGGTGGGCGACGATCGTTGTCGATGGGAACTCAGATGGAAACAGCCGCTATCACCTTCAGCATAATCAGAATAATCAGAACTTTGAGATTGCCATCAGGACAGCTGATAATGCAAGACCCACTCTGCTCTCAACCACATCACCTGTTGAGGGAGCGTGGTACTATGTGGTGGGCGTCTATGATCCCGAAAATGAGCGGCTCCGTATCTATGTCAATGGTGTTGAGGAGAATAGCAGATGGGCTTCTGCCGTAGGGCTCATTCCATCGCCCGGCTTATACCAGATCGGCGGCCCTGCCGGCATCGAGTGGCCTGATCCTACATCGATGGAACGAAAATTCGACGGCAACATCCTCTGCCTTGGGACACATGAACGGGTATTCACCCCGCAGGAGATCCTGGATAACTATAATGCCGGATGCCCGCCGGTTGTTGACTTCACCTCCGATGTTGCCAACGGCACTGCCCCGCTTACTGTCCAGTTCACCGATCTGACCACTCACTCTCCAACCGCGTGGGCATGGGACTTTGGGGATGGCAATACCTCGACAGCCCAGAACCCCACCCACACCTATGTGACAGCGGGAACGTATACTGTCAGCCTGACGGTGACGAAGAAGGATGTGAATAATTTAGATGCAAACATAACCGGGACGAAGATTGATTATATAACAGTCGAAGGAGAGTCGTTCGTTGACTTTGTAATCAATGAGAACGTCTTTGTGTATGGGAATGTCCTGAATTTCCAAGGAGATAATGTCAATGGCCCTGGAGCAACGGTGGTGATTACTGGCGGCCTTGTCACCTCAGATTTAAATGGGGGCGCAGCTGTTGCAGTTTCAACGATATACATTGATGGAAATGTGAATCTCAATTCTGGAAGTGCAGGGCTTGGATCATCAACTCAGCCGGGTAATATCTACGTGAACGGGGATATGAGGCTCTGGACAGGAGAGCGGGATATCTATGGAGATGTCTATGTTAATGGCAACTTTGATCTTAAAGATGCCCGTATCCATGGTAATGTCTATGTTGATGGCAATCTGAACCTTGGAAATACGCCAACGCTCTCTCCAGATACACGAATCTATTATACTGGGACGATTGCCCATCCAGGAAATTACCCGGCAGATATCCTTGCCAAATGCATCCATCAGGCAACGGTTCCTGGGTTCGACATGCCGGATCAGGAGATCCCGCCTGCGAAACCAGCTGGCTGGTATGACGAACGCGGGTACGTCTCTGGCGGAGCTTTAACAAGCAATATGAAGATATTTGCTGACAGCTACTCCTCCACAACATATCAGGATACTGCAACAAATGTCATCATTATCGCTCGAACCGGGGATATCACCATCACCGGCATGGGTGGAAGTGGCGTTACTGGCGTCTTCTTTGCACCAAATGGCAGGGTAACCTTTAACGGAGCATTCCTCGAAGGTGTCGTCATTGCCCGTGATGGATTCTATGTGACAAGTGGCGGAACACAGGTCACCTTCAAAAACCTTGACCAGTATATCGGAGATCCAAATGATTATCCGTTCTGAATAAGGGTGTTTGAACCCCCTACACTCATTTTTTAAAAGAGCAATACAGAATAGAACCCAGAAGGAACAGAGATGAAAACCACTAATAACGACCCAGTCCCCCCCGAAATCAGCGCACTCCTGATGATCTCCCTCGTCTCCATCTTTGACTCAGTCTATGGACTCTTCCCCGGCATGAACGAACTCTTGTTTCATTCCATTCCGGGTGCAGAACAACAACGTCTATAAGCCATGAAGCAGATAAAATGAGGGGGCGCGATAATAGTCTAGTGGTAGGACAGGGGCTTCCCAAGCCTCTAGCCCGGGTTCGAATCCCGGTTATCGCATCAGAATGGACTCTTCTTCAATCTATGCGATCAGCCTGATCACCGAGAATAAAAAAGGCGTTCTCCGCGATATCGCAACCACCCTGGCCGAACAGAATGGGAATATTCTGACGATCCAGCAGGAGATCATCAAACGCGGACCCGAGACCGGTCTTGCATGGGTTGATATGGAGCTTGAGGTAGATGACAACTTCGGATCAATTGTTGCTGCACTGACAGCCCTCCCCCATATCGTTGAGGTCGAGACCCATGAGACCTTCTCGAAGATCTTCGGCCAGCGGGTGATCATCATCGGCGGAGGAGCCCAGGTCGCTCAGGTGGCAATGGGTGCTGTGAATGAGGCGGATCGGCATAATATCCGGGGGGAGCGGATCTCTGTCGATACCATCCCGCTTGTCGGGGAGAAGACGCTGGCACTCGCAGTTGATGCAGTGACCCGCCTTCCCCGTGCCTCAATCCTGGTTCTTGCCGGATCGATCATGGGTGGAAAGATCAGCCGGGCAGTCGAGAACGTGAAGGCAGAAGGAATACCGGTTATCGCCCTGAAGATGGCGGGAAGTGTCACAAAACATGCGGATCTCGTCGTCACCGACCCAATCCAGGCAGGAGTCTTTGCCGTGATGCATGTCTCTGAAAAGGCAATCTTTGACATCAGCAAAGTGAAGGGACGCGAGTTTTAACATGCGAAACATACGTTCCAAAGAGTTGATCTGGTACTATGAAAGATATGGATGATATCATACAGCAGGCAGTTTCCATCCTCAGGCATGACGGTTTAATCGTCTACCCGACCGAGACGGTCTATGGTCTTGGCGGGGATGCCTTCTCGGATATTGCAATCGAGCGCGTGTATGAAGCAAAGAACCGGCTCAGGGGAAAACCGATATCAATTGCGGTATCCGATATCGAGATGCTCGCCTGTGTGGCCCATCTTGATACTGCGGCAGAAGCGTTCATCAACCGGTTCCTCCCCGGTCCTGTGACAGTGATCCTAAAGGCAAAGAGCTGTGTGCCGACAGAACTGACCGGTGGCACCGGGATGATCGGGATCCGCTGGCCGGATCACAGAATAGCGCTTTCAATCATCAGTGAACTTGATGCCCCGATCACCGCAACCAGCGCAAATATTTCAGGCGACATCTCCCCAAGAACAAAGAATGACGTGAATGTCCGGCATGAACTCTTCGTCGATGGAGGAGAGCTTCCGGGGACACCAAGCACCGTTGTGGATCTCGCCACCAAAGAGATCGTCAGACCCGGCTCACAGCTCGATGAGATCGTCAGGTTCCTCATCGACATGGACTGAGCACTATGGAGAGAGTTCGGTTGGAGAAGCCTATCCGGCTTCGTGATTTTGTAATTGATCGAGACGGGGGGATATATGCCGTTTCAGTGTACGACAACGACGAGCGGGCAGGCTGTGTCCTGAGATACCTGCCTGATCCTGATGGTGAGCGAACATGTGCAGATGGAAAGCGGTACCGGAAGATCGAGTTTGACGAGGCCTTCGCCTGGATTCTTGAGCATCACCCCGAATGGAATGATACCGTTCATCGGATCCCGCTGGATCAGATCGTGTCTGTCCTGAAGCCGGAAGAAGAGATGGGCAGGATCATGCAGGACAATCCACGTGTCCGGAACCTCGCAAATCTCTTCAGCCTCCCTGAGAAGAGTTTCGGCTGCACCGGCTCCCTCCTCTGCGGGCTGGAGAACGAGGCATCCGATATCGATCTCGTCGTCTATGGAGAACACTGGTTCTCAGCACAGCGGCAGCTTGCCGAGGCTGTTGCAGAAGGGAAGATCCCGGAGATGAGCGAGGAGATGTGGAGGAAAGTCTACAGGAAGCGGGTCCCTGAGATCTCCTTTGACGACTTCGTTACCCATGAAGCCCGGAAATATAACCGGGGAGAGTACGAAGGCACCTACTTCGATCTCCTCTTCTCACGTGGATACACAGAGCAGAACGCTGTTCCGATTAAAAAAGGAGTTCCAATCGGCCGTGATGTTATCGAGGCGACCGTGACCGATGCCTCACTTGCATTTGATAACCCGTCCGTCTATGCAATCGACCACGAGGAGATCAGCTTTGTTCTCTCCTTCACCCACACCTATGCCGGGCAGGCCCTTGCAGGAGAGGTGATCGAGGCAGCAGGTGTTGTCGAGGATCACGGAGATGAAAAATGGCTGATCGTCGGGACCACCCGCGAGGCACGGGGCGAATATATCCTCTCACGAACACTGCTGAACAGATGATCTGCGCAATTTGAGCAGCTTTCAATCCAGATAAACCTCAATCCGGATAAGCACCCCAATACCACCCCTTTTTTAAGAATCACTTTTTCCTGAAGAACCTATCAAAGAGCGTCTGTGGGTCGCGGGCGCCCCGGGTGCAGATGTCTTGCTTCGGGCAGCGGTCGCAGGGGGCATCCGGCGGTGCCTGCGGCGTTTCGCCGCGATAGATCGCCTCTGCCTTCCTGAGGGCGGCGAGGAGGCGCCGTCGGTCCGAGGCGGTTGGGGCGACCGTGCGGACGATGCCGGATGGAATATAGGCGATCCGAACTTCCGAGGGGAATGTCTCCCCTCCATTCTTCAGCTGATCCATCTCTTCTGCTGCCAGCAGATATGCAGCCGCCCGGATCCGATCCTGCTTCCAGACACCATAGGTCGGGGCACGGGTTGCCCTGAGGATTCCAAGTGCGGGCCTTCTGCCAAACATCCAGTCGATCCGGCCGGAGATGCCGTACTTCCTGTTCGCACAGGCAACATCGGCTGCCACCGGCTCCTCCCAGGCAAGCCCCCGGCAGGCGGCGATGCATCTTTCCAGATACTCTTTCATTGAATCGTCGATATCTGGCCTGACGATCCTGATCTCCTCCCAGATCCCCTCAACAAGGGGATCTGAATGACCGGCCGGATCCTGTGGAGAGCCAATAGACAAGACAGTCTCAGATTCCGCAACCGACGGGGTATCTGATAACGCCAGTGAACCGAGATGGTAGCCGACCTGTTTTGCAATGGTGTATTCCGGCGGTTCTACGATCCCTTCATGCCGTTCCAGGTACACCCGGACCGGGCAGACCGAGGTGCGGACGAGTGTCGAGACCGGGATGAACTGTGGTTCTGAGGGTCTTGCTGGAGCAGACATGCGTACCAAAGCTTTTCTTTTCACTCCGCTAATAGATTTGCATGGCTTCCAAGGAAATAACCGTAAATGTGCCGCAGGATCTCGATCCCGTGTACAGCAACATGATCCAGATCGCCTTCCGGGACGACGAATTTACCTTCCTCTTCCTCCACCAGATACCAAATATCAACCAGGCAAAGGCGAAGTCCATCGTTACCATCAGCCCAAAGCATGCGAAGAAGTTCCTGACAGTGCTCCAGCAGAGTGTCGCCGAGTTCGAATCCAAGTTCGGCACCATCGAGCCCCCAAAAGAGCAGCAGGCTGGCGAATCGGTGACGATGCGTGGATACTCGTAAGCGATAGTCTGAACAAAGACAGGAGATCGCACACGGGATACTCGTGGGATATTCCTGAGGATGAGGGGGTAAAGAGGCAGGAGAACAGAACCTTTTAACCTTTTCAAAGCCAATAGAATGGTCGCAGTGCCGCCGTGGCTTAGCCCGGCATAGCGGCTGATTCGTAATCAGCAGGTCGAGGGTTCAACTCCCTCCGGCGGCTCTCTTTTAAGGACGTTAAATCGAGATCCAGACATGCATTACTCGTTTTAGGATACTTTGATCCTGATCATTCGCTCTAAAGGACAGATATCGCAGTATCGAACAATTCAGCGATCGACCTGAAGATTGAAAGGAGAGATCGAGTTGGAATGTCATACTATCACATAGGAAGGATGTTGTTTTAATGATCCTCCAGTTTGTTGACTACAAAGTAGTCTACTTATGTCTCAATAAATCTTCATCAATCGTGATAATAAAATCCGGAATCCAACTGGATCGGTTTTTGATGAGCCAAGTGGATCAAAATTAAATGAGCAAAAACAGTGCAGACCTGTCACAGATATCATTTGAATTTTCGACATCACTCGTTTCGATGTCCAAGAGCGCAGGAGTACCTATGACCTATGTCGTCATTCTCAAGTCATCCAGACGGGATTTTGTCTCCGGCTGAAGTTGAATCGTTGTTGCCATAGTAACCCATAGTGAGATATAGAATATACAATTTCATATTCGCGCATCAAATACTGATCCACCTGAGACCATCAGCCAGAGAGGGTGATCCTTTTGAGCCTCAAACACGGGATTCACCACACACCATCACCTTTATCTTGTAAGTTGACAGTAAAGTAGTATACTTATGTATCAACAAATTTTCATCGACCGGAATGATGAACTCCGGTTCCTTCTTGATCGATACCATTCACAGAAGCCGGAGTGCATAATCATCTATGGCAGGCGGCGTGTCGGGAAGACAACTCTCCTTACTCAATTTCTAAACAAGGCCAGAGGCTTCTACTTCCTTGCCTCCGAGGAGGGATCAGCCTTGAATATTTCGGATTTTGCACACTATGCAGGAGAATACCTACACGATCCGGATTTTGAGCGGGGGAGTTATCCGGATTGGAAGGCAGTATTTCAGGCTCTTATATCACACCGGAGATTTGCACCACCAGATGGAGAGAAGGTCGTGATTGTGATCGATGAGTTTCCGTACCTGATCTCCCGTGATAAGGCAACTCCTTCAATCTTCCAGAAGATATGGGATCAGATCCTTGCCCATGAGCCGGTGATGCTGATCATCTCAGGATCATCAGTAAGCGCAATGGAAAGTGAAGTCCTGGCATACACAAGCCCCCTGTATGGCAGACGAACAGGCCAGTGGCAGGTTGAACCGCTCCCCTACCCGTACCTCAGGCAACTCCTCCCGTATTCTGAACATGACCTGATGCTGACCTGGTGTATCCTTGGGGGAATACCTGCATATATCAGATTATTCAACCCGGAACGCTCGTTCTGGGAGAATGTGGAGGAGCAGATCCTGACAAAGGGTGCTTACCTCTACTCTGAGGCAGAACTCCTGATGCACTATGAATTCCGGGAAGCAGGCAACTATATCTCAATTCTTCGTGCCCTTGTGTCCGGACATACAACACTATCAGCAATCTGCCAGGCAACCGGACTTGATAAAGGGATGGTATCCAAATACCTTGCCATACTATCACGCATGCAGCTCATTCGGGATGAAGCTCCGGTAACCGCCCATGCCGGATTCAGAAGGCGGCATTACCGTTTATATGATCCTTATCTCACATTCTGGTTCCGCTTTGTGTATCCCAGGCGTGCAGAAACTGAAACCGGACAGGTTTCAGCGGTTCTTCAATCGATTCAGGACTCGATCGCTCCATATTGTGGAGAGATGTTCGAGATACTTATCGAGGATCTGATACGGAGAGGTATCCTGTTTCCAGATACAACATACTCACGTCTTGGGCGATGGTGGCAGAACGAAATAGAGATTGATATCGTCGGGCTCGATGAACAAACAGGTACCGCACTCTTTTGTGAATGCAAATGGTCTGAGCTCAGCATTCGGGATGCACGGGCAGTCATTACAGCCTTAAAGGAGAAGGCAGAAAATGTGCGATGGAGAGATGGCAAGCGGATAGACCGCTATGCACTGGTAGCAAAGGAAATTCACGGGAAAGAGCGGCTACGGGATGAGGGATACCATGTCATTGACCTTCATGACATCACCCTGCTTTCAGAGAGGTTCCTTGCAGATAAAAACCGATAAGCCAGCCAGAATTATAGAGCTTCAGATCATACCCCTTTTTCTATTCCAACATCCCATCCCTCCAATTGATTACAATGGTTGATTCGGCTGCATGCCCTGAAGCAATACAACATCTTGTCGAGCGTTTCGGTTTTCATCTTCCTTCGTATAAACGCGGGCAGAAGAATGAAACCGAACTCAGGCGGCAGTTCCTCGATCCCTTCTTCCATGCCCTCGGATGGGATGTCGATAATAACAAGGGATACTCTGAGGCATACAAGGAAGTCGCCCATGAAGAACCGATTAAGATCCGAGGGAAGACGCTCTTCATCGACTATGCATTCCGGATCGGCGGGCAGACAAAATTCATTGTTGAGGCTAAAAAGCCCGATGTCAATATAAAGGATGATACCAACGCAGCCCTCCAGCTCAGAAGATATGCCTGGAATGCAAACCTGAAACTGAGCATCCTGACTGATTTTGAAGAGTTTGCGGTCTATGACTGCACCATCCCGATTGGAAAGAACGATACCGCAGCAACCGCCCGGATCGCCTACTTCACCTTCAAGGAATACCCGGAGAAATGGGGCTGGATCGAGGAGATATTCGCACAGGAATCGATCAAGCTCGGATCATTCGATAGGTTTGCCGAATCCAAAAAGGGGAAACGTGGAACTGCCCGCGTGGATGATGCGTTCCTTGAGGATATCGAGAAGTGGCGGGATCTTCTTGCCAGAAATATCGCCCTTCGGAATGATATCACACTGGAAGAGCTGAATACCGTTGTCCAGCGGACGATAGATCGGATCATCTTCCTCAGGATCTGCGAAGACAGGGGTATTGAGAGATATGAGCGGCTTCTCGATCTCCGGGAAGGAACAGGGATCTACAAGCGGCTCTGCGACATCTTCATCGAAGCAGATGACCGCTACAACTCGGGGATCTTCTATTTCCAGGAGGAACGAGGGAGAACCGAGAGCCCAGACACCCTATCACTCTCAATAACAATCGATGACAAAGTCCTCAAGGAGATCATCAACCGCCTCTATTACCCTGAGAGTCCATTTGAGTTCTCTGTCATTCCGACTGAGATCCTCGGACATGTCTATGAACAATTCCTCGGAAAGGTGATCCGGCTCACCGACGGGGGACAGGCAAAGGTCGAATATAAGCCTGAAGTCAGGAAGGCGGGAGGGGTCTTCTACACGCCGACCTATATCGTCGATTACATTGTCACCAAAACGGTAGGGGAGCTTGTCAGGGACAAAACACCCAAAGAGGTCTCTGAGATTAAAATACTCGATCCCGCCTGCGGATCGGGATCGTTTCTGATCGGAGCATACCAGTATCTCCTTGACTGGCACCGTGACTGGTACATTGAACATCTGGTGCCGATGATCAAGGGGAAAGGGGCAACCTCAACAGAGGTGCAGGCACTCATCCCGGCACAATATCAGGTGATGCCAGGAAAGAAAAGTGCGAAGTCCAGATCCCGAACACAGAACGATCACATTGAACTGCCGATCTTCGCCGGGGGTGATGGATCGGTCTCACGTGTCCGGAGTACCTGGCAACTCACCTCGGCTGAACGAAAACGGATTCTCTTAAACAACATCTTCGGTGTTGATATCGATACGCAGGCAGTCGAAGTCACCAAACTCTCCCTGCTGCTGAAGGTGCTCGAAGGCGAAAACGAAGAGACGATCTCAAAACAGCTGAAACTCTTTGCAGAACGGGCACTCCCCTCCCTCCATATGAACATCAAATGCGGTAATTCGCTTATTGGTCCCGATATCTACACCACGATCCAGAAAGACACCCAGACGGCACTCACGGATGAAGAAATCCGACAGATCAACCCCTTTGACTGGAAACGTGAGTTCCCCGAGATTATGCGGAGGGGCGGATTCGATGCAGTGATCGGCAATCCGCCGTATGTGAGGCAGGAACTGCTCAAAGGGCAGAAAGATTACTTCAAGAACCAGTATGCCGTCTATGCAGGAACAGCGGATCTCTATGCATATTTCATCGAGAAAGGCATCTCTCTTCTCGGTAAGAGGGGCAGGTTCTCCTATATTGTTGCAAACAAGTGGATGCGGGCAAACTATGGAAAACCCCTCCGGCAATGGCTGAAGACAAAGCAGATCGAGGAGATTGTGGACTTTGGGGATCTCCCCGTCTTCACGAACGCAACCACCTACCCCTGCATCATCACGCTTCAATCAGGTAATGGAGACTCCACCTTCAATGCAACGCAGGTACATAATCTGGACTTCCCCGATCTCGCCACATATATTGAAGAGAACCAGTATCAGGTCAATCAGGATGAACTGGACGATGGCGGATGGTCGCTTGCCGATGGCGGGGTGCAGGAGTTGCTTAACAAACTCAGGCAGGTGGGAGTTCCACTTGGAGAGTACGTTCAGGGGAAGATATATCGGGGTATTCTTACCGGCTTGAATAAGGCATTCGTCATCGATGCAGAGATCCGGGAACGGCTGATTACCGAAGATCCGAAGAGTGAGGAGATAATCAAGCCGTTTTTGGCAGGAAGAGATGTGAAACGGTATCAACCTCTTGAAAAGAAGCAATTTCTGATTCTCTTTGAAAAAGGCTTTTCAAATCAAAAGGGTGAGAAATATCAGAGTAAATGGAAATGGATGGAAAATGAATATCCGGCTATTGCCTCTTATCTCAAACCTTTTCAGAAGGATGCTGAGAAGAGATGGGACAAAGGTGAGTATTGGTGGGAGTTAAGGGGATGCGATTATTATCAATCCTTTGAAAACCAAAAAATTATGTTCCCCGACCTTGCTGAAAGACCACAATTCACTATTGATCGTGATGGAGGGTTCTATAATGCGAATACATGCTATAATCTGTTTAAGTACGACACATACTTACTTGGAATCCTCAACTCTAACCTGATAAACTTCTATTATCGCAATATGGCAGCTGTGTATCGCGGAGGCTACCTCCGGTTTTTCTCTCAATATGTTGAATTACTCCCTATCCGCACCATCGATCCCTCCAACCCCGATGACGTTGCCCGGCACGATCGGATTGTTGCCCTTGTCGAGCGGATACTTGACCTGAATAACAAGGTGAGCGGAGTGCGTGAGGCGCATGCCCGCGAGCTGATGAAGCGGCAGATCGAGGCGATAGATGCTGAGATTGATAAAGAAGTGTACGAACTCTACGGGCTCACCGAAGAGGAGATCAGGATCGTGGAGGAAGAGATTGCTCAATAGGGTTACTGGCAGGTTTACAGGGAGAGTTACAAGCAGGAAGGTTACAGATAGTGAGTTTACAGCTATGATTACAGGAAGGGTTGGAGGCAGGGCATGCACATTCTCGAAGATATCTTAGCCCATAACCTTTTAATCGTCTTTTGCGGATCTGCCGTCAGCAGGAAGTCAGCAGAGAAGGGGTGTTACTATTGCGGGCCGGGAAATAAATTCTGGCCGCAGTTCTCCCGGATAACCGGCAGAGAAACCGGCAGAGAGATTGTAATCCCCGGTTCCATAGAAGACTGCAGGATTGTTCTGGAATACGGAATCGGGCTTACCGATCTGAACAAGACTGAATCGGGATCAGACAGATCCCTGACAAAATCAGAGTACGACACCGGGAGTTTCGTGCAGAAAATGCTCGAATATGCACCCCGCTTAATCGTCTTTAATGGGAAAGAAGCCGCCAGAAACGCCTTAAAGAGAAGAGATATCGGATATGGCATACAATCTGGGATGATCGGGGAGAGTTCTGTATTTATCGCTCCATCTACCTCAGGCCTCTCGGCAAGGGACTGGAAATACCATGGGGAAGCGTGCTGGGGCAGGATCGGGGAGATCTATACGGAGATGCGGGCGAGGAGGATTGAATAAATAATGAGTCCCGGGAGCTGTAAGCAGAAACAGATAGGAGTGGCAGAATAAGAGATGACTCCATCATAAACACACATAAACATACATATACAGAATATTTAAATAAGTTTGAGATATACTTACATTCATGGGAACGATCACACTCAGCATCGATGATGAAACGGAGCGGCGCTTTCGGAGCACAGCAAAAAAGGTTATTGGGGAGCGGAAAGGATACCTGGGTGAGGCCGCAACCGATGCGATGAAACTCTGGATTCACGAAAAGACACAGGAAGCCATTGCACAGGATGCATTGGATCTCATCAGGAAGACATACCGGTTTGGAGAGAAGAGATATAGCAACAGGAAGGATCTCTATGACCGGTGAAGCACCACCGCTCATCGATACCAATATCCTTGTGTATCTTTTTGATGAAAATGCCGAATATAAAAGGAATATCTCTCATCAGCTTGTCGCGGGCTGTTTCAAATCGGAGGAAAGATATTCTCTCTCTTATCAGAACCTTGCAGAGTTCTCAGTCGTTGTCACCGAGAAGGTCGCAGATTCAATGCCATCAGAAGATATCCAGCGATTCATTCATTCTGTAATCTCATTTCAGGGATGGAATATTGTTCACTATACAGGAACGACAATCATCCATGCCCATGAGATCAAAGAACAGCATAAGCTCCACTTCTGGGATGCCCTGCTGGCTGCAACAATGCTCGAAAACCATATTCAGACGATATACACCGAAGATGCACATTTCAGGAAGATACCCGGTATAAACGTGATGAATCCATATGAGACTCAGCTATAACGGATTAAATCAATTTGGTGAACAGATACCCTCTTCACATTACAGGATACATCACCCCCCTCACCACCATCTCCCCCACTCCACCGCCGGTGAATACAGCAACAAATAAGAACTTTTCCCCCGTTTTTACTTTACAATAGAAAGAGGAGAGGTATGAGTGGAGAGTATGAGCAGGCATTTCGTGAATCGATAACTGATCCCGAACAGTTCTGGGGAACTGCGGCTAAAAACATCATCTGGTCAAAAGAATATGACCAGGTGCTTAGCGCCGGAGATCCACCCTTTTATCGCTGGTTTGAGGGGGGCGAGCTGAACACCTGTTATAATTGCCTCGACCGCCATATCGAAGAGGGGCGGGGAGACAGGACAGCCCTCATCTATGACAGCCCTGTCACACACACAATCAGAAAATATAGCTATACCGAGCTGCGTGATCTCGTTGCCCGCTCCGCCGGGGGCCTCCGGAAGCTTGGGGTGCAGAAAGGAGATCGGATCGTCATCTATATGCCGATGATCCCGGAGGCGGTCATCGCAATGCTCGCCTCTGCCCGGATCGGTGCCATCCACTCGGTCGTGTTCGGCGGGTTCGCCTCCCGCGAGCTGGCAAAGCGGATCGAGGATGCAGAGCCCAAGATCATCATTACGTCATCCTGCGGAATCGAAGTGGATCGGATCATCTCCTATAAGCCGCTCCTTGACGGAGCGCTCGCCCTCTGCACCCACCAGCCTTCGGCATGCATCTATGTCCAGCGGAAAGAGTACCCAATTAATCTACCAGATAATTCAGATATCACATGGGATCAGCTGATCGATGCAGAACCCGCTGACTGCATCCCGGTGAAAGCAACTGATCCTCTGTACCTCCTCTATACCTCAGGCACCACAGGCAAACCAAAAGGAGTGGTGCGGGACAATGGCGGCCACCTGGTGGCGCTCTCCTGGAGCATGGAGCAGATCTACGGGGTGAAACCCGGAGAAATATACTGGGCAGCCTCCGATATCGGCTGGGTCGTCGGCCATTCCTATATTGTATACGGACCGCTCCTGCATGGGTGCACGACGATCCTCTATGAAGGAAAGTCAGTCGGCACCCCGGATCCGGGAGCCTTCTGGCGGGTGATTGCCGAGCATCACGTATCAGTCCTCTTCTGTGCCCCAACCGCATTCCGGGCGATCAGGAAAGAGGATCCAGATGGATCCTATATCAGCAGATACGATCTTTCATCCCTGAGGACACTCTTTCTGGCAGGCGAGCGGTGTGATCCGGACACCCTGCTCTGGGCAGAAGAGAAACTCGGTGTGCCGGTGATCGATCACTGGTGGCAGACAGAAACGGGGTGGGCGATCGGAGCCAACTGCGCCGGTCTTGAGCTGCTGCCGGTAAAACCCGGATCATGCACAAAACCGGTTCCCGGCTACAGGATAGAGATGCTCAATACCGAAGGCAACAACGTCCCGTCCGGAGTGACAGGGAATGTCGTCGTCAGGCTCCCGCTTCCACCCGGTTGTTTCACCACGCTCTGGAAAAATGATGCTGATTTTATCACCACCTACTTCACGGCATACCCGGGCTATTACCTGACATCCGATGCCGGCTTCATCGATGAGGACGGGCATCTCTGGATCATGGGGCGGACCGACGATATCATCAATGTGGCGGGGCACCGGCTCTCGACCGGCGCGATGGAGGAGGTGCTCGCATCCCATCCTGATGTTGCCAAATGTGCCGTCTCCGGCGTGCACGATCCGGTCAAAGGAGAGATACCGCTTGGCTTTGTTCTCCTGAAGGCCGGCGTGGAACGTGAAGAAACAGCAATCAAATCTGAGCTCATTGCACTTGTACGGCAGAAGATCGGGCCGATTGCATCTTTTAAGGAGGTTGCAGTTGTAAAACGCCTTCCAAAGACACGGTCAGGAAAAATCCTGCGCGGGACGATCAAAAAAATTGCCGATGGCATCCCCCATACGGTTCCGGCAACTATCGATGAACCCGCAATCCTTGACGAGATCAAAGAAAAACTCATGTATATGGGGTATCCAAAACACTAATATGATCAGATATCTGGCATTCTTCTTTTTTCACAATACACCCCCATGAAGGTGTGCCGCCCGAGAAGTAAATATTTATATAATACATAATAATCAATAATATAAATATAACCAACCATCTTTAAATACACAATAATAAAACCTAGAGAATGACATAACGAAATCAAGAGAAATATCATCGATATTTTAGAAAAATCCAATGCAAACATTCATAACCAGATGAGCTCAACATTTTTCCATAAGGGATACCTGAATATATTTTTCAGTTTCCATCGGGCATCTCATCAGGGTCTGATCATGACTTCACATACACTCCTCTATATTGATGATGAACCCGACCTGCTCAAAATTGGACAGCTCTTTCTCGAGAAGAACCCGATGTTAACCGTCTCTACCTGTGAGAGCGCAGTGGATGCAATACAGATCCTCTCCAACCACCCATTTGATGCGATCATCTCAGACTACCAGATGCCCGGAATGAACGGCATCCAGTTCCTCAAACATCTCAGGCAGAATGGCGATGAAACACCTTTTATCATTTTTACTGGGAAAAGCCGGGAGGATGTGGTGATCGAGGCATTCAACAACGGTGCAGATTTTTATATCCAGAAGGGAGGCGATCTGAGATCCCAGTTTGCCGAGCTCCAGAATAAGATACAGTATGCGATAGAGCGGAAAAAAGTAGAGAAAGCCCTTAAGGAGAGTGAAGAGCGGTACAGAAATGTCGTCGAGGCCCAGACCGAGTTCATATGCAGGTTCAGGCCCGATGGAACCCACCTCTTTGTGAACGAGGCATACAGCACCTTCTTTGGGATGCAGGATGAGGAGATCATCGGGACCCAGTTCAAGCCACGAATTCATCCGGATGATCGAAAAAATGTCAGCCGCCTCTTTTCCTCCCTGACACCGGAGAACTCATCCGCATTCAACGAACAACGGGTGATCATGCCGGATGGACGGATCGTCTGGCAACGCTGGAACACGCGGGCGATCTATGATGAGAAAGGGAAACTCACGGAGTACCAGTCCGTCGGCAGGGACATAACAGAAGTCAGGGAGCGGGAACTGGAACTTCAGCAGAAGAATATGGAGCTTCAGGCAGCATATGAACAACTGGCGGCAACCGAGGAAGAGATACGCCAGCAGCTCGATGAGATCGTTACCACACAGACGGCACTCAGGGAGAGTGAACAGCGATACCAGGCGGTCATCGAAAACCAGTCCGAATTCATATGCAGGTTCAGACCGGATGGAACGCATATCCTTGTCAATGATGCATATGCCCGATACTTCGGTACAACAAAGGATCAACTCCTTGGAGAGAGCTTCTCCCCCGAGATTCATCCTGATGATTCTGAGAAGGTCAAAAAGTTCTTTGCATCACTCACACGGGAGCACCCCATTGGAACCATTGAGCACCGGATCATCATGCCCGACGGTGAAGTCAGGTGGCAGCAGTGGAATGATCGGGCAATTTTTAACGAGTATGGGCATATCAGGGAATACCAGTCTGTTGGTCGTGACATTACCGAGAAGAAACAGATGGAGGAGACACTCCGCCTGACAAACAATAAACTCCACCTCCTCTCAAGCATCACCCGCCACGACATCTTAAACAAGATCATGATCGCACAGGGATACCTCGATCTCACACGTGAAATAGATGTAAGCGCCTCCATCTCACAGTATCTTGATAAGGTAACTGATGCGGTATCTGCAATTGAGAGGCAGATCATCTTCACCCGCGAATATGAACAGCTCGGCGTCAGCGAGCCGGTATGGACACCAATCTGGAGCACGATCGAGAGGAATCGCGAACAGGGGATCCATAATTTCAGCTATGAAGGACCAAAAGTCAGGATTCTTGCAGATCCGATGATCCAGAAGGTCTTCTCAAACTTAATCGATAACACCCTCCGCCACGCAGAAGGAGCAGATCAGATCCGGATTATATGCAGGGAGACCGGGTCAGGACTGACGATTACCTATGAGGACAACGGCCCCGGCATCCCGCATGAAGAGAAAAAACGGATATTTGACCAGGGTTATGGGAAGAATACCGGGTACGGACTCTTCCTTGTGCAGGAGATATTAACCATTACCAGAATCTCCATCACCGAGAATGGCGAGCCGGGGAAAGGAGCAAGATTCGAGATTTTTGTGCCAAAAGAAGGTTACTATATCGAAAAATAAACCACAATCAGATAATCCGTCCCGATTGTTCTCTGTTTTGATTTCAGGTGCGGATTGGTTCTTTTCTGAGAGCATAGCGGAGATGCACCCGCCCTGAACCCAGATCACGTGAGCCGATCAGATCGAGGGTGCATGCACCTACAGATGAAAGGAGCCTCTTACCATCACCTGCGGCGATCACCGGGGTTACTATAAAGCTGATCTCATCAGCAATCCCCAATCGAATGAGGTGATCGCTCAGATTCGCACCACTGTCAGAGACAATTGTCCGGATCAAAAAACGATCTTCAGGCTCCCGCAGAACTCTTCCGATATCCACCCGAGCCTCCCCGCACCGGATAATACGGGTACCCCACTCCATCAGGTACTAAAGATAGATCTCAGGTGTCGCCTCAGATACAAGGACAACAACATCCCGGATATGCTCCATCTGCCGGTAGAAGTGGAGAAGCTCATGAAGGATACCCCTGCTCTCGACAAAGACGCCAATTGGCCGGTGGTCATCAGGAACCAGCTCCGGCCGGATCCGGCCTGCTACCGTCTCAGGCTGGCTGCTATCCATAAACATCTTTACACCAAACGCTGCTGTCGTTGACCCGACGAGAAGAGCATCGGGTACATATTCCCCGAGAATTCCATAATGGAGCCCGATATCAATATCATAGCCGATAATGGCATGATCCAGGCTCACCGAGGAGTGAATGATAACCCTGGGTCGCATCTACGTAGGAGAAGCGTTTTGGATAGGATAAGGATGACGAAGCGTTGTGGGCTGGGGATCATGTAAGCAGGGAGGGAAAGGCGGATCAATCACCTGCACACCCCGGATACGGGGAATGCCACGATCAAGATCCCTTCAGGGCTCAGGAAGAACCTCTATCCAGAACTCAAATATCCTCGTATATTCGTGTCCTTTCTCATCCCGGTAATCAGCCTTGAGATCCAGAGGTACCATCCCTACCGAGAGGGGTTTGATGCCGACATCAAGGGTAACCTGATCGGCTGGAGGAACCGTGACCGGGATCAGCCGTCTGGTGGCGAAATCCTCAGAGAACGAGATCAGCAGATCGATGACTGGATCGCCACCCTCGTTCCGGATCGTCAGGCGAACACGGTGCCATTGGTTCCTGATAAACCTGGAGTGATCAAGTGTTACAGAGAAACTGGCAGCAGGTGAGCGGGAGCGTCCAACCTCAGTGGGGGATACAGGCCCCGGCTCAACCCCGGATCTGAGAGCTGTCTCTTCCACCGGCAAAATCCTCTCCTCCACTGGAATCATCCGGGCTGCCTCATCCCGATGGGAGAGGATATCAGGATTATCCGGATCCAGCGTACGAGCTCGTTCGAATGAGAGGACCGCCTCATGATAGTTACCAATTCCCATGAGTGAGAGGCCACGGATAACCCATATTCTTGCATCAGATGGATCAAGAGCACTAGCACGATCATATGAGAGAACGGCCTCGGCATGGTGGTTGAGTCGTGCGTGGGCAAGGCCATGAACCTGCCATGCGTAGCTGTCTTCATGATCGATTCCAAGAGCCCTGTTCAGTGATTCAACAGCAGCAGCATAATGACCCAGGTTAAACTCAGCAATACCCCTTCCCACCCAGGGAGCGGCATTCTCCGGATTAAGCAGGATCGATTTATTGTATGATTCGGCAGCCTCTTCATAGCGGCTCATTTCATTGAGTATAAAACCCCTGTTATTCAGGGCAAGGATGTTGTTGGGATCAAGTACAAGCATGCGATCATATGATTCCAGCGCATCCTCATAGCGGCTGAGTTTCCGAAGCGCAACACCACGGTTATACCAGATATCCACATCCTCCTGATTGAGAGAGAGGGCACGATCAAACGAGGTTACCGCATCATCATATCGGCCGAGTTTCCTGAGTGCAACACCGCGGTTGTGCCAGGTATCAGCATCATCTGAATCAAGTGCGAGTGCCCGGTCATAGGAGTCGACCGCTTCTGAGTAACGGCCAAGATTACGGAGCGCAACACCGCGATTATACCAGGTTCCGGGATCGTCAGGTGCAAGTGAGAGCGCATGGTCATAGGATGCAACCGCTTCTGAGTAACGGCCAAGGTTACGGAGAGCAACACCACGGTTGTACCAGACAGAGGGAGCCTCAGGATCAAGGGAGAGCACCTGGTCATAATACACAACTGCCTCATCGAATCTGCCTTCAGTCGCACACTCGGTTCCTTTCCTTTCGTAATCGACGATCTTCTTCTTGATTAACGCTACCAGGATGCGCCTGTTCCTCTCTGCCTCAGCATAGTCCGGATTGATCGCAACTGCTCTTTCAAACGACTCGACAGCATCACGATACCGGTTGAGGTTATAGAGGACGAGACCACGATTATACCAGAGATCTGCAGCATCAGGACTGCGGACAACTGCACGGTCATAATATATCAGAATCTCGGCAAAACTGCTGTCCCGCTGAAGCAGAGACTCGTCATCCTCAGATGAAGAAGTATCAGACTCTATCAGAGGTTCATTCCGGGGAAGAGACGTGTTGGCTTCGGAGAAAACCTCATTAAAAACAGAATATCCATCCAACGAGCCACCCGGATCGCCATCAGAATCTGCATCAGGCGTATGAAGAGGCTCAGGCGTATCGGAGGAGTCGATCACGCCTGCGCCATCTGATGGAGACTGGTTTCCTTCACCGTCTTCATCAAACATATCCGAGAGGGCATCAGCAATCTCAGGGGAGAAGAGATCGGCGTCTGTATACAGGAGATCCTCTTCCCAACTGGCATCTCCATCATCACCAAAAGCGAAATCTCCATCCAAAGAACCATCCGGAACCTCTGAAGCAGTCAGATCAGGAGTTTTTTTCGCCAGATCACCTGTACCAGAATCCTCAGGCAGAAACGATTCACGGGTGATACCATCCGGATCGGCATCATCTTCCTCACTCATCCCCGCACTCCCATCAGGTTTGGGGAGAACAGAAACAGCCAGGGAATAATCGAAAGAGATGGGGTCCCCACCCGGATCAACTATTCCACCCTCACCGGAAAGGGCGTCTCCACATTCCAAAGTCCCGGTATTACTATCGGCAGACGGACGGGGGGGCTCATCATCAGGTTCGGGAAAAACGTCAATATCACCAATGTAATCAGGGGCCGGGATGGAGATGCACCATCCGATTCCGGTATCATAGCCAATTTCACGTGCTTTTTCAATGGATTGGACAGACTCCCCAGTACGGCCGATCTCCGCAAGAAGAACCCCGCGATGATACCATGCATTGCCATCCATGGGATTGATAGCACAGGCACGATCATATGCAAGGACGGCATCGCCCGTCTGCCCGCATTCCCATAAGATGCGGGCTTTGTTCATCCAGGAGTTGTAATGGACGGGATCAAGCAGTAATGCACGGTTCAATGAAGCCAGGCCCTCTTCATGGCGGCCGAGCCTGGCAAGAGCAACGCCGTGGTTACTCCAGATATCAGGCATATCGGGATTGAGCCGGAGAGCCCTGTCATATGCATCAACTGCTTCAGGATAGCGTTCCATCTGGAGGAGGGCGCTGCCATACCCTGACCATGCATCATATCGACCGGGATTGAGATCGACTGCCTTCTCAAAGGACTCAATTGCATGAGCATACTGTCCACTCTCATATAAACGCGTACCTTCTTCAATCAAGGAGAAAACAGAAGCATCGTCTCTGGTATGATGATCAAACAATCCCATCGTTCACCCCGCCTGCTCTGAACCGTCCGTATCCAAGCCATCCCGGGAGATGGTTGACGCGGTTTTGTGTTCATCATCAGGTATCGTTGGATCTGGTTAATTGATACTTCTTTTCCCATCCATTATAATACACTCCCTTTCCAGAAGGGATTCGAACAGGTACGGTGAATATTCAGTTATAATATGATTATTCTCTGATTTTTTCAAGAAAAGCTGTACTCTCCATTCAAACTGCCGGAATCATGAACGAGATACTGACGCGGAATGGTTCAGAGGATCAGGACACACCTCTGATCTCTCCAATCACCCCTTCCCCAAGCATCTCACAATAGAGTCCATGCCGGTCATGCATCCGGTTGATGATGGTGGACTGGATAGCGACATATCGCTCAGCCGAACGAACCAGACGATTATACTCCTCAATGTGGCTGTTATATCGATCGATCAGGCTATTGAAGACGGGCACCTGACGGTTGTACTCCTGGTACCTCCGCTGCCGGATGAGGGAATCCATCTCCATGCGAAGCGCCCCGATCTCATCAGTCATCTCTTCGATTGCGGCAAACTCCATCTCCATCTCAGTATTTAATCGATCTATCTCATCCCGACAATACGCGAGGAGATCAGACAACACGATCGTCTGATCGCAGCGGCCATACCCGATTGTTCCATCCCCGATTGGAATAATCATCGGCTCAGACTCAAGAACAATATCCCCGGCAAGCATCTCCGGAACAATACCAACGAAATTGGGACGGGTTGTTTCAATGAATATATACCCATCCCCGACATTCCGGCAGCCATCTCCCTTCACCCCGACTGCCATATGCGCCTCTTCGGAATAGAGGAGGAGGGCAACAGAATACCCCTCCCGTGAGAGAAGCCCGGCAAGAAGAAGGCTTTTATCATCACAGTCACCGGTGCCGTCGCCGAATGTCTCAATAGGGAACTTCGGCTCAATCAGTGTGGTATCGTCATCATAGGGGAGAGACTGAACAAAGACGGTGCAAAGCTCAAGGTACCTGTCATCATCCAGACGGAGAGCGGATCGCACCCGCCGCAGTTCTGCGATCAGTTCCTGGAAGAATGCCTCCTGCTGGGGATCATCGATAAAAGCCCTGTAATAATAGGGAAGCCAGTCATGATCGGTGAGATCGGAGTAGAGATAGATCTGCTTATCGGCATCCCGTGCTCCGTAATAGACACCATAATCGAGAGGAAGACTGATTGTTATGTCGCTCTCTTCAAAGAGGAATGTGTGATCAATGGTCAGAACCGGATATTCTGCCTGAACTGGCGATATCGAGGGGAGAACCATATCTGGCTGAACACAGCCGCCAGCGAGACAGATACATATCAGCAGAAGAGCAGGTATAAACCGATGGATCATCACGTTCGTCTATCTGACTTTGTTCCAGATATGAATTCCGGAACAGACACTCCTGTCAGGATACCTGGGGAGGGTGGAAAAAGAAGATTCAGCTGAGGAGAATTTCCTCCGCAGCATCGCTGTATGCATCCATCACGTATGGTATGCCGGTCACTTTTGCAGACTCCTCGGTGAGGGCCATCAGATCATTTCGTGAGATGGATTTCAGGCTGAAGTTCCGACTCCCTGCCATCAGCTGCTGCATGCCGATCCGGTACCGCTCGACATAACTGTAGATACCCATCGCACCAAGCGGAATGTCACTGATCCTGGCGCCATATTTCTGCTTCAGATCCTCATAGTAGACAAAGATATCCTCAACAGTACTTCCGTATTTTGAGACATTCTTTGGAAGATCGCCAGCATCAAGCCACTTCTGGATATTCTTCCCGACCATTCCGGGGATCATGAGGGAACGGCCCATGCAGACCGCCTTGAAGTACGGTGCTCCCATGCAGAGAGCTTTAAAGCCATTTGCTTCATCTGCAATACCACCGGCAATCGCAAGATCGGGAACCCGGATCCCACGCTTCTTCAGGAGTTCCGCATACTGGTACGCAAGACTCTGGATATAGATCGTCGGAATACCCCATTCATTCATCATCGGCCAGGGGGACATACCTGTGCCACCTGGCGCACCGTCGATAGTAAGAAGATCGATCTTGGCTTCTGCACCATAGCGGAGTGCCATTGCCAGTTCAACAGCGGAATAGGCACCAGTCTTGAGAGTGATCCGCTTGAATCCGATATCACGGAGCCGGTCCACTTCAGCCAGGAAATCTTCCTTTGTAACAAACCCAAGTCTGGAATGGCGTTCTAACTCCTTGATAGCACCTGATTCATATGCCTTTTTAATCTCTGGATGCGTCGGATCAGGAAGGACGATATAACCACGATTCTTCAACTCTGTTGCCCGGTCAAGTGATTTTACCTTAATCTCTCCACCGATGCATTTTGCTCCCTGACCCCATTTCAGCTCGATCGTTTCAAGATTGTGTTTGGAAGCGACATATTCTGCGGTTCCAAAACGGGTATCTTCGACATTCAGCTGAACAAGAATCTCACCATATCCATCATGGAACTCACGGTAGATATTTATTCTTCTATCCATCTCGGGAGATTCTTTGACCTTTCCATGAACATCAAGAACAAGACCTGGATCAATTCCACAGACATTCTCTCCACAGACAAGGGTAATACCGGAAATTGCTGCACCAATAGCAAAATGCTCCCAGTTTGCACGGGCAATCTCGGTTGAACCAAGTGCACCGGTAAAGATTGGTGCCCGCATCGGGACCTTGATATCCCACCCATATTCTGTCGTGGTATCGACTGATGAAAAAACGGCCGTATCTGAGTTGATCGGAACGCCTTCTGGCAGTCCTTTCGCACCGACAGCATACCCCTGGATATTCAGGTGAGAATAGTCAACAGGATAATTTTTGTCCGCACCTGCGGTGATCTCACCAAAAGGTCCGGGATAAATTACTTCACGGCCCCGGAATGATGAGAGCCAGATATCACAGCCGCCTTTGCAGCCGTCAACACACCGGCTGCAGAGTCCGGACATTGGAACAACATCTCGCGATCGATTGAATGTACCGACAGCTTCACTTGCGTTTGGTCTTCGAAGATTCATTGTACTATCTCCTTGAAAAAGACGATTCGGGAGGAAAATCCCAAAACGTTACTACTCTTTAAACTGTATTTTTATAAGAGGGTTCCTTCTATCAATATAAATAATTGGTGGAAGTACTGCGACCATAATATAAAATTTATGATCCAGAAATCTACCAATAACACAGCAGGATTATAAGAGATACATAATCATATCAAAAAATTGAAGCCCCACAATGCATTGAGTGCAAAGCTCAGGAAAATAGAAATTATCTGAAATAAACCCCCACATCCCGCATCTTGTTAAATACTGCAATATTCAGCAGGAGCGGGGTGATGCTTTCAACAATCGGGGAGACTGCAAGCGGTCCTGCATCGAGGGGTGAGAGATCCGGAAGGTCCCAAATCAGATCCATGATGACCTTTTTTGCTTCAAAATCATCACTACAGACGGCAACCGAGTAGTCGAGGATCACATCAAGATCCTTCCACTTATGAGCGGCAATATTGTTAAAGGCAACAACGAGCCGGGCACTCTCGGGAAGCCGTTTTTTAATATAGATGGCAGCTGATCCTTCCTCTGGGGGATCATAATAAAAGTGGCCGGATCGGGCGATCGGGTTCACCGGAGATATGACGATCTTGTTCTCAAATCCATTCAGCCCGGCGAGGGTGGAGTCGACATGGGCAAACGGGAGTGCAAGGATAATAACATCCCCTGCATTCACGGCCTCCTGGTTCGAGACACCCCGGCAGCTGGATTGAACACCACGCCCTTTGAGCGTCTCAATGGTGTGATCACTGGTTGTACATGCCTTCGACTCATCTCTGGATCCAAGTATCACCTCGTGGAGATGTGAGAGGCGAAGTGCCATCCCCTCACCAATATCCCCGGTTCCGCCAACAATTCCGATCTTCATAGAATTACCTTCATTTTGGTCTCAAACCACAAAAGAGTTCGATTCGAACGCTAATGATAGAATCGACAGAGATAGTATTAAATATTGTTGTTTATCTCCTCAAAAAAAGAAAGAGCGGGATCATTCCTCAATGATCTCGATTAAATTCTCCATGACGGCATCCACGGCCTGCCATGTGGGGTTCTCGGCACGGCGGATGATGAATGGCTTACCCTCATCTCCTGCCTTGCGCATTTCGATGTCAAGAGGGATGCTTCCGAGGAAGGGGACACCAAACTCTTCGGCAGCCTTCTTCCCGCCATCTTTCCCAAAGAGATCAATTGCTTCATGGCAGTGGGGGCAGACCATGCCGCTCATATTCTCGATGATACCCAGGTTTTTAATCCCGATCTGTTCAACAAACTTCAGTGCCTTGCTCGAGTCGAGCACAGAGACATCCTGCGGGGTTGTGACAATGATCGCACCTGCAATATTTGGTGCAAGCTGGGCGATCGAGAGCGCCTCATCGCCTGTTCCCGGCGGCAGATCAACCACAAGGAAGTCAAGGGGACCCCAGTTCACATCTCCGAGGAACTGCTGGATCGCTGCCATCTTCATCGGACCACGCCAGATCACCGGGGTGGAGCGCTCAGGAAGGAGGAACGCCATTGAGATGACAGCAAGCGTTCCGGTCACATTCACCGGCTGGATCTTCTCTCCCATGATCTGGAGCTTATGTTCCTCAAGCCCGAGCATCTTCGGGATGCTTGGTCCATGGATATCAAGATCCATAAGTCCGGTTTTGAATCCATGGTTTGAGAGAGCATAGGCCAGATTCACCGAGACGGTGCTCTTCCCGACACCGCCTTTCCCCGAGAGAATCAGGACAACATGCTTGACGTCTATATCCACCTTTTTTGGGAGATTGGAATCGCATCCTTCAGTCTTTGATGAACAGCCTTCGCACTGCCCATCACATTCCTGTGGTTGTTGTTTATCTGTCATAATATGCCTCAATACACAATACAAAGGAAGGTTGTGAAAGGGAGATTATAGGTGTATAGATCGGTGCATCCTGAAAAGGATAAGAATCAATACCAGATACCTCTCTATTACTGCGAATCAAGATCCGGCTCATATGGTTTGATATCAAGAATCGGAGTCCCATCAAGGGCATCCAGACCCCGGACACGCAGAATCCTGCCATTGATCTCAAGGAGATCTACAAGCGTGAGGCCGATTGGATTTGGGCGGTCCGGGGAGCGGGTTGCAAAGACACCGCGCACACCACCCCTCCCCGGACGCTCGACCCGGAGCTGATCGCGGCGGCTCCGGTCAAACCAGCAGAAGATGAATAGTTTGTCATAATCCAGAAGCCCGGAAAGACCTCCTTCATATTCAGGATAGATCTCAATTCTGCTCTCGACAGGAGCAAGCCTCCCCTGCCGTGGAGCATCTCCGGGCATTTTGTACGGAGAAGAGACGATACCTATCGGCTTCACGAACGCTCCGGGCCATGATTCAACAGGAGAGGGCATCTTTCCATCCAGCGCTTCATTAGCAAGTGCATCCGCCTTCTGAATGGTGGGATCTTCCCGTGGAAGAGAGGTGAACGTGACACGATCAAACATACTCTTCGCCTCAGTTGCCTGCTTATAGAGGGGAAGGAGCCGCGCCGACCTGACAGCATAAGAGCCATTCATCTGTTTCACCATCAGTTCGCTGTCAGAGTGGACAGCTACTTCATGCAGATCAAGAGCGGCAGCAGCTTTGAGACCTGCGATCAGTGCCCGGTATTCGGCTTCATTATTTGTGGCAATACCAATCGCCTCCCCATGCTCCCGTAGAATCCGGTCATCCTCAATGATGATGTAAGCAATCGCCGCCTTCCCCGGATTCCCCCGTGATGCCCCGTCAGTATAGAGTGATGCCGTCCGTGCCATAATAACCCCAATCAACACGTTTTTATTCTTCCTGGTACTATCACCGGCAGTATGGAAAAACTCATGGTAACCCTTGGATTCATAGAGTTTCCCCCGACCCATACCGGCGATGGAGGAAACGCTTCCCCGCCGATACGGTTGGCCAACCTGAAATCACCTTATCTGGCAGTCTTTGCCCTGAATCCTTTTGAACCCGGATGCTCATTCTGTTCGTGGGTGGCATGGGACATTCCGGCCATCCACCAGATACCAGCCGGATTCCCTACCCAGGCCGAGATCACCACGCCAATCCAGGCAAAACAAGGATTAAATGATTATGGGGATATCGGGTACCGGGGCCCCGCTCCTCCAGCAGGAGAGACATACCGGATCCTCTTTAAAGTCTATGGCCTGGATGCTCCCCTCGACTGTCCACCGGGAGCAAACAAGCACGCAGTGATAGATGCGATGAGGGGGCATGTCCTCCAGTACGGGCAGACCGAAGCACTCGTACAGCGATGACATACCCTTAATACGCATGATAGCCACTCATCAAATGGTGAAAAGCAATGGAGAAGCTGACCATATCCTTACCCATCCATGAATTCCCGGCAGACTACACCTGTGACGGGGCAGATCGCTCCCCTCCCCTGACCATCGCGGGGCTCAACGATCAGGTGAAATCCCTTGCCATTATCATGGAAGATTCAAGTGCTGAAGGAGGCGGCACCTTCACCCACTGGATCATCTGGAATATCGAGCCTGTCAGAATTCTCCCTGAATCACTTGAGAAAGAGCCGACGATCTCATTTCCGGTCTCAGCAGTTCAGGGAGTAAATGACTTTGGAAAGATCGGCTACTCAGGCCCATGCCCAAAACCCGGATCACCCCACCGGTATATCTTCAAGGTCTATGCACTTGACAGTGAGATCGATCTGGCTCCCGGAGCAACACGAAAGGAGCTTGCCGCCGCACTTGCAGGCCATGTCATCCAGTTTGGAAATGCTGAGGCTATCTACTCACGCTGATCAGTACATTGCCTAAACGAGCAGCTGGAGCAGCATCGAGAAAACAATACTGATGGGATCAGGCAGAATCTCCATAGCCGGGTAATCTGTCACCGGGTATTTGCCAATCAACATCAAAAGGATGGCGGCGGGATCATCGATCTGATGGCACAGGATGGCAACAAACCGGCCTGAGGCAGGTAAAATCAAAAGAACCCATCAAATAGCAGATTGATAAGCCATGCAATGGCGGGATGCCGGAAGATTATGAATCATGGAGATCCCCGGCCACGTCCTGAGCCTAGGCTCTGATCGCATCATAATCCCTGAAATCGCCAATAGGTGAGCTGACAACCTTCAGCGCCACCCTCTGGAGAAACGAAAGCTTCGCCTGATCCGTTCTGCGGCAGAGTATCCGGGATGCACAGGCTCACGTGGACTGATGGCCTTATTCAGCGCTTCCCGTGCCGCAGCCTGTTTCTATTCATCATCTTTGACAAATGAAATGACATCACAACAGCAAATGCTGCTTTTAAGCGGCTTTTTAGAGCAGCCTGATGCTTGCGTACATACTCCTCCACCTTACGCATGCTGCCCATATAGATCGGATCCCCGGGATGACTGCATCATAGGCATCAGGCACCAGATCGGACTTGATCAGAGAGAGATCTGCGTCATATCCTGCATCACGTATCACCTCGACGACCGCCTCGGCAATACCGGCTGTCGATCCTGCACGTGTTGCATAGGCAATGAGTATTCGCCTGCTCATGCGGATTCACTCTCCCTCTGAACTGATGAAACTTCCAATGAATGCTGCGCCCGCCACTATCAGAGGCGAAAGAGAAGGATGCAAATCATCTCCGTGCCCCGAAGTAATAAGTAAATTTTATATAGAACTGTTACTCACCTTATGTTAAGGCAGAACGCCGAACCTATCAGGAGAGTTGATATACAATGGCAATAATTCCAATTGGTGAGCGTGTTCTCATCAGGCCAATCCAACCTGAAGAGAAGACAAAGAGCGGGATCTATATCCCTGACAGTGCCCGTGAGAAGAGGAAAGAGGGCGATGTGATCGCTTGCGGAACCTATAAAGATGGAAAGGAACTTCCCGTGCAAGCCGGGGATCGAATCCTGTATGGTGGGTACAGTTCAGAGAAGATCAATGTCGATAATGAAGAGCTCGTCATGATCGAATTCAAGGACGTCATTGCAAAAGTGGAATAGGGTGATACAGATGACTTCAACAAAACAGATCATGTTCAATGAGGAGGCACGAAAATCCCTCCTCTCAGGTGTTAATAAGGTGGCAGATACCGTCAAGGTGACGCTCGGGCCAAAAGGGCGGTATATCGTCATCGACAAAACCACAAACCCGATCATCACCAACGACGGTGTCACGATTGCAAAAGAGATCTCGCTTCACGACAAGTTCGAAAATATGGGTGCGAAGCTGATCAAGGAGGTCGCATCACGGACACAGGATAAGACCGGTGACGGAACTACGACGGCATGTCTGCTGGCACAGGCGATCCTGACAGAAGGGATCAAGATCATCTCAACGGGTGCAAATCCAATCGAGATCAAAAAGGGTATTGATGTAGCAGTCAATGCAGCAGTTGAATATATCAAATCAACAAGCATTCCGGTCCGCGACCAGGAGAAGATCCTTCAGGTTGCAACCATATCGGCAAACAATGATGAGGAGATCGGATCCCTCATCGCAGAAGCAATGGAGAAGGTCGGGTATAATGGCCTGATCAGTGTCGAGGATGCAAAGAGCCTTGAAACAGGGCTTGAGGTTGTCAAGGGCATGCAGTTTGACAGCGGCTTCATCTCACCCTACATGGTCACCGACCAGGAGAAGATGGTCTGCGAGTACGAAAACCCCTACATCCTGATCACCGACAAGACGATCAGCACCATCAAACAGATCGTTCCGATCCTTGAACTCGTCTCTTCAGAGGGGAAGCCGCTCCTGATCATTGCTGAAAATGTTGATGGAGAGGCTCAGGCAGCACTGGTTCTGAATATCATCCGCGGATCACTGAAGGTCTGTGCCGTGAAGGCACCCGGATTTGGTGATGACCGGCTCGCAACCCTTGAGGATATCGCTGCACTCACCGGTGCATCTGTCATATCCGAAGAGCGGGGACTGAAACTTGAGGACGTCACCCGTTCACAGCTTGGCACCTGTCATACCATACGGGTTGATGATGAGAAGACCCTGCTCGTCGGTGGCGCAGGCAACCGTGAGATGGTAGAAGAGCGGATGAAATTGATCGAGTCACAGATTAAGATCAGTGATGCCGAGTTTAAGAAGAACGAACTTCGGCGGCGTCTCGCAAGCCTCGGCGGAGGAGTAGCTGTCATCAAGGTCGGTGCTGCCACCGAGACCGAACTGAAAGAGAAGAAGATGCGGATCGATGATGCATTGAATGCAACAAAAGCTGCTGTCGAGGAAGGGGTTGTCGTCGGGGGCGGCATTACCCTGCTCAGGGCAATCAAGAACGTATCAGATCTCTCCTTCAATGATGGACGGGATGTTGGTGTAGGGATCATCCTTCGTGCCCTCGAAGAGCCGGTGCGCCAGATCGGAAGAAACTCGGGGATTGAAGGTGCTGAGATCATCGCCCGTCTGAAGGGCGAGAAGGATCCATCAATCGGGTATAATGCAAAGAAGGGGGAGTATGAAAACCTGATCGAGAGCGGTGTCATCGATCCGGCCAAGGTGGTCAGGATCGGGCTTCAGAATGCAGGATCAATTGCCGGGATGATCCTCTCAACAGAAGCAATCATCACCGATTATGATGATGAGAAGGATCAGAAGACCCAGACCATCATCATCTAAACCCTTTTATATGAAAATGCATGGGAACACCATCATTTTCATCTTGTATGCCAGTTGCCCTTGGTGGCATCATAAGCGTTTTTTATCAAAAAGAATGAAACTCAGGGGTCACTCGGAGGGGATCGAAGCGGCCCTCGGAGTCATAATTCCCTGTGCAATACTGAGTATGCCGATTGCGATTGCAAAGACACCGATATAGACGGCAACCAGGATCACAGCACCGAGCATTGGGAAGATGAAGAAGATACCTCCAAGGATAATAGAGAGTACCCCGGAGAGACCAAGGAGCAGGCGGGCTCCGCCAGAGCCCATTGCCGTGAGTGCAACCCAGATATCTGAGAACCCCGATATGATTGCAAGGATTGCAATGAGGATTGTCAGGGTAATTGCAGTCATAATCGGGTTAATTACCCCAAATACGCCGCCGACCACCATGAGGATTCCAAGGATGAGAAATGCTGTTCCAAATGATTCGCCTGACGGGGACATGGCCGAGAGGCCGATAAGGAGAAGGCCGTTGAGCAGGATAAAGACTGCAAAGAGGATTGCAACCACCTCGACAGTGAGACCGGGCCAGAAGAGCACAATACAACCGAGGAGAAGGGCAAGCACTCCACGCACGATATAGGGCATACGTGATTGTTCGTTCATACAGATGAATATGGCTGAGAGTATTTAAAGAAATGTATGTCTGTTCCAGTTCCCTTATCATCGTGCCCTTCAAATAAAGATCTGCATTGTTTTGCGGGTGAAGATCAGGTGGTATTTTTTCATCTCTACATAACAGACGACTGTAACCTTGCCTGCCGGTATTGCCGGGGCAAATTGTTTGATTTGGAAGAGGAGGAGGAAAGTGGATTGCTCCCCGATATCGAAGTGTATCTCCCGGTCGAATTTGATCGCTCGCTAAAAGCCCCGCTGTACCGGTTCCTTGCAGCAGATCAAAATCCAGTCCTCACCTTCATCGGCGGGGAACCGCTCCTGATGCGTGATCTTATCTGCGAGATTATGGACGAAGCCCCCTGCCACAGGTTCATGCTCCAGACAAACGGAATCCTGCTCGATCGGATGCCTGATGCATACCGAAACCGGTTTGAGACGATCCTCATCTCGATCGATGGTGATGAGGCAACGACTGACCACAACCGGGGGGAGGGTGTTTACCGCACGGTACTCGAAAATGCACGCCTTCTCAGAAAGGAAGGGTTTGACGGAGAGATGATTGCACGAATGACCATGGATGAAGAGACCGCTATCGCCGACTCGGTACTTCACCTTGCATCACTTGAAGACTCCCCCTTCACATCCATCCACTGGCAGATGGATGCAAACTTCTCAGGCGATTATGGAAGACGACACTTTGCAGAATGGGCCGGCGGGAACTATAACAGGGGCATCTCTTCACTCATCGATCACTGGGTGTCACATATGCAATCTGATGGCGACGTACTGCGGTGGTACCCCTTCCTCCAGACAACCGAAGACCTGTTATTAAACAAGCCATCCGGCCTTCGGTGCGGATCCGGGGTGACAAACTTCACCATCCAGACCGATGGATCCATCATCCCCTGCCCGATCATGATCGGAATGAATGAATACCTGCTTGGGGATATCAGGTCGGCTGACCCGACCCGCCTGAGCGAAGTCCGGCCCCTCCATCCCTGTACCGGGTGCTCCATTGCTGAGTTCTGTGGTGGGCGGTGCCTCTATTCAAACATCGTCAGGCCATGGCCAGATGAAGGCAGGGATGCCGTCTGTTCAACAATACACCACCTCCGTCAGGAACTTCTGAGACATCTGCCGAAGATACAACACCTGATTGATGAAGGCATAATCGATTATTCATCCTTTGTACATACCCGGTACAATGGATGTGAGATTATCCCATAAGAGAGGGGTTCATATCAATCATTTGACCCAAATACTGATATAGTTCGATTACATCAACGGTACCTGGGAATCCGGCATGGAAGAGGTGAGAGGAGAGCGGGAGAGGGGTGAGGAGCTTATTGCACGTGCCCGTCTGGAGAAAGATCCGGCACGCAAGCTCTTCTTCGCGACCCAGGCGATGGTTTTTCTTCCGGAAGATCCCCGGGCATGGATTGAACGGGGAAAAGCACTCTTAAAAACCGGGATGATCAATGAGGCTGAAGAGCAGATCCTGGAGGTTGTTCGCCAGAATCCTGATGAAGGTGAGGGCTGGTACCTGCATGGCATCATCAAGAATATACGTGGAGAACGGGGCATTGCAAAATCCAGCTTTCAGAAGGCTACCGGTGCCATGACCAGACCAGGTCCGGCCCATTATGCACTTGGCAGACTGCTCCTTGAAGATGGAGAATACAAAGATGCCCTCCGTCTTTTTGATGCCGCACTCGGCGAGGACAGACGGGATCCGGATATATGGTTTGCAAGAGGCAGGGCGCTTCTTGAGATGAAGCGGTTTAATCAGGCGATCATCTCATTTGATCATCTCCTTGAGATCCGGCCGGGCGATGAGCAGGGCAGGGAAGCCCGGAGAAAAGCCATCCGGATGATGAAGCAGGATCTGAACAGAACAGAGGAGCGGGACTTCACCCTCCTCAGGGAGGAGGCGGATTATCCGGGTCTTGTCAGGATTCTCTCCCGTGAGAAGAATTCAAGGGCAATGAAGGCTGCTCATGAACTCATCAGGCTTGGAACGGGATCAACACCTTATATCCGCCCACTCCTCTCGAACAATGATCCGGAGATACGTTTCCGTGCCCTTCATGTCCTCCTCGCCATTGGAGATCCCCGCTGTGCAGGACTCTTTGTAAGACTGGCTCTATCCATGAAAACCCCGGAGGAGGGAGGAGGAGAGAAGACTGCAACTCTTCTTGATGCAATCGGCCGTTCTCTCATGAGGATGAGACAGACCGCCGTCGTCACTGCACTGGGAGAAGCACTTGCAGAGAGGGATGAGAAGACGATGATCCGTTCGATCAGGCTCGTCGAACGCATCCATGATGAGCAGGCGGTATCCCTGCTTATCAAGGCAGCCACTCATCCCTCAATCCGGGTGGCATTCGTTGCACTGACAGCCCTTGGCACCCTTGGAAACCAGGAGACGATTGACCAGATCTTCACCCATCTCATGAGCCATGATTCAGCGATCAGAGGGCAGGCAAAAGAGGCACTCAGACAGGTGATCCGACGATCCCTGCCACCCCTGATGATCCGGTATGCATCGGGTGATGAACCGGATCGGGCATTTATTCGGGAAATCCTACACTCAATCGGCGGCGATCTGGTACCAGTTATCCTCCGTGAACTGGCCCGACAGGATACACCGGCCATCCGGGATGCCCTCTCTGATGCCCTTGCGTCGACCGCGGGTCCGGAATCTGTCCGTCTGCTGATCGATGCCCTGGCATCACCAGAAGAGGGAGTACGCCAGGCTCTCCCTGACGCATTCAGGGCTGTCGGGGTGCCGGCAATCCATCCCCTGATGAAATGCCTCCTTGATCCAAGGCGGCGGGTTCGTGAACGGGCTGAAGAGATCCTTGCGGGTATGGGAAGAACAGCAATACCTTCTCTTCTTGTTGCACTGGAATCAGAAGATGACAAACTCCGGAGTGCTGCATCAGATGTCCTTACCCTCATGGGGACTAGTGCGGTGCCGGCACTTCAGGATGCATTGCTGATGAAGACACACGATTCTGAGACCATCAAAATGATGAACGGCCTGATATCGGGGATTCAGAAGAAAGAGCGGATGAACAGGCTCCTTGCTGAATACCGCGGTGAAGAACCCCTGTAAAAAGAGACGGAGCGATCGTGTTGGATCTCATCCCTGTCATACTTATTCTGATCGCAACAGGCATCATCGCCGGTTTTTTTGCAGGTCTCCTTGGAGTCGGGGGAGGGTTTCTCATGGTTCCTGTCCAGTACCTCCTCCTCATCGACGGAGGGATCGATCCGACATATGCTATCCGCATTGCATTTGGAACGAGCCTGGCTGTTGTATTCCCGGTATCCTGTGCCGCTGCATGGGCACATGAGAAAAGGGGTGCAATTGATTGGAATGCTGCTTTTCCAATCGGAATAGCCGGAATACTAGGAGGTTTTGCAGGGGGAACCCTTGCATCGCACCTCCCTGTTGATATCCTGAAGATACTCTTTGGGGTGCTGGTCATCCTCGCTGCAATCCGGATGGTGCGGGACACCCCTGCCTCCGGCGGTACAACCCGGAGCGGACTCGGCGTATGGACACTGACCGGGATCATTGCCGGCCTCCTCTCAGGGCTCCTCGGACTTGGAGGCGGATTCATCCTGGTTCCGATGCTCCTCCTCATCTTTAATCTCCCGATACACCGGGCAGTTGCGACATCCTCAGCCAGCATCCTCTTCTTCTCAATCGGCGGTATCGCCGCATACATGTTTCATGGAGCAATGATAGAAGAGCTTGGAAAAGGATTCCTTGGCTATATCGACATCTTCCAATGGATGGTTTTGACCGGAGCAATGATTCCACTGAGCCGGGTCGGTGTAGCAACAGCCCACCGGCTCCCTTCAGAGAGGCTGAAGATGATCTTTGCAATTATGATGGTTGGAATCGGAATTGGCATGATCGGAATCTTCCCCTGAAGAAGAATAAAAAAGTGAGAGAGAGAGGGGGCCATTTAGGGCTCCATCAGCCCCCATTCCTCATTGGGAGATAATACAATGAGTTATGGAGCCCCGTTGTGTGCTTATTCACTCTCTTCTTTCTTCCGTACCCAGTATGCCTCCTCAACCGGAATTACAAAGATTCGGCCGTCACCAACCATCCCTGTTCGAGCAGCTGTCTGAATAATCTCAACTGCACGATGAAGATCCTCATCCAGGACAATCATCTCGATCTTGATCTTTGGCAGGAGATTCACTTTCATCGTCTTGCCACGATACTGGAGTATGATCCCACGCTGGGAACCCCGTCCTTTGACATCCGAAACGGTCATTGCCGGGAAACCCGCATCCTCAAGGGCTTTCTCGACATGTTCGTACCGTTCCGGCCGGATGATCGCCTCAATCTTTTTCATTGTCTTCTCCCTCCATCAACTTCCAATTTTTTCTCCATGCTGGGAGATATCAAGGCCGACATACTCTTCCTCCTCAGTTACCCGGAGGCCGATCGTCTTATGGACGACATAAGCCAGGATGTAGGTTACAACGAATGCATAGATCACCGCTGCAAATGTATCAAGCGCCTGGATACCAAGCTGTGCCGGGTTTCCATAGAGGAGACCGTTCACACCTCCAACAGCAGCTGTCGCAAAGATACCCGTTGCCAGAGCACCCCAGAGACCCCCGACTCCATGGATTGCCCATGCATCAAGGGTTTCATCAAGGCCTTTCTTGATCCGCCAGAGCATTGCTTTGTAGCAGATAAGACCCGCAACAAGACCAATGACGATCGATGCCATTGGATCGACAAAACCTGCGGCAGGCGTGATTGCCACAAGACCCGCAATTGCTCCTGATATCATACCAAGAGACGACGGTTTTCCATGTACCCATGCTGCAAACATCCAGGCAAGCGCACCGGCAGCCGCTGAGACATTCGTCACCACAAAGGCATTTGCTGCAAGGCCGTCTGCTGCAAGGGCTGAACCGGCATTGAATCCAAACCATCCAAACCAGAGAAGCGCACCGCCGATGAGGGTCATCGGGATGTTATGCGGCTCCATCGAGTGCGTTCCAAACCCGATACGTTTCCCGATGATAAGTGCTGCGGCAAGAGCTCCAAACCCTGAGCTGATGTGAACAACAGTCCCGCCGGCAAAGTCAAGCGCTCCAAGCTGATGTGCCCAGCCACCACCCCATGCCCAGTGGGCAAGCGGATCATAGACGAGCGTCGTCCAGAGGAGACCGAAGATGATGAACGAGCTGATCTTCACACGTTCAGCCATTGCAGAGGTCAATATCGCAAGCGTCAGCCCTGCAAAGACAAGCTGGAAGACCATGAAGAGGAGATCCGGTATCCCGTCGCCATCCATTCCGACTCCCCTGAGCCCGAGATAATCGAGGTTTCCGATAAAGCCCCCCACATCGGAGCCAAACGCAAGCGAATAACCGATAACCACCCACTGGATGCTCACAACAGCAAACGCGATCATCGAAAGCGCAATCGTCGAGATGAAGTTCTTCTTCCGAACCATGCCGCCGTAAAACAACCCGACACCGGGTGTCATCAGCATGACCATAGCAGTTGCAATCAACACAAAGGCTGTTGCACCCGAATCAAGTCCCATTCTGTTTCAACTCCATCCTTCTTTGATTGTGAGTTTTTCATCTGTTCCTTCTGCACCCCCATTCCAGGAGGGGCGGCGGCAGTGGCAAAGATGCCCGATATGCCATTTAGCGTCATCAAGTGGGTTGCAAACAGGGTTTTTACCCCCGGGTTGCAATCCGCATCCTGTATGACATAGAAGGAAGTTATCTTCCTATATATTTATAATTTACTAACATTCTATCATGCTGAAGAAGAGGAGTGGTGACACATAGACATCATTGATTATGAAAATAAGGCAAATACGTCATAAGAACTACCCCACCCTGAAGGATGGGGCTTCCTGCTTAAATGAGAAACAATGGAAAAGAAGAGGGAGGGGGAGAGACTCAGTAGGTCGCGAGATACCGCTTTATCTCCCAGTCCGTGACAGCTGTACGGAATGAATCCCACTCGATCTCTGCGATCGAATTAAGATTCTCTGCCACATGGGGACCAAGAGCATTGCAGATGAGGGGATCATTCATCAGGTACTGGTTTGCCTCAAACAGGCTACCCGGCAGGGTATCAATCCCCTCTTCCTTCCGCTGATCGCCTGACATGTGGAAGATATTCTTATCAGCACTCTTTGGCGGCTCAAGATCATTTTTGATCCCATCAAGACCGGCAGCTAGGATTGCAGCAAAGGTCAGATAAGGATTACAGGTCGGATCAGGACTCCTGAGTTCCACACGGGTGCTCCGCCCGCGTGGTGCAGGCACACGGATCAGTGCAGTACGGTTTGATGTGCTCCATCCGATATAAACCGGAGCTTCGTACCCCGGAACAAGCCGCTTGTAGGAGTTGACCGTCGGGTTTGCAATCCGTGTAATCCCTTTCACATGCTTCAGAAGGCCTGCTATGAACTTCATTGCCACATCCGAGAGCTGCTTTGGTGTATCCGGATCATAGAAGGCATTCTCCCCGTCCAAGGTGGAGAGTGAACAGTTCGTATGCATGCCAGACCCGTTGATTCCAAAGATCGGCTTCGCCATGAAGCTTGCATGCAGTCCCTTCTGAAGAGCGATCGTCTTGGTTGCAAACTTAAACGTGATCACATTATCTGCTGTCGTGAGGACATCCCCGTACTTGAAGTCGATCTCATGCTGTGACTCTGCAACCTCGTGGTGCGATGCCTCGATATCAAAGCCCATATCAGTCAGTGCGATAATGATATCCCGCCTGACATCCTCGGCGAGATCTGTTGGCGCAAGATCGAAATAACCCCCGGTATCCTGCAGCTCAAGTGACGGCTTTCCATTCTGCTGGTGGAAAAGAAAGAATTCCAGCTCAGGACCCGTGTTAAAGATATAGCCCATCTTCGCCGCTTCCTCGACCTGCTTCCTGAGAATGTAGCGCGGATCACCCTCAAAGGGTTTTCCTCTCGGAGTGTATATATCACAGATAAACCGTGCTGCCCGCATCGCCTCGGGCCTCCAGGGGAGGATCTGGTACGTGGAGAGGTCAGGCTTTAAGACCATATCCGACTCTTCAATCCGTGCAAATCCCTGTATAGAGGAACCATCAAAGCTGATACCATCAGTCAGCGCTTTTTCGGCCTGCTTCGCGGGGATCGCAACATTTTTAGCTATACCGATAATATCGGTAAACTGGAGCCGAATAAACTTTATCCGGTCTTTTTCAATCTGCTCCAAGATTCTGGACACGTCATCTCCTGACATATAGAAGATCACTTCTACTGATTACTATTAATAGCTAATTGAACAACCATATACATCCGGGAGTCATGAAGAAATCGTTCCCGTGTGATACTCATGTGTGGCATTATCAGCGTCATTGACAGATCAAAAACAGGAATGGATGGATCCCGCATCAAACATGCCCTCTCACTGATGGATGAACGAGGAAGTGGTGAAGGAGCAGGGTATGCTGCATATGGCATATATCCGGATTATGCCGATTATTATGCCCTCCATCTCTTCTTCAACAATCTGGTGGAGCCGAAGGACAAGGTGGATGAGATCCTCAAAACCTGGGGGGAGATAGAATACGAAGAGGAGATCCCAACCATTGAACAGCCAGATCTCCGCCGCACCCATATCCCCTGGAGATACTTCTTCAAACCCGACTGTACCCTGATGCCAGGAAGCACAACCCCTGAAGAGGATATCATTACGATGCTCGTAATGAAGATCAATACCTCCGTCCAGGGTGCGCTCGTCTACTCCTCAGGCAAGAATATCGGGGTATTCAAGGCATCGGGATGGCCGGAGACGGTTGCTGACTTTTATCAGATTGAACAGTACGAGGGATACATCTGGCTAGCCCACAACCGGTACCCGACAAATACCTCAGGGTGGTGGGGAGGAGCACACCCCTTCAATCTTCTCGACTGGAGTGTCATTCATAACGGTGAGATCACCTCATATGGAACAAACCGCCGCTATATCGAGAGTTATGGATATACATGCACCATGTTCACCGATACCGAGGTCGTTGCATACCTCTGCGATCTCCTCGGGAGAAAGCACGGGCTGCCGGAAGAACTGATGGTCCGGGCATTTGCCCCGCCTTTCTGGGATGAGATCGACCGGATGAAAGAAGCAGACTGCTCCCTGAACACCGCCATCAGGCTGACCTATGGCTCGGCACTGATGAACGGTCCGTTTGCCATTGTTGTCGCAACAGCTGATGGTATCGTCGGGTTCACCGACAGGATAAAACTCAGGCCGCTGGTTGCAGCTGAAGCAGGCGACCGGCTCTACATCTCAAGCGAAGAGGCAGCGATCAGGAGGATGGAGCCGGACCTGGATCGGGTCTGGATGCCAAAGGCCGGTGAACCGGTGATCGGGAAGGTGAAGGTATGAGTATCGGATCGATCCCGATTAAATTCAAAGTCAGGATAGATCCCGCCCGCTGCATGCTCTGTGAACGGTGTATCGAGAACTGTCCCTACGGCACATATCGCCGGGAAGGCGAGACGATCGTCGTTGATTCGCGGAACTGTGTCGCATGCCACCGGTGTGTCGCCATGTGTCCGCGTGATGCGATCTCAATTGAAGAAAAACCAATCGACTACCGGAGCCACCCGCTCTGGAGCAGGGAGGCACGGGAGGCGATCTATAACCAGGCACGTACAGGACGGATCGTCCTTGCCGGTATGGGGAATGCAACAGACCTTCCAAATATCTTCGACCGGCTGCTCCTTGATGCCTGCCAGGTAACAAACCCGAGTATCGATCCGCTCCGCGAACCGATGGAGCTTCGGACATATCTTGGCAAGAAACCCAGGAAGCTTGAGATCAAACAGGGAAAAGATGGAGATATCGAGCTGGAGACCACCCTCTCCCCGAACCTCAAACTGAATATCCCGATCATGATCGGTCATATGAGCTATGGCGCAATCTCCTTAAATGCCCAGCTCTCGATGGCTCGGGCAGTTTCGGATCTTGGAACCTTCATGGGAACCGGAGAGGGGGGGCTGCACCCCTCTCTCAGGGAATACCAGAACAATATGATCGTCCAGGTCGCCTCCGGGCGGTTCGGTGTCGATATCGATTACCTTGAACGCGGTGCTGCAATCGAGATAAAAATCGGGCAGGGAGCAAAACCCGGTATTGGCGGACATCTCCCGGGTGAAAAGGTCGGTCCCGAAGTATCACAGACCAGGATGATCCCTGAGAGGAGCGATGCGATCAGCCCGGCACCCCACCATGACATCTACTCGATAGAAGATCTCAAACAGCTGGTTCATTCCCTCAAAGAGGCAACCGAATGGAAGAAACCGGTCTTTGTGAAGATCGCGGCAGTCCATAATGTTGCAGCAATCGCCTCGGGTATTGCCCGCTCCTCTGCCGATGCCGTCGTCGTCGACGGATTCCGTGGAGGAACAGGAGCAGCACCAAGGGTATTCCGCGATCATGTCGGCATTCCCATCGAGGCAGCAATAGCAGCAGTCGACCAGAAACTCAGGTCACAGGGGATACGGAACGAAATATCGGTCATCGCATCGGGCGGGATCAGGGATGCGGCGGATGTCACCAAGGCGATCGCGCTTGGTGCCGATGCAATCTATATCGGGACAGCTGCGCTGATCGCAATGGGCTGCCGGGTCTGCGGAACCTGTTATCGCGGCCTCTGCCCGTGGGGAATAGCAACCCAGGATACACGGCTCACACAGCGGCTTGATCCCGATCTCGAGTGGCAGCATGTGGCAAACCTGATCCGCGGATGGACACTGGAGATCAGCGAGCTGATGGGTGCCGCCGGCATCAACAGCATCGAGAGCCTGCGTGGAAACCGTGACCGGCTCAGAGGGTATATGCTGGACGAAGCAATGATGAATGTGCTTGACGTCAAACCTGTGGGGGCATGAAGAATGGGCGAAGAACTGGTAATTAATGCAGACGGTATCCATTATACCCCCCTTAATACCATGATCCGCTCAGCGGTTGCACGCGGAGTTGAGCAGATCAGGTTAGAGAATATCCTTGGACAGAGATTTATTGGAAACGGGTTGAAAGGAAAAGCCAGGATCACCGTCTGTGGCACACCCGGAGGAGATCTCGGGATGTTCATGAGCGGCCCCACCATCGAAGTCTTCGGCAACTGCGACCATGCACCCGGCAATACCATGGACGCAGGGGAGATCATTATTCATGGGAACTCAGGCGATGCGACCGCACATTCGATGCGTGGAGGTCTGGTGATGGTTGAAGGAGATATCGGGTATCGTGGTGGGATTCACATGAAAGAGTATGGGGATCACCGCCCGGTTTTGATTGCAGGTGGAAATGCCTGCTCCTTCCTTGGAGAGTATATGGCCGGGGGAGTGATCATCATCCTGGGGTGCCGGAGGGAACGCTGTCTCCCCGACCGTGGAGTGGGAACGGGCATCCATGGGGGTGAGATCTTTATCAGGGGCACTATCCCCGAGGGGATCCTCGGTGTCGGAGCGAAACAGGCACCGGCAACAGATGAGGACATGGAGCGGATCAAACCTCTCATACAGAAGTATGCGGGTGCTTTCTCATGTGATGAAGAGCCGCTTCTTTCATCCGGGTTCACCAGGATCACCCCAGCCAGCGGGAGACCATTTGCGAATAAATACACCTGGGAGTGAGAAAGCATGTCAGGAAAGAGTTATAATGATCTCAGGCGGGAAGTCTGGGAGACGGATCGATGCTCAGGTTGTGGTGCATGTATAGCAGTCTGCCCCGCAGATGCCCTCTTCTTTCCCCCCGAAGAAGACGGCCATCCTCAGAACCGCAGTTACTGTAAAGAGGCAACAGACGAGGTTCCCTGTGGAGCCTGCTACGAGGTATGCCCACGAGTGAAGATGATACAGAGACAGGATCTTCTTGGGAACTACCATTCGATCGTCTCGGCCAGAGCAGGGATCGATATTCCCTACAGGCAGAGCGGCGGGGCAGTTACTGCGATCCTCGCTGATGCCCTTGACAACGGCATGATCGATGGGGTCGTCACCGTTGCCGAGGATCGGTTCACGCTGAAACCGCAGTCTGTTCTTATCACCTCGTCAGGAGAGCTGATCGGGCATGCCGGAAGCAGATATGCCTGGTGGGTACCCCTGCTTGCGGCACTGAAGACGGCAGTCCTTGAGAAGAAATGCAGGAAGATCGCAATTATCGGGCTTCCCTGTGTCACCGAGGCCGTTGCAGAGATGAAAGCAAGTGAGAACGATCTGGTCAGACCCTTTGCACGATCAATCAGGCTGGTCTTCGGCCTCTTCTGTACAGAAACATTTGATTACAATCATCTTGTACAGGGGATTCTAACACGGAAATACCAGATCCAGCCCCATGATATCGGGAAGCTTGATATGAAGAAAGGCCTGGTTGTGACAAAGACCGATGGCGAAACACTGACGATCCCCCTGAAAGAGCTGAATGAAGCGGTTCGGCCGGGCTGCCGGATCTGCACCGATCTTACTGCCAGATCAGCAGATATCTCAGCCGGTGCGGTCGGTTCAGCACCCGGTTATACAACGCTGATCATCAGAAGCGGAGTCGGGGAGGCCTATGTTCAGTCAGCAATTACATCGGGAGCAGTATTAATAGAAGGAGACGTCGACGAGAAGGCAATTGAATCTCTTGCCGCAAAGAAGGCCGCACGGGGAATCCCAAAGAAGTAATGAGGGATACGGGGAGAGGAAAATCCGATCCGATGAACAGATTTTCCCCCCGACTATTCTGCAAGCTCCCGGTATCTGTTCCTGAGTGTGGCAATCCCCACCCCGGCAGCCTTTGCAACCTCACTCTGGGTTCGTCGCTTCCCTGTTTCACGTGCAGCGAGATAGATGGCAGCAGCAACAATCCCGGCCGGCTCCTGTACCTCTTCTGTATTCAGCAGATTCTGCCCGGAGAGGAGTTCTTCCGCACGTCTCCGCTGGCTATCATCAATCTTCAGGGCAGACGATATTCGATCCAGATCTTCTGAAATGGCATTTTTGAGCGGACCAGAACCCTGAACTGCATATGTATCCCGGATTGATGCCGCCTCATGCTTCGATAGGCGGGAGACGTGGATGATAGCATCGATGGTGACAGGCAGACTCGCCTGCTGGCAGGCATGGTAGAGTGCATCCACTGCTGCACTCTGGACAAGGCCACCTGTGAGCCTGTCCTCCTCTGACTTCGAAGAGCAGAGCCTCTCAGCATCCTCCCTGACCCTGCAAGGCACGCCGAGCGCTGATCCCATCCTCCGTATCTCAGAGAGAGCGCTTGCCAGATGCAGGTTTGAACATGTCCCGGCTGGATTCCGTTTCCGGTGCTGGCGGAGAGAATAGAGGAGTCGGGGGCGGAGGGTGAGATCCGGAGATCCGGGGGGGAGATCGGCCGTTCTGCCGGGTCCCGCATCAGCTACACCAACCGCATTAGAGGCGGCCAGATCGCTTGCATATGGTGGGGGGAGAATATTAAGGTGGCTGAGCTGCCCATAGAGCGTGTTTCGCCCTGTTCTGGCAACTGCATCATCAGGGTTGATGGTGACTGCACGATCATATGATCTGAAGGCATCATCTATCCTGCCGAGCTTTTCAAGCGCCACCCCACGGCCCGTCCAGGCCACTGTAAGATCCGTATCGAGGGCAAGGGCCTTATCATAGGAGAGAAGGGCTTCCTCATATCGGCCAAGCCCGCCAAGGGCATTGCCGCGGTTTGCCCATACATGGGCATCATCCGGGTTAAATTCGAGGGCTTTATCATACGAGGCAAGTGAGTGATCAAACCTCCCGAGTTTCTCAAGGGCAACACCACGGCCCATCCAGACAAGGGGATCCCGTGGGTTGAGTGCCAGAGATCGGTCATATGAGGCAAGAGCATCTTTGTAGCGGCCGAGATTTCCAAGCGCAGTCCCCCGGATATACCATGCAAGGGCGTGATCCGGATCGAGGGCGAGCGCCTTATCATAGGAGGCGACCGCCTCAATCCTCCGGCCAATCTTTTCAAGAGCAACACCACGGCCCGTCCATGCGTTTGCATTCTCAGGATCGAGCGCAAGCGCCTTATCGCAGGATGCAACCGCATCGGCATACCTGCCCAGGATACCAAGAGCATTGCCACGGTTTGCCCATGCACATGGGTTGGATGGATCGATCTCGAGTGCCCGATCATAGGATCGCAGGGCATCCTCAAGCTGTCCGATACCAAGGAATGCATTGCCGCGGTTATACCAGGCGGTTGCATATCCCGGGTTGATGGACAGCGCGCAATCATAGGATCGCAGGGCATCATCATACCGGCCCAGGTTGGCAAGAGCATTGCCACGGTTATACCAGGCTGGCGCATTCTTCGGATCGATCTCGAGTGCCCTCTCAAAACAATCGAGGGCTTCGGTATACCGGCCAAGTGCCCCGAGCGCAACACCACGGCCTGTCCAGGCAAGGGCATCATCATTGTTCATCGAGAGTGCACGATCATAGGATGCAAGGGCTTCGGTATACCGGCCAAGTGCCCCGAGCGCAACACCACGATTATTCCATGCAACATGATCATCAGGATTTATCTGGAGGGCTTTTCCATATGAAGAGACGGCATCGGAATAACGGCCGAGACGGAGAAGGGCGTTTCCATGACCGGTCCAGGCATTCGCATTCTTCTGATCAAGTTTCAGGGCACGATCATAGGAGACGAGTGCATCTTCGTATTCTCCAAGGCTCCGGAGCGCATTGCCGCGGTTATACCAGGCATAGGCATTTCTCCGATCAATGGAGAGTGAGCGGTCATACGAGGCAACAGCATCAGCATACCTGCCGAGATTCGCAAGGGCAACACCACGGAAATACCATGCAGATGGATCTCTTCGATCAATGCCAAGCGCCCGATCACATGAGGCAATTGCATCGGCATACCGCCCCAGCCCAAGGAGCGCATTACTTCGGTTCGTCCATATATAACCATCATCCGGTTCAAGGGTGAGGGCGTGATCAAAAGAGGTGAGGGCATCGGCGTACCGGCCAAGGTTGGTGAGGCAGGTGCTCCGTCCAGCCCAGGCGAGGGGATCATCGGGATTAAGTGCGATCGCCTTCTCAAAAGATGCAAATGCATCGACATAGTGGCCGAGATCCGCGAGATCAGCACCACGGTTTATCCATGCAGCAGCATCACCGGGATTGATGGCTATTGCACGGTCATTTGAGGCAAGAGCATCACTGAGACGGTTGAGTGAGGCAAGGGCAACACCGCGGAAGACCCAGACAAGGGCATCTTCAGTATTATGAGCAAGAACCCGATCATAGGAGAGAAGGGCATCTTCAAAGTTGCCAAGATATGCAAGAGCGATGCCGCGGCCAATCCAGGCACGGTAGTCAGCCGGATCTGAAGAAAGGACGGCATCAAAAGAGTTGAGGGCAGCCTGATACAAACCTTTGTCTATCTCTTCGGTGCCTCTGCCGAGTTTATATATCGGAATACGCCGTTTCAAACACATCCCCATCTATCAAACGTCATCGAACCGATCCGGCACATCATACAGTATAACTCCATCTACCCGGAAGTAATTGATTATTACCATTCAATTCCGTTAACCACCCCGACATAAAGACAGGGTGCTTCCTGTCCGGTTGGATGAAGCTGATCCCCGGTATGTTCCATCCTCTTTATGGGCCATATTAAAGATCGTGGCATTCAGATCAGGATCCGGATCTTCGGTAGGAGGGGGACGTTGATTTACCAGGATATGGAATGGCGGACTATTCCCCGCTCATCCTCATGATCCGAACAGCAGGGCTTGACCTCTCAAAGAAGGCGGCGAGAAATTCTGAGAGATCCTCACTCCAGCAGTCGGCACCGGATGCTACCTCCCACCCATGCTCTGCCATCGATTTCCTGACATGCTTTCCGAGTGCTGCTTCGATCAGATCGTGTGAGGAGAGGAGAGCTCCAACTGTAGTATAGGGGCGGAGAACCTCAACGATATATCGACCATCCTCAATGAAAGGACCAGAAAGAGGGGGGGTTTCGATATATTTTCTGATAAAGCGGTGTGCATTTTCACCGTTTATGACCGGAGGGCCGATATGCCGGATAACCGGAGAGACCCTGTCATTGAGCAGCTCAAAGAGGAGAACTGATTGCCTCTCACCCATATGGCAGTCGATCCGGTTTATGGCAAAGCCTGATCGTTTCAGGAGATCGGCAATGGCCGCTGCACTCTTCCGGAGCTGTGGTACAATGGTATCAGGAACATAGGGAGGAGTTGGAAAGGAGATAGTATAGAGTGCAGATCCACGTTCTGCAACTGTCAGCTCCACCTGCTTTCGGGTAAATGAGGCTGGACGGTGAATCGTGAAGAATGCCTCTGTTGGATCGTCCAGGTAAGCGCGTGCAAGCTCTATGAAGGCGCACATCTGGTCAAGTGAAAGGGCTGCGGCTACATTCCGGTTCGGATCGGTGGGATCGACCACAACAAGCGGCTCATCAAATGACCGTGTCCGGTGGTTCTCGGGATCGATCACAAGGCCTGGCCGCCACCTGGCCGCCGCCCTGATAAGCGGGTTGAAACCACCATAATAGATGACCAGAAGTTCGCAGAGATAGCCGGAGAAGCCTTCAGTCATATGATCTGATCCATACACGCCTCCTGCTTTAGTAAACTGCTTCATCAGCAGGGCATCATCGATATACCGTACAATCCGGGGAATGATATACCGGGTATGAAACGGGGTTCTGTCCACCGCACTCTTGATCTCGCGTGCAGATGCCACATGGTAACAGGGAACGAGGTCGATATCCAGGTCATAGATACGGGCTTTTAAGTACGGATGTTCGGCGTACTTCTCAACAGCGGTTCCCCCGAAATGATCGACGACAGAACGGCCAAGAGCAATGCCCTCGATCGCCAGATCTTCACGGGAGAGATCCGGGGGGAAAAGCATGAAGATATCAAGATCGCGGTCACCCCGGACAAATGTCCCTCTGGCAACCGATCCGACAACCATCGAAGGACGCCGGTGATACTCCATAAGATAGGCGATAATCCGATCAGAGATGGTGCGGAGGTGTTCAACCTCCTCCGGTGTCGGCCGGATATGGGTAAGGATCTCCTCTTCAAAGGGGCTTCTGGTCACAACGGCACCTCTGTAAGAGTCTCATAGATGGAACCCTGCGGAGTCAGCGTACTCTTCTTCAGGAGAATCCGGTCTACAGGCATCCCGCCCCCGTTCCAGGAATAGAAGGGAGCAATTGCACGAGGAATATCGGGGTGGTACTCCTTCACCCGTGCAATCGTGATATGCGGGCGGAAAGGACGTGTTTCAGGGGAGAAACCGAGTGGGGCTATTACAGACCCGACTGCTTCCGCGAGCGCGGCAGTCTTCCCCCCATCCTCCACCACTGCCCAGATCACCCGCGGATCTTTTGGATTGTTTGCCGATATGCCGGTGATCGAAACTGAGAACGGCGGGAATTTAAGGGTTTTGAGCTCTCCGCTCACCCTGACAACCTGCTCGGCAGGCAGTTCTCCAAGGAATTTCAGGGTGATATGAAGGAGTTCTGGATCTACGATCGAAAGCCGCCCGGAACACTGCCGCAGTGGCTCCTGCACGATAGAGAATGCCTCACGAAGAGAGGGTAAAAGATCAATTGCCACAAACGCCCGCACCATACCAGGTAACCTTAATTACGTTTTCGTCACAGGAGGGGAAATATCTTCACCTTATGTTCTGTCAGGGAGGAACAGATATCAGATGATAAATAAGAATAGAGGGTAGGTATAGATCTATACTCATAGCTGGAGATGCCTCATGTCTGATGTTCATGAAATCATTGTCTATTCACTCGAAGTCTGTCCGAACTGTGAAATACTCAAGCAATACCTTCAGGACAATGCGATCCCCTATATGGAACGAAGCCTTGAGGATCCCGAAGCTCTCACCGATCTCCGTATGAACGGCGTCTTTGTTATGGAAGCACCGGTACTCCAGGTAGGGGAGAGGTATTTCACCTCACAGGAAATTTTTGAAAAGGGTGCTGTATCGGCCTCGATTGCAGAAGTCTGCCGACGGTGACGGCTGCATGAAAGATACGCGGCAGTCAACACTTGATGGGGCATTTCAACCCCCTATGCCCAGGGTGCGGACGTCCCATGGCCACATGCTGGACTGGGATCGCCAGAAGATCGTCCAGCAGATACTCAATGAGACCCGCCTTGTCGAGACATTTTATGGGAGGGAGGGGGCGGACCTCGAACTCGCCGACCGGATAGCCCAGAATGTTGAGATCCGGATCAAAAAGCTCGGCCTCACCTTCCTCTCCGGCCCCCTTATCCGTGAGATCATGAACATCACCCTCCTCGAAGAGGGGCTTGTCGATTACCGGAATGTCTGTACCCGTGTCGGAACTCCCGTCTATGATGCGCATTTAATCGATGTCGGGAGGGGGTTTGAGGCAAAGGACAACTCGAACCTCCAGGAGAATGCCGAAACCTCGCACAAGAAGAAGGCAGACAAGATCAGTAAAGAGCAGTACCTGCTTCAGCTCCCACCTGAACTTGCCGATCTCCACCTGACCGGCGACATGCATATTCATGATCTCGAATATTTCGGGACAAGACCGTTCTGCCAGGACTGGGACCTCCGCTATTTCTTCTACTATGGCCTAATGCCAGATGGAAACGGGACAAAAGCCAGTGTTGCAGGACCCGCTAAACGGGCTGAGGTGGCAGTCCTCCATGCAGTCAAGGCCCTTGGATCCGCACAGACCAACTTTGCCGGCGGGCAGGGTTATTACAACTTCCTCACCTTCTTAGCCCCCTACGTTGAGGGGATGGACAGGGCCGAGATCAAACAGCTGATGCAGATGTTCGTCTATGAGATGACCCAGATGATGGTGGCACGCGGCGGCCAGGTCGTCTTCTCTTCAGTCCAGCTCTCTCCGGGAGTCCCCCAACTCTGGCGCAACAAGCCAATCGTCTTCAAAGGCAAGGTCTGGAATGGCATGCAGGCGCCGGTCAGGACATATGGGGAGTTTGAACGTGAAGTCCGCCTCCTCTTTGCAACCCTGATGGAGGTGATGCTTGAAGGCGACAACTGGGGCAAGCCCTTCAACTTCCCAAAACCCGAGATCAGCATCGAACCGGACTTTATGGAAGAGGATGAGGAGTTCAATGCACACCACCCGGATATTCCCACCTACCGTGAACTCTACCTGATGACCTTTGAGCTTGCATCAAAGTTCGGTACCCCCTACTATGACAACCAGCTCCCTGCATACCGTGGTGCCGGTGAGGGGATCTCCTGTTACCAGTGCTGTGCCTACCAGTTCTCGACAACCGCAGCAAATGACACCACATTCGAGGACAAACTCACCTTCACGGATGGCAAACACTTCTCGATGGGATCGTGGCAGGTGATCTCGGTGAACTGTCCGCGGGCAGCATACCGGGCCGATCACGATGATCAGAAACTCTTTGCCGAACTCCGGAAACTGATGGATTCGGCGGTCTCGATCTTCAAGATCAAACGCCGCTGGATGGAGCTTGTCAGGGCAAACGGACGTATGCCGTTTGCGATGCAGAGGCCAAAAGATCCGATTACCGGGGAACGGGGATCAGTGGCAGTCGATCTGGAGGGGCTTGTGTATACCGTTGGGATCGTCGGTGTCAACGAGATGATACAGCATCATATCGGCTCCCAGCTGCATGAGACAAAAGATGCATTCCGGTTTGCCGTCCGGACAATGACCGAGATGGAACAGTATGCAAAGAAACTCTCTGTAAAACACGGGATGACGATCGCACTGGCACGCACCCCCGCAGAGACGACAGGGCAGCGGTTTGCCGTTGCCGACATTCTTGACGAACAGTTCCGCCCCCATGCCTTAAAAATTGTTAAAGGCGATACAAAGAACCTGCTTGAACGGTCAAAGAAGACACTCGATCTCCCGGTTTACTACACAAACGGCATCCACGTGACACCATCAGCTGATGTTCCCCTGACAAAGCGCATGGAGATCGAACATGTCTTCTTCCCGATCGTAGACGGGGGCAATATCTTCCATATCTGGCTTGGCGAGGCAAGACCGGATCCACGCGGGCTGATGGATATGGCGATGAACCTCTGCAGAACCACCCAGATCGGGTACTTTGCTTTCACCCGTGACCTGACGGTATCACTGAAACAGTTCACAGAGTACCGCTCTGATAAAAAACCGGAAGCAAGCGGGAGCATTGCTCAGGCAGACCGGCGTGTGCTCATCTGAACACCTCCCCACCATATCTTTCATCGCCTCAAAGCACCAATAGAGTGAATGATGCGAGAGCCGGCTATCAAAAAGGAACTTTTCTGGTGCGATACCTGCAATCTTCCGCTTATCGGGAGGAGATGCGGATGCGGAAGAGAGGCGCGGGTAATCCCCCTGCTGGAACCATATGACCTGAGGCCCGCCCTCCATGCAGATCGCGATCTCATTCAACAGCTGCTCAACAGCCGGTTTGGAGAGGTCCCCCTCCCAGAAATCATCCTCCTGAACAAGACCGGCGGCAGGGACAGGGCCGATCTCATCATCATGAATGGCAGCCGGTTTGGATGGCTCCTCTTCGACCCCGTCTCCCGGCAGTTCTCACTGGATATCGCACCTGAATCACTTCCCTATCTGTTGAACTATGCAACAACAGGCATCGTAAACCTTGACGAGCACCTCGACCAGGAGAAGAAGGTCAGAATCGGGGGGAAGCGCTTTTCCCTTAAGTCACCTGTACCGGATGGCACCGTCATCGTCAGTTACAGGAGAAAATATGGAACCGGTGTCGTTCGTGGCGGCTCGATCAGGGTGAAGGAACTCGGACAGGTAGAACCGGCACCCTTCAAAAACCCCGACTGGAAGAGGGCAATCCAGCAGAACCAGTACCATCTCAGGCTTATGGAGCGGGATAGCCTGCGGATCATTGCAAAACATAAAAATGACCGGTCAACTGCAAATGTCTCGTTTTCAGGAGGAAAAGACAGTGCCGCCGTGCTCCACCTTGCCAGGAAAGCCGGAGTGGAATCGGCATTCTTCATCGATACCGGAATTGAGCTCCCCGAGACGATCAGATATATCGAATCACAGAAGGTCGATATCATCAGGAAAGCCGGAGATTTCTTCGCAGCAGTAGAAAAAGCCGGACCTCCTGGAAAAGATCACCGCTGGTGCTGCAAGCTCTTAAAACTCCACCCGCTCCGGATCTATCTCTCGGAGATTGGGGCATCCGTCACCTTTCAGGGGAACCGATGGTACGAGTCATGGAACCGGGCAGACCTTGATGAGACGAGCCAGAACCCGGCAAACCCTCTCCAGCTGAACGTCTCACCGATCCGAAACTGGCGGGCATTTGAAGTCTTCCTCTACCTCTGGTGGCAGGATGTCCCGATCAATCCCCTCTATGATATGGGGCTTGAACGGATCGGCTGTTATCTCTGCCCGGCAATGCTCGAGAGCGAATACGAGATGCTCAGAAGATTGCATCCCAATCTGACTGATCGGTGGGATGCCTTCCTCAGGAACTGGGCTGAGAAGAACGGACTGCCGGATGCATACCACCAGTGGGGACTCTGGAGATGGAAGGCACTCCCCCCGAAGATGCGCGAGCTCTGCCATGAGCATGATATCCCGGTGAACAAGGACTTCACCCTGAAAGAGGGGGCGCTCCGGACAAGAAGTGAGAGGACGAGGACGAGAGATATGGGTGAAGAAAAAGCCCTGGAGAAGATGAAAGAGGCATCCATTTCTGAGACAGTACGGCGGGACTTTCCGATCATCCACGACTGCATCTACCTCGATACAGCGTCAATCAGCCTCTCTCCTGAACCGGTGGTCAATGCTGTTGTTGAGTTTGAACACCGGTATCGATCTAATGTCGGAAGAGGCATCCACAGGTTCACGCAGATCGCCTCGCAACGGTACTGGCATGCCCATGAAAAGGTCGCCCGGTTCATCTGCGGAGAAGAAGGAACCACCGTCTTTACAAAGAATACCACCGAATCGATCAATATGGTTGCCCGTGGCCTCGCCTGGAAACCGGGAGATCGGATAATCACCACCATCCTCGAACACCATTCAAACCTCCTGCCCTGGAGGGCACTGGAAGCAGAGGGAGTCGGAATCACGGTCATCGGCATACAGCCGGACTACACACTCGATCTTGAAGCCTTGGAGGAGGAGGTCAGAAGAGGAGCGAAACTTGTTGCGATCACCCATGCCTCAAATGCTATCGGGGTGATCATGCCTGTCAAAGAGATCGGAGAGATCTGCAGGAGATACAATACCCTCCTCCTCATTGATGCTGCACAATCGGTTCCGCATATGGCGGTGAATGTCCGTGATATCGGCTGCGATTTCTGCTGTTTCTCCGGCCACAAGATGCTTGCTCCCACCGGAACCGGTGTCCTCTGGATGAGGGAGCCGATCATTCAACCGATGATGCTGGGTGGCGGGATGATCGAAGAGGTGCATCAGGATGGGTTTGTCCCGATCGAGGGGTACCAGCAGTATGAAGCAGGTACTCCGAACATCTCAGGCGGAATCGGGCTTGGCGTTGCGGTCGACTACCTTGAGAAGATCGGAATGGATCAGATACGTCGCCACGAAGAGGAGCTTACCACCCATCTGATCGAGAGCCTCTCGCGGATCGATGGAGTTACCGTCCATGCACCATCCAATCCGGCATCAAGGATCGGTGTTATCTCTTTTTCGATCGGCGGGCTCCATCCCCATGACGTTGCAGAACGCCTTGATGCCGAGTTTGATATCCTGGTGAGATCCGGACACCACTGCTGCCAGCCGCTGATGGAGTCGCTTGGTCTTTCGAATGGAACGGTGAGGGCAAGCCTGGCCCTCTATACCACCATCGATGAGGTGGATCTTCTGACAGCAGCAGTACAGGAGATCACACGGAGCCTCTGATCCTCTCGGGATGTGAGAAGCAGGCGGGTCTGCCATCCCGGGTATGAGAGATGATGCAGAGGTTTGTCTCGTCTGCAATCCGGGCAGCAAGATCTGTTACCTGCCCTGTTGAAACCACGATCGGGATCCCGGCAAGGAGGCATCTCCGTACCATCTCGGAGGTGATCCTGCCGGATATCCCAAGAACTGTACCCGAAAAGTCAAGGTTGTTCAAAAGACCATACCCGATCACCCGGTCAACAGCTGGTGAACAGCCGATATCATGGAACGAGGCGATGATTCCTCCATCCCGATCAATCAAAATCGCTGATTCTTTCCCACCCGGCAGGTGTGAGATAATCTCCCTGATAACAGGGAGAGAGATGGGATTACTGCCATCCCGAATCCTGGGAAGTGATGTCGTATCAATGTAGGAGGTACTCCCCCCGCACCCGGCGAGAACCGTCTTCCTCCGACCGGTGATCCGAAAGGGATTTGTTGTCAGGACACTAATCCGGTTCTCTTCGATTCTGATTGATTCGATATCATCTTTCGACCGGATGATCTCTTCTGAGAAGAGGAAACCGATCGTATACTCCTCAAGACTGCCCGGCGATAGGATCGCCGTTTCTGCATGCCGGCCATTTACAAAGAGGGCAATCACCGTCTCCTGAGATACACCCTCTGTTGATTCCAGCCGTTCTCTCTCATCAAGGAGAAGACAGGGGAGGGAACTGAAATCAGTGTGAGGCATAGAGATGAACCGTCCTTCCAGAGAGCAGGTTGAAGATCTGCGCCCAGTCTAAAAAAATTATTCCTGAATCAGTTCGACATCAGCGATATCAAACTGTCTCCGTAGAAGTTGCTTGGCTTTTGTAATATTTTTGCCTTCTTTGCCGATTGCAAGGCCGCGATCTTCCTCACGGACTTCAACCTGTGCAACCCGTTCCTCGTCCTCACCTTCGAACTCAATCGAGAGAACCTCGGCAGGGAGGAAACAGTTCCTGATAAACTGAACGAGATCGTCAGAGTATTCAACGACTTCAACGCGCTTGTCAAGAGCCTCGGATGCCTTCTTGATGGAGGCACCCTTCCTGCCGATTGCAAGACCCATCTCACCGGGATTGATGATGAAGATGACACGGTTATGCCGGTCATCGATGACACAGTCCCGTGCACCTGCACCGGTCAGGCTCTCAAACTGGGAGATCAGACGCATACAGTCTTCAGTTAAGGTAATTTCCGACATATCAAGCTCTCTGGATGTTTAAAATATCGGATTCACCGGCATTGATGACAGCGAGTGCGCTCACGATGAAGTCCTTTCCGCACTCCTTGCCAAGCTGGCGGCCTGAGCCATTGTAATGGTATACAGCGACCTTCTCCTGTGCTTCGATGATCTTTTTGAAGTCTTCCGGGCAGTTCTTTGCAATAATTACGAGCCTTGCGGTCTCATCCTGTATGCTTGCTTCTGTGCTGTTCCGGCCAAGAATGACCGTCCCGGTCTTCATTGCCCTGCGTAAAGATGTATTGAAATCCATTAGTTCTCACCTGTTTTGGTGATTGGTTGCATTGGTTTTACGACCAAACGGACATCGCCGGTTCCAAGCCGGATCGGCTGGCCGACGATGACATTCTCTGTCACACCGCAGAGTTCATCATGCTCATGAGCAATGGCTGCATCAAGGAGGTGATTTACGGTCACCTCGAATGCTGCACGTGACAGGACACTTTCTTTCTCTCCAGCAATCCCGTGACGTCCGATCTGTTTGACCTCGCCATCCATGCACATCATATCAGCAACGAGCATGATATGACGGACATCAACACCGATACCCTGTTCACGAAGCGTGCTGTTTGCCTCATGGATGATAGCATCCCTTGCAGCTTCGATCCCAAGGACATGGGATATCTCGCTGATATTATTCGTTCGGGTACGGGTGGTGTCCACACCCTCTACCTCGAATACGTCTTTAAGATTAGAGCCTTCAGTATATAGGATATACTCTCCGGACTCTTTTCTGACGACGACACGCTGGATATCATCGATACCCTGAACAATGACATTTCTGACGTGTTCCTGTAGCTGGAAGAGATTCTGGTAGCTATCCTGGTCTTTTGGGAGGAATCTGAGGACTCCTGCCTGTTCATCCACCTCAGACTCGAAGTCGCGATAGTGGCGCCGTTCGCGGATCTTCGCAGGAGCGCGCTCAAGTATATCCGTAACTTTAATCCGGCGCTTATCACATACCGCTTTGTTTAACGTGACAACAACAGCCATACTCTCCATGTCTGTTGTGATATCACCAAACTCATGGAGCGGGGATGCTTCGATATCCCAGGAGACTTCACGGGCACGATCACGATTATCGCGGAAGCCGTTCTCAAGATAAATTGTCATTGCAGGCGTCGAGGGTTCACGCCTGGCATCCATAATCTCGATAAGACGCGGCAGACCAAGAGTAACGTTAATTTCTGCGACACCCGCATAGTGGAACGTTCGCATCGTCATCTGCGTACCAGGCTCACCGATCGATTGCGCCGCGATGATACCGACCGCCTCACAGGGTTCGATCCTGGTAGACAGGTATTCCTTTACGACACGGTTGAGGATCTCGTCGAACTGCTCATCAGTCACCGGTGATTCCTTCTCTTCTTTCTTCAGAAGGAGGGTGATCAGCTGATCATGCGTCTTGACCGGGAGATCTGCATCATGGATTCTGAGGATTCGACCAATAATTCGCTCAAATACCTCTTCCCCAACTTCCCGTTCCCTGAGCCAGTCTGTGATCAGCGTATGAATCGTTTCGGGGAGGGTATAGGCGTTGATCCTTTCAACATATTGTTCGTTCATCTCAGACCTCCTCCTTTAAAACACTCTCAACGATTCCCTTGACATCCACCGGATCTCCAAAGGCGCTCTTTGTCGGATCGGTCCCGTCCTCTCCGTACTTGAACTGGATTATACGCCCTCCAGTTGTTCTGACGGTACCATCATAGGCGACTTTTAAGTCCTGAAGCGCGTTGATCAGTCTCCGCTGGAGGTAACCGCTCTGCGATGTCCTGACCGCAGTATCGACAAGACCTTCACGGCCACCGATTGCGTGGAAGAAGAATTCGGTCGGGGAAATACCGCTCTTGTAGGAGTTCCTGATGAAACCATGAGCAGATGCACCCTGATCGTACTTCTTAAAGTGGGGGAGAGTTCTGCCTTCGTATCCACGAACGATACGCTCACCACGAACCGATTGCTGTCCGATACACCCGGCCATCTGTGTCAGGTTCAGCATTGAACCACGGGCACCGGAGACAGCCATAACCACTGCAGAGTTGCCAAGACCAAGGTGGCTCCCGGCAATGTCACCGGTTCTGTCCCTGGCCTTTCCAAGCACCTGCATGATCTGCATCTCAAGCGTCTCCTCTGCGGTTCTTCCGGGCATTGGCTCAAGTTGCCCGCTGTTGTAGATCCGGATCCTCTTCTCGACATCCTCTTCAGCCTCATCCAGCAGATCGCGGATCTGGCCATACTCGGTCCGGCTGAGATCTTCATCATCAATCCCAAAGGAGAAGCCGATGAACATGATACTCCGGATTGAGAGCTTCGTCATATCGTCGATATATTCGCGTGCCCTCTTCAGACCGTGTGTCCGGATGATCCGGTTCATTATCGCGCCTTCAAACGCACCAACAGATTTCTTGTCGATGGTTCCGGAGATATGATCCCCATCAATGATCCTGACATAGGCATCACGTTCGCAGAGATCTTTTTTGCACTCATTGCAGTTCACGCATGATGTTGCCCGATAGACCATGTTCAGTCCACGGGGAAGGATCACCGAGAAGACCTGTTTATTGCTCCAGTACGATACGCCATCCTCGACCTTGCCGGGCTTTGGAAGGAACTCGATATTGGCATGCCGTAGGAGATAGAGAACTTCCGGCTTGGTAAACCAGCGCAACTCATGCGTCAGGAGGAATATCCCGGAGATGTGATCGTGGATCCCACCGATGATTGGTCCGCCAAATCGCGGCGAGAGGATATTCTCCTGAACCGATGCAAGAAGCGATGCTTCTGCTCTTGCCTCTTCGGTCTGTGGAACATGCATGTTCATCTCATCGCCATCAAAGTCAGCGTTGTATGGCGGACAGACTGCCGGGTTCAACCGGAATGTCTTGTCACCCATCAGTTTGATCCGGTGGGACATGATGCTCATACGGTGCAGTGAGGGCTGACGATTGAAGAGGACGATATCCCCATCCCTGAGCTGCCGGTCGACGGTCCAGCCAGGCTCGATCATCGAGGCGACCATCTCACGGTTATCGAGGAGACCTGAACCACCATGAAGGCGAAGCCTTCTGTTATCAGGGCGGATGGCATAGTTTGCACCACAGGGATCGCGGAGTGTCGGCCGCTCGGGTCCGACAAGAACCATTGAGCGGAGCTCCTCAACATTCTCTTTTGTCACGCGGATTGGAACCGACATCTCGTTTGCGATTGCAAGCGGGATACCAAGTTCGGATACCGAGAGGTTCGGATCAGGGGAGATGACGGTACGGGCAGAGAAGTTGACACGTTTTCCTGAAAGCGATCCCCTGAATCGTCCGTCTTTTCCCTTCAGCCTCTGGGAGAGGGTCTTTAATGGTCTGCCGGAACGGTGGCGTGCAGGCGGGCACCCGGCAACCTCGTTATCCATATAGGTGGTCACATGGTACTGGAGGAGTTCCCAGAGATCTTCGATGATCAGCTGGGGTGCTCCTGCATCCTGGTTCTCCTTGAACCGCTGGTTAATCCTGATGATATCAACAAGCTTGTGGGTCAGGTCATCTTCAGAACGCTGTCCGTTCTCAAGGATGATCGAGGGGCGCATCGTCACCGGGGGAACTGAGAGAACTGTTAAAATCGTCCATTCAGGACGTGCCACAGTTGCATCGATTCCAAGAATCCGGAGATCGTCGTCAGGAATCCGCTCGAGCCGGGCACGGATATCAGCAGGAGTCAGCTTGTGCTCGGTCTTCCGGCCATCTTCGGTCCATGCCTCCATGAAGGTGGTCGGCTTTTCGAAGTTGACCTTCAACTGCTGCTCGGCACAGTGCGGGCAGACCCTCTCCTTCTTGATATCCTTCTCCGAAACGACATCAGCTGAGAAGGGATCGTCGCCGAGTGCCGAGAATTTTTCGATCTCCTGCGGCTCAAGGAGTAGGCGGCCGCATGCACGGCAGGTGACACGGAGGAGTTTCCTGATCAGCCGCGTATACCCGACATGGATAACTGGTTTTGCCAGATCGATATGGCCGAAGTGGCCGGGGCAGTCACCGGATTTCTGGCCGCAGGTCTTGCACCGGAGACCGGGATCAATGACTCCGAGGCTTGGATCCATCAGACCTTTGCTGTAGGGGAAGCCGTCGTCATCATAGGTATCTGGCCAGATTACCTTGCATACACTCATTTTTCTGACATCTTTTGGTGAAAGAAGGCCAAAATCTAATTTTCCTATTCGTTTTGGGCTTGGCATACTCAGATCACCTCAGACTATATCCTCAAGCATCAGTCGTGGCGCAATACCCATACTGATCATCTCATCCAGAAGGAGCTTGAAGGCATAACTCATCTCAACTTCATAGATGTCCGTCTCGGCACCACAGGCAAGACACGAAGTAACCTTCCGCTTCGCATCATACATGGCAACCATACCACACTGGGCACAGACCCATTCCTTCACTGCATCTGACTCATCAAGCAGACGTTCTTTCAGTGCCATCGCAGCCCCGTGACCGATCATCACATCACGCTCCATCTCACCAAAACGAAGACCTCCTTCACGGGCACGACCTTCGGTTGGCTGGCGGGTCAGGACCTGTACCGGTCCGCGGGACCGTGCATGCATCTTGGTTGAAACCATGTGGTAGAGCTTCTGGTAATAGATGACACCAATATAGATATCAGCGGCAAACGGTCTGCCGGTGATGCCATCATACATCACTTCTCGTCCGGTATGCGAGAATCCAAGATCCTGAAGCTCTTTTCTGAGAGCAAACTCTTTCTCACCACGGAACGGAGTTGCATCGATCCTGCGCCCCTGAAGACTGCCGACCTTGCCACCGATCATCTCGATCATATGGCCGATTGTCATACGTGATGGGATGGCATGCGGGTTGATGACGAGATCGGGTGAGATCCCCTCGGCAGTAAACGGCAGATTCTCCTGGGGAGCGATGAGCCCGATTATACCTTTCTGTCCATGCCTTGAGGCAAACTTGTCGCCGATCTCAGGGATCCTGAGATCACGGGTGCGGACCTTCACCAGCCGGGATGAATTTTCACCTTCGGTCAGGATGACGGTATCGACAATACCATGCTCGTTGCTCCGCATCGTAACAGAGGTATCTCTCCGTTTCTCCACAGCGATCAGCTCAGCGGTCGGCTCTTCAAGGAATCGTGGGGGAGAGGTTTTTCCAATCAGAACAGACTTCTCATTCACGATCGTCTCGGGGCTGATGATACCATCGGAATCGAGGTTCCTGTATGCATCCTCGCCATGTGAGCCGGAGACTTCTTCATCGGGGATCTCGATCCGGTCAATCTGGCCACCCGGGTATCTCCGTTCTTCGCCCTCATAGGTCCTGAAGAAATGGGAGCGGCCGACACCCCGCTCGATAGAGGCCTTATTGAAGATGAGTGCATCCTCGATATTGTAGCCTTCATAACTGAGGATGGCAACAACCAGGTTGTAGCCCTGAGGCCGCTCTTCGGATCCAATCAGTTCCGCTGCCTGAGTCTTCACAAGCGGCCGTTGTCCGTAATGGAGCATATGACCCCGGGTATCTGGGCGGAGTTTCATATTAGCCTGTGCAAACCCGAGTGCCTGCTTGACCATTCCCGCACCCATGGTGACACGGGGCGATGCATTGTGTTCGGGGAATGGAACGTGTGCCGCTCCGATACCGAGCATCAGCTGGGGATCAATCTCCATATGCGTATGCTCAGGGGCAAGCTCGTCCTGGTTGACTGCGATAAAGAGATCATCTTCCTCTTCGGCATCCACATACTCGATCTTTCCCTGGGTGACCATATCCTCAAAAGAATATTGCCCGGTCCGGATCTTTTCGATATCATCGTCGGTGATGACAGGGATTCCCTTATCGAGGATGATGAGCGGCCTTCTGGCACGGCCGCGATCGGTATTGATAACAATCTCGTTGCTGTATTCCTTGAATGAGACATTAATCTCTGAGGAGAGCTCCCCACGGCGCCTGAGCTGACGAACCCGGGTTGCAAGCGCCTGTCCGTCATCTACAACACCGATGAGTGCACCATCAACAAAAATACGTGCTTTTGTAGACATCAGAGTTCGCCTCCGATCGGCTCGACACCGATGCTGAAGAGCACAGTCTTCATCTCCTCTTCGTCGAGGACACCCTTGCTTACTTCAACAAGCTGGGCAAAATTCTTCACAAGACCACAGTTTGGACCTTCCGGGGTCTCAGAGGGGCATATTCTTCCCCACTGGGTCGGGTGCAGATCACGGGCCTCGAAATGCGGCTGTGATCTTGAGAGTGGGGAGATGACACGGCGCAGGTGAGAGATGACCGACATGTGATCTACCCGGTCAAGAAGCTGTGATACACCGGTTCGTCCACCCACCCAGTTCCCTGTTGCAAGTGGGTGGAGAAGCCGCTCGGTTAGGACATCGGCCCTGACCGCTGTCTGTATGGAGAGATCGCGGTGCCGCATGCTGGCACGTTCGAGCTGGTACTTGACATCGCGGGTCAGCCGGTTGAGGGAGATACGGAAGAGATCCTCCATCAGGTCACCGGCGAGCTTCAGCCTCTTGTTTGAGTAGTGATCCTTGTCATCTGTCTTACGCTTCTTCAATGCGAGGTGGAAACAGGCTTCGGCCATGCGTCCGAGGAAGTGAGCTTTTGCCAGCCTGACACTGATCATCATCTCTTCATACCCGGGATCATCCTCTTTCACCGAGGGGGTGACGAGGTAATTCAGGTGAGGGAGAAGATAGTTGTCAAGGACGAATTCAGCACGCTTCTTCTGATATTCCCTCGTCTGGTTCGGTGCAAGTTTTTTGCCGACATACATGACTCCTTCCTCAACAGATCCGCATTCTGCGGCTTCAAGGTTCTGCATCATGTAGGTGAGGATATCCTCATCAAGAGAGACCGCGGTCACGATATCAGAGTCCGTATCAAGACCGAGCGACCGCATCAGGTCGGCAAATCTCAGGTGGCCCGCAACCGAGGGGAATGAGACATCTAGAAGATTCTTCTTATTCTTCTCAACCACAACAAGCGCCCGGTAGCCGCGGTACTGCGAGAAGACCTTTGAGACATGGATCTGCTCATTGTACCGCTCGGTATACTCGGTCATGATCTTGTTGGATGCAAGATCTTCAAGCGACATCAGCACGCGTTCTGTGCCGTTCACAATGAAGTATCCACCGGAATCCAGGCGATCCTCACCACATTCAACCCGCTCTTCATCGGAGAGGCCATACAGATTGCAGGCTTTCGATCCGATCATCACCGGAAGCTGCCCGATGGTTGTCTCGATTGGATCGTACCGTTCCTCACCCTGGCAGAGCGTCATCTCCAGGATCATGGGTGCAGCATAGTTAAGGTTCCGAAGCCGTGCCTCGGTTGGATACAGCTCGCTCTGGGATCCGTCCGCCTCACGGACGATCGGTTTTTCAACCCGGATCTTACCAAGCTCAACCCATACTGCCTCGTTGTTTTTGCCCCTGTGTTCGATATCCGTCTCGATGACACGCTGTTCATTAACGACGGTCTGAAGGTTGTACTCTAAAAAGTTGTTAAACGATTCGAACTGGTGGCGTGCAACATGATCTTTGGAAAAATATGCCTGCGATAATACGCTTCTATCAATCAGATGTATCATCTCCGATTATTTCTTGGGTCTTCTCACAACAAGGCGAAACGCTTCAGCCTCACCCGCAGTATGGCTTTTTCGGGTAATGCGGATTACATTCCCGGGTACTGCATCAATAGATTTAACAATTGGGTCGTCGTGATATATCTTTAATAACTGCTCCATTGTCAGATTATAATCTGTCAGGAGAGTGTGTACTTCTTCAACATCCATGATCTGATGCTTTGGCACCATATCATGCATCAGAACATTTAACCTGGTGCCCATCAATAATTGCCCCTTTTAATAGTGTTG
>LDZU01003527.1_pt1 | contig 184009 bp, 182 predicted proteins | sample 615531 | NCBI WGS metagenome assembly LDZU01 (sample SAMN03408293, study PRJNA278302) | terrestrial metagenome | isolation source: oil reservoir sample SB2 | place: USA: Alaska, North Slope, Schrader Bluff formation | collected 2011-09 | reverse complement strand
TAAGCCCGCCCACGTTCCATACGGTACTTAGGTGCGCGAGCCCTCGGGAACTATGGATCGCTGCCACATTCACCTAAATCTATTCTACGTACAATCTTACCGGGAATCAGCTGAAACAATGGTAGCGTAGAGAAGACGATATTCCTCTATTGTAGTCCTCCTATGCTAAACCCATCGATGCTAGAGCTCTTTTCAGGCCCCTACTCAATCTCGTCGAGGAAGTACTCTCCTTTCCGCTCCCCCATCAGCACTTCGAACTCCGGCGGAGTGAGGATCGGCACGGGATACTTCGCCTGATCGTCCAACGCGATCCTCGGACAAGCCGTGCAGACGGCGGCACCCACGCCGAGGTTTATCAAAACGTCGGGTTCTACTCTATCCAGGTAGACGAGAAGCATCTTTTTTCCGTGCTCTTCTCCCAGAGCCTCCATCCTCTTCGCGAGATCCATCCTTTTCTGTCCCGGCTTCTTGGAGACGAGGATTCCGATTCGTTCGGCGTCCACGGCCCTGGCTATCGCCCCGTAACGACGCTTCAGCATCGGCAGAGTGTCCACGACCGAGACGTCGCCGGTCACAGGATCTGCGGCCACCACCTTTTTTCCTGTGGCGAGAGCCACGCCGAGGGGGTGGAACTGACCTGTTCCTACAAACAGATACTCTTCGACGTCCGCATATCGGGCGGCCTCGTAGTTGCACCCCAGAACCTGCCCCGGATAACGAGTTCTGTCTCCTCCTGATCGGACTTGGGCCTCGATCCCCTTCTTCTCCAGGACCTCCACAATATCATCCATCCGGTGGACGTGCTGCACCGTGGTGAGGACCCCCACCCGCCGGGCGGAAAAAAGGTCGGCCGCTTTCTCAACGGTCTCCTTGACGTCTGCCCTCATCCTGGCCTCGAGGTAGACGACCTTGTTGGAGAGGGGGTCCCCCTCCAGCATCTCCGAGTGGCCGACGTGGATCACCAGGTCTGCCGCCCTGCAGAGATCGAGATCGATGTCGCATGCCCCGTAGCATGGGTCCCCGGAGACCATCACCTCAGCGCCGGTCTTTCCCTCGATCTCTTCCGCCAGATCGGAGGCGATCCTCTTCAGGCCCTCTGGGACCTGGACTCCGACGACTTTCGCCCCCGACTTTTTTATCAGCTCCAGGGCGCGGCCAAGGTCCAGGTCGAAAAGCTCCGAGCTAGAACCACTTGTCGAGGGTGCTCTGCCCAACCTTCATCGCCTCCTGTAGCCTTTTGACCGCTTTTTCCACCCTCTCCTGCGAGAAGTCCCTCTCGTCGCAGAGGAACCTCGTGATCTTCTCAGCATCCGGCTTCCTCATCTCGATCTCGTAATCGTCGGTGACCGGTGGGTTGAGGAATAGGTCCCTGATCTCGTCTGCGTTCTCGATCGTCTCACCCCTCACTTCCAGGACCCTCTCCAGGTCGCCGTGTTCTTTTATCAGCTTCAGGGCGGTCTTGGGCCCGACCCGCTTCAGACCAGCATTGTAGTCGGTGCCGCACATTATCGCGATCTCCACGAGCTGCCTCCTTTCAATTCCGAGGCGTGATAGCTCTCGTTCGAGGCTGATCACCTCCGGCGCGACCTCGACGTAGACGTTCTTTCCCGGAAGCTTCCTCTTGCCGGTGATGGCCATGTTCCTCACCACCTTCGGCGCGCCGAAGAGGAGGGCGTCGTAGTCTTGGCTTCCCACCAGATCGACGTCGCCGTTGATCGCCATGCGAGCTGCCTGGGCCTCCCCCTCCGAAGGGGCCTGGACGATCGGAATCCCCATCGCCCCGAGAAGACGCTTCGAGTCGGCGACCATCTCGTCTCCGAGGCGGGATGCAGCCTGGGCGTATTTGAACCCGTCCAGCCCCTCCTCCTTCGCCCGCTCCCACATCTCCTTGGCCCTGGCTCTCGTCTCCGCCCTCTGGTTCAGGGTCTCCCTCTTGAAACGGGGGGGCTCCCCATCGAAGACAAAGACGACCTTCGCCCCGGCCACCGTCAGGTTCGTCATCCGATAGAGGATCCCTGAGAGGTGGGAGGTGGTCCTGCCCGACCCATCCTTGAGGGGGGTTCCGTCCTGCTGCCTGATGATGCTCAGAAACTGGTATAGGGTGTTGAAGGCGTCCACTGCGATCCAGTGCCCCGAAAGCTCCTTTATCTCTATATTCTCCCTTTCCAGGAGATCTCCCAAGTCGACTCCCATGAGAACCCCACCTTTTGAACCTGAGCTTTGCCTCCTTCTCGGCCGCTCTGATCTTGTTCCGTCTTTGTGATCCCAAAGCTAAATATTAGTTGAACGGGGATTAGATAAATGCGAGTATGGTTGGTGATGACGATGATCGAGATAACTGATGTGGCCGCCGAGGTTCTGAAGGGAAATATGACAGAGGGGAAGGTGGTCAGAATGATCCTGGCCGCCACCGACGTCACCGGTGCAAACTACGTCCTCGCCTGGGGCGACCCAGCCGAAGACGACGTGGTCTATGAGAGCAACGGCATCAAAGTCCACATGAACCCCGAAGACGCTGAGATCCTGGGAGAGAGCCCGACGATAATAGATTACGTGGACACTGAAGAGCTGGGAAGGGGCTTTCTGATCCAGGGGCCAGAGAGCGACGCTTGCGGGTGCGACCACGATCACGGCCACGAACACGAACACTAGCATTGCGGCTGATTTATGTCAGCTGCTTCCAGATTACTCTTTTTTTGGATAAAGTATGATGTTTTCTATCAGAAAAAATAGAGGTCAGAGTGGGGCTTTGCCCCACCCTTAACGGCCTGAAATTTTCTCCCTCAGATCAAAGGGATGTAGTCCACTGCCTCGGGGTTGGCGAGGGCAGAGGTGTCGCCGGTGGGGTTGCCCAGGGCCTTGGCCTTGATGACCCTGCGCATGATCTTGCCGGACCTGGTCTTGGGGACGTCCTGGACGGGGATGACTGCCGCGGGTATGGCCAGGGGTCCGAGAGAGGTCCTGACGTGGGTCCTCAGGGCCTTCATCAGGTCGTCGGTCGCCTCGACGCCCTCGTTCAGGATGACGAAGGCGATGATGGCTTCTCCCTTGATCTCGTCGGGCTTGCCGATGACCGCTGCTTCAGCGACGTCCTTGTGGGCTACCAGCGCGGACTCAACCTCAGCGTTGGCGATTCTGTGGCCTGCGACGCTCAGGACGTCGTCTATCCTGCCCTGGATGAACCAGTATCCGTCCTTGTCTCTCGTCGCCTTGTCGCCAGCCAGGTAGGTGCCGGGCTTGACGTTCCAGTACATGTCCCAGTACTCCTTCTTGTACCGGACCTCGTCCTTGTAGAAGGCTCTGAGCATGGACGGCCAGGGGGTCGGGTTGACGATGTTGCCACCAGATCCCAGGGGCACCTCGTTTCCGTCTTCGTCGAAGAGTGTGGTGTTGAAGCCGGGCAGGGGGTATGCTACGGAGCCGGGCTTGCAGGGGGTCATGGGCAGCGGGGAAATCACGTGGCACCCAGACTCGGTCTGCCACCAGGTGTCCATGATGGGTGAGACCTCATTTCCGAAGTACTTGCGGAACCAGATGTAGGCCTCGGGATTGAGGGGCTCGCCGACGGATCCGAGCAGCCTAACGCTGGACCGATCGTACTTCTCGGGCCACTCAGTCCCCTGCTTCATCAGCATTCGGACGGCGGTCGGAGCGGTGTAGAAGACGCTGACCTTGTAATCCTGGATGATCTTGTACCAGCGGCCGAAGTCGGGATAATCGGGGGAGCCCTCGTACATGATGCTGGTGATGCCCAGGCAGAGAGGTCCGTAGGCGACGTAAGAGTGGCCGGTGATCCAGCCTACGTCGGCGGTGCACCAGTAGACATCATCCTCGTTCAGGTCGAATACCCAGTTGCAGGTGTAAGCGGGGCCTACGCAGTATCCACCGTGAGCGTGCTCGATACCCTTGGGCTTTCCGGTGGTACCGGAGGTGTAGAGGATGAAGAGCCTGTCCTCAGCGTTCATGACCTCGGTCTCGCAGTCCGCGGACTGCTCGGCCACAAGCTCGTGGAACCAGACGTCTCTTCCCTCGGTCCATGGTACCTCAAGGCCGGTTCTCTTCAGGACGATGACGTTCTTTACGCTGGGCGCATCCTTTACGCCCTCGTCGGCCTGGGGCTTGAGGGGCAACGGCTTGCCGCGCCTGTAGAAGCCGTCCGCGGTGAAGACGACCTTCGCCTCACAGTCCTGGACCCTGTCTCCGAAGCCCTTGGAGCTGAACCCGGAGAAGACCAGGCTGTGGATGGCGCCGATTTTGGCGCAGGCCAGCATCGCCATGACGGTCTCGGGGAGCATGGGCATGTAGATGGAGATTCTGTCGCCCTTCTTTACGCCGAGGCTCTTGAGGCCGTTCGCCAGCTTGTTGACGGTCTCGTATATCTCCTGGTAGGTGTAGGCCTTCTCGGCCTGGTCGGTCGCCTCGGGGATGAAGTGGTAGGCCACCTTGGAGCCCTTGCCGGCCTTGATGTGCCTCTCGATGGCGTTGTAGAACATGTTGATCTTGCCATCGACAAACCACTTGAAGTAGGGCTTCTCAGAGTCGTCCATGACCACCGTGTAGGGCTCATACCAGTCGGCGAAGGTCTTGGCCATCTCGTCCCAGAACTCGATGTAGTGCTCGCCACACCAGGCACGCATCTCCTTTTCAGTCTTGAATCCCTTCTTCTTCGCCCACTGCCACGCGTTGCAGTTCTCGGCGAGGTCCTTTGGCGGCTCAAAAATCCTGGTCTCTTCCATCAGAACCTTGGTTGTTCCGGTTTTTCCTTCAGCCACTTTTCTACCTCCTTTTAACCTTTAGCTTGAAGCGTTTCCATAAAAGGCCCTTCTTAACGACGAGATCGATCTGGAGACGGTTATGCAATTGAACGGAGCACGCCTCCCAGCCGCCACGCTGCAACCGCTGGCGTTCCTCTCTTCGAGACCGACCGTAAGCGAACTCCTTTTTATCCGGGGCATTCTCGGAAACACTGATGCGATCTCCCTCTTCTCGTTTATAAATGTGTCGAAAAATGTGTTTTTATAAGGAATTATAACGATATATGATGTTCAATTGTTAAAGATATTAGAGACTTTTAATTCAAAAAGTGGAGTTTACATTTATTGACAAAATATAGGGATGTCGTCCGGCCTTCTGAGGGCGATAATCTGAATTTCCTCCATCGAAGAATGGCGGAAAACCCTTTTTGAACAACGGTGATAAACCATGATGCTCCACCTCATCCGATGCACGAATAAAAATAGACCATGAACCCGATACCTTTATCATGCAGTTCGGATGTTACTCAGCAGGTCTTCTCACAACTGAAGGGATAAAGATCGATCTCATCGCATTTATGAAATTGAAAAATATATGGATGATTTCGGAGATCGAAGGATCTCTCTGGATTTAATAAGCTTTAATTGGTGCAGGTTACACCGTATCTCCTGAGAATAGAACTTTTTGGGAAAAAAAATAAAAAAGGTAGAAAGTGGCCTGCCGCCCTTCAGATGAGCGGTATGCCGTCCACTGCCTCGGGGTTGGCGAGAGCAGAGGTGTCGCCGGTGGGGTTGCCGAGGGCCTTGGCCTTGACCACCCGGCGCATGATCTTGCCGGACCTGGTCTTGGGCAGATCGTCGACGAAGTGGACGGAGGCTGGTATGGCCAAAGGTCCCATGGTTGTCCTGACGTGAGTCCTCAGCTCCTTTGCCAGGTCGTCAGAGGGCTCGACGCCTTTCTTCAGGATGACGAAGGCGACGATCGCCTCACCCTTCACCTCGTCGGGCTTGCCGATGACCGCAGCCTCTGATACGGCCTTGTGAGCCACCAGCGAGGACTCGACCTCAGCGTTGGCAATCCTGTGACCTGCGACGCTCAAGACGTCGTCGATTCTGCCCTGGACGAACCAATATCCATCCTTGTCCCTCGTCGCCTTGTCGCCAGCCAGGTAGGTGCCGGGCTTGGTGTTCCAGTACATCTCCCAGTATTCTTTCTTGTACCGGACCTCGTCCTTGTAGAAGGCTCTGAGCATCGAGGGCCAGGGCGTGGGGTTGACGATGTTGCCTCCCTCACCCAATGGGACTTCCTTTCCTTCCTCATCGTAGATGGTGGTGTTGAAGCCGGGGAGGGGGAATGCTACGGAGCCGGGCTTGCAGGGGGTCATGGGCAGCGGAGATATGACGAAGCAGCCGGTCTCGGTTTGCCACCAGGTGTCCATGATGGGGGCCTTGTCGTAGGCGAAGTTCTTCCGGTACCAGATGTAGGCCTCGGGATTGAGGGGCTCGCCGACGGACCCGAGCAGCCTTATGCTGGAGAGGTCGTACTTCTCGGGCCACTCTTCACCCTGCTTCATGAGCATCCGCACGGCCGTTGGGGCGGTGTAGAAGACGCTGACCTTGTGGTCCTGGATGATCTTGTACCAGCGGCCAAAGTCGGGGAAGTCGGGAGATCCCTCGTACATTATGCTGGTTGCGCCCAGAGAGAGCGGCCCGTAGGCGACGTAGGAGTGGCCTGTAATCCATCCGACGTCGGCGGTGCACCACCATACGTCGCCTTCCTTCAGGTCGAAAACCCACTTGAGAGTCTGAGCAGGGCAGACGCAGTATCCACCGTGAGCGTGCTCGATACCCTTGGGCTTTCCGGTGGTACCAGAGGTGTAGAGGATGAATAGCCTATCCTCGGCGTCCATGACCTCGGTAGCGCAGTCAGCTGACTGGCTTGCGACCAGCTCGTGAAACCAGACGTCTCTGCCTTCGGTCCATGGTACCTCAAGGCCGGTCCTCTTGAGGACGATGACGTTCTTTACGCTGGGCGCGTCCTTGACGCCCTCATCGGCCTGGGGCTTGAGGGGCATCGGCTTGCCGCGCCTGTAGAAGCCGTCGGCGGTGAAGACGGCCTTTGCCTCACAGTCCTGGACCCTGTCTCCGAAGCCCTTGGAGCTGAACCCGGAGAAGACCAGGCTGTGGATGGCGCCGATCTTGGCGCAGGCCAGCATCGCCATGACGGTCTCGGGAAGCATGGGCATGTAGATGGATACTCTGTCGCCCTTCTTTACGCCGAGGCTCTTGAGGCCGTTTGCCAGCTTGTTGACGGTCTCGTAAATCTCCTGGTAGGTGTAGGCCTTCTCGGGCTGGTCGGTTGGCTCGGGGATGAAGTGGTATGCGACTTTGCTGCCCTTGCCGGCCTTGATGTGCCTCTCGACGGCGTTGTAGAATACGTTGATCTTCCCGCCGACAAACCACTTGAAGTAGGGCATGGCCGAGTCGTCCATGACCACCTTGTAGGGCTCGTACCAGTCTGCGTAGGTCTTGGCCATCTCGTCCCAGAACTCGATGTAGTGCTCGCCACACCATGCACGCATCTCCTTTTCAGTCTTGAACCCCTTCTTCTTCGCCCACTGCCACGCGTTGCAGTTCTCGGCGAGGTCCTTTGGCGGCTCAAAAATCCTGGTCTCTTCCATCAGAACCTTGGTTGTTCCGCTTTTTCCTTCAGCCAATTTAAAATCCTCCTTTCACCCATCAAATTGAGATGTTTCGGCGCTCCACACCGATATCAAGATCTACCCGATGATAGATGTCCAATCGGATTCGATCTTTTGGGATAATTTGGCTCACTTGGCTTGCCCCTATCACGTATCCCCGTAGTATCGTGGAGTCGCTCAGGAAACACCTGGGTTCCTTGTACTTCCTTTGTTTATAAATCTATCGAGAACATATATTATAATGATTTATCATGATATATTTTACTCAATTATTAAGAATATCAAAAAAACTTAATTCTAAATGTAGGATCGCATATTTCGGCAACGTAAACTTTAGATGTGGGTAATTAGATCCGCTATTATTGAGAACTATTTCTTTTTAGGGCTCTTCAGATGGTCGTTCCTATTGATATAAATAGGCGTCTAAACATTTTTGTCATACTAAATATAAATCATATAAATTTTATTTTCATCTCCAGCACCAATTTTATAAATGGGTTTTTGTTTTCTTCGATTTGGCCACACTAATATGTTATTTAATTTCCATAGTTAGATCGAAATATAAATTATATTCTGGCAATAGTGTTCAGAAATCTCCTCTAAGTTCAAACTGTTGGAATGATAATTACAAATTTAGTAGCATTACTTATAAATCGATCGTTAAGAATGCGGGAGGAGAAAGATGACCCATTCATTCAGGAGGAGTGAATGTGCTGGTTGGCCTTCTCCGCAAACGAAGGATGGGAATCGATGAGATTTTTAGGTCGCTTGAACGACAAACTGAAAGCTCCAATATCAAAGAGATGCGCGTGCGAACCATCAAAAATAAAAAAAAGGGTCGCTCATCTAGACGATGAGCGGAATTCCGTCTACAGCCTCGGGGTTGGCCAGAGCAGAGACATCCCCTGTGGGATTGCCTAGGGCCTTGGCCTTCACCACCCGGCGCATAATCTTTCCGGATCTGGTCTTGGGCAGGTCGTTGACGAAGTGAATCTCTGAGGGCATTGCCACGGGGCCCAGCGTCTTTCTGACGTGGGTTATTAATTCCTTCCCCAGCTCTGGGCTCGGGTCGACACCCACCTTCAGGATGACGAAGGCCACTATGGCTTCGCCCTTGACCTCGTCGGGTTTTCCGACTACGGCAGCCTCAGCGGCTTTGGGATGGGCCACGATGGCGGACTCCACCTCGGCGTTGGCGATCCTGTGACCTGCGACGCTCAAGACGTCGTCGATACGCCCCTGAATCCAGAAGTATCCGTCCTTGTCTCTTGTGGCCTTGTCGCCAGCCAGGTAGGTGCCGCGCTTGGGGGTGTCCCAGTACATCTCCCAGTACTCTTTGTGGTACCTCTCTCTGTCTTTATAGAAGGCCCTGAGCATCGAAGGCCACGGCGTTTCGCTCACTATGTTGCCGCCCTCTCCCAGGGGCACCTCGTTTCCGAGCTCGTCATAGATAGTTATGTTGAATCCCGGCAGCGGGAAGGTGCAAGATCCGGGCTTCAGGGGGGTTATCGGCAGCGGCGAGTTGAGGAAAGTTCCCGTCTCGGTCTGCCACCAGGTGTCCATGATCTGGAGCTTGCCTCCGCCGATGTGCTCGCGATACCACATCCATGCCTCGGGGTTGATCGGCTCGCCGACAGATCCGAGAAGTCTCAGGCTCGATAGGTCGTACTTTGCGGGCCACTCCGGCCCCTGCTTCATGAACATCCTTATCGCCGTGGGAGCGGTGTAGAGGACTGATACCTTATTATCCTGTATGAGCTTCCACCACCGTCCAAAGTCTGGGAAGTCTGGCGACCCCTCATACATGACTCCCGTGCAGCCGAGACAGAGGGGACCGTAGACTATGTAGGAGTGGCCTGTAATCCAGCCAATATCTGCGGTACACCACCAGACGTCATCATCTTTTATGTCGAAGACCCAGTGCAATGTCTGTGCAGGTCCGACACAGTATCCTCCCTGAGCGTGTTCGATGCCCTTCGGCTTGCCTGTCGTACCTGAGGTGTAAAGGATGAAAAGCCTGTGCTCGGGATCCAGCTTCTCGGGCTCGCACTCATCGGACTGTCCCTTTATCAGGTCATGCCACCAGATGTCTCGTCCCTCTTTCCAGTCTACGTCAATGCCCGTCCGCTTGAAGACTACCATGTGCTCGACGCTGGGAGCATCGGCGATCGCCTCGTCGGCGTTGGCCTTGAGGGGCATCGGCTTTCCGCGCCTGTAGAAGCCGTCGGTGGTGATGGCCACTTTGGCCTCGCAGTCCTTCACCCTGTCGCCGAAACCCTTGGCGCTGAAGCCGGAGAATACGATGCTGTGGATGGCACCCAGCTTGGCGCAGGCCAGCATGGCGATGGGAAGCTGGGGGATCATGGGCATGTAGAGGCTGATCCTGTCTCCCTTCTTCACGCCGAGGCTCTTGAGGCCGTTGGCGAACTTGTTCACCTCTTTTGAAAGCTCGCCGTAGGTGATCTTCTGGGTGGCCTGGTCAGTCGGTTCGGGAACCCAGATGTAGGCCACTTTATCTCTCTTGGCCCCTTTGGCATGCCGGTCCACGGCATTGTAGGTCATGTTGACCAGGCCGCCGGTGTACCACTTAAAGTAGGGCTTATCGGAATCGTCCATAACCTTGGTGTAGGGCTTGAACCAGTCGACGTAGGTCTTGGCCATCTCGTCCCAGAACTCTACGTAGTTGTCAGAACACCACTTGCGCATCTCTGTCTCGGTCTTGAAGCCCTTTTTCTTCATCCACTGCATGACGTTGGAGTTCTCGACGAGTTCCTTTGGAGGCTCGAAGAGTCTTGTCTCCTCCATCAGAACCTTCGTCTTACCCTTCTTCTCTGCCGTTTCAGCCAATTTAGACCCTCCTTTACTCATCAAATTGAGATGTTTCGGCTTCTCCACGCAGATTCCAAGATCTATCACATGATAGATGTACATTTGACGCGATCTTTTGGGATAATTGGCTCCCTTGGTCCGTCTCAGCCAACATATACACTGGAAATTTTTGGAGTAGTGCCCGAAACACCTATTTGACTTTTACTTCCTTTGTTTATAAATCTATCGTGAACAATTATTATAATGATTAATCATGATGTATTTGAATCAATTATTAAGAATGGCTTGAGAACTTAATTTATGATGATGATTCTCATTTTCAATAACATAGACTTTACTCTAATGCCATTTAATTCGGTGATATTTGAGTAACGAATTTCCAAGCAAAAGCTATATTGCCGCATTTTCGTTTTTAACAGGCACATCAACTAAGTTAATATTAATAAATATAGAATTTCTGTTTTTATTACCTCTCAGCGTGTTTACCTATCAAAATATCGTTATATTATCTCCAGTTGATTTCTGGCGAATCGTCATACTGTTTTTTAGACGAACGCAGGGCTAATCCCCGCCTTTTCAAAGTCGGGATACAGCCCGTACCTATCGATAGGCATTTATACACATGGTCACATATATATGAGTCAGGATGAACAAACAAGAGCATTGGATAAGCGCAAGAGGATGCGTCTATAACGTGTATTATCACTTCGTATGGTCAACAAAGTATCGAAGGAAGATGACTTGATAGCCTTTGAAGACTTGAATATCAGGGGCATGGTCAAGAATCATTGTCTTGCAAAGCATATAGCGGATGCTGCTTGGAACAAACTGATAACTGCCACGTCTTACAAGGCAGAAGGATAGAGATCATAATGCAGCCATAAACATTCTCAGACTGGGGCTACAGTCTGTGGCGAAAGCTTAGATGACCGCCAATTTATTGGCGGGAGTGGTCACTTTGAGGATTTCAACCTACTCTTTTGCATGGGCCGGCATTGCCCGGAGAATAGCGAGTTTCCGGGGGTTAAGAAGAATTAAAAAAATAAAGGAACGGTAACAGGTTTCTAATTGCAGAGGGGAGAAAAAACGTTCCTATGGTGTGAATGGTTGTTGCTATCCGGTACAACCCCATCGTTTTTGAAATTCGGTCAAGTCTTTTTCGCCCTTCACCGCCTGCCTGATGAGCGCTCTGACGAGACATACCAGCCGCAATAACCGCCTCTTATTCATTCTGGGATAACCGCGGAACTGATCATCTATCCATTGCTGAACGTACGCCCCCGTCCTCTCTTCAAACTGAATGTCGTCGAGATCGTTACAAGGTTCGTCGGTGGGTATCGCTTCCGACTGGAAAAGCTCAATCTCCAGAAGTTCGTCTAATATCGTGAACAGAGCCTTAACATCATCATCAGTGGGTGGTGAAAGTCCCCAACCTTCGAAGCACCTGGAAAGTCCCATGTTGCCGTCCTCGTCGCCGTTCTTCACCGCGCCCAAGGCCAACTGCTGCGCCAGGTCTGCGATTTTGATCTTCTCCGACATTTGTGGGTCATACCTCGGAAGGGATGGCTGGCCGATCTGCTCATACCTCCCCCAGTCGTCACCCCGTGGATAGGTCAAATGTGCTACTATCTCTTTTCCGGCGTATGCGAGGCCAACGTAGACCCGACCGCCGCCGTCAACCTTTCGGTATATCGGAGGGCAAATAAGCCGCCTCCGCTCACCATCCATAAATATTGGCCCAAACGACATATTCGAATAATTAGATCTAATTGGTAAATACAGCTAACGCCTGGTGGATCTATAGCAGTCGTCTCGATGGGATCTTCACCCTAAAGACTCCCCCATCTCAAAGAGAGACTCCCGCAAGATCGCTCACTGACCTAATTTCAGGTCCAGATATAGAATTGGCGAAGTCCCATATTATCCTTCGGCTTTCAGGCGGCCTGTCCCTCCGAGCCTTAATTTCGCACTCCTCTTTGGCGCTTATCTCTTCGGCGGTTCGACGACGTCAAATTTTATCTCACCGTCGGCCTTCCGCCCTCTTCACCCGCAGCGCCAAAGTACTCTTTGATCTCCAGCTCCACCTCAAGCTTCTTCTTTTTGGCGTCTTCCTTGTAGGAGATCTCCAGGGTGACCGGCTCATCGGGGTTGAGCTGTATCTGGCGCTGAGCGAGGCCGATCTCGACCATCCTCCCTTTCTCTAGGGTATCAGCCAGCTCCCGGAGGAACGCCGCAGTCTCGGCGAATTTCAGGGGATATTCCACCTCGACCTCCTTGGACTTCTTCTCCTCCTCGTTTTTCTTCTTTTCTTCGCCCTTCGTTTCAGCCTCTCCTCCCGCTGCGGTTGGCACTATTATCGACATCAAATCACCATTTTACGATCCTCACCTGGTGGTGTAGCCACCGTCTATGATCAGCTCTGAGCCGGTCACGAACTTCGCCTCATCTGATACCAGGTAGAGGACGCCGTAGGCGATGTCGTTCGGCTCGCCGACGTGGCCGATAGGATGCCTCGCATCCAGCTCTCCCTTCAGATCCTCAAGCGCCACCCCCAGCTCCCGGGACTGGTCCTTGAGGAAGTCCTCCACCATCGGCGTCCAGATGAACCCGGGATGGACGGAGTTCACCCTCACGTTATTCTTCGCATAGATGAGGGCGCCGGTCTTGGCCATAATCCTGTTGGCCGCCTTCGTGGCGTGATAGGCGGGGTTGTCCTGGGAGCCGACGATCCCATAAATCGAGGATATGTAGACGATATTTCCGCCGCCTCCCCTCTTCATGTAGGGGATGACGTTCTTAGTGCAGAGGAAGGCTCCGGTGACGTTGACGTCGAAGACCCTCTCCCATTCTTCCCTCGTGTATTCGTGGGTCGGCTTGCTGGGGCCGCTTATACCGGCGTTGTTCACCAGGATGTCTATCCTGCCGTACTTCTCGTAGACGGCCCTCATCACCTTCACCACCTCCTCTTCGTCAGTGACGTCCAGGTGATGGTACTCTGCAGATCTGCCGGAGGATCTTATCTCACCGGCGACCCTCTCACCCTCTTCCTCCGTCCTTCCGGTGACGATCGAGATGGCGCCTTCATCTGCCAGGACCTTTGCTATCGCCTCACCTATGCCGTAAGTCGAGCCGGTGACGATCGCCGTTCTCCCTTCCAGTCGTCCTTTCGTATTTTCTCTCATCTCATCCGCCTCTTCTCATCTTCATGAGATTTCGGGCTACGACTTACTTTTTCTTCCATTCGCCGCTCTCCTCGTCCTTTTTGTAAACCTTCTTCACCGCGGCCCAGGCTACCTTGTGAGCGGTCTCCTCTCGGGATGCATCACCCCGCCGCTCTTCGGGGTCGCCGTATTGGTCCCAGGCGTTGTTGAAGGCCTTCATATAGATCTCCTGGGCGTGTTTGGGCAGGTTATCTCTGACGCTGTCGGGGAGTTCGTCCAGGCTGTTGTACGGCATATTCACTCACCGGAATTATATTCTATTCTATGCTTATTGAACCTTTCCCTTAACTAAATAAAGTTGGTTGGAGAGATCTCAGGGTTGAGGGTGGGGCGCCAAATGGGGGATATCGCCCAGGATTTGGTGTTCATTTGAAGGAAACTGATCGCCGTAAAAATTTAATAGGTGGTGTAAATATATTCGGATATAAAAGATGATGGTGAATGCAGATGATTATGGGATTGGATCTTGAAAAGCTCGTACAAAATCTGAAGGCTTCGGACTTGGACGATCTGATGCGGATTGCAAAGGAGATGGACTGGGACGCTCTGAGATCTTCGTCCCGGGAACCAGAGTGGGAGGTGCTGAAGCAAAGCCTCGGGGAAGGCGATCTGAAGGAGGCGTTATCGTTGTTGAAGGAGATGGACCTGGAGGGCTTGATCGAGAGTTCCAAAAGCTCCAGCATGGACAGATTCAAGGAAGGCCTGAAAGGCCTCGACCTGAAGAAGGGGACGATAGCCCTCGGCCTGATCCTCATGGCCAGAAAGGCTGTGGCAGAGATCAGTGGATTTGAGGGGCGAGAAGGAGAGGTCAAGGCGACAGCACCGGAGGCGACCCGTGTAACCATCGAGTCGGAGACCAGGGAGATGGAAGCAATTTCCGAGGATGACAAAGAAAAGGGAGAAAAAGTGAAATATAACCTCGTCGGCTCCAGCGGCTCTGACAAATACCATCGACCGGATTGTGGCCTGGCGAAGAGGATTTCGCCGAAAAATCGGGTCTGGTTTTCAGGCATCGAGGACGCAGAATCTCAGGGGTACAAGCCCTGCGACCTCTGCAGCCCCTCTTGAAGTATACATATTTTTCAAGGCCCCGGCGCTACACCGACCTGCTGCTCGATCTCCTCCACGAGCACCTCCTCGAACTTGGGTCGTCGCAACGCCCCAATTTTTGAAGGCTTCTTTTGAGGCAGAATGGCCGAGCCTTTGAATGAGGGGGAGTTTCGGCTTTCACGGGCGCCAGAAACGATGGCGTAAGAAGAACTGATTTAGAGACGGGGAACCGATGGATGAAGATGCAGTTATGGGGCGAGAACGCGCAAAAAAGATGGAGAAGGGAAAGGCCTTTTTCCTTCTGGATCGAGGAGCCAGAGATGACAAGCTCCGAAGATCAAGAGTGGGCAGCGGCGAGCATCGACCCCTCATCCCTGGAAGAGGCGAAGGGGGCGATCGTCGCAGGGTGTCGGCTGTTTCTGGAAAGGCTGGACCGGCTCGAAGGGGGGTTGGTGCGGGTCAGGACGGCTGAGGACGTAAACCGCTTCTCCAGGGCACTCTCGATGTACCTTCTCGCCTCCCTCCCCCTCAAATCCGAGACCTGCCCCTTCTGCATCCAGCACTCTGGCGGCAACAGGTGCCAGGGGTGCGGCTATGCCAAGACCCATGGTGGGAGGTGCGATGCCGATGCCTCGGCCTTCGGCCAGCTCATCGAGGCGGTCTACAAACTCGCGGAGGATCTCCACAAGATCAGAGACGATACGTCAGTTTTTGGTATCAATCTCGACATGGGAAGGGAGAGGCTAAAGGCCTCCATCGGAGGGTCGAGGGAGGCGGCGGAGATGCTTATGGTTGCGATCCCAGAGGCTGCCGTCTCCGAGCTGATGGAGGCAAAGAGAGGGTACATTGAGGCGGTCCTGAAAGCACTGCCAGCGGATCTCATCGGCTCTCTGGAGGTTGAGATGTCCCTCGAAGAGGTCCTGGCGAAGTTGGAGGGGTACTGGTGAGATTGCCCTTTCGAAAAGCTATAAATCTAGCTTCAGTCAAACATAAAGAAGGTGTTGTTGTGGATATAAAAGAGACGCTTCGACAGTATCCGTGCATCGTCGTCTTCAGTCTGTTCTTGCTGATCATGCTGATAATCGTATTCTATACCAGGTGAGGACGGATCATCTCAATACTTTAATTAATTTGCCGCTCTTTTTATACCTCTTCTTACCTCTCCCTTTTCATCTCGACAATTTTAGTCCTCGTTGATCTGCTTCAGTATGGTATTTAAGTGGTGATGTCGTATAGGTGAGCATGAAATGCAGCGAGCCTTGCCGGGAATTCTGTCGGTGGATAGAGACGCTGCCCCATCACAAAAAGTACGTACTCAAAAAGGAGGAGCATCCGACTCTTCCCAAGTGCTTCAAGGATACGATCCTCGGCGAGTCGGTCCCCGGATCGATACGGCAGCTCCGGGGGCCTTATGGGTCCCATGTCCACGAGTTTCCTGACCGGTGGGTCCTTCATCGAGACATTGTCGATGCCGAGGCCGACCCTCTGGGCCACCTATTCAGCGACGCCCCCGAATACCTAGTCTCGGCCCTGGCGGGGCTGGCGACGGGGCTATTAGCGAAGAAGCAGAGGGACAGCAAAAACGCCCTCCTCGCGGGATGGTCGATGACTGCCTTCATGTTTCTTCTGGGAAAGATGGGAAAGACGATCGGCGAGGATGAGAGGGAGAACGAGGGCAAAGCACCCCGCCTCTCTTGAAGGCGAAGCCGGGCACCGAGTTTCATCGGTCTCTTCGGTCCCGGCAAAGTCCGATTCTTAAAGGGCAACGGTTGAGGAGGGGAATAGCCGATGGTGGAGGCTGCTGGTTATCTCGCTCACTTCTTTTACGCCTTCGCCTCGGTCTTCATAATCGTAAACCCCGTCGAGGCGACGATGGTTTTCATATCCCTCACCCCTGGAGCTTCGGCGAGGGAGAGGGCGAGGCTCTCCTTCCGGGCTGCGTCGGTCGCCTACCTCGTCGCCCTCCTCTTCGCTCTCACCGGCGACATGGTCCTCCGGTTCTTCGGGACGACCGTCGACTCCCTCCGGGTTGCGGGAGGCATTCTCCTCTTCCTCATGGCCATCGATATGCTGAAGGCGAAGCCTCGAAGAAAGGTGACTGATGCCGAGATGGCAGACGCTAACGATCGCGAGGACGTCTCAATATTCCCCCTGGCGACGCCACTATTGACGGGGCCGGGGGCGATCACCACAGTCATCGTCCTGATGGGGACGGCTTCAGGGCCTGCTGAGAAGGGGGTTGTCCTCCTGGCCCTGACGACGACCTTCGCCGCCGCCTACCTGATCCTCAGGTCCTCGATGTACGTCTCTCGAATATTGGGGGTGACAGGGATTCTGGTGATGACCAGGATCATGGGCCTCTTGCTCGGGGCCATCGCCGTCAACTTTGTCGCCGTCGGCGCCTGGAACATCTACTCCGAGATGGCGGGGCTCTCTTAGGATCAGCCCGACTCCGACTTTATCGCCTTGGCAACAAGATCGACGAGATCGATCACCTCGACCTCGCTTCCCGCATCCCTCAGGTTTCTTATGCAGAGGGGGCAGCAGGATACGATGGCGTCGACCCCCGGGGGGACGTCCAGGAGCCTCTGTCTTGCGATCTCGAGGGACAGGTCTAGGTAGCCAGCCCGGACCCCGCCGCCACCGCCGCAGCATCTGGAATCCATCCGGTTCGCCCTCATTTCTTCAAGGTCGCAGATCGCCCTTATCACCTCCCTGGGGGGGTCGAAGATCCCGTTCCCTCTTCCCAGGTGGCAGGGGTCGTGGTAGGTGACGGTCATCTCGAGCCGCTCCAACTCCAGCTCGGATAAGTGCTCCGCCAAAAATTCGGGGACGCTCACCACCTCAAACTCCGCAGGGTAATCTTTTTTGAGGGTCGAGAGGCAGCCCGCGCATCCCGTGATGACCGTCTTCGCTCCGATCTTTTCAATCTGGCGGAGGTTCTTGTCGACATACCTCCCAGCGTCGGAGCCGGTCCTGATGAGGGGCGAGCCGCAGCAGATCTCGTCCGGAAGAAGGGTGACACCGAACCGCCGGAGGATCTCAAAGGTCTTTTCCGCCACCTCAGGGTAGCGGTAGCTGTCGAGGCAGCCCACGAAGTAGACGCGCTCGGCTTTATCTTTGAGCCCTTCCCGATTAGAGAGCCAGGCGAGCCGGTCCCCAAACTCGCCGAAGGTGTTGCCGCTCACGTTCACCCTCTCCCTGAACCTGGCCTGGGCCTCGGTCATGATGCCTTGGGATACGAGCCCACGCCTCGCAGACTGGACGATCGCCGGGGGGTTTGCCCCTGCGGGGCATTTTGCGGTGCAGATCCCGCAGGTGGTGCAGGTATTGAGGCTGTCGAGGACTTCGGCATCGGGACTGAGCCCTTCCCGGAGGGCTTTCGCCACCATGATCCTCCCCCGGGAGTTTCGTGACTCCCAGCCCAGGACCTCGAAGACGGGGCAGACCGACCGACAGGTCCCGCACCTGACGCAGAGCTCCATCGCCCGGGGGTCGATCTGCATCTCAGTCTCCGCCCCGATTATCGTCCCGATCTTCGCGCCGTTCATCCCTCGCCTCCCGAGGATGGGCCATCATCGTCGAGGCCCAGCTTTCCGGGGTTGAGGATTCCTTCCGGGTCGAGAGCCCGTTTTATTGCCTTCATCACCGAGAGGGTCTCCTCGCCCAGCTGCTCTACAACGTACTCCGCCCGGGCCGCTCCGATACCGTGCTCGGAACTGACCGTTCCCCCCAGCCGGATTGCAGCTCGATGGATGGCGTCGGCGGCAGACGTGAGCCTCCCCCACTCGTCCTCGTCCAGAACGTCGATGAATAGAGCGACGTGGAGGTTTCCGTCGCCGATGTGGCCGTACTTCATGGCGGGAAGGCTGAACCTCCCGGAGATCTCGCTGACCTCCTGGATCAGGGCCGGTATCTTCTTTATCGGGACGCCGACATCTTCGCCGACGTAGATCCGGCTCTTGGTGGGGTCGAGGCGGGATACGGCGGCTCCGACGAGCCTTCGGGCCGCCCAGATCTCCTCCATCTCCGCCTCCCCGGAGGCGGTCACCACCTGGGCTGCGGTCGGCGAGCAGACGGAGGCGATCTCCTGGGCTGACTCGGCGGTTGACTGCTCCGTCCCGTCGACCTCGAAGAGGATGATGTCGCCGTCCGGGAGGGCGAGGCCAGGATCGCACCGTTTCAGGACCGCGATCGTCGTTCTGTCCAGGATCTCGCAGGCGGAAGGGACGATCCCCGAGGCGAAAGTTTTGGCCACCACCCTTCCTGCCTCCTCGGCATCGTCGAAAGAGGCGATGACAAGCCTTCTGGCCTTCGGGAGAGGCGTCATTCGGAGGATGGCCTTGGTGATGATCCCCAGGGTTCCCTCCGAGCCGATGAATAGGCGGGTCAGGTCGTAGCCCGCCGCCGACTTGAGGGTCCTGGAGCCGGTTCTCATCACGCGGCCATCGGCGAGGACCACCTCCAGGTCCAGGACATAGTTCTTGGTCGTCCCGTACTTGACGCAGCGCATCCCGCTCCCGTTGTTGGCGATGAGGCCGCCGATGGTGCAAAAACTGGAGCTTCCGGGGTCGGGTGGGAAGAAGAAGCCGTGGGGCTTCAGGCGATCGTTAAGCCGGGCCTGGACGACCCCCGGCTCGACGACGACGGCCAGGTTCGCCAAATCCACCTCCAAAATCCGGTTCATCCCCGAGAGGTCGAGGACGATCCCGCCCCGGAGGGGCACCGCCCCGCCCGCAAGGCCCGTCCCCGCGCCCCGGGCGGTCACCGGAACCCCAAGCTCCGCCGCCAGGACCACAACCTTCGAGACCTCCTCGGTCGACATGGGACGGACTACGCAGTCGGGCATGCCCTTGACCATCGAAGCGTCGGAGGAGTAGCAGAGCCTCTCGGCGGGGGCAGCGGTGGCCCTCTCACCGACGATCTCTCGGAACTTATCGATCAGATCCATGGTAGACCTCGTGATCTTGAGAATTGCGGTGCTGAATGGCGGGCGGAGTCGGAGAAGGTTTTCCGTTGGGGCAATATAATAGAGTGTCGATGGGGCTTATGATGGGGGCTTATCCAATCTGGTAGAGCTCTGCAGGCTCGAGGTAATACTAGTGCCCTTTCATAGAAAGTTAACGTGATTTTCTAGCGGTCTCACCTATATATCCTGCAAATTATTATTTCTCCAAATAATATATCTCCGTATCGAACTTGCCAATTCAGCATGGTTTTGATAATTCGAGTTTCTTCTAACTGTAGGAAGGCTGGCGGCTCAGGCCTTTGCCGGGAGCCTGATGGGCAACAAGGCTGGAAAAGGTGTTATGATTACAATCTCACAATTCTCCAAAGATGCCAAAGATTATGTCAAGACCGTCCAGCAGCCGAAGATCGTCCTGATCGATGGGGAGCAGCTGGCTCAGTTCATGATCGATCACGATTTCGAAGGCGACGCTAATATATGGGTGTGCACACATGCACAGACGCATGGGAACCAAGACCCTTTCCATCCGAGAAGAAACTTACGAGATGCTGAAGGGCGAAAAAAGAGAGGGTGAGAGCTTCAGCGATGTGATCGATAGGCTGATGAGACGGGAGAAGATCAACCTCGAAGAGTACTTCGGCGCCATCAAAGACGAAGATCTGCTGAGGGGGCTCGAAGAGGACTCCAAGAAGATCCGGGAGCTTTCGAGGTCAAGGGTATGATAGTCCTCGACACCAGCGCCCTCATCGACCTCTTCAGAGGATCCCGCCAGATCCGGGAATTCGTCGGCGAGGACGCGGCCACCACCATGATGAGCTGCTACGAGATCTTCGCCGGGATCAACCACAGAAAGGCCAAGAGAGAGGGGCAGTTCTTCAGACGATTCTTCTCCGAGATCGAGATCTTGGACTTCGACATGAGGGCTGCAGAAAAGGCTGGCCAGATCATGGGCCAACTCCTGATCCAAGGAACGCCCGTGAACACGCTGGACGTTCTTATCGCTGGCACAGCCATCACCAACGGTGCCGAGAGGCTGATATCCAGGGATCGAGATTTCGAGAAGATCTCCCAGGTCTCAGAGCTGGCGATTTCGATATATTGATCGTTGATCTCGCCAAAGACGCATGGGGGTTTGTGCAAATGCTGGAAACTAGAGTTCCACCTTTTCCCTCAGCTCTCATCCTCCTTCAGCGATAGGTTCTTCGCCTCCATGAACTTGACCATCTTGTAGAGGGTTTCCGTTGACGGGCGTCGGTACCCCCGCCTCTTTCCCGAGCCGTACCGCCGCCTGCCGCCCCGCTCAGGGCCTCGATCTCCGTCGCTTTCTGCGCCCGGATTCAGAATCGAGCAGACATACTCCGGCCAGCTGGAGGGGGTGGACTCCGAGCAGACCTATGAGCTATATCTTCAGGAGTACTCAAACCCTGACTCGGAGACACCCCGCCGCCAACTGCGGTTCCACCTTATCCAACGCCTCGATCTTTGGTCTGCGTTTCCGGGACCTGAGCCCCGGGGGCCTTGGCAAATCGAGGGCGATCGATGCGATTCGAAGGCATGGTCTCCGCCATGCATGGCGATCTCATAACCAGGATCCTGATCCTCCAGTCGTCGGGTTGAGTTCGGTACTGCTCCAGAAAACCTATTATTTTTAGGGAATATTATATGGTCTCCTAAAGAATATTGCGTGTACCATTCCACATCCCGCTGAGCTCGAAGCGAGGTTGTTTCGAGGCAGCTCGGGTGTGAAAAATGAGGTGCATAGATTTGGTACATTGCGCTGGATACTGTCGTCTGGCCCGATATCGGTTTGAGAGCTACCTGGACCAGATGGGGATAGATCTGGAGGGGAGCATCTTGGACGTCGCCTGCGGGCCGGTATCCCTGGCCTGCCTTTACGATGACGTCTGCGGCCACGACAACTCTCCCGCCTTCATAGAGCACCTGGTCGAACGGGGGATACCGGCCCGGCTCGCCGACATAACCGAGCTCGACTATCCGTCGGAGAGCTTCTCTTACGTCGTCTCCTTAAACCCGCCTATGAAGCCCTTCCGCAGGCGGGGCGACATTCGAGCCGAGATAAGGAGGTTTGTGGAGGAGATGCTCCGGATAGCGAGGAAGGGGGTGATCATCAGGAGCGGCCCAATGATGGACTATTTGCCGCCACAATGCGACCATCTGGTGGAGCGGCGGGGGAAAAACTACGTAGTATACCGAGCCGGTGGCGGCGGATCTGCTCCTCTTTCTCGGCTCACCGAGCCGCCAACCCTCGCGAGCGGATGCAGATCTTGAACTAGGACTCGCGTTTTTTTTCGACTTTTGAGCCACCCCAAAAAAAGGCAGCTTGCGCTGTCCCGTCGGATTTTTTAGGTGCCGCCTCTCTAACCTATCTCCTTTAGGGAATATTACTTGTTCACCTAAAGGGTATGTAATCCCATGGGCCGGAGAATAAGTTGATAAGGCTGAACCCACCCGATGTTCATGTAACCGCTCAAAGGCGACCTCCTTTCGCAGATCTCATCGGGATTGCCATGCATCACAACTCCATCTTGAAAGCAATATCCGCACGACCATCTCCGGCTCAGTTCCTTTTTATTCGTCTCTGATTTCGCTGACGCCTTTGCCGAGATAATTCGGATTTAGCTTCGGAGCCGAACTTTCTTCGGGATACCAATTTCTCCACCTAACTTGCATCTTTCAGCCAATGTTCGGATAATCCGGATCATGCAGAATCATCCGAGCCGGTTGAGATCTTCAACCGGAACGGCCTGATCGCTTACAGAGGAAAAATAATGTCAGAGAAAAGGTTGGACGAGATGGAGCGGGGCGAGAAGGGGAAGGTGATCGAGATATCATCTTGCGGCTCCCTCCGCTCGAAGATCATGGAGATGGGGATCGTAAGGGGCGCAGAGATCGAGATGGTGAGGCGCGCCCCCCTCGGCGATCCCCTGGAGTTGCTTCTGAAGGGCTACAGGCTCACCCTCAGACGAGGGGAGGCCGCCAACGTCTTGCTGGAGGTGGATTAGCTGAAGAGCAGCGGCTCAATCTCCGGCGGAGGGCTGCCGCTGGCCTTCCTCTCAGAGGGAGAAGAAGGCAATGTGGTGGCGGTTAGGGGCGGAAGAGGGGTGGCTCAGCGCCTCACTGACATGGGCCTCACCCCTTCTACGAAGGTGAAAGTCCTCCGGTCCTGTCCGCCAGGTCCGATCCTCCTCCAGTTTCGCGATTCGAGGATCGCCCTGGGAAGAGGGATCGCGATGAAGATTTTGGTCAGCAGAGGCGAGGGTCTATGACAACGGTGGCCATAATCGGAAATCCCAATGTGGGCAAGACAGAGCTCTTCAACCGGCTCACCGGCATGAAGCAGCACGTTGGCAACTGGCCCGGGGTCACCGTGGAGAAGAAGACGGGGAAGTTCACTTGCAGAGGCGAGGAGATCGAGGTCGTCGACCTTCCGGGCACCTACAGCCTCACCGCCCAGGCGAAAGACGAGCTCATATCTAGGAACTACATCCTGGAGGAGAGGCCTGATGTGGTGGTGGACATAGTGGACGCAACCAGCCTTGAGAGGAACCTCTACCTCACCCTTCTTCTGCTGGAGCTGGAGACGAACCTGGTGGTGGCCCTGAACCGGTGGGATATGGCGAGGGAGAGGGGCATCGTCATCGAAACTGAAAAGCTCTCCGAGCTTCTGGGGGTGCCCGTCGTCCCCACCGTCGCCCCTACGGGCGAGGGCGTGGAGAGGCTGAAAGAAGCGATGCTAGAGGCGGCGAAGGGCGAGACGAGGAAAATTGTGATCGGATACGGAGAGGACGCGGAGATCGCCATAGGGGAGGTCGAGGACGCTGTCCGCAAAGATGCCGGCCTTTCGGACAGATACCCGCCCCGGTGGCTGGCAATAAAGTTGCTGGAGAAAGACGAGCATGTGCTGAAGCTGATAGAGACGAGCCCTCATCTGAGGGAGATCAGAGCGGCGGTGAAATGATATGGGAGGATTTTCGAGAGATGACGCTGCGCAACTCCTCGCCGAAAGGAGGTACCAGGCGATCGTGGATATTCTGGAGGCAACAGTCACCAAGAGCGAAGGCAAGTGGACCTATACCGACATCTTAGACCACGTATTCCTTCACCGGTGGCTTGGAATTCCCATCTTTCTGGCCCTTTTATGGGGTGTCTTCCAGTTCACCTTCTCCCTCTCGGAGCCATTCATGGTCATGATAGAGCTCCTCTTCGGATGGCTTGGAGGCCTCGCAGAAGACGGCATATCCAATCTCCATCTTGCCTCATTCGTGGCTGGAGGGATCTTTGACGGCCTGGGCTCCGTTCTGGTCTTCGTGCCACCGATCTTCATGCTCTTCCTCGCCCTCTCCATCCTGGAGGATAGCGGCTACCTCTCCAGGGCGGCCTTCGTGATGGACCGTCTGATGTCTAAGCTGGGTCTTCACGGCCGCTCTTTCATACCCATGATGATGGGCTTCGGATGTACAATTCCGGCGATAATGGCCACACGGAGCATAGACGGTGAGAAGGACAGGATGATCACCATCCTGGTCGCTCCTCTTATCAGCTGTGGTGCAAGGCTTCCGGTCTACGTCCTCATAGCTGGAGCTATATTCGGCGCAAGTTATGCGGGTACGGTGATATTCTCCATATACCTCCTGGGGATCGCCCTGGCGATAGCCATGGCCCTGATATTCCGGAGGACCCTCTTCAAGGGAGAGCCATCGCCTTTCCTTCTGGAGCTGCCGGCTTATTCGATGCCCACCGCGAGGACTGTGATCCTGCACATGTGGGATCGAGGCAAGTGGTTTTTGGTGAGAGCGGGCACCATAATATTCGGCACTGTGCTCATCGTGTGGTTTTTCTCTGCCCATCCCTGGGAGGCTACATCTGGAGGAGAGCTGATCGAGAACTCGTATATCGCGTCCTTGGGCCACTTCTTGGAGCCGATCTTCAGGCCCTTTGGTTGGGACTGGATGGCTGCGGTCGCCCTCCTCTTCGGTTTCCTCGCCAAAGAGGTGGTGGTGGGAACCTACGGCATATTGCTCGGCGTAGATGAGGCGTCTCTGGGAGAGTCCTTCGTCAGCCTGGGGTTGTTCACTCCCCTCACTGGTTTTGCCTTCATGGTCTTTGTGCTGATCTACGTTCCCTGCGTGGCCACCATTGGCATCGTCGCCAAGGAGATGAATTCATATCGGTGGGCTGGCTTTCTGGTGGCCTACCTGGTGGCTCTGGCCTTTGTGGTCTCGGGCCTGATCATAGGCGTGGGCAGATTGCTCGGGTTTTCGTGAGGTGAGATGATGACGGATTTCAGCATCAAAACTGGCAAAATGATTGCGATATACGCCTCGGCGCTGGGGGTAATCTCTCTCGCGGTCGGCCTGGTGGAGATCCTTGGCGGATGGGGTGAGTCGATTCCAGGCGACCTCTTCGGTGGCTTTGTCCTGGCGGTCATGGCGGTGACCTACCTCGGCGGGGTGAAATGGGTATCTCATGGGAGGCACGAGGGCCTCTCTTTCATCATAGGGGGCCTTTTCCTCACCGGGGTCTTCGGCGTTCTCTATCTTCTGATGATGGGTGCCGACGGCCTGATGTATCTTCTCGGAGAGGCAGAGGCTCTTCCAAAGCTCGCTGATGCGAGGCCGGCGATATGGATATTCATCCTCTCGCTGCCTTTGGCTTATAGGGTGAGGTCTCTGACGGCGAGGATGACCTGGTGAGCAAAATTGGAGGGAGGGTCTTGCTTCCAATGATATATGGTCAATCCAGAAAGGTGTATTATTTTTCCTTGCCTTCTTGCGCGCCTCCTCTCCGCCGCTCTGGAGTTGGGAAGGAGGGGGCCGAGGGCACATGATCCCCTCCTCGTCTCATCCATCGCCCTCACCGCCCTCCTCATCAGGGCTCATGCCGCCTTCGCTACGGGTTTCTTTATGGTCTTCGCGAGAGATCGGTGGTCGGGAGAAAGACGGGGCAGAAATCTGGACGGACCCCCGCTGCAAATTCTCCGGAGCAGTTTGATGAGGTCTTCGAGCCTCTCCGCCGTTCACCCTCCTCTATATTGCCTCTCCCGGTACCACCCCCTCCCAGCCGCCTGGAAGCGCATCGATCAGAACGTCCCCATTGCTCCAGAGGCCGGATTGAGGGAGATATCGGATGCCTATCAGGGCGACGGCGTCGATCTCGTTCCAGCCTGAGACCCGATTCGTATCCAGGATGATCCTGATCCTGTCGGACGCAAAGTCGGAGTCTATCTCGATCGTGGAGATACGGGCCTCCGTCGCCGGTTCCATCCTGCCCTCCCAGGCGAGGTGGCGCTCGCTGTTCAGGTCGTAAATCTCGATTCCAGCGATCGCCCCGGGGTTATAGGTCTCATAGACCTCGATCCGGCTGATCGAGACGGGGACCTCATACTCGAGGTCGAGCCACTGGATGCCGTCATCTTCTTCCAGCGAAGCCCAGGCGGTCGTTATATCCCCGTGGTCCGGATAGGTGTCCGGCTCTCCCGTCGCCTGAAGGGCGGACCACCTGGTGGACGAATACTCGCTGCTGGAGGAGTAGAGGATGCTCCCCTATAATCTGGCAGAGCCGCAAAAATCTCGCCCAAAGAGACGTCCATCAAGTACCTGTAAGCGGATCGGTACATTGCGAAATAACAAAGGAACGTCGATTCATGAACGTATTATGACCGTACTGGCGACATGGAAACAACAGGGACTCGATTCTCTGCAGATACTAAGATCAAGCTTGGCCAGTTAAACACGTACTTCTATATAATTTCAGACTATTGCTACTCCTCCAAGTATTTCGTCCGATGGAATGGATCTGATCTGAAGATGGCGGGTGGATGTTGGACCTTGGGCTCGGCCGCCTGATCCTCGCCGGATGCGGGCCTAGGGACGGAGGCGTCCCTCCTCACCGGCTGCATGGCGCATCTCTCGCGTTTTACCCGATCAAGATCAAAGATGGGATGACGATAAGAAAAATGCACCCTTAACGCCGTAGCGCCTCTCCATCTCGTCCAGAAAACGGGCCATGAGCCCGTTCATCTCGGGGATCGCCCACCAGAATGGTCGTTGAATACAGATCACTGATTGCACATTACTATCTTGGCACTAAAGATGATGAAGGGGGGGGTCAGGAGAGAGCAATGAAGGGGGTTTTGGTGCAATCTCTCCCCTGACCTTAGCGTAGATCATGGGTAAGGGCTGGATTCAACGCTATGATCCAAACCTTACATAATATACATCGTCCCGACATCATAGAAAAGCAAGAAACTCGTGGCGCGAAAGTATTCGCTTTGTCCTTTTGCTCCTTTAGCTACATTTCCCTCGATGAACTCGAAGACGAACGCTGCCTCCTTTCAAGCTTTGTCAATCAGCTTTCCGTAATGGGCCAGATCGAATTTTGAGGCGCCCCCCTCAGTATCTACGTCCCGCCTGCCTGCATCGCGATCTACATGGTTTTTTGATGTTGTGGAGTCCTGAAATTATTTCGCACCCCTCTGGAATCTATGTAGTCTGAATTATTCATATGATCTTCACAACCCGAACAACCTATGACCAATAGCAAAATATGCTTCAGGTGGCATTTTACGCCTGAAAGCCATTTCTGGAGTCTCCAAGCACTGGAAGTTCAAGCTCCCGTGAGGTCTATTGTTATACCAGCAGATAAACTCGTCGAACGAGTTAAAAACGGATCTATGCTTCTTATACTCTTCAAAGAACCGTTCTAGCTTTCCGTTTGTCTGGGGATGCTTAACTCTGGCTAAAATCGGTCTAATACCGTATTTTTCCAGGTGATTCTTGAAATCGCCCTTCCAGCTCCCGTCATCATGGATTCTGTGAGCACCGAACTCGCTGCCATGATCAAGTATCAGTTCCCGCATCGGACAAAGCCACCAATACTTTTCCACCAGCTGATCGATTACCAGCTTGCTGTTCTCGGTATTGATGGTTGAAAACTCTCCACCTGCCAGGACCATCCTGGATGCGTCGTCTAGGATGACGCAGACTTTGATATCAGTTCCGTCCACCTCATGCCAGTCGATATGCCCTGCCGATAGGCTATGCTCTCGCTCGTAACGAACCCACTTGCGACGCTTCTGCTTCTTTTGGTTCTCTTGAGCCAGTCCCTGAGCCTTCAGATACATGTGGATGCGGTTATGAGATATCCGGACCTTATATTGCTTCCTGATCACTGGCTCCAGCATCCGTGCCCCAAATCGATAACGTTCGTGCGCCTCTTTGACGATCTGAGCTTCAAGTTCATCGTAGGGTTTAGCGGGCCGACCAAGCTTTTCACCAAGAGGTGGCTCCTTGCCAGTCTCGCGGTATTCCTTGAGAATCTGCTGAACACGTCTCGTGGACACCTTCATGTCGCGGGCGATATCTTTAGTAGCCATACCATTGCGTTTCTGACGAATGATCCAGTGAATCTTCGTCTTGTTCAGCTTCATATCCCAGAATATGTTCCTGGGCTTAGATGGGGTGCGAAATAGTTTCAGGACTCTACAATGGTTTTTTGATGTACAAAGACTTATATAGGCTCAAATCGTTCCGGCTATATTGCGTTAAGCTGTTCTGTTTTATGGTTTTTCGCAAAGGATGGTGCAAAGTTTGTACGGCAATGATAGAGCCTATTTTGGTGGCAGCGGTTTTGGTCCCTCTGCGCCAGTCGAGGCCGGAAAGGAATACGACGTTGAGATCGAAGACATATCGAAGCGAGGAGACGGCATTGCAAGAATCGAGGGTTTCGTCATCTTCGTCCCGGAGACCGGCGTTGGCGACCACGCCACAATACTGGTCGACAAGGTCATGCAACGGTTTGCAGTGGCCCACAAGGTCTAAAATTATCCGATTTTAAGGCCGATGGCGGTCTGTGCAGCGGCTCTCGCTGCCCAGTGACCCCCCCCCCAAAATCCCTCCTTGGTGGGACTTCGTCTCGTTCTCGCTTTCAATCTCACCGATTTCTCGGGCGAACGGTTACGTCTCCCGTCCTTCTTGCCTTCCGGCACCGAGATGAATATCAGCGAGGGCGCGAGGGAGGATCTTGGGCACTCCCGCTATAAACTCGATCTTAATCGTGCGGACTTTCTGGCTCGAGTTAGCTTCGCCGCCCTCCCGTGCAGCGCTGATCGGGCGCATCATCTCTGCCGTCCCGGAACTCACGCCGCAGATCGCCCGGCCGATTGACCTCAGGGCGCCCTCGAACCGCAGGCGGCGGGAGAGGGGGCCGAAGGCCCGCGATCGCGACGCTTCCGCCATCATTTGGATTTTTCGAAATCCTCTTAAGGTATCAGACCTGAATCTGATTCCTGTGGTCGAGTTTGTCAGCCTGACATCTCTTGAAGTGGCCGTATGACGGATAAGTTTCCACGAGTCACCGCCGATGAAGCCATCAGAGCCCTCTATAGGGTGGGGTTCTTCCTGGCGAGACTGTGCGGTATCCATAAAATCTTCGTTTTCAGAGTGATTTAATTAGCTTGAAGACGGAAAGGTCGTGGTCAAGCCTTTAGCGAGCCTGGCAAAATTCAAACGGGAGCTGAGAGGCTGCATCGAGAGCTCAAAGGTTGATCCCTCGAGGCGAAGAGGATATGGAAAGCCTGATCTTTGTTCCGGGGTCGCTCTCGACCACTTGCCTTTCGTCAAAGCCCTAGATCTGAGGGTTTTAGATTCAGTTCCCTAGCCCGTTTTCCTAACATTCCTTTACAAAACTCGCGTCTCGTTTCCTTCCAGGAACTCCGCCACCGCTGAATAGGTCTCCCCGGGATGGCTGATCCAGAACAGGTGGCCCGCCTCCTTGATCGTGCGGAACTCCGCTCCGGGGATCTTATTCGCCAGGATCCGGCCGTTCTCTGGCGGGATCAGGATGTCGGAGTCGCCAGCTAATACCAGCGTCGGGGCGCAGATCTCGGATATCCGGTCGCCGATGGCGAAGGCCCGATAGGCGGTAAGCTGCGCCCGGTAGGCTTCGAGGCTGCTCGGATAGGCCATGTTCGCCTGGATCTTCCGTTCGACAACCTCGGGGTGAGCGTCGATGAATTCCACGGGAAATCCCGCAGGGGCGCCCCACCAGAGCGCCTCGTGGAGCGTCAGGTCGGGCCGCGGCTCCAGGTATGCCTGAACCTCCGGGGGCGCCAGGACCTGGGCCTCGCCCCCGGGGCTGGTGGCTCCCAGGATGAGCCTGCCTATCCGTTCTGGGTGGTAGACGGCCATCTCCTGGGCTATCATCCCTCCCATGGAGACGCCGAAGACGTCCGCCCGCTCAATTCCCAGGGAGTCCAGAAGGCCTACGGTGTCGTTGGCCATCTCTGCGATGCTGTAGGGTCCGGCAGGCTGGTCGCTCCGTCCTGCGCCCCGGTTGTCGAAGATGATCACCGAGCGGCCCTCTGCCAGCCTCTTGGGCAGAACCCATCCCCAGTCGAGGATGTGGCCTCCCAGGCCCATGATCAGGAGGAGGGGCTCACCCTCGCCGTGGATCTCGTAGTACATCCTTATGTCACCTGCTGTAACGTTTCCCCCGGACCCGGAGGGAGAATCCCCGATCGTCTCGGTCTCCTTGATCGGTTCGACGGCCGCCGCCGGAAAGGCCGATAGGAGGAGGACCAAGGCGACGACTACCGCGGCGGTGACGGAGAAGATGGTGGTCAAGGTCGAGGACAGGGATGCGAATTCGAGTCGGAGGGCACTCATGGCTTGAAGTTTACCCCTCGAGAGTCATAAATCTGTTTGTTCGACGGCGACAGATGGTGTGGGTCCTCCGAGCCGAGCCCGGTCACCGCCCCAGGCCCAGAAGGTCATTGAGGTTGAAGTGCTCGTACCCGCCCCGCTGTGCCGGAAAGTCCCGGATTGCCAGCCACAGGTCTCCGGTCTCGGGCCGGGCGACGAGGGACCACATGTTGGCTATGTGGGCCTTGAAGGCCCCGACGGGCTCCCTCGCCCGGTAGGCGAAGTCGGGGTAGAGGGCGCAGATGGTGCAGAGGATGTTGTTCGTCCAGGAGGGAAAATCCTCAGGTCGGGTCATCCGGGTGTATGGGTCATAGCGGTCGCTGAGGATCTTCATGGCGACATCGGGGGTGATCTTCCCGTAGTGCTCGTGGATCAGCTGGCTGTACCTCTCAAACCTGCTCGGAGCCTGGACGAAGAAGTTATAGGGGTCCCTGAGGCTCTTCTGCCAGCTTTCGACGGTGGATACGTCCTCGAGCTCGTTCACCGGGGCCTGGTCTCTCACCATGTTGTACCCCGAATAGCCCATCCAGCCCGGATAGCAGTTGGAGTGGTTCGTCTGCCAGAGGGCTTCGACCCCCTCCAGGGGACGGCGGACAGAGACCCTCTCCGAGGAGGTCTCCACCACCGCCGCCTGCCTGGCTTTGGCATCGGCGACGTGGTAGGCGATCCCGGCACACCGGGGGTGTTCCTGGAAAATCCTGACGGCATCTTCGACGGTCCGCGCGTGGGCCAGGAGGAGGCGGGTGAAGACGGCGATCCCACACCCTGCCATCGACTCGTGGCGCATGGAGCTGAGCTGGGTCATCATCTCAAACCCCTCCTCGTTGACGCCGCCGTCGAGGCCGACCATCCCGGGGTAGGTCATGAAGACGTGGCCGAAGCCCTCGTCGGGATCGGCCACCACCATCATTCGGCAGTCGAGCTGCTCGGGCATGTTGAAGTTGTCCTCGTTCTTCCCGAAGATCAGCTCGCCGTCGCCCCCCGCAGCCTCGTCCCAGGCGGAGAAGCTGCTGCACCCGCCTCCTGGAGGCGCCATCGGCGGCAAGGAAGGCGTTTCGCCCTCCTCGCCGCCACCGCTCCCGCCGCCGTCGTCGAGGTCGCAGTCGCAGTTCCAGTAGTGAGGATGGCAGTAGATGCACCACTGATCGTAGTTGGTATTCCAGAGGAGGATCTCTTCGAGGGTGGCCTTACCACCGGCGTCCCGGACGCCGTCGGCGATCCCTTCCATCTCCTCCTGGAGCTCCTTGGGAAGAAAAGGCTCTGCCCTCCTCTGCCCGATCCAGAGCATCTCCTCCGCCAGCTCCAGGTCCGAGCTCGTCTGGACGGCGACGTAGGCTCCGGTGGCGAGGAGGGTCCTCTCCACCATCAGGTCGATTTTGTCCGCCAGAAGACGGCCGTGCTGGTAGCCCATCTCGTAGGGGCTGCCTTTGAGATACAGAATTTTGATTTCCCTCTCTTCTTCGAACCTCGCCCTTTTCATCATCTCGTCCTTTTTCATGTAAGCCCCTTCGTTTGACATTCTTCTGATTTTGCGATTTTGGCTTCATCTGTGCCCGAGGTGAACCTGCAGTTTTTAGTTTCCCCTCCCTCTTGAAAATGTTTCCCACACCCAAGACGATCAGCGGCCTTCTGAAGGCAGCGGGCACTTTCGACGGCGGCGAAAAGATCGCAAAAGACCGAGCCGAAAAATCTAGGCTCATTACCGGAAGCTGGACCAAGAAATAGCGGGATGGACCGGGCCGGAAGGAGGACGAGAGGCCAACGCCTCCCGCCTGCCCCCGCCCCAGCTCGGCGTCCATCAGCCGGGTTTGAACTTCTTTGGTTTCCTATCCCATAAGCTCTGTCAACCTCAGCTTGCGAGGTCGTCGAAGACGGCATCAGGGGAGTAGGAATACCTGACCACAGCAGACCAGTTGTTAGAGTCCACCGATATCACATGGAACTTGACGTATCCGTCATGGCACTTGGCGACGACCGTATGCCCCAACAGAAGTGGTGGTATCAGGGGTGATCTGTCCCATTCTGCAGGAACATTTCGCACTGTAGCGATATCGACCGCGCCCATATCCTTGGTCTGGCTCGAGAAGTTCACATTGTCCAGATGAGTGTTCCTCCACCAGAGGTACCCGCTATCCCGAGGATAATCGGGGTGATCCTCGGCGCTGGGCTGCCACTCTATTATCTCCCCATCAAAGGTGGGGTATTCGCCGGTGGCGCCCTCGGAGAAATCAAATCCCGAATGGGTGATGGTAGCCTCTTGATACGACGCCATCGTCCCTCCGGCTGTACCATCAGGAACGTCTTTTACCTCTCCCGCCTTCGTCCCGTCGACACCGTCCTCTGTCGGACCGGAACCGCTCGCCCCAAGCCCCTCGCCGACGGCCCGGAAGGTGTAGCCGATGCTGTGGGACTTGCCCGCCAGGTCGCTGACTCCGATGTAATACCAGCCGGGACCTGGAGCCTCATATTTGAGGGTCGCCAGGTCTCCGGGGTTTGTGGCGTCGGCTCTCGTGATGAAGTTGAAGTTCTTGCCGTAGAGGTCGATCCTAGCCCTCATATCTTCGGGGAGAGATTCGAGCTTCACCTCCAGGTCCCCGGGGCCGTCCGCCCATATCTTGTAGAAGTCCACCACCCCCGCCGGGAAGATGACCCCTCCGACAGCCTCGCCGGGGCTGATGGGGGCGGCGTCCCCTATCTCGCTGTTCGGCTCGTTTCCATCTGTAACCCCCTCGAAGGAGGTCTCAAATGTGTAAGGCACATTAAGGGAGTTGCCTGCCAGGTCGACGATCCCGATGTGATATACCCCCGGGTTCTTTACGTCAAAACTCAGGGTCGTCTTGTCTCCGGGGTTTGAGGCGTCTTTCCTGGTGATGAAATTGAAGCTCTTGCCGTAGAGGTCGATCCTCGTCCTCATCTCATCAGGGACGGATACCGTCTTCACCTCCAAAATTCCAGGGCTCGGCGCCTCGATCTTGAAGAAGTCTACGTCCCCCTTGGAAAAGATGTATCCCTCTATTTGATCGCCGAGGTCGATGCCCACAGCGTTCCCGATCTCGCCGTTCGGCTCGTTCTCGTCGATCACCGGCTCAAAGTCCGCTTTGAAGGCGTATGGGACGTTGTAGGAGCCTCCCGAGAGGTCTACGATCCCGATGTAGTACCATTCCGGATACCATCCATGATTGACCACGTCGTGCTTCAGAGTCACTAGGTCTCCGGGGTTCGATGCGTCGACCCTGGTGATGAAGTTGAAGTTTTTGCCGTAGAGGTCGATCCTTGTCCTCATATTCTCCGGTACTGACTCGGCCTTCACCTCCAGGATCCCGGAGCCGTTTGCATAGAGCTTGTATATGTCCAAGTCCCCCTTCGGGAAGATGTATCCCTCTACGAGATTGCCAATCTCGATGGGCTTCGCGTCCCCAGCCTCGCCGTTCGGCTCGTTTACGTCTACGAGGGGATCAAAGCCGAGATCGAAGGTGTACCCGGCATCGTGGGACTTCCTCGCCAGGTCTACGATCCCGATGTAGTACAGGGCCGGGCTCGCCAGATCGAGGGTGAGGGTCACCAGGTCTCCGGGGTTTGAGGCGTCTCTCCTCGTGATGAAGTTGAAGTTCTTGCCATAGAGGTCGATCCTTGCCCTCATCTCATCGGGAACCGAATTCAATTTCACCTCCAGGATCCCTGGGCTTGCGATCTCAAAGCCGAAGAAGTCCACGTCCCCCGCCGGTTCTATAGTCCCCGCCACGGAACCGCCTAAGCTGATCCGGGTGGCGTTTCCAAGCTCGCTGTTCGGCTCGTTGGGATCCATCTGAGAGTACCCCGCCGTCGCCATCATCAAAAAAACAAAAGTTGCGTAGATCAGCCCCGGGGCTGATCGCCGGAAAATGCTCTTCATATTGATATGTTTCTCTGGGATCTGCCAAAAACTTTGCGGAGCAGGGCCGAGGGCGGGGTGGCGGCCTGAAGAGAAAATCCCGGAAGATCGAAGGGGGTGAGGTTCCCCCCCTGGAGCCTACCCCCCGGGTCCCAGGGTGACCATCACGTTGTCGATGCCCCCCACGTCCCTCATGTTGCTGTACTCCCCCCGGATCCAGACCTCTGAGACGTCTTTCATTATGGAATCGAAGCTCCCGCCCACCTCCTTGAAGGAAGATGGGGCGAGGGTGACCTGACGGCGGGTCCACGCCGCTCCGGGCGGGTCGCAAGACCAAGATAGGTAAGAGCCGTCCCGGCCGCATATCCGGACCACGTCCCCGAATATGGAGCTGCCGTTCCCCGAATCCACAACCTTCAGCTCGAAGCTCAGCGTCCCGCCGATGTAGGGGGTCCAGTTCCCGGCCCAAGAGAGAGGCGAGACGTAGTACCAGGTCTGTCCAGACCCCCGATCCTCGCCCAGAAGGAAGCCGCCAGGATCTCCTCCCACCTCTCTCCAGGAGAGATTGACGTCCCGACCCCCCCTCCAGTCCTCGTCTCCGTGATCGAAACAGCTGATCAGTTCAGTAACGATGGGGAGGATGACCATCACGTTGTCGATCCCCTCGACGTCGCTCCGGTCCGAGTACTCTCCCCTGATCATGACCCGGTCCACAGACCTCATGACCCTCAAAAACGTCTCCTCTCTCGCGCCGAAGACGGCGGGGGTGAGGGCCACCTGGCATCTGGTCCATGAGCCCGCCGGCGAATACGACGAGGATGAAGGGTAGATGGAGACGACCGATCCATCCGACCCGACGATCTTAACCTTCTCCGCCTCGTAAGGCTTGCCCATCCCGGAATCTATCATCTTCAGGTCGAAGCTCAAAACCCCTCCGATGTAAGGGGTCCAGTCCCCCGACCAGGACCGCGGCGAGGCGAAGTACCAGGTGCTTCCGTCGCCGAGATCTCTGCCCAAAAGAAACCCGCCGCCGTTTCCGCCGGTCTTTCTCCATTCAAATGAGACGTCGCCATCGGGCCTCCATCCACCGTCCCCATCGTCGAAATCGGCGGTGAGGTCAAGGCCCGAGGGGGGCGCGACGACGATGTTGTCTAGGCCGATGAGGTACCTTCTCCCCGACCCATTCCCCTCGATGGAGATCTTCGCCACCGATCTCATGGCCCGACGAAATTCAGCCTCCAAAGTTCCGAAGTTGGAGGGGTTGAGGACGACCTCGCGATGGGTCCAAAACCTTTCCGGTTCTGGGCTCCGCCAGGAGAGAACTGCGCCGTCAGAGGTCACAATCTTCACGGTCTCCTCGCCGGGATTCAGCCCGTCAGCCGCCATCAGCCTCTCGTCGAAACTCAATATCCCTCCGACGTACCGGCTCCAGTCTCCCGACCAAGACTTTGGCGATTCAAAGCTCCAAGCTTCGGCACCGGTGCCCTCCACCTGGAAAAATCCCCCCTGATCTCCTCCAAACCGCTGCCAGGATGGGGCAGCTTCCCCCACCAAACCCCATCCCTCGTTGCCCTCGTCGAAGGTGCTGGCCAGGGTCCGGGCCGAGGAGGCCGACCCCAGCAGTCCAAAGACGAGGAGCAGAGCCGAGGATAGAACATAAATCGCCTTCATCTCCCTTTCTCCTCGGTATAACTTAAACAGATAAAGTATAATATCTTTTGTGTATTCGAAAATGCTGGCACTTCAAATTTATTGCCGATAAGAATTGTCTGCCTTGGACCCGTTACCTTCTTTGGAGTTTGGTGAGATGTGATCCTAAATGTTACGGTAAATCCGGATAGATCCATCGAACCCTTTCGAGGACTCTCTTTTCGAAAAGACGCACCCACCGGTTCCGTTTCGCAACAACTAAATATAGATCCGGCCAACCAACACCGAGATGTTCGAGGCCTGGGATGAGTATCATCTGATCAACGGGGAGCTTATTAGGCTGACGGAGAGGCTGCCGGCCCCGGGCCTGGGGGAGGTGATAAAGTACGTCCTCGCCTCTCCGGGAAAGAGGGTCCGACCCCTCATCCTCATCCTCTCGTCGGAGGCCTTCGGCTGCGATCCGGCCAAATCGATGGACGCGGCTCTGGCCTTGGAGCTGGTCCACGCTGCTTCCCTCGTCCACGACGACATCCTCGACTGCGGAACGGAGCGGCGGGGCGCAGCCAGCGCTTTTAACAGATACGGGCTGGAGGCGGCCCTCCTCTGTGGAGACTACCTGATATCCAGGTCCATCGGCCTCATGTCAGGCTACAGCCAGAAGGTGGTCGAGGCCTTTTCCCAGGCCTGCATGGAGATGTCCGAAGGGGAGATGCTGGACCTTGCCAATGGGAAGGGGCCTGAGGACTACTACCTCTGCATCTGCAAGAAGACGGCTTCCCTCATATCCGCTTCCTCCAAGATCGGGTGCCTGATAGCCGGGGCCGATGACGAGGACGTCGCCCTCTTCGAGAGGTATGGGATGCACCTGGGCCTCGCATATCAGGTCGCCGACGACCTGAACGAATTTTTGGGGGTGGAGAAGGGAAAATCATCGGAGAAGACTTCCGCGACCCTTCCCGTCATTTACAGCCGGGACCACTCGATGGAGGCGACTCTGGGCCTCTGTGCCGAGGTGATCCGAGACCACTGCCGTGCCGCAAAGAGGGCTCTCGCCGAGGCTGGCGGCGATGAAGATATCAAGGCTAGGCTTGGAAGCATCGTAGACAAGTGGGGAGAAGAATGCAAGTCGCTGAAAAACCGCTGCTGAAGATAGAGGCCGAGACAGAAGGAGGCAAGATTTACTTCCGGGCGACCGGCCCCCTCTCTAGGGTCGCAGGTCCCGCCATAAGAAAGATCAATGAGATCTTTGCGAGCGAGAAACCGATCCGGTCGGGCCCAGACCAGATAATCTTCTCCACCTGGATCCCCCCCGCGCCGAGCCCCGCCTTCGACCGGATGATCTCAGCTCAGGTGGCCGCCCTGACTAGGAGAAGGATCCCTGACCAGGTATCCATCGCCATAATCCGCGCCTGTCCCAACAACTGCCTCCACTGCAGCGCACCGTCGCGAAAGGGGGAGATCCTCAGCTCCGAGGACATCAAAAGGGTGATCGATGAGGGCCTCGACCTCGGATCTTACCTCATATCCTTCGACGGCGGGGAGCCGATGACCAGGCGCGACCTTCCCGACCTCGTGGCTCAAGTCGACGGTAGGGCCGTCTCCACCTCCTTCACCAGCGGCTACGGCCTTACCGAGGAGCTGGTCCAGTCCTTGAAGCGGGCCGGTCTCTATGCTGTGAGGGTGAGCATCGACAGCCCTCACCCAAAAGAGCACGATCGCTTCCGAGGAAGAGAGGGGGCCTTCAGCGATGCCCTCTCGGGGATAAAAAACGCCCTGGCGGGGGGGCTGATGACAGACCTCTTCATGGTAGCGTCCCCCATGAACATAGACGACCTGGAGGACGCTTACAACTTGGCGGCAGAGCTCTCGGTCCACGAGCTCTCCCTCTACGAGATCGTGGCCGTGGGGAGGTGGTCCACCCACCTAGACGAGGTCTTGAGCAAAGGCGACATAGATCGGCTGAGTCGATTCCACGAAGAGAAGAATCGCTTGCCTGAGGGGCCTCGGGTAAGTGCCTTTCCCCGTCTCCTGGGCCCCGAGATGTTCGGATGCTTTGCTGGGAGAAGGTGGCTCCACATCGAAGCCTCGGGCGATGTTCTCCCCTGCGCCTACATGCCGATATCCTTTGGGAACGTCCGGGAGAAAAGCCTCAAGGAAATCTGGAGAGATATGGGGCGAGACCGGTGGATGAAGGGGAAGCCAGCCGGGTGCATGATGAAGGACGAAAAGTTCAGGCAGGCTCACTCATCCATATTCGAGATGGAAGAATAGCATAAATGGTTCCCTACTTCAAAAGAACAAAACGATTTTATACCCAAAACTCCATCTTCCAAAACGGGGGTTAAAATCCAATGACCAACTTTAAGTCAGCTCTATTATGTCTAGCGGTCCTCACATCTTTTGTCTTCGTAGCCCAGGCCGCTGATGGCGACTGGCTCGGTGGCAGCATGGCCATAGCGGACGTGCACCATACCTCCGAGTATATTTCAAAAGTCGGAAGCGCCAGCGAAAACGATGCGACCGTCGAAAAGACCGAAGGCGGCATCGCCACCATCCCAAATGAGACCGACAACCGGGAGGTCTACAGCATAGGCGGAACGGGCGCGGCCGCGGAGCCTCCCGATATGGAGACGACAGAGCCGTCGGACTTCTCGGGAAGATGGTCCTTTGCGATGGCTGAGAGCACCATGAGATCCCTGGACCTGGCCCTCTACCAGAAGGGTGACCTGATCTTCGGCAAGGGAGTTATAGGCCCGTCTGACGGCACCGGAACGGCTTCAGCATCCTCGGAGGATCGAGGAATCGAGTCGATGATCGACTGGTTGAACCAGCCGGCTTCGGCCCTCGGCTCCGCCAGCCAGGCAGCCGCCAGCGGCACCGTCACAGGCGATGAGATGAAGCTCGACCTCGTATCCATGGACACCATCACACTTTACAGGCTCGATCTCTCCCTGACGGGAGATCTCGCCCAAGGGAGCTATTCGGCTTACGGGAGCGACGGATCGACCTGGAATGGAACCGTCACTGGGTCCCGCAAGAGCTGAAGGATGGTGGGGTACAAGAGCATCGTAAAGCCGGGCGGAAGGGTCCGGCAGATTTATCCTCATTTGGAAGATTAAGGAGGTTTGCGATAAAATGAAATTTCAAAAGGCTTTGACTTTGCCGCTGGTCTTATTGGCAGCTTTTGCCTTCCCCGCAGCATCTCAAGATTACCTCAGCGATCTCTCCGGAAGCGGTATCAAAGAGGATGTGGGAGAGGCCTTCAAGGGGGAATCCCTCTTCTACATCGACCCGACCCATGGAATGAGCCCCGGCGCCGATAACGGAAGCCGCGTTTCGACGCCAGCTTCCGGGACGGTGACACCGTGGTCGAACGTCGAAGGAAGATGGACTCTGAGTCTCATCGACTCCGCCTCCAGGACCGTTGACCTCACCCTCTACCAGTACGGAAACGAGGTCTTCGGAAGGGGAGTCATGGCCACTGGGGTCAACTCCCAGGAGGTAACTGCCGCGGGGTTCATTGAAGGATCCGCCCTGTCCCTTCGTCTGGTCACCGTCGGCGGAAACAGCATGTACAGGCTCAAGGCCTCTGTCAGCGGAAACAGCATCTTCGGCACCTACAGCGCCTACTCCTCTGATGGGATCTCCTGGGCTGGAAACTGCAATGGAAACCGCTTCTATGCCACCACCCAGAGCGCATCAGCGGTGCCTACGAGTACTGTAAGTGTCGGGATGGGGGTATCTGGCGGAAACGCCATGAGCTGATGAAGGGATACATCCCTTCAACCTTTTTTTAAATCTTATCGTATCGGGGGTCTATCGGATGAAAATCGTTCTGGTTTTGATCGCTGCGCTCCTTCTGGCGACATCGTATCCGGCGCAGGCGGACGGATCGACTGAAGATGAGTGGCTCGGAATCGGAGGTCTTCGGATCGTCGACGTCCATCATACTGAGGGCTACATCGCCGGCATGATGAACCTATCGGAGAATGGAACCGGATGGATCGAGCCCGACCTTTCCGGCCAAATTTCAGCTGATGTCGCCGGTATCTGGTCCATCACCTTGGCAGGCGACGAGACGAGAAGGATGGACCTGGCCCTTTATCAGGTCGAAGGCGAGGTCTTCGGGGAGGGGAGAATCAATTCGGCGAGGGGGAGCAACTCCGTCACAGCGGCGGGGTATGCGACCTCAAACATGTTGGACTTGCGGGTTGTCACCTTCGGCGTTCCGGCCCTCATCAGGCTGAGGCTCAGCCTTTTGACGAGCCCAATCCAGGGAAGCTACGCAGCCTATTCGGCGTCAGGCCTCACAGGATCCGGTGCCGCCACCGGATACAAAACCGCTTCCTCGGGGGAGTTCCTCGGTCCTGTTCAGACCCAGGAGGCGCTCCCTCCGGACATCGCAAGCGGTTTTGGTTCGGGGCTTGGAGCTGTCTAAACTCAGGACAACCCAAAAAATATTTGTTGAAGTCGTGAGAATAAAACGTTCTTATAAATGTTGGATTTCCCGAACAAGAGGAGTTTCGAGATATATGAGATACCTGAGTATGTTGTTGCTTTCTGTAGTGACGGCCTCTATCATCTTGGGGGCGGCTGATGGGCTTTGCCCTCGGCTAAGTTACGTCGATAACGTCGAGTGGCTCGGCGCCGGCGACCTCGGTTTTAATCTCGACGTGCCGAAGTCGAACGACGGTGCGACGGGCCTGAATACGGCGGAGGCCGAAGATGACGATTTTCCGATCGATGATTCGCTGAACGAGGCCGGTGAAGACGGCGTAGGCGATCCCAGCGTCGCGGAAGAGGAGACGGCCAAATTGGGCGCGCTGGACCAGGTGGACCTGACCCTCTTCGGCGACGTCACCGGGAACGTCGACCTCAACCTTTTCCGATCCGGAGATGTCGTCTTCGGGGCGGGAAGCCTGACCGCGAGGGGCGGCAAGAGCGCGGTTGGTGCCAGCGGGTCGGTTGCTGGCGACGCGCTGTTTCTCAAACTGGTGCCATTGGACGGATCCCGCCTCTACGTTCTGGACCTGGAGATCGAAGGGGGATCGATCCGGGGAAGCTACCTGGCCATCGGCTCTGACGGCCAGAGCCTATCGGGGACGGCAGACAGCACATTTTTCGACTGACGCATACTCGCTCAAACTCAGGAAATTACACCTCCTCCTTATAAAATTCCGCTTTTTTTCCCTCCGCGGCTCCAGTCCCCTTTAAACCAGTTCCAAACATCAACGGCAAAATAGTTATCCACCAGCTGAGAGATGGAGATGTGATGGAACGGAAGCCTTTGAGGATGGGCTCGGTCAAGGAGGTCTACGACCTCGGCCGGGAGCTGGAGTTCAGGTTCACGGATAGGATATCCGTCTTCGACAAAGTGATCCCCAGCCTCATTCCCCACAAGGGGGAGACGCTCTGCAGGGAAGGGGTCCACTGGTTTTTGCGGGCAAAGAATATGGGGATAAAAACTCACTTCGAGAAGTTCCTCCCCCCTAATGGGATGCTGGTCAAGAAGGTGGACGTGATTCAGCCCGAGGATATCAAGCCTGGGTCGGGAAACTACCTGATACCTCTGGAGGTGATATGCAGATGGTATGCGGCGGGATCAATCTTCGATAGGTTCAAAGCCGGAAAGGTCAAGCCTGAAGACCTCGGATATCCCAAGGGGCATAAGATCGAGTACGGAGAGCCCTTCCCAGAACCCTACATCGAGGTCTCAACGAAACTCGAGAGGGTCGACCGGCTCCTCGATCGGGCCGAGGCTTTGAAAATCTCGCGGCTCTCTCCTGAGGAGTACGATCAGATCTGCGAGACGGTCCTCAAAATCGACGAGGAGATCAGAAGAGAAGTGGAACCGAGGGGACTGGTCCATGTAGACGGGAAGAAGGAGTTCGCCTTCGACGATGAGAGGAACTTGATGGTCGTCGATGTATTCGGGACCGCCGACGAGGACAGGTTCTGGGATAGGGCGAAGTACGAGGAGGGGGAGTTCGTCGACCTCTCCAAGGAATACGTCCGCCAACACTACCGAAAGGCGGGGTACAAGGACCGGCTCTATGGCGCGAGGGAGAGACGGGAGGCAGAGCCCGATATACCGGCCCTCCCCCAGGACGTAATAGCTCAGACGAGCGAGATCTACATCAAGCTCTTCGAGATGATCACCGGCGAAAAGTTCAAAAGCTCAGTCTGAGGAGGCCCGAAAATCGCGAGCCCAAAATGGGGAGAGGGGGAGATGACGAAGAGGATCTTGCTGGTGCTGGCCCTGGCGGCAGCGGCCTTTGCCGGCTGCATCGGAGATAGGCCGATTTCGAGCGGTGAGGTCGAAGCGAGAATGACAGAGGCCGCAGGTGATCTGGAATCCTATCGGTTCGAGATCGAGATGGACCAGATGGTGGAGTTCAGCAACTTTGACGGAGATGGCTCCCTGGATGGAGAGGTGATCTCCCTCCGGTGGTCGGGGGCGATCAACCTCACGGATCAGAGCTCGATGGAGGTCTCCACATCGACGAGGGCGACTTTGGCCGGAAACAGGACCGCTGAGGATACCGTCGAGGTCTACTTCATAAACAGCACCCTCTACCAGAAGATGGGTGACGAGTGGATCGGCCTGTTTCAGCCCGACCCAGCGTTTGGGATCGAGAAGGTCGACCAGCTCGCCCACCTGATGGAGATGATCGAGAGGTCCGAGGTGGTGGTAGAGGGTTCTGATAACGTAGACGGCCAAGAGTTCGTCAGGCTGAAGGTCAATCCAGACAACGACACCGCCTACGGGATCATGCTGGGGCAGATAAGCTCCGTCGATCCCCGAATCCCCCTGATGATCGACATGAATGGACTTTTCGAGAGGGGAAGAGAGCTGGACTGGACCGTCTGGGTAACAGAGGAAACCGGCCTTCCCACAGAGAGCAGGATCTCAGCCGTCTACGTGGCGGGGCCCGGGATCCTGAGGATGCCGCCCGAATCGCCCGAGAACCTCGAGATCCGCTTCGATACCCTGGAGGTGAGAAGATTTGGAGGGTATCATGAACCGGTCGTGGTGACCCTCCCGGAGGAGGCAAAGGCCGCCCCCGTCTACCTGCCCGACCTTCCGGAGGACGAGAACGTATCTTCGTTCTGAGGGAAGGCGGCTGGGCTGGGTGCTGAGGATGGTCCGGGGAGAGCCGGGGACGATGGAATGAAAAAGAGGCCTGAGCTCTTCTTTTTGAGGGAGAAGCCCGCCATGGCGCTTCTCGCCGTTCGCGACCTGGACCCCGCTTACGCCTCGGCGGTGGCGAAGGCGATCGATTCCACTGTCCCTCACACCCTCAAGATCCTCGCCGAGATGGAGGGCCAGGGGCTGATCAGCTCCCGGCCCGAGGGGAGGATCAGAAGATTAGATCTGACGGAGCACGGCCAGAGGGCGGCATCAGCCCTCTCAAACCTCATCGACGCCTTGGGTCCGGGATCGAGGAGCCCATTGTGGGGCAGGCTCGCCCGGCTGAAGGAGATCGTCGGCGAGGCGGAGGGCCTCCCCCGAGCCGAGGCGGAGCTGCGGCTCGGACCCCTCCGGCGGGATCTGTCGCGGTTGATAGAGGGTGAGGAGGGGGACGAGGAGATCCGATCTGCCGCCGAGGTCCTGGACCTGGCGATACAGAGGGCGATAGGGATCGGAGAAGGATGAGCATGGGAGACGAATCCCGCCCGGACGGAGCCAAAGGTTCTGGCGTTTCGGTCATCTCCTGGACCGGAGGGAAGGACGGTTGTCTTGCGGCCTACAAGGCGATCCTGCAAGGGAGGATCGTCCGATATCTCCTCAGCTTCTGGAACATGAATCGTCAGGGGGCCCACGAGGTGAACCCGGCCCTCCTCTCTGCCCAGGCCGAGGCGATGGAAATTCCCCTCATACGAAGGGGCTTTCTATCCTACGAGGAGGAGTTCAAGAGAGTCGTCAGGGACCTGAACGAGAGGGGCGAGAGGATCGATTCTGCCGTATTCGGCCACATCCAGACCCACAACGCCCTCGCGGAGAGGATCTGTGGAGATCTGGGGATCGAGCTCGTCATGCCGATCTGGATGATGGACTCCGAAGAGATCATAAAAGAGGTGATCGAAGCCGGGTTCGTGGTGATCCTCGTCGCCGTCAGGGCCGATCTTCTGGGCGAGGAATGGCTGGGCAGAAAAATCGACGAGCGCTTCGTCGCAGACCTGCGGGGACACGACCGCTCCATCGACCCCTGCGGCGAGAACGGCGAGTTTCACACCCTCGTCCTCGACTGCCCCATCTTCAAAAAGAAGCTTAAGATCGCGAGAAGCGAAGCGTCGAAGAGGGAGGGGCTCTGGTTTCTGGACGTCTTGGAGTTTGAGGCTGAGGAGAAATAAGGGGCGAGATCGATGCCGATACTTCTCGTCCTTGTTTGCGGCCCCCGTATTCGCAAACACGGGAAGGCAGCAAATGGCCTCGGATATCACTTTAGTATAGAGTATAGCATTTCTGCACGGGAAAGATAGGCGGAAGGCCGCGACCTAGTTTATCCGCGCCACCGCCGCTACCTCATCCCCGGGCTTGAGGCGCATAATCCTCACGCCCTGAGTCGCCCGGCCCTGGATCCGGATGTCGGAGGCGGGGATCCTGATCAGGACGCCGTCCTTCGTCGTGATCATCAGCTCGTCCTCCTCGGAGACGGTCCTGGAGGCGACAACGTCTCCCCTCCTCGAATCGATGTTCTTCATCCCTTTGCCGCCCCGCCGATGTGGGGCGTACTCGTAGAGCTCCGTCCTCTTCCCATACCCCTCCCTAGTCACAGTTAGGAGGGCGGCGCCGGGCCGGACGACGTCCATGGAGATCACCTCGTCGTCACCTTCGAGGGTGATTCCCCGGACTCCCATGGAGCCCCGGTTGCTGGGCCGCACGTCCCCCTCGGAGAACCTGATGGCTTTGCCCCGGGCCGTGGCCAAGATCAGGTCCTGGCCGCCGTCGGTGAGCCTTGCGGCCACCAGGCTATCGCCTCGGAGGTTCACGGCCTTGATCCCTCCCTTCCGGGGGTTGCTGTAGGCCCTGATCGAGGTCTTGATGACCTGCCCCCTCGACGTCGCCATGACGATGTACCCCTCGGAGTCGAAGCTCTTGACCGGGATCGCCTCGGTGATTCGTTCGTCGGCCTCGAGTTGGAGGAGGTTGACGATGGACTTGCCCCTGGCGGTCCTCCCCAGGGCAGGAACGTCGAAGACCCGGAGCCAGTGGGCTTTGCCCTTGTCGGTGAAGAAGAGTATGTACTCATGGGTTGAGGCTACAAACAGGTCCGTCACGAAGTCCTCGCTCTTGGTCTCGGCCCCCATCACCCCCATCCCGCCCCGCCTCTGCTGGCGGTAGGCGGTGAGGGGCTGCCTCTTGATGTAGCCGTCGCTGGTGATGGTCACCGCCACCTCCTCCTCCTGGATGAGGTCCTCAAGGTCGATCTCCACCTCGGCCTCGATGATTGCCGTTCTCCTCTCGTCTCCGTACTTTCCGACGAGTTCGGAGAGTTCCTGCTTTATTATCTTCTGGACCTCTCTTGAGTCGGCGAGGATCTCCTTGAACCGGGCGATGGCGACCTCTAGGTCCATCTCTTCAGACCTGATCTTCCCCCGCTCAAGAGCGGTGAGCCTCTGGAGCCTCATATCCAAGATCGCCTTCGTCTGCTCCTCGGAGAGGTCGAAGGCCCCGGTGAGGGCGGCCCTGGCCTCCGCCGGCGACTCGGACGCCCTGATGAGCTTGATCACCTCGTCGACGTTCTCGAGAGCTATGAGAAGGCCCGCCAGGATGTGGGCCCTCTTCTCGGCCCGGTCGAGGTCGAAGCGGGTCCTCCTCTCGATCACCTCGGACCGGTGGCCTATGTACTGTTCCAGCATCTTCTTGAGAGGCAAGGTCGCTGGCTGGCCGTCGACGAGGACCACATTGATGATGCTGTAAGAGGTCTCAAGCTGTGTCTGCCGATGAAGCTGGTTTAAGACCACCTCGGGGTTGACCCCGGACCGTAGCTCTATTACAAGCCTTATCCCCTCCCGGTCCGACTCGTCCCGGAGGTCGGAGATCCCATCGACCCGGTCGGCCTTTATCAGGTCGGCGATCGTCTCCACCACCTTCGCTTTGTTCACCTGGTAGGGGAGCTCCGTCACGATTATCTTCGACTTTTCCTCCCTCTCGATCACCGACTTCGCCCGGAGCTTGATGATCCCCCTTCCTGTGGCGTAGGCCGACTCTATGCCCGAGCTTCCGAGGATGTAGCCCCCAGTGGGGAAGTCGGGACCCGGGATCTCTTCCATCAGGTCGGCGAGGGTGGCGTCAGGATCGTCGATCAGCTTTACCACCGCCCCTGCCACCTCGCTCAAATTGTGGGGCGGAACGTTCGTCGCCATACCCACGGCGATCCCGGTGGAGCCGTTGACGAGGAGGTTTGGAAGCTTCGATGGGAGGACCGAGGGCTCTTTGAGAGAGTCGTCGTAGTTGGGGACGAAGTCTACAGTGTCCTTCTCGATGTCCGTCAGCATCTCTCCCGCGATCTCGGAGAGGCGGGCCTCAGTGTACCTCATCGCCGCTGCGGGATCCCCATCGATGGAGCCGAAGTTCCCCTGGCCGTCTATGAGGGGGTAGCGCATCGAGAAGTCCTGGGCCATCCTCACCATTGTCTCGTAGATGGCGGCGTCGCCGTGGGGGTGGTACTTACCCATGACGTCACCCACCACTCTCGCCGACTTCTTGTAGGGCTGATCGTGGGTCATCCCTTGCTCGTACATGGCGTAGAGGATCCGTCGGTGGACGGGCTTGAGGCCGTCCCTAACGTCTGGAAGGGCCCTTGCCACGATGACGCTCATGGCGTAATCTATGAAAGAGGACTTCATCTCCGAAGTTATTTCAACGTCGATCTCCGTCATCGTCTCACCATCAAACGTCCAGGTTCCTAACATCCCGGGCGTGAGCCTCGATGAATTCGCGCCTCGGCTCCACCCTCTCGCCCATCAGGATCGAGAAGATCTCGTCCGCCTCCATGGCGTCTTCCAGGGTGACCTTCAGCATCGTTCTCTTTTCGGGGTCCATCGTCGTCTCCCAGAGCTGCTCCGGGTTCATCTCGCCCAGCCCCTTGTACCTCTGGATGGCCGCCTTGCTGGCACCCTCCAGAGCCCTCGCGAGCTCCGAATCGGAATAGGCGTAGCTCGTTGACTTGCCCCGCTTGATCTGGTAGAGAGGGGGCTGGGCGATGTAGACGTACCCCGCCTCGACGAGCTCCCGCATGTACCGATAGAAGAAGGTTAGGAGGAGAGTCCTTATGTGGGACCCATCGACGTCTGCATCGGTCATGATCACCACCTTGTGGTACCTAGCCCGGTCGAGCTGGAAGTCGTCGCCTATCCCGGTCCCCAGAGCCGTGATGATGTTTCTTATCTCGTTGTTCTTCAGGATCTTGTCGAGCCTCGCCCGCTCCACGTTCAGGATCTTGCCTCGGAGGGGGAGTATCGCCTGAAAGTGTCGGTTTCTTCCCTGCTTCGCCGAACCCCCTGCCGACTCGCCCTCTACGATGTAAAGCTCTGAGAGCTTCGGGTCCTTCTCTGCGCAGTCGGCGAGCTTTCCGGGTAGGCCCCCAGAGCTGAGGGCGTTCTTCCTCCGGGTCAGCTCCCTCGCCTTTCTTGCCGCCACCCTTGCCCGATAGGCCTGTGTCGCCTTTTCGATGATCTTTGGGGCCACCTGGGGGTTCTCCTCGAAGAACTCGGATAACCCCTCGGATACTAGAGAGCTTACGATCCCGCCGACGGCGCTGTTTCCGAGCTTCGTCTTCGTCTGCCCCTCAAACTGGGGGTCGGCGAGCCTCACGCTTATCACGGCCACTAGCCCTTCCCGGAGGTCGTCGCCGGTGAGCTTCGTATCGTCCTTTAGGAGCTTATTCTCTTTTGCGTACTCGTTGGTGGTCTTGGTGAGGGCGGCCCGAAAGCCGGAGAGGTGGGTTCCGCCCTCTCTGGTATTGATGTTGTTTGCGAAGGAGAGGACGTTCTCGTTGTAGGTGTTGTTGTACTGGAGGGCCACCTCGACGACTATCCCGTCCTTCTCCCGGGAGAAGTATATGGGGGGTGAGTGAAGAAGGTCCTTATTCTTGTTGAGGTGCTCCACGAAGGAGACGATCCCTCCCTCGTAGAGGTATTCCCTCTTTTTTCCGGTCTTCTCATCCTCGACCGTTATCGCGAGGCTGCGGTTCAGGAAGGCCAGCTCCCGGAGCCTGCTCGCCAGGGTGTCAAAGTTGAACTCCACGGTCTCGAAGATAGTGGGGTCGGGCTTGAACCGGACCTTGGTGCCGGTGTGGTCGGAGACGCCGTGGACCTCCAGGTCGGAGACGGGCCGTCCCCTCTCGTACCTCTGCCAGTAGATGAGGCTGTTTCTCCTCACCTCCACCTCGAGCCATTCGGAGAGGGCGTTGACGACTGAGACCCCGACTCCATGGAGGCCTCCCGAGACCTTGTAGGACTTGTGGTCGAACTTCCCCCCAGCGTGGAGCATCGTCATGACGATCTCAAGGGCTGGCTTCTTGTAATGCTCGTGGATGTCTACAGGGACGCCTCTCCCGTCATCCTTCACCGAGGCGGTCCCGTCGGCATGGAGGATCAGGTTGATCTCCGAGCACCTGCCGGCCATCGCTTCGTCTATGCTGTTGTCCACCACCTCGTAGACGAGATGGTGAAGGCCCGCGGTGCTTGTGCTCCCGATGTACATAGCGGGCCTTCGCCTGACGGCGTCGAGCCCCTCCAGAACCTGGATGGTGCTCGCGTCATACTCCTCGATTACTTCACTCAAGACCGGATTTACCCCCGATTACATAAATAACCCAAAATCAAATTATCGCATTATATATAACGGTTATCCCCGCCTAATCGATAACCGGAACCTACGATATTTTGATTCAACACATTTTATTCGAATACCTTATCCTTTCGTCCAGATTCGATACGGGAAGGGAGTAAATGACCTCTCAATACTTAGCCTTAACTGGAGATCTTAGCCTTAACTGGAGGTACGGGCTGGTCCGGCGAGAAAATAGGATTAAGGGTTAGGCCGAGCCCTCCACAGGGACGAACTTCGTCCCGTAGTATATTATGCCCCGATCCCCCTCTTTCCCCAGGATCCGAAAGACCGGCTTCACCTTCATCCCGATCTTTATCTCGTCGGGGCTGCAGATCACCTGGCCCGTCAGCCTCGGCCCCTCCATTAGCTCGATGATGGCCAGGTTGTAAGGTGTCTGCCTCTTGAAGTCGTCGGTGGCGTTGTAGATGGTGGTGTAGGTCACCACCGTCCCCCGGCCATCGAACTTGTGGTCCTCCATCTTGGCGTTTCTCCGACAGTTGGGGCAGATAGTCCTCGGAGGATAGTAGTACTCGTCGCACTTTTCGCAGTGGGTCCCCACCAGGTTATACCTTTGGGGTATGTGTCTCCAGAATCTCGGCACTGTGGACATCTCTTCACCTCGACATGATGTGGACGAGGGCGGTGCCGCCGCAGCCTCCGACGTTGTGGGTGAGGCCGACCTTCGCCCCATCAACCTGCCGCTTCCCGGCCTCGCCCCTGAGCTGGAGGACCATCTCGTAGGCCTGCTTGATCCCGGTGGCGCCAACGGGATGACCACAGGCCTTGAGGCCTCCGGAGGTGTTGATGGGGATCTTCCCCCCGATGGCGGTCAGCCCCTCCTCGGCGGCCCTGCCTCCCTCGCCCTTCTCGACGAACCCCAGATCCTCGATGGCAACGATCTCCCCTATGGTGAAGGCGTCGTGAACCTCGGCGAGGTCGATGTCTTTCGGCGCGAGGCCCGCCTGATCGAAGGCCTTCCTGGCGGCATAGACCGATGCGTCCAGGGTGGTGATCTCCCTCCGGTCGTGGAGGGCGAGGGTGTCGCTCGCCTGGGCCGCCGCTAAAATCTTTATCGGCGCGTCGGAGTACTTGGAAGCCACTTCCGTCGGGGCCAAGACTACGGCGGCGGCGCCATCGGTGATCGGAGAGCAGTCCAGGACTCGAAGGGGATCGGCGACTAGGGGGGACCGGAGGACCTTCTCGACGGAGATTTCCATCTGGTACTGGGAGATGGGGTTTGCGCACCCGTTGTGATGGTTCTTTACGGCCACCGCGGCGAGCTCTTCCCTCGTCGTTCCGAAGCGGTGCATGTGAAGCCTGGCGATCATGGCGTAGAGGGCCGGAAAGGTCGCCCCGAAGAAGCACTCCCACTCCCGGTCGGCGGCGGCGGCCAGGGCGTCGGCGGCGACGCCGCCGGTGACGTCGGTCATCTTCTCGACCCCGGCGGCGATGACGACGTCGGAGTAGCCGCTCGCCACCGCCAGGACCGCCTGCCTCAGGGCGAGTCCCCCCGAGGCGCAGGCCGCCTCTACCCGGGTGCTGGGGACATGAAGCCTCGAGAGGCCGGCGCAGTCGGAGATGAGGGCGCCGATGTGCTCCTGCTCCACGAACCTGCCTCCGCTCATGTTTCCGATGTAGAGGCCGTCTATCTCATCGCCGCTGACGCTGGCGTCCTCTAGGGCCATGATGCCGGTCTCCACCACCAGGTCCCGGAGGGAGTCGTACCACCGCTCTCCGAACCGGGTGCACCCCGCTCCGATAATCGATACAGATCTCATAATCTCACAGCCGTAGCTTCCCTTTGTGCTTGGCGTAAACCGCGTAATCGAGGTACTGGACGTTCTCGAAGTAGTTCCTGACCTTCGGGGCGCGATTCCGGACGTCCTCTATCTCGTCTTTCACCCTTATGCTGAAGGCGTCGCTTCCCGCCCCTGATCCGAAGCTCGCAAGAAATATCCTCTCCCCCGGCCGGGCGACGTCCAGGGTTGCGGCGAGGCCTATGAGGCTCGAACCCGAGTAGGTGTTTCCGATCCAGGGGACGACGAGGCCCGGTTCGATCTGTTCTCTCAAAAATCCGAGCTGGCCTGCCACACGAACGGGGAACTTCCCGTTGGGCTGGTGGAATACGGCATAATCGTAATCCTCTGGGATGGTCCCCATCTTCTTCAATAGCCCTCGGGTGGCGCTCATCACGTGCTTGAAGTAGCCAGGCTCGCCGGTGAACCTCCCCCCGTGCTCTGGGTAGGGCATCCCTTCCCGTCTCCAAAAGTCGGGGGTATCGGTGGTGAAGGAGTAGAACCCCTCTATCTCGGCCGCAATGTTCTCACGGCCGATGATGTAGGCTGCGGCTCCAGCGGCCGCTGTGTACTCGAGGGCGTCACCGGGGGCGCCCTGGCTGGTGTCAGTTCCGACGGCGAGGCCCAGGTCGATGAGGTTCGCTGTCACAAGGCCGAGGCAGGCCTGGACCGCTGCCGTTCCTGCTTTGCAGGCGAACTCTAAGTCCGCCACCGTGAGCTGATGATCGACACCTATGGCTTCGCCGACGATAGTTCCCGTCGGCTTTACTGCGTAAGGGTGGCTCTCGGACCCGGCATAGATAGCCCCGATCCTGGCCGGATCGATGGAAGCTCGCCTGACGGCGTTTCGCGCAGCCTCAACGGCGATGGTCACCGCGTCCTCGTCGATGTCCGGGACGGATTTCTCGAAGACGTTCAGGTTTTGGGCCATGTCCTCCCTCTCGCCCCAGACCCGAGCTATCTCCTTGGCCCGTATCCTGTACTTGGGTATGTAGACTCCATAGCTCACTATTCCCGCGGGCAAAGTATCACCTGTGATTGAGAATGGTCACTAGATCCTCGGCCGAGATGGTGGTGGCGAGAAGAGGTATCCTCTCCAGCTCTGCTATTCTCCTGGCCACGCCGTCCACCTCGGAGGAGTCGATCCCCTGGAGGATGACTGCCCCGGGCTTGAGGTGGCTGACTCTCACAGCCACCATCGGCGACCTGCCGGTGGAGACGCCGGTGAAGATCAGGGCCCGCGCAGTGCTCCTGCCATATATTTTGTGAAATTGATCGGGAAGCAGCTCCAAAATCGCCTTCAAACTGTCGATGATCGTATAACCGTAAATGTTGACGTCCACGTCCCCGCAGACGACGCAGGCGTCGATTCTATCCACGAATTTTGATAAAGAAATCGGCTCAGAGTATTCGCATATGCAGCATATCCTCCCGAAGCTTCCGCCATCGCTGAGCATGGCGCTGTAAGCCCGGGCGGTGGTGCTTCCTCGAAATTCGTCGATGGTGAGGAGGGCGTCAATGATCTTGCTGACGATCAATATGCCGGGGGATCTCCTTCTTCCGCTCTCATAATCGCTAATCACGGAGGGCGAGATTCTCAGATGGTTGGAGAGCTCGGTCTGGGTGATGCCGAAATTTCTCCGCCACTTCTTCAGAGTCTCGCCGGGATTCTGTGATAAAGTTATCTCACCAGCCATCTTTTCTGCGAGCAATCCTCGAATATCTGAGATATCCCCCCCAGCCGACATGAACCTGAGAGGGGCCTCCTTAGAATATAAAGTTAACGAAGAGGATTTCGTCATATGACGTGATCGATCGATGTTCCATAAAACGAGATGCGCCGACCGGGATTCGAACCCGGGTTTTGGGCTTGCTTCGCGATATATGCCGCTTGGAAGGCCCAAGTCATAACCACTAGACCATCGGCGCTCACACCCACCACCGCCTTGTTGAACTTAACGTTTTCGATCCGACGAGGCCCGGCCTTTCGTCGAGAACAGGCTTCAGAGGAATCTCAATCCTCTGCCATCGGGGGTAAAAGGACCGTACGATCTCGATTGCTGTCTGGGGGTTCGGAGCTTCGGCGAAGCTGGTCGCCCGCGAGAAGGGTCGGAAACTGAGGTAGGATAGCTTGATATAAAAGGAATATCTGAAGATTTCGATGGTGATTTTCCCGGAGGTAAGGAGACTTTGAACCCGCTCATAATCGCGATATGGCTGATGCTGCCCGCCTACTTGCCAAACAATTTCGCCGTCCTCCTCGGCGGGGGCAGACCTCTCGACTTCGGCAGATGTTTCCCGGACGGCCGCCGGATCCTCGGAAATGGGAAGACCTTCCGGGGAACGATCGCTGGCGCCCTGGCTGGCGTGGGAGTTGGTCTGATCCTAGACTCGATCGCATCTTCGAGGCCTGATCTCGGCCTTCCAGACTTCGGGGCTGGAGCCGAGCTGATCATGGTCCTCGTCGGTCTATCCTTGGGGGCGATGGCCGGAGACATAATCGCCAGCTTCTTCAAGAGGAGGATGGGGATGGAGAGGGGGGCGTCACTCTTCCTCGTCGACCAGCTAGACTTCGTCGCTGGAAGCTGGGTCCTTACACTTCTTCTTGCGCCCCGTTGGTTTTTGGAAAACTTCACCGGGGAGATCATATTGATCGTCCTCATTGTAACGCCCATTCTCCACAGGGCCACCAATATAATAGGATATAAGATCAAGGCCAAGAGAGAGCCCTGGTGAGGCAAAAACTGCAGTTTCGGGGCGGAATTGAGGGGTATCGAGGGGAGGAACTCGCGCTAAAACCGAGACGAATCGGATTTTCTAAACAATCTCCCGTCGTTCTCGCTGAGAATCATAAGAACGGGGATCGAATAGGTGTTTTTTATATTTCAAGCTTCGAATTCTCTTTTTTGAGCCGTTTAGACCCTTCAAACCCCTGGCAAAAAACGAAAATGGGGGTTACAATACCATTTCGAAAGCTTTATAAGTTCAGTAACCGATAGTCAGTACGTTACTGGCCAAATTTTTCATAGATTACTATGATTTGGCAAGAATTAAAAAGGAGGAGAGCAAATGGACATGGTTAGCATGGGGCTCCTAGCTGCTATGGGTGCCCTTGCGACAGTAGCCGGTGCAAGTGAGGACTTAGAGTCCGATGTGGGTTCTCAGAGCAATCCAAACTCACAGGTCCAGTTGGCTGCTCAGGTGGGACACCCCCACAGAATTTACAACAAAGCCATTTCTGGAGAGCCACCATCGAACGCTCTTTACGCCGCCCTTGCCGCAGTTACAGCTAGTGTCTTAATGTCCGGGTACGGTATGAACGCGTTCTTCGCCATCGCCATCGGAGCGGTCGCCGCTGCGATATTCAACGGCATATTTTCAGTTACTGCCTACATGGGCAGGAACACGAGCCAGGCGAGGTTCAACCAGTACGTCTACCTGGACGTTCTGCGCACTCACACTACAACAATAATGGCACATGCGTACATCACTGCCTTCTGTGTCGTCACCATCTCCTACATCATGACAGCACCTTGGCTTCCGATTCAGCACCCCTTCCCGATGCCTCTTGTGGCTTTCATCTGGGGTCTCGCCATCGGCGCCATAGGGTCGTCAACCGGGGACGTTCACTACGGTGCAGAGAGGGAGTTTCAGGCCTATCCCTTCGGGTCCGGGCTGAACGCCGCCAACTCCGGAGACATCGTCACCAAGGCTGAGGCAGGCCTGCGAAGCTCCATCGACAACGCCTGGTTCTGCGCTCGGTTCGGAGGTCCCGTCACTGGAATGGCCTTTGGGCTGACCGTCTTCTTGGACAACTGGCGGACCACCATCTTCGATCCGGCCACCCAGGGTTGGCTTGCGATCGTCACTGGTGTCGTGATAGTCATCCTGTTCAACATCTACAACAGGATACTGGAGATCAGGTCGAAAAAGAGGTACGGGCCCTATCCCGAATATGCGGGGGATATTGAGGCATGATCGCATTTGACGCAAACATGTTACTGTACATAATAGAGATCGTTATCGGCGGGCTTCTCGTGGGCGTCGGCGTCCACTTCGTGCCTGTCGGTGGCGCTCCAGCCGCCATGGCCCAGGCCACTGGTGTGGGAACGGGCACTGTGCAGCTGGCGGCGGGATCAGGTCTCACCGGCCTGTTGAGCGCCGGCCTGATGATGAGCGTCACAGATAACATGCTCATGATCGTGATAAGCGGTGCTGTGGGCGCCATGATCATGATAGACGCCACCATGATCGTGGGCAACTGGGTCTACATATACGGAGTCGGCGTGCCGCCGTGCTCTGCCAAGGTCGACTATGACCCCATAACAAAGGAACCCCAGCCCCCCTACATCTCACCGGGAACTGTAGGTCACGGAATCCCCACCGTCAGCTTTGTAAGCGGGACCATCGGAGGTCTTCTCGGCGGCGCCGGAGGGTCTTTGATATACTACGCCCTCATGAGCATCAACGGGAACCCTGGTCTTTCGGGCTTCTTCGCCATAGGTATCTTCGTGGTGAACGCCGTCGTCGCGTCCTACAACATTCAGGGGACGATCGAGGGATTCCACGACCCCAAGTTCAAGAGAGTTCCCCGAGCCGTCCAGGTCTGTCTCGTCGCATCGCTGGTCATCGGGATATTCGCTGTATTGATCACTGGAGGTGCCTGATATGAGCGTTGCAGCAGGCGGAGGAGAATCGAAGATCGACAAGACCAAGCTGATGATGTACGGTCTTGGCGGTGGAGTTTTGGGAATATACCTGACTCACGTTCTGAACACCATAACCGGATCAGGCTACTTTTCGTTCTTGGCTGGATTGGGCGTCATCGCCGCTGTGGTGATGGGCTCTGACGCCGTGAGGAGAGTCTGCAGCTACGGCATCGGCACGGGAGTTCCTTCCATCGGCCTCATGGCGATGGGGATGGGGCTCGTCGCAGCCATGTTTGGCCTCTCCATCGGAGGCGTCGCGGGACCCATCATCGGGATCGCCGTCGCCATGGGGTTCGGCTACTTCGTGGGCCTACTCGCCAACAAGATCATCAAGATGAACATCCCCGTCATGGAGGAGGTATTGATGACCCTGGGCGGAGCGGGCGCAATCGTCCTGATCGGCTTATCCGTTGCCGTATCTGGAGAGATCAGCTATCCCTTGATCCTCGAGTCGGTCGTCAACACGGGTTACATAGCGATCCTCTTTATCGCCGGAACTCTGGCCATATTGCACCCCTTCAACGCCAACCTGGGACCTGATGAGACCCAGGACAGGACCCTGGTCCACACCATCTCCACGGGAGCTCTGGCCATGTTCGCCGCGGGATTGGCGTCTCTTGCCACCATCGGTGCCGCCGGACTCCTGACGGTGGTCATCGCCGTGATCATCTGGATCAAGTCCTTCATGTGGTACTTCGCGCTCGTCAAGAGGGACTCTTCAGGCGTGGTCGGGACCGGTCTTCTTCCTGAGGGAGGTCTGTAGATGGGAATTGTTAGAGCTACTCCCTCCGAATTGCATCTGATCTTCGATCCCCTCGAAGGGATGATCGCAGAGGAGAGGGAGGACGTCGTTCAATTCGCTCTGGACCCGATAACGGCCCAGATCGATGAGATAAACAAGGCTGCCGACGACCTATTGAACTCGCTTGACCCCCGGGCGCCCCTCCTAGGCTCCTACAAGGGCAGAGAGGGTGCAAGCTACATGGCGGGCATTTACACCAACATATGGTACGGGTTCGTCATCGGCCTCGTCGTCGCCTTAGTGTACTTACTCTCCCAAGGAGGTGTGTTCTGAATGGCCAACAAAAAGCCAACCTCTGACCCCTGGCCCTGGATCACCGGCGAGTACGAGATGGGAAACGCCGAGAGCCCGGTTGCCGTCGTGACCTGCGGGTCTCACATGAACAACGCACCTTTCCTCGATGCGGGCGCGGCCCTGGCAGGCCCCTGCAAGACTGAGAACATTGGCATCGAGAAGATGGTGGCCAACATAATCTCCAACCCCAACATCAGGTTTTTGATAATAACCGGGATGGAGGTCAAGGGCCACATCACGGGCCAGGCGATCGAGGCCTTCTCAAAGGGCGGGATCGATCAGGAAGGGAGGATCATCGGAGCTATAGGAGCCATCCCCTTCATCCAGAACCTGACCCCAGAGGCCGTGGAGAGGTTCAAAGAGCAGATAGAGACGATCAACATCATCGACACCGAGGATACCGGCACAATCGTCTCCAAGATCAAGGAGTGCATCTCCAAGGATCCGGGCGCCCTCGACGTGGAGCCCATGACCGTGGAGATCTCCGAGGGTGGTGCTGAAGAGGAGGCCCATGGGCTGCGACCCATGGCGGCAGAGATCGCCAACATCCGGGCGAGGATGAGGCAGATCGAGGCCGCCGTTACCAACGTGGGAATCCAGAACAAGTACGCCGCCGGCATATACGCCGGAAAGATCGAAGGGATCGCGGCGGGGCTCACCGTCGTTCTGGCCCTCTTCGGATTGATCCTCAAGATGGGAGGGATGTGAGATGGCAGACGAGGAGATAAAGACTGAAGAGGTCACAGAAGAAGCTGCAGAGGCCACAGAAGAGGTTTTTGAAGAGAAACCTATAACTGCCGACATCCCTTACGGGAAGGGTCTGCCCACCGTGTTGATGCCCTTCATGGGACCCTTTGACGAGATCAAAGATAGCATCGAGTACAAAGCGCAGCTGGTGGCCAGAGATCAGAAGCTGAGCTCGGGCGTAAACGCCTCCATGCCCATCGGGGCGATAGTCGGCTTCCTCTTTGCGCTTCTGATGGTTCTCGTGCCAGTGTACTTTATGACCTGAGGTGATACAATCATGGCTCAAGATAATCGAGATGTAGTACCCAGCGTCGTAGTGGACCAGGAGCAGTACAGGGACGTCCTGGACAAGCTGGCAAAGATTGATGAGAAGATAGAGTTCGTGAGCGCAGAGATTGCCCAGAGGCAGGGCAAGAAGCTCGGCAGAGATATCGGCATCCTCTACGGGGTCTGTGGAGGATTAATATTGGTGCTGGCATACTATTTGCTGGCCGTTGCGTGAGGGTTTGACATGTTCAGATTTGACAAGAAGCAAGAGGTATTCGAGTTCGGCAAGATCAAGGTGGGAGGTCAGCCCGGCGAGTACCCCACCGTCTGCATAGGCACGATGTTCTATTCCCGGCACAAGATAGTGACCGACGAGGACAAGGGTCTCTTCGACGTTGCTGCCGCGGAGAAGCTGTGGAAAGACCAGGAAGAGATGAGCGACACCACCGGAAACCCCTGTTTCAACCAGATCGTCGCCGAGACCGACGAGGCCATGGCCAAGTACCTGGACTGGTTCGTAGACATATCCGACGCTCCTTTCCTGGTGGACTCCAGCGCCCCCAGCGTTAGGGGTTTCGGCGTCAAGTACGCCACAGAGATCGGCGTTGCCGATCGGGCGATCCACAACTCCATCAACGCCAGCATCACCCCCGAGGAGTTCCAGGCCGTCAAGGAGAGTGATCTCGACTCCGCCATCGTCCTCGCCTTCAACGCCCTCGACGCCACCACTCAGGGCAAGATGGACGTTCTGACGAAGGCCGCGGGGGGCGCAGAGAAGGGGATGCTCGACTACGCAACAGAGGCCGGGATCACAAGGCCCCTCATCGACGTCGCCGCCATGCCTCTTGGCAGCGGGTCCGGCGCCACCATAAGGGCAGGGATAGCAGTCAAGGCGATCTTGGGGCTTCCCGTGGGCGCGGGCTACCACAACGGCGCCTCTGCCTGGGACTGGATGAAGAAGTACAGGAAGGTCAACAGACCGGCCTTCACTCCAGTGGATATCGGATCAAACCTAGTTGCGGGAATCCTGGGTGCCGACTATTACCTCTATGGCCCCATCGAGAACGCGACCCTCGTCTTCCCGGCCGCTGCCATGGTCGACATCATGTGCGCTGAGAGCGCAAAAGAGCTCGGCCTGGACGTCCTTGACCCGAACCACCCCATCAACAAGCTGCTCTAAAACCCTTTTTTCTTTTTTTTATTTTTGAGGCGATTTTCTTGCCGTTTCGAGTGGAGATCAGGGCCGCCTTCGGATCTGCCCGTTTTCGGTGCCAGCGGTGTGGGTCCTGTTGTCATCATCGCCGACCTGAGGAGTTCGAGGACCTGGTCCCTCCCGAGAGGCAGGCGGAGTTCGTGGAGAAGAGCAACCTGATCTACCTCACAGAAAAAGACATCGAGAAGATCTGCCGGAGGACGAGGCTGGCCCCCGAAGAGTTCGTCGACACCCTCTATGACGACAAAAAAGGGAGCCTCAGGATCGAGGACGGAGGGGGGAAGGTGATCCTCGACTTGCCGGTGATGAAGTCGAGGGAGTCGGATGGCGCCTGCGTCTTTTACAAGGATGGTAAGGGCTGCACCATATACCCGGTGAGGCCTACGGCATGTCGTCTCTTCCCCTTCGTCGTCGTCGAGAAGTCCCGTCCCTCGGGGGGGATCGTCCTGGAGATAGGATACAACCCCACCTGTCCCGGCATGGGAAAGGGAAAGGTGCCGGACAAAAAGAAGCTTGAGAAGCTCGTCGGTGACCAGTTCACGGAGAGGATGGAGGCGATCGGCCCGAAGGTCCAGAAGCTCCGGATGGAAGGGAAGATCCTCCCCGACGCCGCGATCTACAGGACGATGCCGGGGAAGAGGAGAAAGCCGGATTAACCGGCCGTTTGGCGATCTCGACCATCGGGTTTCGCGAGAGCTAGCGGTGATCAGGATGGCTTTGATTCAATTCAATCTCTCGATCTTGGGGATTCATCGATGCAGTGGCCCGTCCTGTCATCGGTTTGGAAGCACTGGGACTGGAAGGCGAGAAATATGGATACCCACTGATCCTCGTCGGGGAGATGGATCAGAAGTCCGCCGTCCTGGTATACACCGTCGTCCTTCTCCCAGGCCTCGGAGTTTCCCTGGTTCATGTGGATGTTGTGGATGCCGCTTCCGGGCTTGAAGCCGAAGTACACGTCCCGTTCACCATCCGGCCCCCACCTCTGGCCGAAGGCGTAGATCGCGCTCTTCTCCATCTCGATGGCCGTCGCGATGTACTTGTGGATCAGATCGTTCAGATCGTTATTTGGGCCGGGAAGGTCGCTGGGAAGGGGCCTCATCTTGGAGGGGTCGAATATCTCCCCCCTGATGTAGTCGAGGGCCATCCCTCCGGGCTTTGATTCCAGGTCGAGGAAGCCGAAGGGGAGGGCGATCAGCTCCTCAATGATCGGGTGGTTGAAGTCTTCGTCCACAAAGTAGAGCAGATCAGACGGCGGAATGCTCGACGTGACGTTTACGGCGACTCTATGTCTCAGCTCGTCGTCGACGACCAGGACGTGGAAGTGGTGGTTCTCTCCGCCTCCGTTTTGGCTCCCGATCGCCTTCCCCTTCAGTAGGCCGTATCCTCGAAGCGGCATAGCTTTACCTCAGCTCAAAAACAGCTTATGGAGCCTGGAAAAAGGTTTCCGTCCGACGGACCTTCAAGACCCGACTGAAGCTCCCCCTCTATCTTCGATTTTCCAGGTACCTCTCCACTCTTGAGAGCCCCTCGGCGATCCTCGAAAGAGAGCTGGCGTAGGAGAAGCGGAGGTATCCCTCGCCGTTGGTGCCGAAGTCGACGCCAGGGGTCACGCCGACGTGGGCCTTCTCCAGGATGTCGAAGGCGAGGTCGTACGAGTCTGACGATATGTGGCGAGCGTTGGCGAAGACGTAGAAGGCGCCCGTCGGCTCGGTGGCGATCCCGAAGCCCAGCTCCCGGAGCCGCCGGATCATGAACCGCCGCCGTTCGTCGTAGGTCCGCCTCATCCGGGAGACGTCCTCGGCGGTCTCCCGGAGGGCTGCGATCCCCGCCCTCTGGACGGCGGAGTTGGCGCAGATGAAGAGGTTCTGCTGCATCTTCTGGATCGGCCTGATGAACTCAGGAGGCGCGATGAGGTATCCCAGCCGCAGGCCGGTCATGGCGTAGAGCTTGGAGAAGCCGTTCAAGACGATGGCGTCGTCGGTGAACTCCAGGATCGAGTGCTCCTTTCCAGCGTAGACGAGGCCGTGGTAGATCTCGTCGGATACGACGGTGGGCGATAGCCCGGCGATCGCCCGCATCCTCTCTTCCGAGAGGACGATTCCCGTCGGGTTTGAGGGCGAGTTGATGACCACGGCCCGGGTCTGATCGGAGATCCGCGAAGCGATCGCCTCCGCCGAGAGCTGGAATCCGTCCTCCTCGGAGACGGGGACGGGGACGGGGACGCCGCCCGCAAAGCGGATGAAGTTCGGGTAGCAGGCGTAGCCGGGGTCGGAGATGATCACCTCGTCGCCCGCCTCCAGAAGCGCCGAGAAGACGAGCATCATGGCCGGCGAGGTCCCCGAGCCGACGACGATCCGGTCGGGCGAGACGGAGACGCCGTACCGCTCATTGTAGTGCTCGGCGATCGCCTCCCGGAGCTCGGGGTCGCCGAGGCTGTGGGTGTAGTGGGTGTGCCCTTGCGCGAGGGCTTCGGCCACCGCCTCCGAAATCGGGGCCGGGAGGTCGAAGTCGGGCTCGCCCACCTCCAGGTGGACGACGTCGATCCCCTGCCTCTCCATCGCATGGGCGCGCTCCAAAACGTCCATCACCAAAAAGGGGGTCATCTCCTCTGCTCGTCGTGAAATCATGTAGTGGGGCTCCTAACTTTTGGCAAATGCACTGTGTCGATGGGGACGATAGGCCTTTCGATCGAACTTTGTTTTACGTTACGGAATATATTTGGCGAAAATGGATTCAGATCTTCAGATCACCTTTGGCAGTTTCGAGTTCGTCGACAATTTTTTTAATGGAGGCACGCAGAGGAGGTAGGTCCCGGCGCACGGTCTCAAATACCCTCTGCAAGTTTACTCCGAAGTAATCATGGCTCAGCTTATCTCGCATCCCCGCCATCTCTCTCCAGGGAACATCGGGATACTCTCGGCGAATATCGGGAGGGATTTTCTTGGAGGCTTCACCCACGATCTCCAGCGCCCTGACCGCTGCAAAGTTGGTCTTTTCATCCGCTTCGAAGGCGTCGTAATCCATATCTGCAACAAAGCTCTCAGCGCTCTCAATCGCGTCGAGGATGTCCTGGAGATAGTCGAGCATCTCGCGTTTCCCTTTCCTCATACCATCTCGACCTCCTCCAGGATGCGACGACCTATGGCGGGCTTGAGGGCGCTTCTTTCCACCAGGTCCACCTTCGCCCCCAGGAGATCGCTCAAATGGTTTTCGAGGGCGATGAACTCCAGAAGGGTGAGCGGCACCTCGCCCTCCTCCAGATCCACCAGAAGGTCGATGTCGCTCTCCTCGTCGGCCTCACCCCGGATATAGGAGCCGAAGATCCCAAGAGACATCACCTTGTAGCGACTGACGAGCTCTGGCATGTGAGACCTCAGAATCTGGGCGATCTCCTCTGCGGTCTTTACCCTCCCTTGAGATTGCGATCGCGGTTTCCTCTTTGACGATGTCGTCAATTCGACCTCCGGCACCTTTTCGTTATTCAGTTTATCTCTCGGAAGAAATATCTTTCATCGACCCGAACTCCCCTTCTGCCTTCTCACCTTTCTCCCCCCATCTCCTCCCCCTTCACCCCACCTTCAGCTGAGCCTCGATCAGGTCGTCGAGAAAGCTCCTCCTCACCTCCTGGGCGTAGTCCCAGAGTTCGGCGCCGCAGGCGTCGCACTCCCGCGCCCGCTCCTCCATCACCCGCACCAGGTCCAGAAGCGAGCCGTACAAGAGCGGCGCCGCTTCGTGAAGGTGCGCGTCGAAGGCGCTCGCGGCCTCTTTTGTCGATGGGATCAATCTGCGCCCGCCGCCGGGATCGTCCCAGGCCATGCACCCCGCCTGCAGGCAGCCTCGCGCCACGAAGGGGCAGGCTTTGGCCACTTCTTTCTCTCCCTCTATCCGATCCATCATCATCTCCACCGCCTCTGAGCCGAAATCCGCTCGTTATGCAATGGTTATTGCTGACAGATCCTATATGCTATTTTTTCTTCGGCGTCGGGGGGGGCAGAGGAGCTGGTCCCCCTTCTCCGCCGCCCGGCCAGGGCCGAGAGGAGGATGTAAAAGCCGGTCTCGGTCAGGATGCAGACCGCCGCCGGGACCGCGGCCCGAGGGCCGAAGAGAAGGAGGGCCACCGTGGCCGCGAGCCCCAGGTTCTTGAAGGATCCGAAGAGGGTGTAGGCGACCCTCTGAGGATGCTCGACGCCGGTGGCGGCCGAGGCGGCATAAACGGCCGCCCCCGAGGCGAAGGTCCGGGCGAAGGCGACGAGGAGGACTCCCGCCACCCCCGCCGCCTCCATTGAGATGGCGCTGCTGTTCAGCCCCACCACGATGTAGGTGACGGAGAATAGGCCGGCGTTGATGGGGTGGGCCGGATCGATCTTCAGCAGGTTGACGTATCTTGAGGCGAGGATGGGAAGGAGGATCAGGATGAGGACGATCTCAAAGGTCTCGCCGACTCCCACCGCCGCCCCCGCCTCCCCGGCGAAGAGGAATATTATCAGGGGCATGAGGACGAGAGACCCGAGATACGATAGCGCCTCCGAGTAGAGGGCGAGCCGGACGTCGCCCGCCAAAAGCTTCGTCAGGGGAACTACGGCCACCGCCGGAGGGGTTGCGGCCATCACCACAAATCCGAGAATCAGCGCCTCCTCCACCAGGACCAGGGGGGCGATGAAAAGGATCAGCCCCGATAAAAAGAGGTAGTTGATAAGAAATCCGGCCATCGCCCCCCGGATCGGCGGAATGCCGAGATCGATCCCTGCCATGGAGAAGGCCATCATCAGAAAGAGGGCCGGGATTACCAGAAACTCGATCCTCTCGGCCGGTCCCGGGAGGAGGAAGCCGAGGGTGGCGGCCAGAGTCAGGATGAAGGCAGTATTTTTATGAAGATTGATCTGCACGATGAAACCTGCGCTCTTTTATGGTCGGCCTTTCGATTTCCTTGCCTCTTGAAGATATCCCTACCAGGGGTTCTTGGCGCAAGTAAATATATTTTGAGATACAGCTAGAACGCCGATCTAAAACATCTAGAGGAGATCCTACAGCATCCTCTTTCCATCCACCGCCGTTAAACCTCATTTGACGCAACCTATTAGTACATCTTGCCTTCAACCTTTGAATTGAGGATTGATCCCTCAGGAAGATGAAGTAAGATGAAATATCTCTTCGGACCCGTCCCCTCCCGCAGGCTCGGCCTTTCCCTGGGAGTCGACCTCCTCCCCTTCAAGACCTGCACCCTCGATTGCATCTATTGTCAGCTGGGGAGGACGACCTGCCTCACCCTCAAAAGGGAGAAGCGAGTCTCCCCCGAGGAGGTGCTGGCGGAGATCAGGTCCAGGTCGGAGGACGAGTTCGACTACCTCACCCTGGCGGGATCCGGCGAGCCCCTCCTCCATCAGGGCCTCGACGAGATCATCCGGGGGGCGAAAGATTTGGTCGACAGGCCCGTCGTCGTCCTTACGAACGGGACCCTCTTCTCCCGCCAGGAGGTCCGGGAGGAGGTGATGGAGGCGGACCTGATCGTTCCCTCCCTGGACGCCGCCACCCAGGCCACCTTCGAGGGGGTGAACAGGCCCCATCCGGACCTCTTGATCAACGAGATCATCGAGGGGCTCGCCCGGCTCCGAGAGGAGTTCGCTGGGGAGATATGGCTCGAAGTGATGCTGGTCAAAGATAAAAATGACTTCGAGGCGGAACTCATCGCCGAGGCGGCCGAGAGGATCGGCCCCGACAGGGTCCAGCTCAACACCGTGGTGAGGCCCCCAGCCGAGCCCATCCAGCCATTGTCTCCTGAAGAGATGGAGAGGATGCTCGATGTATTCTCCGGTGCTGAGGTGATCGCCGAGTGGGGAAGGGACCTTTCGAAGAAGACCGAGGTCTTGATAATCGACCTCCTAGAACGAAGGCCCTGCACCCTCGCGGAGCTGGGGAGCCTGTCGGGCCTCCATCGAAACGAGATCTTGAAGTACCTGGAGATCCTGGAGAGGGAGGATAAGATATCGAGGCTCCGGCACGGCGATGATCTCTACTTCACGGCGAAAGAGGGATGAGGAAACTTTCGAGGGTCCAGTCAGACTCAAAGATAATCAAAGATAATGTTAAAACTCTCAAAATTTCACGATGGTGTTCATATGGAGGAATGCGACAGCAACTGCGAATCCTGTGCAACGAAGGGAACCTGCACAGACCCGAGAAAGGAGATGGCAGATCAGCTTCGGGCCGTCTCCACGAGGATGGGGAAGGTCAAGCACAAGATAATGGTCGCGAGCGGCAAGGGCGGCGTGGGAAAGAGCACCGTCACCGTCAACCTGGCCCGGGCCCTCCAGTTTCGGGGCTACAGGGTTGGCGTCCTGGATGCCGACATCACCGGCCCCAGCGTCGCGAAGCTCCTCGGCGCCGAAAAGTCGAGGCTCGTGGGCGGTCCGGCGGGAATAGAGCCCGTCGAATCGAAGGGCCTGAAGGTAATATCTATGGCCTTTGCCCTCTCGAGCACAGACTCCGCCGTCGTCTGGAGGGGGCCGATGAAGATGGCGGCGATAAAGCAGTTCCTCTCCGACGTCAACTGGGGCTCCTTGGACTTCCTCATCATCGACCTGCCGCCGGGGACGAGCGATGAGCCTCTCAGCGTCGTCCAGCTTCTGCCGGATCTCTCAGGAGCGGTAATCGTCACCACGCCCCAGGAGGTGGCCCTCCTCGACTCCCGGAAGGCTGTGAACATGGTGAGGTCGATGAAGGTACCCCTTCTGGGAATCGTCGAGAACATGAGCGGCCTGAGGTGTCCTCACTGCGGAGAGATTCTGGAGATCTTCAAGACTGGCGGGGGAAAGAGAGCTGCCGAGGAGCTGGGCGTCCCCTTCCTAGGGGCTGTGCCCCTGGATCCTGAGGTCGCCCCCCTGGGAGACAGCGGCGTCGCCTTCGTGGAGAAAGAGACGGTAGCGAAAGAGAGCTTCGAGAAGGTCGTAGACAGGATCCTCGAGGAGCTGGAAGATGAGGAGAAGCGCCTTTGAGGAGATGAGGATCGAAAAACTGGCCAGAAAAGCCGGGAAAATGACGATGGGAAAATGACAGCTTGAAAAGGGGACCTGGTGGGGGGAAGGTGGGCTTGTTCCCTTTTCAGGGCCAAAGCCCGAAATAGAAGTTCATCGCCAGGATCCCAGCCCCCACCGCCGAGCTGAAAGCGATCACAGTCTTGGGGCCCAGCTTTATCGCCGTATCATCCGCCTCGAAATATCTCATGAGGCCAGCAGAGGACATCAGTCCGCTGCCCTCAGACTTCTTCTTCGCCATGAGTTCCTCTTATTCTATAGGCCCCTTCAAGTACATTTCGGCCCTAGGTCCATCCGTCCCGATCTCTGAAGGGATAGTAGTCTGCGGTCAAATTCCCGATAGCCCTCGGCATGCTCTGGCAGGGGTTGCCCTGACATGAATGATCGGACCAGTAGTTTCCGCCCTTCAGAGCTCCCCAATCCCAGAGGTTCTCGCCATCGTCCCTCGCCTGAACGGCGTTCTCGATGAGGTTGTTCCTGTAGACGATGCAGCCCGAAGACTCGCCGAGTTCGATCCCGACCCCGTTTCCAATGACCGAATTTTCTGTGATCTCAGTCTCGTTGGAAGATAGGAGCCTTATCCCCGTGTTCCGGTTCGCCTCGGCGGTGTTCATGGTGACGATGTTCGAGTCCGACTCGACGAGGGATAGGCCGTCCCTCCCGTTTTGGGAGAGGGTGTTTTTTCTGATGAGGTTTCTGTTGGACTCGAGCAGGAGAATCCCGCTGAACCTATTGTCACAAGCCAGGTTGCCCACGATCTCGTTCTCGTCGGAGCCCTGCAGCCGCATCCCGTAGCCGCCTGAGATGACGTTATCCTGGATCTTGCATCCCCGGGAGCTGTAGACGAAGAGGGCGTCGTTGGTGACGGAGCTGTTCTCGACGACGCATTTTTCGCAGGAAGCGAGGGTGATATGGCCGGATTCTCGGCCTGATATCTCCTCGTTTGATCGGTCGTAGAGGTAGAGGATCGGCTTTCCATTTATCTGGTTTGATTCAGATATCTGGTTATCGAAGCTCTCTTCCGTCGAGCCGTCGACGTAAAGCCCCCATCGGACTTTTGTCTGGACGTTTCCCTCGAATTTATTGGCCGGAGAGTCGGTGATCACGATCCCGGAGCTGGACTCTTCGATCTCGTTATTGGTGAAGATGTTGCCCGCGGAGCTCTCCGAGATCATGATCCCTGTATCGACCCTCACAAATTCATTTTCGACGGCGCTGTTCTCGGCTGAAGAGAATAGGACGATTCCGTTAGTCGAGTTAGCAATTGAATTATTTTGGATCTGGCTCTTCGATACGCCGTTCAGAGCCAATGCGGTGGTGGAGTTCTCAAAGTCGCATCCTATAATCACATTCGCCTGCGAAGACTTTTCCAGGAGAACTCCGTAATCACAGTCGACCATGGAGCATCCGTTCACCTGGTTTTCCTGGCTCTTTGTGATAAGGTATACTCCCCTGGTGCAACCCTTGGCCTCGTTTCCTACGATGTCGTTCTTCGATGAGGAATTGAGGAGAACTCCTGCGAGGATGCACCCATCAGCCACGTTACTTCTTATGATGTTCTCGCGAGAGGCGAGAAGGACGATCCCGCAGTAACCGCCCTCCATCCGGTTCATTTCGAGGAGGTTGCCCGAAGTGTTGTTCAGGAAGATGCCGTGGACGTTGTCTGCGAAGGAGTTCTTTCTTATCTCGTTCCCTTTGGACTCCACGAAGATGCCGGGACCCGCAAAGTCGGTGATGGTGAGCCCCTCGATTTTGCAGCCGTCCGCCAAAACCTCTATCCCGATATCGCTTCCATCACTGGCGAGGTTGACGTCCCCCTCCTCACCCCGCGGAGGCATCAGCGTTAGGCTCTTGTCCAGGACGATGTGCTCTTCGTAGATTCCCGGCTTTATGTAAATCGTGTCTCCATCGTTGGCTATGGCCACCGCTTCGCCTATGGAGTGGTACTGGGCAAAGCCGTCGTCGTCGACGATGTACATCCTGCTGGCATCGGCTCCAACGAGGAGGCAGGCAAAGAGAGCGATCAAGATGGTTATGGTCAATCTCAGCATAGGTCCACCTCGCCATAGAGGCCTTCGATCCATAATACGTCTTTCCATTAAAATGCGCCCAAAACGCCGTGCAAAAATCTTATCTACGGTCCTCATCATAACCCGACGTTGGTGATCGGGTTGACAAAAGTGGCATCTCATAAGCATTGCATCGTCTGCGGCAAAACCATCGATGAGATGGAGACCTTCTGCGACGAGGTCTGCGAGTCTAAGTACAAATCCGCCCAGAGACGCCAGACGCTCTTCTTCTTGGTATTTATAGGGCTTTTGATCCTCATGCTCATAGTTCCCGTGATCTTGAAGACGCCCCAAGGTTGAGGATATATTGAGATCGGCGAGAATCGCTCTTCTGGTCGTTCTTCTGGTGGCATTCGCCCTCGCCCCCCAGAGCTCTGCCGATCGGGGAAGAGAGTACATAAAAATCCAGGAGTTGACGATGTCTCTCGAAGAAGGAGACGCCGTCTTCACCGTCTCCTTCGCCCTCGACCCCTTCGCGAAGATCTACGTCCTGGCTCTGGGGACTAAGTACATCGAGCCCGATCTGATGGCCCTATTCTCCGATTTCGAGAACGTGGCGGTGGCGAAGACCGGACCTTCCAGGGCCGTCCTCGTATCGAAGGGGGCTGGCGAGTATCGGAGCGGGTACTACCTCTATGATTCAAAACAGCTGGGCTCCCAGGTCCCAAAGCTCACCGTCGTCTATCCCGAGCGGCTCTCCCGGACCTTCTACGATGTCTCCGCCACCCCGAGCGTCTTCTCCGAAGCGTGAAAACTGGCCTTTAAAAATTGGAGATATTCCTCAGCCTAAGAACTCGCCTCTTCCCCGGCCTGGGGCAGGGTGAAACAAACGGCGCAGCCCTGGCCCGGCTCTGACTCTATCCAGACCCTCCCGCCGTGAACCTCGATGATCCTCTTGACGATGGCGAGGCCCGCCCCGGTTCCTTCGCTATTTCTGTCCACCTTGTAGAAGAGGCCGAATACCTTCTCCTGTTCGTCGGTGGGAATCCCGGAGCCGTTGTCCCGGACGAAGAAGGTGGGCTCGCCATCGGCACTCCGAAATCCGATATCGATCTTCGGACAGGGGCCTTTGGCCGCGTGCTTCACAGAGTTATCGATCAGGTTGATCATCGCCTCCACCATCCTCATGCGGTCGACAAAGACAGCGGGCATCCCCTCGGCCACTGTGACCTTGATCCCTCGCGACCTGACCGCCTCCCCCATCTGGTACAGGGCCTCGGCGGCGATCTCTTCAAAGGATGCCTCCTCGGGCGGCTTTGCGACCTTTCCTATCCGGGAGAGCTCCAGGGCGTCGGTCAGAAGCCGGTCCATCTTCGTCGCCACTCCCTCAATCCGCGACAGATCCGACTCGATACCCCGATGGTCGCCCTTCTCGGCGTCCTCTCGGAGGCAGGCGGCAAACCCCCTAATCGCCATGAGGGGTGATCGGAGGTCGTGGGAGACTGTGTAGATGACACTCTCCATCTCGGCGTTCTTAGCCACGAGCTCCGCCGTCCTCGACTCGAGTTCCTCCATCGCCCGTATCCGGGCGATGGCGTTTCCTATCATGGAGGCGATCGTCTTGAGGACGGTTCTGCTGGCGATGGGAACCCTATCGACGGTGTGGGATCCGATGCTGTAGCATCCGATGACCCGATCCTGGTGAAGGATGGGAACGACGGCGATCGACCGGATCCCCTCCCGCTCTCTTGCCTTCTGGAGGGGGAGGTCTGAATCCTGGACCCGGATGTAGATGGGCCTTCCTTCCATCACCTTTTTTGTCCTTTTAGAGTCCCGCTTCTGGTTTGATATGAGGCTTCTAAAATCCTCGCTGAGACCTTTGGAGTGGGCTAGGCGAAGATTTCCCGAATTCTCGTCCAGAAGGTAGATGGTGGCGCAATCCATCTCCGATATCTCAATGGCGGTATCGACGCAGATCTTAATGGCCTCTGCAAGGACAGCCGTCTCTGACAGCTTCAGGGACATGTCCCGCTGGAGCTGAAGCTGCCTCCTCGCCCTTCTCCGATCCGTTACGTCCTGAACGATCCCCTCCACCTCTGAAGGACGGCCCCTTCCGTCGCAGACAATCCGGCCCGTCTCGAAAACCCAGCGGGTCTCTCCGTCTTTTCGAAAAATTCGATAAATCTGTTTGGCGGTGCCTCCAGCACCTGCCATCAGCCTCTCGTTAATTTCAATGAATTTGGGGAGGTCTTCGGGATGTATAAGCTGGTTCCATCTGACCCTCCCCTCATAAAAATCCTCTTCTGAATACCCTGTGATCGCTTCCACCTGGCCGTGAACGAAGGTGGGGACGGACCCGGGAATGTTCCGGAAGGCTATGCCTGGAAAGTTCTCAACGAAGGTACGGTAGCGCTCTTCGCTCGCCAGAAGAGCTTTTTTGGCCCTGCAACGGTCGGCCGCCAATTTGATGTGGTGGGAGAGCTGCGCAAACATCAGAGCAGGGCCGCCGTCTTTCTGAAGATAGTAGTCTGCACCGCAGTTTAAGGCCTCAATGGCCACCTCCTCCCGGCTCCTTCCTGTAAAAAGGACGAAGGGGATCTCAGGATCCCAGTCTCTGACCGCCTTCAGGAAGGTTATCCCGTCCATCTCCGGCATCGCATAGTCGGAGATGATGACGTCATATCGCGAAGCTCCGGTTAAAAGCCTTTCAATCGCTTCTTTCGCCGACAAGACGGAATCGATCTTTATATCGCCGGATTTTTCGAGGAAGGTCTTGGTGAGCTCCATAATCGTGGTGTCGTCGTCCACCATCAAAACATGAATCATGAACCTCCTCCGCTGACCTCAAGACTTGCAGAATTTACATTCAAAACTATCGTATTAGTACGTTCCGATATAGTTTTATCAGGTTCGATCGGAAGTATGGCGTCTGATACTATCCCTGGACCATAAACAACCAATTCGAAGGAACCGCCCACGACGACGGAGAAAGAAAGATATCACAAGAGGGCCATTACCTCCAAAAGTATGAACCTCGAACCTGCGACATTCACCCCCATAGGCGTCGTCCATTGCGACTTCGGTGAGCCGGCAGATCCAAAGACCATGAGAAACGCCCTATGTACCCTTGAGATCGACGAGAAGTACCAGGGCGCCCTGGTGGGGCTCGAAAAGTTCCGCAATATCTTCGTTATCTACCACATCCACCGCGCCTTGGGCTACGACCTTCAGGTCCACCCCATGGGAGACGAGTCGATCCCGAAGAGGGGCCTATTTGCCACCAGAACTCCAAGGAGGCCAAACCCCATCGGCCTTACTGTGGTCGAGATCCTGAACATCGAGGGAAACAAGATCACAGTCACCGGCCTCGATGCCTTGGACGAAAGCCCCATCCTGGACATCAAACCTTATGAGGAGCATTTCGACTCGCCCAAGGGGGTGGAGGCGGAGAAAAACCCCGATTACAGGCCGTCGGAGGGTTGAGATCGAGCCCATCCGGTCTCCAGCAAAGCTGGGGGTCTGCCCCTCTCGGAATCTTTAAACGTTGAACAACAGGAATAATGTCACGGTGATAAAATTGAAGATCACAACCCTAATGGCCCTGGCGATTGCATCAGTGGCCATCGTCGCCATCGGGGCGGCAGCTCCCCTCAACACCATCGATCTCGCCACCAAAGACGGCATCGGCAAGTACCTGGTGGACCAGGATGGAATGACCCTATACTACTTCGCCGAAGACGCGCCTGAGAGCGGAACTAGCAGCTGCAGCGAGACCTGCACCCACTACTGGCCGCCTTTCCACACCGGCCAGGTTATAATACCCCTGGAGCTCAGCTCCTTCGACTTTGACACCATCTATCGGGAGGACGACACTATCCAGACCACTTACAAAGGATGGCCCCTCTATTACTACATCAACGACTACAACCCCAGCGATGTCAGAGGACAGGGGATAAACGACGCTTGGTTTGTGGCGGGTCCTGATCAGATGCCCTGAATGTGGGCATTTCCCTCTTTTTCGATTCCTCTGCCCTATTGCGCTGTTTTTCTTCAGGCTTTCAGATTCGGTCAAGGATAGAAGTGGGCCAGCAAAACGGTGACATATCCGAGAACGCCTCTGACGGGCAATGGCGCACAATGGAGATGGTAATCTTGATTTCAAAACTATCGATCCGTTGCCACGGCGGCGATCTTTTTGGGTAAATCCCGAATTGGCCGATACTGGGAGTTGGATCTCCTTCGCGGCATCGCCGTAGGCATGATGGTCTCCTTTCATGCCTTATACGACCTGGACTTCTTCTCGGGCCCGGTCGACGTCCATTCCGGGATCTGGCCCTCTTTCGCAAAAGCTATAGCTACGATATTTCTCCTACTGGTGGGGATATCCCTGAATATCAGCTCTGCTGGGGCCAGGGTCCGGGGAGGGGACTCCTTTCTCCGACACCTCCGCCGAGGGGCCAAAATCTTCTCCTGGGGGATGGCCATCACCATCTCGACGATCCTTCTTCTGGGGGACGGGTTTGTCGTCTTCGGCATCCTCCACCTGATTGGCATATCCATAATCCTTTCGTATCCGTTCTTGAGACGGCCCCTCGCCGACCTCGTTTTTGGATCGGCTGCGATATCTGCAGGGCTTTGGATCCGCCAATTCACCTTCGATTCGCCCTGGCTCCTGTGGCTCGGCTTCGTTCCCCGCCATTTCTGCTCCGTCGACTACTTTCCCCTCCTCCCTTGGTTTGGCGTCGTCATGGTGGGGATATTCCTCGGAACCGTCCTCTATCCAGAGGGAAGGAGAAGAGTTCCCCTTCCCGACATCTCGGCCAGAACCCCGGCAAAGCAGATCTGCATTCTGGGAAGAAACTCCCTCATTATTTATCTGGTGCACCAGCCGATCCTCATAATGGCGATGCAGCTTCTCGGGATCATCGAAGTCGGGAAGGTGCTCTGCCTCTCCATGCCGTGAGACCCAATTCAAGTCAATTGCCTTTTGTCATCCAAAATACGGGAGAAGGGTGAGGAGAAAATGCAGTGAAAAAAACGGGCCGCCGGTAAAGTGTTTAAAACCTAAGATCCCCATTTTTTAGCCACATGCCGCCGAAGCATAGCGATTAGTAGTGAACAATAGGCACTTTGCTCTGCGGAGGTAAAATGACAATGAGCGCCTAGTTTTCTGCTCTTTTTGCCTAAACGTTGGGGAGTTTAGGTTAAAAAGGGCGAGGCGCAAAACTTGCGCCCGCCACGGTCAACGCTTGGAGAGCTTGGTGGTTATCGCCGCAAGGTAGATCGCGGCCAGGGCCACGATGACGTAGACCGCTTTCTCGAGGATGGGCATCCATCCCAAAAGAATGCTCACCAAATTGTACCCGAAGGCATAAAGCCCCCAGTTGAGGCCGCCGACTATCACCAGTACTATGGCCAACAGATCTATGGGAGCCAGCTTAGCCAATCTTAACACCTCCGCATCAACAATCCGTCGAAGTATTTAATAAACTTTTTGGATTTTTAGATTGGATGATGGTAACCCACTTCTGACCCTCGCCCTCTCCTACTCGACCCTGACGTCGAGGAAGACGAGGCCTGAGAAGAAGCCCTTCAGGGGCGAAGACTGGTCCTTCATCCGAGCGGCCATGACCGGGTCCATGTACACCAGGTCCCACCCTCCGTCCCTGAAAGCCGCTGAGATCGCCACGTCATATGCCTTCCATCGGAAGGTCTTTACCTGGGGAAGATTTTCCGCTCGGTCGAGTGCCTCCTTCAGGCCATGTTCAGTGAAGTTTTCTTTCTGTGAGATAATAATATCCATTTTGGGAAAATTTCCATCGAAGAGGACTTCTCCGGATAGAGCGTGGTAGCCGTAGACGCCAAAGCATCCCTCTTCCTCGGTGAGGACCGTCCACTCGAAGAGGTTCGGGGCCGGAAAGGCCGTCGCATCATCGTCGAAGACCCCCTCTGCCCTCACCTTCTCGGCGAGCCTGAGGGATCCTGTTATGGCCAAAAGCAGAAGAAGGAGAAGGAGCATCTTTCGATGATCGACGATTTTTTGCATTTTGACCTCGAAGATCAAAATCCCCAGGCTTGCAAGGAGAAGAGGGGTCTCGGTGTAGAAGAATATCTCGGCAGACCACCGTGCAGGGTCGAAGGGGAAGAGGAGAGGAACGCCCTGGGTGGTCAGGCCGTCGAGGGCGAGGTGGATCAGAACGCCGGCGAAGGCGAAGAGGATCGCCCTTCTCGTGAACTTTGGATTAAGGCCGAGGTGCTGCGAGACTCGAGGCTGGAGGGGCGCCGCGCAAAAGAGACGAAGGGCGAGAAGGGCGGCCAAAAATCCAAATAAGAGGCTGTGAGAGATCCCCCGGTGGACCAGAAGAAAGAAGTTCGGATGGATCACATTGATCGGCAGAAGGAAGATGTCCAGGTCGGGGGCGAGCCCCCCGATGGCCAGGGCCGCCACCTCATCGCCGCTCCGTTTTAGCCACCTTCCCAGGAGGAGGGGGATGGCTACGTGAGTAAAGATATCCATTTTGCCTCCATTGAGACCGGATCCGAATCCGATCGATGGCCATCTTTATTGAGAGGTATCGGGTCTATAGATTATCTGAGTTCCTGATGAGGCTTAAACCTTTATAGTTTAACGACTAAATAATAAAAAGGTCAGAATATGAAGCTCAAAGTTCTGGTGGACAACAATACTCTCATCGATCGCTACTTCCAGGGGGAGCCCGGAGTCTCCTTCTTCATCGAGGACGGATCGACGAAGATCCTCTTCGACGTCGGGTACTCGAGCCTCGTCATAGAGAACGCATTCAAGATGGGGATCAACCTGTTGAACCTCGATTTCGTCGTCCTCTCCCACGGCCACCTCGATCACACCTGGGGGCTCGATCCCCTGGTGAGGCTCATCACCGAGGCGAAGATCGAGGGGATCGATCACAAGATGCCGACTCTGGTGGCCCATCCAGATGCGCTCCTCTCGCGAAAGGTCAGCGGCCTCGAAGAGATCGGGTCGCTCCTCTCCGAGGAGAAACTCTCCCGCCACTTCGAGATGGCATTATGCAGAGATCCTTTCTGGCTGACGGACCGGCTCGTCTTCCTCGGGGAGATCGAACGCGAAAATGACTTTGAGGCTAAGAGGCCCCTGGGGACGATCTCGACCGAAGGGGGCGAGGAGGACGATTTCCTGATGGATGACTCCGCCCTCGCCTATCGATCGACCGACGGGCTCGTAATCGTCTCCGGCTGCTCCCATTCGGGGATCTGCAACATCGTAGAGCAGGCGAGACGGATCCTTTCTGAGAGCAGGGTCCTCGACGTCGTCGGGGGTTTCCATCTGATGGACCCACCGGAGAGGCAGATGAGAGAGACCTTGAGATACTTTGAGAGGTTGCGGCCCCGCGAGGTCCACGCCTGCCACTGCACCGACCTCGAATCAAAGGTCGCCCTCGCCGAGGTCGCGACCCTGAAAGAGGTGGGCGTGGGGCTGGATCTCGAATTCGATTAAAAATAAGATGGGGCCCCCAGAAGATGGCGGACCCCTTTTATCTTCTAACCTTCTCGATCCAAATTGTCGTCAGAAGTTCATGGAGTCCCCGAAGTCCATGCCCCCACCGAAGCTTAAGTCCATGCCCTCTCCGAAGTCGAACTCCATCTCCCCAAACTCGAAGGCATTCGCATCGAAGCTGATCCCGTCCTCGAAGAGGTTGGGCATACCGAGGCTCGGGCTGATCTGCGTCACCTTCTCGGCTTCGGCCGCAGCCTTGGGCACTTCAGTCACCTTTTCCTCCGTCACTGGCGCCTCCGCCCCGGCCGCCTCGGGCATCTCTTCCGTCGTCGCAATGGTAGCGGAGGGCATTAGGAAGGGCGTCTCGGGATCGCCGAGGAGGTTGATTCCGTAGTAGCAGTACCTCAAGTTCATACCCTGATCATCGTTGAAATCTCCGATGAACGTCTCTTTTGACAGCTGGTTTACTTTGCCGATGTTTTTGGCGGATTCAGCATTGAACATCTCCTCCCAGAAGGCGTGGTCGAACTTCAGGGACGGGCTGTCATCAGGGTTATTCATGTTCAAATCGGTCAGGCCATATCTGGTGTTCCCTATGAAGGCGAAGGCTCCACCCGGTGCGGTCACGAAGTGCTCCAGGACGGAGTCGTGAGGCAGGTAAACTCCCGCAGGATCTCTGTTGTCAAAGGACGCTGCATACCCGGCCAGGGAATAACCGAAGAAGTACTTGGTGTTGTTGAGGGCGTCGGCGTGGTTGTAGCCCATCTTCATTACGTAGGCTACGATGTCACAGAAGTTGGAAGTGCCCATGTGATTGATGGCGTGGATGTAGTTGCCGTTAATATCCTTTATCAGCACCGTCCGGGACCAATCATGCTTGTTGCAGTCGCATTCGTCTCCTTTGGTTTCCCTGTCATATAGGATCTTAACGTAGAATACATCCGTCGGGAATAAGGGCTTAATCTCGTCTTTGTAGTCTCCGCCCCATGCCCAAGTCGCAGTCCCTCGAGGCTCATCCTCGGGATCGTCCTCGTCAGCCTTAGAATAGACCATGGGTTCTGTATATTCGCCGACCAGCCAAACGCCAGCGAGGTAGCGGTCGGTTATATTTGTGGATTCGTAGGCTATAGTCTTTCTGACGAAGTTTGATAGCTCATCATGGTTGTCCACCGGAGCCCGCCCGACGTATACGTTGGCGTGGAGGTTGACGCTATCGTCCGGTTCGCCGAATATTCCGTTTTTGTTGCTGTCGAAGTCCCCTTCAAGACAGGCATAATAGAGGTCGGACGCTATGCCTACTCTATCTTTTGGTATGAAGCAGCTATCTGGGTCAGGCTCATAAGCCCATGCGTAAAGAAGTCTTGCGGGAACAATCGGGTCCCAGGTCTCTCCGCCTATCCTCGCCCCATCGCCGTCACCGCCCAGGAGGACGTATTTTATGTGGTTATTAATATAGGCGTCCTTGATGAACTCACGGATTACTTCCTGGTCATCCTGGTCGAAACTCCGCCTGTAATTGGCATAGATATCCTCAACGGTGACGATAGTTGCCTCCACTCCCTTTTTGGTCTTCCAGGCGGCCAGGGCCTGGAAGTTGTAGGGACCTGGAGCCTCTTTCAAGTACTGGTTGGTGATGATGACATAATCATAGTCTCCGTCCAGGAGGAGGGACTTGCCCGTGGGGGCAAGATCAGTGGGGTAGGTGGCCGTCTTCTCTGGATTGTCGACGATCATGTCTACTTCCTCCCTGTCCTCGGGAATTCCTCGATAGAGGCCTTGATCGAGGGTCTCTCTGGGAGCAGTCGTCACCTCTACGTCAAAGGCTCCGTAGCTGTAAGCTTCTCCCGTCTTGGGGATGTACCTGATCGGGTAGAGGTTTACGTAGAGGATATCGTAGCCGTGCTTCTTCTGAACACCGAGGATCGAGTAGGCGGCCTCGGGATAGGAGGTTTCGGAGTTGTAGGTCTCCTCGTTCAGAAGGTAAAGCTCTGGCATAGCGGTCCAGTTTTCTTCAGGATTGCAGCCGGTACAGTTCTCGGTGAAGCCCATGGGGACGGAGTTTTGGCCTGGGCTTATCGAGACGGTGCCCATGTACTTTTCGTTTCCAGGGACCACCTTCACCTCCTGAACCTCTTCTCCGTAGGGTATCAGGATTCTTGCCGTCTTCAAGGGCAAGACCGGCTCTCCTGGATTTATCTGGTTGGTAAGCCCTGGTATCGTCACCGAGTCGTAAATCTCGCCGGATCCGTCGGGGCCAGTCAATGTCACTGCGCCTCTATTGATGTTCGGATCATTGATAAGGTACTGCAACGTGATCTTGTTCGTGCTGCGATGATCCCCCTGAGCCAGAGCTGATGAACCGATCGCAAAGCTCAAAGATAAGCCCAAGAGACAGATCAAACCCGCTGTCACAATTTTACTCATAATTCTCCCTCATTTTCAGGACCATACAGATAGGGTGTCGACGCCGATCTCTTCAGAATTGGTGAATTAGGATCGTCTGGGACTTCCATCTCCAGCTTGCCCTCCAGAAAGCCGATCCACTCCTCTGATCGAACAGCGATACGGTCCCCCCCTTTCATTGCTTATTGTATATTGATCTTGAAAAACTATTTAACTGTTTCCCACCCCTCCAAAAGGGTCATCATGATGGTGTGCTGGGGCGGATGATAAATAACGCCAACGATCAGAAAGGCAGCGGTTTGACGAAGGGGATGAAAGGGTATGAAGCTGATTTCCGAGATGATGTGATGCCGGAGGGTGGAGCTTGCCTCAGCTCCCCCTCCCCCTCCTCCTCCGATATAGGGAGATTCCTCCGGCCAAAAGAAGGATCAAGACCACGACCGCCGGAAAGGCATAAGACCTCTTGGCTGGGGCGACGTTCACGGGGATCTTCATGCTCGTGGAGATGACCGTCTCTCCCCGGAGGTCGGTGTACTTGATCTCGCTGTTGATGCTGTAGGGCTTGGCTGTGGCGTCCGAGTCGACGTCGATCTTGAACTTCACCCTCCTCTCCTCTCCCGGCGCGAGGTCACCGATGTAGGCCTGATCGTCGGTGGAAGAGAAGGGCTTGAAGACGGAGAGCCTCGCTATGGCGTCGGAGGCCTCCTCCTCGCCGATGTTCTTGTACGTCACCTCGATAATTCCGCCCTTCTCTCCGGCGGATAGCTGGGCCTCAGCCTCGGCGATCTCGAAGTCCGATTCTTTCTTGACGAATACGGGGATCGTTATCGTCGTGTTCGCCCTCTCGTACCAGAAAGAGGACTGGAACCCCCGGAGTCCGATCTCGGGGTCGAGCTCGTCAGCGTCCACCTCGGCGTTGTACTGGTAATCGTAGGATAGGTCGAGGCGCATCGGGTACTCGCCCGCTGGGGTGTGGCTTCCGATCTTTATCGCGAACCTCATCGGCTCTCTCGACTTCTCCCCCGATCTCAGAGCCTCGATCACCTGGTCGCCGGACTTCACCTCGATGAGGTCTGATGTCGACCTCAGGGTCCCCGTTATCCCCAGGGCCGTCGTCTTCTCCCTCTCATAGTCCAGCTCCCGGTCTGCCAGCGCTTGCTCCATCTTGGTATCGGCTTTCTTGTCGGCCTTGAACCCCATGATCCTTCCGTAGTTGGTGAGGTCGACGTAGAGGGTGACGGTCTCTCCCCGCTCGAACTCGTTCGTCCCCGCGAGGCTCGCGTCCAGCTGCGGCGAACCGAAGGTGGTCCAGTAGTTATCCAGCGATACCGAGGGGATGTAGTTGTCAGAGGCCCCAGCTGGAACAAGGCCCGCCAGGGCGATGAACAGAAACGCGGCCAAAAGGCCGAGATCGACTATCTTTCTCAATCCTTCAACCTCCTGAGGGAAATGATGAGTAAGCTTGAGGCTCTGGCTTTCACTTCGGCTTTGTGTCTTCTCCAGTACTCGAGCCTTATAAGAAGCACCGGAAATACGGTGAAGGTGGCGACGAGGGCGAATATGACCGATAGGACGGTTATCGTTCCGAAGCTGCTGGTCATGGGGAAGGGGGAGGCTATGAGGGCGGAGAATCCGAAGACTGTGGTGAGCCCCGAGGCGACTATCGCAGCCCCGATGCTCCCCGTCGCTGTGAAGAGCGCCTTCATGGTGTCATCGGTCCTCTCCTTCTCCTCGTAGAACCGCTCCATCGTCAAGATGGCATACTCCGACCCCACCCCCAGGATCAGCGCCCCCAACGTGGCGGTCATGGGGTTGTACTTCATCCCTGAGACGTACATCACCCCCCCCATCCAGCCGATGACGATGAACATCGGAAGGACTGGCAAGACCGCCTTGACCAGATCTCTATAGACCAGGAGAAGGATGAAGAATATCAGGACGAGTCCCAGGAGGGTCATCCGCATCCTGCCGGTGGTGAGGGCTCCGATGACGATGTTCATCACCGCCATTTCGCCCGTCTGGGTCACGGAGACTCCGGGAGGCGGGGCGAACCAGATCAGGTCCTTGTCGACCTCATTCTGGAGCCGCTCGATTCCCACCTGGCCGAGGTTGTCGAAGGCCTCGCCGATGTCCAGGATGATCTGGGCGGTGTCGTGACCGTCGATGTACTGGCGCTTGGCCGCTTCGGGCATCCTGCCCAGGATTGCCACCACCTCGGATTCATCTTCGGGGATGGCGCCGCCGTTGTAGCCCTTGACGATGGTGGCAAGGCTCGTGGCGCCGTAGACTTTATCCCTCGATTCCACGACGTAATCCCCGAACTCATCCATCCATCTGAGGGTTTTGGGATCCGTCACGTCCCCCTGGACTATGATGTTCAGCTGGTCCTCGCCGCCGAATATATTGTGCATATGCCGGAACTGGCTGAGGGGCGGGAGGTCCTGAGGTATGAACTCGTTCATGTCCGTCTCTATCGGGACTTTGGTGTCGGCATAAAGGCCGAAGCAAGAGAGGAGGACCGCCGCCACCAGCACTGCTTGCCACCGACGAATGACGAAGGCCGCCTGCTTGACGACGAGAGGGCCTATCGGGGATTTCCTTTCTCTCCTCCCGATGCCGACCCGGCTGGCTCTGTTGTTCCGCCCCTTCTCCATCTGGTAGAGGACCGTGACCCCCACGAAGAGGGAGGAGATGTAGCACATAATGATCCCGATCAGGCAGAGGAGGCCGAAGTCTCTGATCATGGGAACGGAGGACGAGAAGAGGGAGAAGAAGCCAGCTCCGGTTATCGTCAGAGCGATCAGGACTGCGGGGGCGGTGTGGGCCACCGTTTCTACGGTGGCATTGGCAATGGACCCGCCCCTTTGAAACTCCTCTTCGATCCGGTTCTGAAACTGGATGGCGTAATCGATCCCCAGGCCGATGAGGATGGGAAAGGCCGCCATCGATACCATCGTCAGAGGCACCTCTAGAAATCCCATCATCCCGAAGGTCCAGATGATCCCCAGAAAGACGATGGGAAGCGGCAGAAGCGGCAGGTGAACGTGCCTGAAGACGAGGAAGAGGGCCACCACCATCAAGAGGCCCGAGATCATGAGGAGGGTTCCCATGGAGGTGTTCATCTCCCGCTTGATCTCGTCACCGAGGGCGATCTCGCCGGTGACGATGGTGTCTGCCCCCGCGGGAAACTCCGCCATCTCCACAGCGGAGTAGGCTTCCGGAAGGATGGCATCCATAGTCTCCATGGGTATGTAGGTCGGAAGCTCGATCGCTATCAAGGTATGTCCCCGGTCCGGGAGGATCGCTTTCAGCATGGCCGGGTTCGCCATTTCAAGCCCATCCAGGATCTCGTCGATCCTCGCCTGGGAGTCGGGGACCCTCCGGACCCCAGTCTCTTCGGCCTCGGCCTCCAGCACCATCTCGGCTATGCTCGTCGTTCCCAGGACGTTCTCCACCGTCTCCATCTGGCGGGTAAGCCGTTCCATCGCCTTCAGGGCCTCGGGGCTCGTCACCGCGTCCCCCTCCACCAGAACCACGATCGATTGTATCCCGAACCGATCGTTGTAAAGGTGATCGTACTCCACGTAGAGCCTCGAGTTCTCGTCGACGAAGGTCTCCGTTTCCGTCTCCATGGTGATGGTCTGGGCGAAATGGATCGACGCCACGGTGAAAAGCGCCGCCACCGTCAGAATGACTAGCGGGTTTCCCTCAATCCATCTTCCCAGCTTCTCTCCCCTGCTCGTGATCTTCACCTTCAGAATTTTGATCCTCTAGTTCGGAACATTCTGAAACTTCGAGGCTTTCGGATTATACGAAACGTACTTAAAGCTTGTGGCAGACCTTCTCTCGATGAGACGGGATGATATCCCTCCCGAAGAGGTTGCTAAGAGGTCCATGATTAATGCCAGCATCCAGATGGCAAATATGCTGGGGCACAGCGACGCCGCCGGCGCCCTCATCGGATCGCTTTTTATTGCTGATGGCCCCCTTTCGATGGACGAGCTGGTGGGGGTGACGGGGTACAGCAAATCCACCGTCAGCACCAACATGGCCCCTCTGGAGAGTCAGGGGATCGTCCGCAGGATAAGAAGGCCGGGCGATAAGAGAAACTACTACGTCATAATGCAGAGCATAGACGAGACCTTCAGGGCCGAGAATGAGAAGATCAAGCAGATCATGCAGATCCAAATCGCCGCCATCGATGAGGCGGAGAGGATCCTGGAGGATGCGGGAGAGAGCGATGAGGCAGAGCGGCTCCGCCGCCTCTTCAGCTCCATGAGGGAGGAGTGCGTCAAGGCTCGGAAGCTGATAGACCTGGTGAGCCCCTTCACCATGGACGATCTTATCGAAATTATGGAAAGAGAGGTTGCGATCCGAGAGGCGGGCGAGCGGTGATCTCAGGGGAGCGGCGAACGGGAATAGAGACGACGACCGAAGCCCTCAGGGCCGAACCCCTCGAAGCCGAATATTTTGACTCCGGATCTCTCTACGTGAGGGGGCGGACGGTGGGGGTGGAGACCCTCCTCGGCGATCCGAAGTCCGCCATTCTGAAGCTCTCAGCTCCGATGGTCGTCTCCATGTTCCTCCTCTCCCTCTACAACATAGTCGACGCCTTCTGGGTGGCGGGTCTCGGGAGCGACGCCCTGGCGGCCGTCGGGTTCGTCTTCCCCCTCTTCTTCGTCGCCCTGGGGATCGCCAACGGCCTCGGCGTCGGCGGCGGTTCAGCCATATCCCGGAGGATCGGGACTCAGGACAAGGCGGGCGCTGACCTTGTCGCCCAGCATACGATGGCGATCATGGCAGCTGTCGCCGTCCTATTCTCCATCCCCCTCTACCTCGCATCGGACCGGATCTTCGTCCTTTTGGGGGCTGGCTCTGCCGCCCCCCTGGCGGCGGATTATGCAAAGGCGATCTTCACCGGCACCATCTTCCTCCTCTTTTCCAACGTGGCATACGCCATCCTCAGGGGCGAAGGCGACGCGAAGAGGGCGATGTACGCCATGGGAGTCGCAAGCCTTCTCAACATCCTCCTCGATCCGATCTTCATCTATGTCTTCGGCTGGGGGATCGGAGGCGCCGCCTGGGCGACGGTCCTCTCGATGGCCGTCTCATCGGCGGTGATGCTCTGGTGGATGGCGGTAAAAAAAGAGACCTACGTCTCCATCAACAGCCTCGGCTTCTCCTGCGATAGGGGCATCGTCCGCGAAATCCTGCAGGTGGGGGTTCCCGCAAGCTTCGAGTTCATATCTCTTGCCCTCATGGGGATCGTCATCAACCTGATCATCGTCGCCGTCTCCTCCACCGATGGGGTGGCTGTATGCTCCGTCGGGATGAGGGTGGTGAACATCGGCATGACGCCGCTGATCGCGATGAGTACGGCGGTGATCTCCGTCTCAGGGGCGGCCTTCGGCTCCAAGGCGTTTCAGAAGATCGATGATGCTCACCTCTACTCGGTGAGGGTGGGGATTCTCGTAGCTCTCCTCCTCTCAGCGGCCACCTACATCTTCGCTCCCCAGATCGCCGTTCTCTTCTCGTACTCCGAGGCCTCTAGAGATCTAGCATCGGAGATTATCATCTTCCTACGAGTTATGGCCTTCTTCTACCCAGCGATACCCCTGGGGATCTTCGCCGCCGCCGTCTTTCAGGGGGTGGGAAGGGGCAGCACCGCCCTCGCCATATCGGTCTTGCGGACGGTCGTATTCAACGTGATGCTGGTGATGCTCTTTGCGGTCGGTTTCGGGTGGGGCCTTCCTGGGGTCTGGTGGGGGATGGTAATCGGGAACCTCCTGGGGGATGCCGTCGGCTACATCTGGGTTCGGAGCTATGTCGGAAAGCTGGTGAGGAGGGACTAGGTTTTGATGAGATCTGGAGGGGGTTTGACTCCTTCTATGCAAAGGGAACCTCAAATTTGGGGATCGGCTTATGAATTCGGATAAAAGGCAATTTGACGTCCTCTTCATATCGGTTTTCGCCGCCATGCTGGGCCTGGGCATAGTCGGCCCCCTCCTTCCCATCTACGCCGACAACCTCGGGGCATCGGGGCTCTGGATCGGGATGATCTTTTCGGGTTTTGCGGCCGCCCGGGCGATATTCATGCCCATCGTCGGAAGGCTCTCTGACAAGTCGGGACGAAAGAAGTTCATCGTCGCAGGCCTCTTCGCCTACGCCATACTCTCTCTGGGCTATGTGACGGCCGGGAGCGTCTATTCCCTCACTGCCGTCCGGTTTTTTCACGGCATAGCCTCAGCGATGGTAGTTCCCATCGCCATGGCCTACATCGGCGACCTCTCGAAGAGTGGGGAGGAGGGAACCTATATGGCCAAGTTTCAGGTCTCCTTCTTCTTGGGCCTCGGATCCGGACCCCTCCTGGGCGGAGTTCTGAACGACGCCTTCGGTTTTTCTTCGGCGTTCTACGCCATGGCGAGCCTCTCGGCCCTCTCGTTTCTGGTGATCGTCGCCTTCCTCCCCGAGACGGAAGGGCGATCATCGTCGGGGAGGATGAGAATCTCCTTTCGAGATGCATTCAGCCAGCCCGCGGTTCCTGCGGTTCTCGCCTTCACGGCCATTAACGCGATAGCTCGCGGAGCCCTCCTCGTATTCATGCCCCTCTTCGCCCCCGAGATCTCAGTGGTCCCCGGCGAGGTCGGCCTGATCCTCACCGCCTCCATCTTCTTAATGGCGATATTTCAGATACCCCTGGGAAGGATGGCTGACAGGGGATCTGCCACCAAGATGATCCTCACGGGATCGATCGTCTCCGCCGGAAGCCTCACTCTGATCCCAAAGAGCAGCTCCTTTTTGGATCTCTTCTTTGTCGCCTCAGTCAACGGCCTCGGAAGTGCTTTGATGATGCCGGCTTTGATGGCCATAACGGTGAAGATCGGAAAAAAGATCGGGATGGGTACCTCTATGGGGGCGTACAACACCGCCATGAGCCTTGGGATGATCACCGCGCCTCTTCTGGGAGGGGTGGTGATGGATGCGTTCTCGATAGGCGCCGTCTTTCTCCTGGGTGGGGGGATAGGCGTTGGCACCACCATTCCCATATACATACTGACCAGGAGGGCTTTGCGGTTGGTCGAGACTGACAAATTGTCTTGACGGAATTTCTATTTTCCCTTTGAAGGTGACGGCGATGCTCCTCCCCTCTCTTTTGGGATAGTGAACCTGAAGATGCTACCTTCCCCGGGGACCGATTCTGCCCAAATCTTTCCTCTGCAGGTCTCGACGATCTTCTTTACGGTGGCAAGTCCTATCCCCGACCCTTCCCCAGACCTCTCAAGCCTCGTGAAGGGGTCGAATATCTTGTCGTGATACTTCACATCGAAACCAATGCCGTTGTCCCTGACCCAGAACTCGTAGACGCCATCTCGATCGATGCACCCTACCTCGATCTCTATCTCTTCATTCGAATATTTCAGGCTGTTCTCAAGAAGATTGGTGAAGATCTGTTTTGTCCGGCTCCTCTCACAGCTGATCACCGGGAAATCCCCCTCAAGAGAGAGAAAGACGGGTTTGCCCTCTGCCATCGATTTTACCTCCGTATAAGCTTCGACGATCAGCTTTTTCATGTCGACCTCCTGTGGGGGAGATACTATCCTTCCTATCCTGGAGTAGTCCAAGAGGTCCAGGATCAGACGATCCATGTTTGCCGCGATCGTTCCGATCCTGCCAAGGTACCTTCTGCCATTATCGTCGAGTCTCTCGCCATAGTCCTCCTGGAGGGCGAGGGCAAACCCCTGGATGCCTCGGAGGGGTGCTCTCAGGTCGTGAGATATGGTATAGGCGAAGCTCTCAAGCTCGCGGTTGAGGGTCTCTAGCTTCTGTTCGTACTCTATGGACTCTGATATGTCTCTCGCCACGGCTATCGTGGCCATGGGCTTTCCGTCTCTGTTATTGACGGGGGCAAAGCTGATGGATGCAGGGAAGGTGGATCCGTCCTTCCTCACACAGGTTATCCTCCACCGACTGCCGTTTTTCACTTCCTTTGACAGATCTCCGTCCTCGAAGTCCAGGATGAAGTCTTTGTAGTGTCTTCCTCGGACCTCTTCCAGCGTGAACCCGAACATCTCCAGAAGGGCCGGATTTGCGAAGAGGAGGTGGTTGAATTTACCGAAGATGGCAATCCCGTCGTTGGAGGACTCGATGGCGTCCATGAAGAGGAGCATCTGCTCTTCCAGCCACCGGTCGTAAGATATGTCGTGTCCGAAGGCGATCACCCTCTCTATCTCATTCGTTTGGCTTCTGATGACGCTCCAACCCCACTGGACCGCCATCTCGTCTCCCGTCCGAGTGATGACGGCAGCCTCTGTCTGCCCCGCTGACTTTCCCTCAAATATCGTTGATACGTGAATTTCAAAGGCCTCTCTATCGGTTTCAGCTATGAAATGCTCGTAAAAGTTGCTCCCCATCACCTCTCTTGCGGGAAGGCCTGTGACGTTCTCAGCCCCCCGGTTGAAGAGGGTAATCCTCCCCTGGGGGTCGAGACCGACGATGAAGAGGTCAGCTCCCTCGATTATCCCCCTAGAAAATTCCCGTTCTGAGCGGATCTCCTCTTCCATCCTCGCATATTCGGTCATGTCCTGGGCAGTGATCACGATTCCTATCCTATTTCCGTCGCTATCTTCGAGATTTATGCCGCCCCAGGATATCACCCTATCCTCGCCCGACTTTATCTGAATCTTCGTCCTCTGCCCTTCTGCCGTTCTGCCGATCTCGATCCCTTCCAGGGTTCTGAGGAACGCATCCCGCTCCGTCGGGTCGGGGATGAGGGTCATCCAGATCTCTTCGTCCCCCATCACCTCCTGGGCGGAGTATCCGGTGACCTCCTCGGCTGACCGGTTCCAGAGGAATATCCTCCTATTTCTATCGATCACATAGATCATGGGGCTTCCGATCTCGACGAGCTGTTCGCTCAGGTCTGCCAGCTGCTTTATGTTCTCCTCTACACGTTTCCGTTCGGTTATGTCGACGATGGTGCCCCTCAGCCCCACGGGACGGCCCTCGCGGATTATCGGCCGGGAGTAGACGATGAAGTGGAAGGTCGTGCCCTCCTTTTTGAGCCCTGTATATTCGTAAGTGAAGACCCGATCCTGGCTCAGACTCTTCTGGAAATTCTTCATCATATTTTCTCGGTCTTCGTAGGCGAATACCTGAAAGATGCTGACGCCCTTCTTAAGGTCCTGGCGTTCGTACCCATAAAGGTCGAAAGCGGTTTGATTGGCGAAAGTGACGTTCCCCTGAAGGTCGCATTCGAAGATAGGCTGGGGCAGGGTATCTGCCATCTCTCTGAACCTCCGTTCGCTCTCCGTCAGGGCCATCTCCATCTTTTTCCGATCCGTTATGTCGAGAGCGATCCCCTCAACGGCGGTCACGGCACCGTCTTCATCCCGGCCGATCCAGACATTACTGGCAAGCCATCGGACGTCATCAGACGAAGTGAGGACCCTGAACTCCTGATAGAAGCTGTTGGATCCATCCTCGATCTGCCGGTTCAATTCGGAGAATATCAGCTCTAGATCTTCATAATGGACTAAGTCCTCATCAAACGAAATGGCTCCTGAATAAAAATCTTCGGGGGTGTATCCTAATTGGCTGACGTTTTCGGATACGAACTCGACCGGCCCTCCAAAAGGAATGCGCTGGATGAAGGCGATGGCAGGGCTGCGGTTGACAATCCTCTCCAGCTTCTTCAGCTTATCCGAGGCCTCTAAGATCGATTCTTCCATTTTTTTCCGCCAGGAGATGTCCTGCATCGTCCCTGCCATCTTCGTGGGGTTTCCCTCGGCGTCCCTCTTCACCACGAGCCCACGATCTTGGATCCATATGCAATCCCCGCCAGTGGAGACCGTTCTGTAGTCGACGTCGAAGTGGGAAGTCCTTCCCTCATAGATGTCCTGTAAGCTCGCCTCAACAATGGGCAGATCATCGGGATGGATCGACCTCTTCCAGGAATTTAAATCGCTCTTTTCGCCTAGACGGAGGTTGATCATCTCGGCGTACCGGTCGTTGTGAGTCACTACGTCCGTCAATAGGTCCCAGCTCCAGATGGCGAGGTCCGCCCCCACGATGGCGGTGTTGAGGCGTTCTTCGCTCATCTTGGGGGCAGCTTGGGCCTTCTTCTGATTTGTCATGTCCAACATGATCCCGTTGAGCCCCCTCAACTCGCCACCTTCGATGATAGGCCTTCCGTAGGTTCTAACGACGTGAACAATGCCTCTTTTGTCGATGAATCTGAATTCGCTGGGTTTAGATCTGCCGTCAAGAGCTCTCTTCAACCAGGTTTCAAAGATGCTTATGTCATCGGGGTGGAGAAACTGGTAGACGCTCTGACCCAGGATCTCCTCGACGGAGTAGCCCAACATCCTCTCGATGGTGGGACTGACGTAGGTGATCATCCCCTGGGGTTCAACGACGTAGATCACGCTGTCCATCTTCTCCACCAGGGCTTGGTATCTCTCCATCGACCTTCGAAGAATTTCTTCCGACGACTCGAGATCGTCATTTCTTTGTTGGAGCATCTCTCCTGATCTTCGGAGGGCGTCCAGGGTGGCAGAGAGATCTTCCAGGCCACCTGCCAGCTCTTCTTTGGAGAGGCCGTCCTCTCGACAGAGCTCTCTGATCTGCTTTTGAGCTTTTTCGATCTTTCCTTCCAGAATTTCATAGATCATCTCGCCGACAACTCCTCCGAAGGATCCTACATTTTCTGGTCTTTGAAATCCATTTAGTCTTTCAGATCTCAGATCATCTTCTCAGAAGATAGATATAACGATTTAGCATGATATCAGTCCAAATCTCAGGATTCTCGGCTCGGATTCGGGATTTTTGACAGTTGCTCCTCCGTCGAAACTGAGAGCGGACAAAGGCGCGGTAGATCGGGCAAAGCTTAAAGGACTGAAGGCCGGAGGTTGATGCATGCAGCCCCTTTCAGAACTGGTTCTGATCCTTGGAAGCGATGACTACTTCGAGAGGCAGAGCGCCGCATGGAAGTTGGTGGAGGCGGGCAGCGAGGCAGTAGAGCCCCTCCTAGCAGCGCTGGAGAGGGACAAAAACCCCCAGGTGAGGTTCAAGGCGGCCTGGGCTCTGGGTAAGATCGGGGACAAGAGAGCCCTAGACCCCCTCGCCCGAGCCCTCATTGAGGACGAGGACCCATCGGTTAGGGAGTGGGCGGCCTCGTCTCTGGAGACGATCGGTGACCGTCGGGTTGTCCCCACCCTGGCCCAGTCCCTCGCGTCTGACTCGTCCAGGGACGTGAGGCTCAGGTCCTCCCTCGCCCTCGTGACCTTCGGAGCCGCCGACGCCTTCATGGAACTCCTCGAGGAGGGCGATTTAGAGGCTAAACAGATGGCGGCGGTGGGCCTCGGCCGCCTCAGGTGCATCGAGTCGATGGAGATGGTGGCTTCATTAATCGAAGACGAAGACGCCGAGCTGAGGAGGAGGGTGGCCTGGTCTCTTGGGGAGATGAGAACGACTGCGGCTACTCCTCTTCTCTCGTCAGCCCTTGAAGATGAAAGCCACATAGTCAGGATGACTGCCGCCAAGGCCCTCGCCACCATCGGCGGCGAGAAGGCCTGCAGGATGGCCCTCGCCCTGCTCGGGGATGAGCATCCCCAGGTGAGGCTTTCGGCCGTCACCGCCCTCGGGGAGATCGGCCTCGCCGACGCCCTCGACCAGCTAGTCGATGTCATGTTCGGCGAAGATGACGAGGAGATCAGGGCATGGGCCGCCTGGAGCCTGGGAGAGATAGGAGATCCCGGGGCGATCGAGCACCTCCAAGAGGCCTGCGTTAAGTGCCCCTCGGCGGTCCAGGAGAAGGCCATCGACTCCCTGGAGCAGGTCTTCGGGATCGGCTCTGAGCATCGGAAGAGGGGATCTAATTAATGTCAGTATACAAATAAGTCTCACCATAACCTCGGCTCGTAGGGTCTCTTATCAAACCGTCAGCTATTTTTCTTCCGGGGTTTTCTCGATGATTGATGAACCTTGAGTCTCTAGCGGCCGAGCTTCGGGGGTTTGTGGGCATAACCCGGAAGAAGGCCATCGGCGATCTGGTCGGTCACTTTCCCGTGGACTCAGACCTGATCATAGCCTCTTTCGGTGAGGACGCGGCAGTCATCGACGACGGCGACGAGGTGATGCTCCTCGCAGCCGACGGAATCTGGAGCAGGCTTCTGGAGGCCGATGCCGAATGGGCCGGCTACTGCGCAGTATTGGTGAACGTCCACGATATCGCGGCGATGGGCGGATGGCCCGTGGCCATGGTGGACGTCTTCTCCGTCGATTCGCCCGATCTCGCCGAAGACGTCCTCCGGGGCCTCAGAAGGGGGATCGAGAAGTTCAAGGTGCCGATCATCGGCGGCCACTTCCATCCAGACACCCCCTACAGCGCCCTGGACGTCGCCATCCTGGGCAAGGCGAAGAAGGGGGCTGTGATCCTCAGCAGCACGGCGGAGCCCGGCGACTCCGTCGTCGTCGGGGTTGACCTGGACGGCCGAGTCCACCCCAGCTTTGCGATCAACTGGGACACCACCAGCTTCAAGGACGGGGAAGTTCTCCTGCAGCAGCTGGGATCGATGAGGGTGCTGGGGGAGAGGAGGCTTGCCACCGCAGGAAAGGACATCAGCAATCCGGGAATGCTGGGAACCCTGGGGATGCTTCTTGAGTCGAGCCGGGCGGGAGCCGTCGTCCACCTCGACCTCCTCCCAAAGCCCCAGGGGATGGAGATGCTCGCCTGGCAGAGGATGTATCCGGGGATGGGCTTCGTCGTAACGGCTCCGCAGGAGAAGGCCGAGGAGGTCACCAGGGTCTTCAGGGACCGGGGCCTCACCGCTGCCGTCGTCGGCGAGGTGACGAAGGAGCGGCGTCTGGTGATCGAATCCCGCGGGGAGAGGGCCGTCCTCTTCGACTTCGATCGCGAGAATATCACCGGGATAAGGTGATCCTTTGGACACGGGGTTTCTGGACCGGATGGAGCGGGCTGCCAAAGGCCGACAGGCAAGGATCGGCATCGGCGTTGACACCTGCGGCCTCAATATCATCGAAGGGATCGAGGCCGCATCGGAGTACGCCGAGATCGTAATGGTGGGCGATCCGGGCCCCGATTGCGATATAGGGACGCTGGAGCAGATCAGGGCCGAAGATCCCGCCTCGACCCTGGTCGGCCTCCTGGAAAAAGGCGAGATCGACGGGGCGGTGAGGGGGAACCTCTCCGCTACCAGGGTGATGAGCAGGATCTCCAAGACCTTCGAAGTGAGGGTGAGGAGGCTGTCGCTTCTCGCCCTACCCGACTGGTCCTTCTTCCTCGCTCCCGTGGGGATCGATGAGGGAGACTCCATATCCGACCGGCTGAAACTGGCGGTCCAGGGGGCCGAGTACCTGAAGTCAATGGACGTCGACCCCGGGGTCTCAATCCTCTCTGGCGGGAGGCTTGAGGACCTGGGGAGGTGCGACCGGGTCGATCGGACCCTCGCCGAGGCGGAGCTTTTGGCAAGGCTCGCCCGAGACGCTGGCGTCCGGGCCGAGCATAGGGGCATTCTCATCGAGACCTGCCGCGGCGACGACCTGATCGTCGCCCCCGACGGCATATCCGGAAACCTGATCTTCCGCACCCTGATGCTTCTATCCGGAGCGAGAGGCTTCGGGGCCCCGGTGATCATGGACCCGGTCTTCGTCGATTCGAGTCGGGCGAGAAAGAATTTTTCAGGGCCGATTATGCTCGCCAGCGCCCTCGTGGCGATGAAGGGGCGCTGAGGCCGTCAGAACTTCGGTTTGTTGGAAAAAAGGAGGGAGGATGGTCGATTATCCCATCCTCGAAATCGTTTTCAGGTCTCTACACCCAGCACCTTCAGGGGGTTGACGCCAGCGCTCTGGAGGGCGACCAGCTCGCCGTTGTTCGAGAGACTGAACTCCTTGATGGTGGAGACGAAATCTTCGGGGGTGTCGGCGGCGTCCATCAGGACTATGTCCTCCTTCACCCGATAGGCCCAGCTCGGCCAGATGTCGATGTTGCTCATGTTCCCGGCCTTGTCAAAGTCGAACCCGAGGACCAGGCCATCACCGGTGTTGGAAGATCCGTCCCAGCGGATGAATATTCCGGCGACTCTTGTTCCGTACTTATCTGTTAGAGCGCTCGTCTCAACGTCTGTGAGCTTCTTGACGAAGAGGCCGCTCTTGCCGGGGGTGCAGTCCCAGGCTATCTGGAAGTAGTCGTCCTTGCACCAGTTGGGGCAGGCTATGACCTTGTAGCTCTGGTTGGCTGGGTCCTCGATGGGAAGAGTCTTCTCCATGTACTTTGCGAGCAAGAAGCCGCTGGAGACTCCGGGGCAGATGTGGTCATGGAGCTGGACCGCCTTCATGAAGACGTAGGGGGTATTCTCGTGGGCCCAAACGTTGGCTATCGGCATCATGTGGCCGAAGACGCCCGGCTCCCAGGCGGAGACGTTGGCGAGGATCGTCTCAGCGTCGATCTTATCCTTCGCCTGGACGTCAAAGCCTGATGCGTCAGCGTTCGTCGTCATGTAGACCGCCTCACCGGTGTTGGCGTTGAAGAAGCCAAACCAGAGGGGCTTCCAGGGGGCGGAGAGGATGTTGATCAGGTTCTCCTTTCCCGGAGAGCAGCCCGTGATCTCCATCACCGCGTCCAGGGCCATGTCGGTGGTCTCGCCATCTATCACCGGATATCCGGCGTTGGTTATGGCCAGAACGTCCGCATCTCCCTTCTCAAACCCCAGCTCAGCCATGGCGTAGTCTGCGGCATCCGCGCCGAGCTGGTACATATCCGCCCCGTCGCCCAGGGCCATCGGGACCAGGGCCAAGAGGAGGAGAATCGTTACTGCGAATCGATCGATCTTCACATCATCACCTGCTGTTCGAAACTGGACTTGCGAGCTGATAACTAATGCTACGCAAGACGACAAGAGTTATACCAAATTATTTATAACATTTTCGGTTGAATTTCATATTAATCAATAATTTGTTTAGATAAATTCACATGAATAGATAATCTGACTCGATTAAATGGCAGAAGAGGGGCGCCGTTTCGATGTTGACTTTGCCCCACGAACGACGCCCCGGTTGGAGGGAGGGCAATGGCCTATTGAGGGATGCCGTCATTTAGGAGGTCATGGCATGGCGAGTGTAGCGCACCCCAGCACCAACTATATCTTAATATGTAATAAATTTTTCGGTTAAATTCATACTGAATCATTTTCGTCCTTACACTATCACCGTCCCACGTCAGAGAATACCGCCATCGCAAACCGTGTACGATCTGGCCAGCCATCGACCGGAAATTTCGACGTTATGCTTCAGATCGACGATGGCTATGGGTGCATGTTTCTCTCGAATATTTTGATGGCCGTCAGAACCGCCAGAGCTGCTGCGGACCAAATGTAGACGTATTCGAGCGTCAGCTGGGTCTTCCTCACCCCGACGAGGCAGGTGATCGCCTGGATCAGAGCGGCTTAGTGACAGGAGTTGGGGGCAGCGTGAAGATCAAACAGGGTGGATCAACGACCGGGCCCCTTGGAAGCCTGGCGGTATCGACGGCTTCGCCCGCTCGAATTGGACGCCGTCTAATAGGGCCAACTTTGCGGATTCTTCCTTCAGCCCTATCAGATCGATTCGGCTTATCGTCTATAATAGACCGTCCAGCTCGCACTTTCGAACCCGCACCGGCACGATCAGCCCCTTTTCGGAGGTGGGGTCTTTTTTTAAAGCGATAGCCCATTCGGAGGGTGCAAAGCTGGAGCTGAGAAAGTCCGGCGAGAGAACGGCAATCGTTCGCTCGGCCTCCTTGTAAGCTCCGTCCATCCTCAGAACGAAATTGTTCCCTGGCCGAAAATCCCAGGCCTGGTGGATGGTGTTAATCTCGCCTCTTCCAGCTACCAGGCGATCCACTCGGCCCAGCTCTTGTCGGCGCTGTTGCATCTGATGACGAAGTCTGTCACTCATATCTTAAAATAGGCTCATCCATCATAAAATTTTCGTCAATAAATTCAATGAAATCGGCTGAACTTAAAAAATGGTATAAACCCTACCTATTCCTGGAGTTTTGTATCAGGCTTTGGTGTACTTGCAGATGGCGGCTATCATGCCGTCTGGGTCGACTTCCCGGTAGGCCAGCTCCAGCTCGGTGTCCGAGATCAGCCTCCCGTCGAAATGGCCGTCCTCGTCCACCATGTAGAGGGTCTCGTCGTCGAAGCCGATCACTCCTAGAACCGCCTCAGTGGCTCCGGGATTTTCGCTCGAGATCCACACGCCCGCAAACCTTCGGCCCTTCTGTTCCTCAATTACCAAGGTGCGGGAGACCTCATCCTTATAGGTCAGGTTTTCTGAGCTCATCTCTGGGAAGTGGTCGAGAGCCCCCATTCTCACAACAGATCCGTTGCCTGTCCAGTTCCCTACGAGGTCCGGCACCTCTTCGGCCCCGGCGGGGACCGTGATCCAGAGGAGGGAGGCCATCACCAACATCGATGCCCAAATCTTCATCATTTTCATCACTCCGCGCTATCGTCCTATTCGAACGAACATTAGAATATTGATCTTTTCAATATAAAACCCTTTGTAGCAGAGACCTGCACATTTTATGATACGAATGTGATGGGCTCGAAGATCGGCGGATGGGCTGGTCTATGAAATTACCTCAATGATCGAAGGTCTTTATTTTTTTCATCGGCTTCGGACCTGGCGACTCAGTAATTGCCATTGCACATGACATGGCCTCGCAGATCGATCTGTCCAAGGCCTCGCCGACCTCGTTGGCGATGGTGTCGCGAACGTCCGATAGGATGCGGTCGATGTCGACGACGTAAAGGACGGTCACGTTCCCGTCGGAGAGCTTGGCCATCTGCATTCCCTTATTAGCGGCTCGCTTGGGCCGATCTTCAAGGCGGTGGAAAAGGCCGACGAAGATTGTTTCCGTATTAAGACAAAATATGCCGAGAAATTTTTTAAGCGATTTTAATCTTTTTTAATATATTGATCTCCTGAGGCTCGAAAATTTACCTGCCAGCCGCAGCTTTTGCGGCGATGAACTCCCTGATTAATTTCGCGCCCAGGGTCGCCGTCTGGCCACCGTCGAACCCGGGCGCTATCTCGTTGACGTCCAGGCCGATGGCCCCGGGGGCCAGCCTCTCGACGACGTGCCGGACGTCCCAGGAGGATAGGCCGAAGGGCTCGGGGTTTCCTACTCCAGGAGCGTAGGCGGGGTCGATGGCGTCGAAGTCGATGGAGAGGTAGATCTCCTCGCACCCCACCTCTTTCAGGGCGTCGTTGAGCACCAGTTCGATCCCTCTCTCGTGCACCTCGTCGCTGGGGTGGTAATGTACGCCGTGCTCCTCGGCGTAGATGTACTCCTTCATGTCGCCGGATCTGACCCCAATCGAGGCGTAACCTGCAACCCCATCGGTCTCGAGAATATGGCGGCTGGCGCAGGCGTGGCTCAGCCTTGTTCCGCCGTACTCCTCCCTGAGGTCAAAGTGAGCGTCTAAGACGATGACGCCGATGCCGCTTTTGCTGTTGCCGTTGTCGCTGCCGACATCGCTGTCGGCACCAACTCCGGCCCCGAGTTTCCCACGCTGCCGTCGGGCCACCTCGGCGACGATCGGCGGAGTGATGGAGTGCTCACCACCGATGAATATCGGGATCGCCCTCTCGGGTATGAAGGCGAAGCTGTCCCGAATCGTCTCATTGGCGTAGGCAGGATCTGCCCCCAGGTCGAGGTTTCCGAGATCGCTGACGTTGATATCCCTAAAATCTATTCTGTGCCGATGTACGTAAGTCTCGAAGTTGTAAGACGCCCTCCGGACGGCGTCCGGCCCCTCTCGGGTCCCTGATCGAAACGAGGCGGTGGCATCGAAGGGAGCACCCACTATCACAAACTCCGCTTCCTCCGGGTCCGCGTTGGCGTCCGCAAAATTGGATAAGTTGAACATCCAGGCTAACGCATATCCATCTTGGTCTTGCCCATGACGAGCAGGTAGGGGACTTCCTTCCCCTCTTCCAGCTTCTCGCGGTCGCTCTCAGTGATGGGAACGTCTATAGTGCTGTAGTCGCCGAGGTCCATCAGCTGGGCGGAGGTCTCGCCTATCGTCAGAACTTGGCCTGACTTCCTCTCCACGATCGGAACGTAAACCTTCGCCGTCACCGGCTGGACGATGGACCTCTTCTGACCGTCGAAGATCCCGACGGCGTCAACCCTCGCCTTGGCGGCGCCATGCTTTCCCGGCTTGGACTTGGCTATGCTCTTGATGACGCACGGCTCGTCGTCGATGATCACGTACCTTCCCTCTTTAAGCTCCCTGGTCTCCACCTGCTCTTTCATCTCGTCACCTCCACGACGAATAACACGGCTCCTATTTAAAGAATATCTCTCATCCTCTCCAGGGCTATTTTTATATCGGCCATGGAGGCGGCATAAGAGATTCTGATGTGGTATTTCCCCGCCGATCCGAAGGCGGATCCAGGGACCGCCACCACTCCACCCTTGATCAGCCTGGCGGCGACGTCGTTTCCGTCTCCCACCTTTGGGAAGGCGTAGAACGCCCCCTCGGGCGCTCTGATATCGACCCCCATCGACCGGAGGCCTTCGAGGAGGACGTCCCTCCTCCTCCTAAACTCCTCTTTCATCTCCCGGACGCGTTCCTGGGGGCCGCTGACCGCTGCCAGGGCCGCCCTCTGGGAGATGGACGAGGCACAGGCCTGAATGTACTGGTGGACCTTCAGCATGTTTTCGAGGGCCTCACCCCTGGCCGCCAGGTAGCCGAGCCTCCAGCCGGTCATGGCGTAGGTCTTGGAGACGGCGTTGATGGTGATGACGTTGTCGGAGTAGAGGGCGGGGCTTGCGTGCTCCCCCTCGTAGATGAAGTGCTCGTAGACCTCGTCGGATATGAGGGCAAAGTCGTGGTCCTCGGCCAGCTCTGCCAGGGCCCGAAGCTCCTCTTTCGTCTGGACTGAGCCGGTGGGGTTGTTGGGGGAGTTGACGACTAGGGCCCTCGTCCTCGGCGTGATCTTCTCGGCGACGGCCTCGGCGGTGAGGTGGAACCTCTCGTCCATGGGAACGGCGATGGGCCGCCCGTTTGTCACCCTGGTGAGGGCCGCGTAGGAGACGAAGCCGGGGTCGCCCATCAGGACCTCGTCGTCCTTCTCGACGACGGCGGCTATGGCGAGAAATAGAGCCTCGCTGGCGCCGCTTGTGACCATGATCTCACTTGGAGCATAGTCAAGGCCGTTCTCTCGCCGAAACTTCTCCGATAGCGCCTCTCTCAATTCGGCAATGCCCAGGTTCATGGTATAGCCCGTGAACCCCTCCTCGATCGCCTCGATCGCCGCCCGCTTGATGTGGTCGGGGGTGTCGAAGTCGGGCTGGCCGAGGCCGAGGTTGATCGCCCCCGGACCTGCCCCCTCGAAGCTCTTTCTGATCCCGGAGATGTCGATCTCCTCGACGTGGCTTGCAAACTTCATCCGTCAGGACCTCCTCTTCCGGAGCTTTGGAAGGGGATATAAAAATAGTTAAGCCCTAGGTGCCGACTTCCGGGGATAAGCGCAATCTCAAAGAGTTCCAATCTTTGAGAACTTGAGGGGCGTCTACAGAGGCAAAAATTCATTCAATTTCCATTATAATTAGGACCATAAGACGATCAGTATTGAGCCACTTTTCGTCATCATTTTCCCATATCATGCAGGGATCGTTAATGCCAAATGTCAAAATTTCCTGAATATATGCTCAGATGATAGGAGAAACCTATTTATAGAAGATTAAACTTAGTGATGTGTAACGAGGACAAAGAGCCTCTAGGAAGGTGAGTGTTATGGCCGACTCTAAAGAGAAAGAGATAGTCGAATCTCCTTCTGGAGGAGAACACGCTATAGCAAAACGACCAGCAAGAGCGACCGAGATGTCACGAGGGTTTGACACGATATTCGATGAATTCAGACGGTCCTTTGACGATCTTTTGTCGCCGTTTTTGCCTATGAGAACCTATCTTCCGAGAACACTTGGCGCCCTTCCCGTCCGGGCGCCGTTGGTCGACGTCGTGGATGACGGCGATCGGTACGTCGTCAAGACCGAGTTGCCCGGATTTGATAAAGACGACGTGGACGTGGAGCTAAATAAGGACTTTTTGGTGCTCAAAGCGGAAAAGAAGTCCGAAGAGGAAGAGAGGTCTCAGAATTACCTCCATAGAGAGCGGACCTATAGCTCCTGTCATAGAACGATCAACTTCCCCGAAGAGGTCGATCCATCGAAGGTCGAAGGCAAGATGAAGGACGGGATCCTTGAGCTCATGGTACCAAAGAGGGAGCCCAAACCAGAGGAGCGGTTGACGAAGATCCAGTTGAAGTGACCTCTTCTGTGTGGGGGACTTGTATCCCCCACATATATCGGACGCGCAATATCGACGACGCAAACGAAAGTCATGATAGGCCTGGGCCGATGCCTTCGGCCCTCCCCTTCCGTCGCTCTATCATATCGAGGGCGAAGAGAAAGCCTATCGCCCTCTCCGTCAGAGGATAACGGCCCACCAGCTCCTTGAACCTCCGGTTGTGGCTCGGCTCGATGAGGTGGGCGAGCTCGTGGACGACGACGTAGTCCTCGACCCACTGGGGGGCGTCCCTCAGCCGGGAGCTGATCCTGATTGTCCCGTCATCGATGGTGCAGCTTCCAAACCTCTTCATCTGTCGGTCCGAGTAGCTTATCGCTTTCCAGCTCAGGGCGCCGTCGAAGTACTTCCGGTTCAGGTGCTCGGCCCTCCTCGCAAGATGGGCGTCATCCCTTCCGCCCATCCTCTGGACCATCCGGGCCTTGAGGCTGGATACGTGCTCCGCAAGCTCTCGTTCCGAGATCGAGGCTGGAGCCATCACCACCAGATTGCCATCCACCATCCGGGCCTGAACCGTTTTCTTCCGCCGAGCCGACCTCTTGACGATCACCTCCATCACTACATCTCCATTAATCCGTTGATGTTATAATATGAATTCTTTTCGGACGGAGGGGGTTTTGAGGCGATCAAGACGTTTATTCCGGGCACCAAGAGACGATCATCAAAGAGAAGCTGGCGGATGTGCCTCGATCCTCGATCGTCAGGGTGTATTCTGGAGTTTCCTCCTCGCCAGGGACCTCTTCGTCCCTGGACGTCTGACTACGCTCCTTTTCTCCTGCGGTTTGTTACCTATATCAAAAGCCTTAATACGATAGACTTCAATTCTCAAGTGATTCACTAGAATAATAAAGGCGTTTGTCATGTGCCACGGAAAGAACCAGCCCCTGAAACGAATTCAAAGATGCATCCGTGCCCTTCATTGTCCTACGAGATGGAGGATCATCCAGTGCATCGGCACCGAGGAGAGGAGCACAAAGGAGATCTTTGAGCAGCTCGGGCTCGGCGACGGGATGTCCATGGCAGGGCTTTACTATCATCTCTCCGCCCTCAAGGAGGCCGGGATCGTCGAGGTTGCCTCTTATCGAGAGGTCAAAGGCGGCGGCACTCCCGAGAAGGTCTGGAGGCTGAAGACTCGCAAGATTGTGATAGATCTTTTAGAGGAAGATGTCTAGAGGAAAACGAGGTGAAATAGATGTGCTGCGGAGATAAACACGGTTTTGGTGATGGACCATCGAACGCCGGCGTTCGACGGCTCGGCGTAGGTGAGAATTGTGGATGTCACGAGCCTGGCCACCATTCGGTGGCATCACATCACGGCTCAGGCCTTTTTGGCGGGCGAGAGACCTGCTGTTGTGGACACCCCCACCCAAGTCAGGAGGAGCGGATATCGATGCTGGAGAAGTACAGGGAACGGCTGAAGAACGAGCTGGAAGGGGTTGAGGAAGAGCTGATGAGGTTGAACGAGCTGACCAAGGATTAAGAGAACGGGCTCCATTCCGGGATGGGCCAATTTCAGTGCGACCCTCCCCCCGGGGGTGGTGGAGATGAATCTTTGCGGAGTGTTCGGGTGATGCATGAACACCATCGACGTCCAGGGCTTGACCAAGCGGTTTGATGGCTTTACAGCCGTAGACGGCATCAGCTTCGAGGTGGGAGAAGGAGAATTATTCGGCCTTTTGGGCCCCAACGGCTCAGGCAAAACCACCACCATCAGGATGCTCGTCGGCCTATCCCGACCAACGGCAGGACGGGCCAAAATCCTCGGTTTCGACCTCTCGTTCGGGATCACCGAGGCCAAGAGGGGGATCGGAGTGGTTCCCGACAGCTCAAACCTCTACGATGAGCTCTCCGCTCGGGAGAACCTCCTCTTCATGGCCAAGCTCTACGGAGTCCCGAAGGACGTCCGGGAGCAGAAGTCTGAGGAGCTCCTGAAGTTGTTTGGTCTCTATGAGCGAAGAGACGACCGGTTCGGGACCTTCTCCCGAGGGATGAAGCGCGCCCTGACTATAGCTGCGGCTCTGGTACACGATCCCAAGGTCCTATTCCTGGATGAGCCGACGGTGGGGTTGGACGTGGTGGCTGCCCGCTCCCTTCGAGAGCTCATATCCGACCTCCATGGAAAGGGTCTGACCATAGTCATGACAACTCATTATCTGGAGGAGGCGGACCTGCTGTGCGATCGGATAGCCATCCTGGTGAAGGGGAATGTCGTCGAGATCGATACGCCTCGAGGGCTGAAGAGGCGTGCGGAAGAGCGGTCCGTCATCGAGGCCTCCTTCGGACGGGAGGCGACCGATCTTGTTGGGGATTTATCGGCTCGGCTCCCCGGAGCAGAGGTCGTCTTGCTGGACGAGACGCGGGTGAAGATCTATGGAGGAGACCCGTCCCGGGTGCTGGAGGAGATATTCGAGTTCTCGAAGGAGCGCAATCTGGGGTTGAATGCCATAAACAGCATAAAGCCGAGCCTTGAGGACGCCTTCGTCAGGATAACCGGCCTGAGCCCGACGGTGATGGCAAGAGAGAAGGGGGGGAAGGGGAGATGATCCGCGACGATCTGCGGTGCATATACCTCATCGCCGCAAAAGACATGAGGACTTACTACCTCAAGCCTCCGGCAGTAAGCTGGGGTATGGTCTTTCCCGTGGCCTGGACTCTGGCCTTTTACCTCCGAAGCCCCAGCAACTTCGAAGATCTCGTCCCCGGCCTGATCGCCATGACCATCCTCTTCAGCACGACGGCGGCCGAGGCGGTGGTCATAAACTTCGAGCTGAGGCTCGGGTCCCTTGAGAGGCTGCTTCTGGCGCCGGTGAGCACCGACTCGGTCCTCCTGGGAAAAGTTCTCGGCGGCTTTCTCTTCGGCCTATTGATGACATCGATGGTGACGCTGGGAACGGCTCTCGGCCTGGAACTTCACCCCAACCTCAGCACCCTGATCCCTGTGGGGTTGATCTCCCTTATGGTTTTCTCCTCGATGGGTGCCCTCTTCAGCGTCCTATTCAAGGAGGTCTTCGAGGCCCAGACCTTCCTCAACCTTCCGAGGTTTTTGATGGTCTTCCTATGCGGCGTCGTCTATCCGATATCGGCCATGCCGTCGTGGCTTCAAGCCATAAGCCAGCTTCTTCCCCTCACCTACACCGTGGAGGGGCTTCGTGCCGCCTTCTCTGCTTCCCCGCCATCCTCTTTTAAGGGCCTCCTCATTCTGACGGTATTTCTGATTCTATTCATTCTTCCGGCGATGAGGATGCTCCGAAAGAGGTTCGAGTGAGGTTTCAGATCAGGCGCGGGCTAAATTTCCGTTCATTATAGTTTTCAGCTCGGACATCGGCTTCAAAGCCCGCCCTCCAGACGGCAAAGAATTTGGGTTGATTATTAATATATGTTGATCAAAGCTTTGAGCGGATTGAGAGGTGATATGGTTGGTCAAAGTGGGACTCGTCAGATGTGAAGCTGCCATGAGAATCTGCCCCGGGACATCGTGTTTCAAGGCGATAAGAGAGAAGACCGGAAGCTTTTCTCAGTATTCTGATGAAGAGATCGAGATAATAGGGATGGTGCCCTGTGGAGGCTGTCCAGGCAGAGATGCCGTCCGCCAGGCGGCAGAGATGGTGCGAAGGGGTGCCGAGGTGATCTTCATCTGCACCTGCATGATAAAACCGATACCTTCTGAGCCTGTTTGTAAGTATTCCGAGGAGATAGCCGGAGCCATTCGAAAGAAGACGGGCGTCGATGTCGTTATGGGCACCCACTGATGGTAATATCCATCTTTTTTATTTTCAGCTCAAGGCCAGGGGTTTTTGGGAGGGGCTTTGGGTGGCCCTCCAAACTGGATAAACCCCCGAACTCGTAAATTGCCTCCGGTTCCTTCCGGTTCCTTCCGCCTATTTCAGCTCCATATCCCCGAGCCGGAGCCCCTCGTCGACGATCTCGCCGACGACCTTCCCGTCGGTCATTCCCAGGACCGCGTCCACATCGTCCTCGGGAAGGACGAAGACCCAGCCCATCCCCATGTTGAAGGTCCGGTACATCTCGTCCTCGGCTACGCCCCCCTCCTCCTGGAGGAAGCGGAATATCGGCTGGGGCTCCAGGGGATCGTCGATCTCGAAGCCGAAGCCGCTGATCCTGTGGAGCTTGAGAAGGCCGCTTCCTGTGATGTGGGCCATGCCATGAATGTCAGCCTTCTGAATCACCTCCAGAGCCTCCATGTAGATCCTCGTCGGCTCCAGAAGCTCCTCGCCGATCGTCCTCTTGGAGTAGGGCATCCGATCAAAGTAGGTGTAGCTCGATTCAGCGACGATCTTTCTTGCGAGAGAGAAGCCGTTGCTGTGCAGGCCGGAGCTCGGAAGCCCGACGACGACGTCGCCCTTCTCGATCTTCTCGCCAGATATGATCTCCTTTTTCTTGATCATCCCGATGCATGTTCCTGCGAGGTCGAAGCCCCGAATGATCTCGGGCAAGGAGGCCGTCTCGCCCCCGACGATGCTGATGTTTGCGATCTCCGCCCCCCGTTCGAGCCCGACGGCGATCTGTGCGGTCATCTCAGGGTCGACCTTCTCCAGGGCGAGGTAGTCGACGAAGGCCAGGGGCTCGGCCCCGATGGCGAGGAGGTCGTTGACGTTCATCGCCATGCAATCGATCCCCACGGTATCCCACTTCTTCATCTCGTTTGCGATCAAAACCTTGCTTCCGACGCCGTCGGTGGTCATGGCGATGGCGTACTCGCCCATGTCGATGAGGCCAGCGTAGTGGCCGATCTCGGAGATGGGGGCTCCGATCCCCTTACGTCTGCCGGTCATGACGCCCTTCATGGCCGATATGGCCCTCTCCTCGGCCCTGATGTCGACGCCGGAGTCTGCATAGGTCAGTCTCTTCATCTCTCCACCTCCTTCGCCCCTCCCTCAAGTCCGAACTCCCGGTGGAGCTCCTGGACCGCCCTCTCGGCCTCCGCCATGCTGACGACGAAGGAGATGTTGTGCTCGCTAGATCCTTGGCTGATCATGAGGACGTTGATCCTGGATCTGCCCATGGCGCCGAAGACCCTGCCGGCTACTCCAGGGGTCCCCACCATCCCGGCCCCGACGACAGCGATGACGGCCACATCCTTGTTGTGAGAGACCTCTCTCACGATGGTGGTGGGAAACTCGGCCCGGAGGGCGATCTCGGCGACGTCGACTTGGGGCTCGTCGACGACGACGGATATGTTCGCCTCGGAAGAGCCCTGGCTGATCATGACGATGTTCACCCCGGCGTTGGCGAGAGCCGAAAAGGCCCTGGCGGCGATGCCGGGGGTACCGATCATCCCGGCTCCGGATATCGTCAGGAGCGCTACGTTCTTCGATAGGGTGACGGCCTTGATCACATCCTCCTTGGCCACGCCCTCCTTTACGATCAGGGTTCCGGGATCCTGGGGATCGAAGGTGCATTTCACCCGGACGGGGATGCCGTTTCTGATGGCGGGCTCGATGGCCCTTGGGTGGAGGACCTTCGCCCCGAAGTAGGACATCTCCATCGCCTCCCGGTATGATATGACGGGGATGTTCTTCGCCTCGGAGACGATCCGGGGGTCTGTGGTGAGAACGCCAGTCGTGTCCTTCCAGAACCAGATCTCATCTGCGCCGATGGCCGCCCCTATGAGAGACGCTGAGAAGTCCGAACCGCCTCGGCCCAAGGTCGTTATGTTTCCCCTCTCGTCCTCGGCGATGAACCCCGTCACCACAGGGACCCCCTCGACGGGGGTGAGCCTCGAGGCGAGGAGGTCGTAGCTCTTCTCCAGGGGCTTCGCGTTCCCGTAATCGCTGGTGGTGATGATTCCGGCCTCCCCCCCCGAATAATATTTGGACTTGAGGCCCAGGTCTCTCAGGACACCGGCGAGGATGGGGGCTGCGAGCCTCTCACCGTAGCTGGAGATCCTGTCGATGGACCGGGGTGATAGCTCGCCGAGGTAGCAGATGCCGATGAAGGCCTTCTCCAGCTCGCTGAGCCTCTGGATGACGATCTCTTTCAGCTCCTTTACGATCTCAGGATCCCTTACCCCCTCCATCAGGGCCTGAATATGTCGTTTGCTCAGCCTGTCCACGAAGGTCACAATGTCCTCGACATTCCCGCCGCTGGCCGAGGCTCTGGCGCACTGGAGGAGGTCGTCGGTGACCCCTCCCAGGGCGGAGGTAACGACGATGATATCGTTCTCATCGCTCAGGCTCTTTACCAGCTCTCCGACGTTTCGGAGCTTAGCCCCGTCGGCCACCGAGGATCCGCCAAACTTCATTACCAAGCGTGCCATCTCGAAAACCCTGTGAACGTCCCATCTCACCGATATAAGCTTTACTCACAGTTTTATAATTGAAATTGTATTTTTCAGCCGGCTCTCGACGACGATCGGAGTTGGCAAGCCAGACCCAAAGCTCCTGCACCGTCCTGTATTCGGATGACCAGTGGTGGTCTCAGTGCAGGAGCGCTGACGGCCGTTGGGCCGACCACGGGATCTGAGGCTCCAGCACCGCTCTGTATTTTCTATACTTGGATTGGAGGTACATACAGAATGATCATTCGCCGACCGAAAAATCGATCGTGGCGACCTCCCGAGAGCCGTCATCGAGGGCCGAAGGCTTATATAGGTGTACGAAGATGGAACCGAGACTCCAAGATTCAGAAGCTTTAGATTCAGAGCTTTATCTTAAATTTCGCGAGGCTTGATATGGGCAAGAGGAAGAAGATGGCTGAGCGCGTAACCGCGCTTATGGACAAGCCAGAGAAGATCAGAAATATCGGTATTGTTGCGCATATTGATCACGGCAAGACGACATTATCTGACAATCTGCTTGCGGGAGCCGGCATGATCTCCATGGAGCTGGCGGGCAAGCAGCTATTTATGGACTTTGACGAGCTGGAGCAGGCACGAGGGATCACCATCGATTCTGCCAACGTCTCCATGGTCCACGAGTACAAGGGCGAGGAGTACCTCATCAACATGATCGACACCCCTGGTCACGTCGACTTCGGCGGCGACGTCACAAGGGCGATGCGAGCCGTTGACGGCGCCGTCGTCGTCGTGGACGCCGTGGAGGGTGCCATGCCCCAGACTGAGACGGTCCTTCGACAGGCTCTCAAAGAGAACGTTCATCCGGTTCTGTTCGTCAACAAGGTCGACCGTCTTCTGAACGAGCTTAAGGTGGACAAGCAGGAGATGCAGCTCCGGCTTGGTAAGCTCATCGACAACATAAACAAGCTCATCCGGGGCATGAACGAGGAGAAGTACAAGGCTGGCTGGAAGGTAGACGCCGCCGACGGGAGCGTGGCCTTCGGGTCCGCTCTTTACAACTGGGCGATAAGCGTTCCCCAGATGAAGAGCACTGGGATCGGCTTCGGCGAGGTCTACGACTACTGCCAGGTCGGAGACATGAAGACCCTCGCCGAGAAGTGCCCTCTCTACCTTGCAGTTAACGACATGGTCATCCGCTTCCTCCCAAGCCCCCTCAAGGCCCAGAAGGAGCGTGTGGCGGTCATATGGCACGGCGACAAGAGCAGCAAGCTCTACAAGTCGATGGAGGACTGCGACCCCAAGGGCGCAGTTGCCTTCATGGTCACCGACATATCCGTCGACCCTCACGCGGGCGAGGTCGCGACGGGCAGGCTCTTCTCGGGAACTCTGGAGAGGGGCATGGAACTATCCATCTCTGGCGTTGCAAAGCCTAACCGGGTCCAGCAGACGGGAATATTCATGGGCGCTGACAGAATTGAGGTGGAGAGAATCCCCGCCGGGAACATTGCGGCTGTGACGGGCCTGCGAGACGCCTTCGTAGGGTCTACTGTATCCTCCGACAGAGACGCAACTCCCTTCGAGGACATCAAGCACGTCAGCGAGCCCGTGGTCACCGTCGCCGTCGAGGCGAAGAACACACGGGACCTTCCGAAGCTGGTGGAGGTTCTGAGGCAGGTCGCGAAGGAAGATCCGACCCTCAACATCACCATCAACGAGGAGACCGGCGAGCACCTGATGGCCGGGATGGGCGAGCTCCACCTGGAGATCGTCGCCTACAGAATCCAGAGAGACAAGGGCGTCGAGATCACCACCTCGCCTCCGATCGTCGTCTATCGGGAGTCGATCACAGGAAAAACTCCCGGTGCCGTTGAGGGTAAGTCCCCCAACCACCACAACCGCTTCTACATCGAGATCGAGCCCCTCGAGCTCGAGGTGGTGGATGCCATCAAGTCCGGCGAGGTCTCCATGAAGATGGAAGAGCTGGAGCGGAGAAACATCCTGATCAGCAAGGGGATGGACAAGGAGGAGGCGAGGAACATATCCAGCATCTTCGAGTCCAACATCTTCATCAACATGACCAAGGGCGTTCAGTACCTGCGAGAGACGATGGAGTTGATGCTGGAGGGCTTCGTCGAGGCGACGAAGAACGGTCCCATATGCAGAGAGCCGGTCCAGGGCGTAAAGGCAAAGCTGGTGGATATCAAACTTCACGAGGACGCCATCCACCGAGGACCTGCCCAGGTCATCCCCGCCGTCAGGCAGGCGGTACAAGCTGGGATCCTCATGGCGAACCCCACCATCCTGGAGCCCTTCCAGAACGTCTTTATACAGGTTCCACAGGAGCAGATGGGGGGTGCCATGTCCGAGATCCAGGGCCGAAGAGGCATGATCCTGAGCATGGAGACCGAGGGTGACATGATCATAATCAAGGCGAAGGCACCAGTCTCTGAGCTCTTCGGATTTGCGGGAGCGATCCGGGGAGCCACCGAGGGCAGGTCCCTATGGAGCACGGAGTTTGCCGGCTTTGAGCCGATCCCGCCGGCGGCGATGGTGGAGACGGTACGCCAGATCCGGGGCCGGAAGGGTCTAAAGACCGAGATGCCTAAGCCCAGCGATTATCTGAAGGCTTGAAGCCTTCTCTGAAAAGATTTAAACGGAATAGACGTAAATACGGAGTTGAAAGTTAACCGGAGGAGATAAAGATGGCAGCACAGAAGCCACACATGAACCTGGCGTTCATTGGACACGTCGACCACGGGAAGTCCACTCTAGTGGGCAGACTGATGTTCGAGTCCGGCGCCGTTTCTCCACATATCATCGAGCAGTACAAGAAAGAGGCCGAGTCCAAGGGTAAGGGGTCTTTCGAGTTCGCCTGGGTGATGGACAGCCTGAAAGAGGAGCGGGAGAGGGGCGTCACCATCGACATCGGTCATCAGAGGTTCGACACCGACAAGTACTACTTCACAATCGTGGACTGTCCCGGACATAGAGATTTCATCAAGAACATGATCACCGGCGCGAGCCAGGCAGACGCCGCTGTTCTGGTGATCGCAGCCCCCGACGGCGTCATGGCCCAGACGAGAGAGCACGTCTTCTTGGCCAGGACCCTGGGGATCAACCAGCTGATCATAGCCGTCAACAAGATGGACGCTGCTAAGTACAGCGAGCAGAGGTTTAACGAGGTGAAGGAGGAGGTCGGAAAGCTCCTCCAGATGGTCGGATACAAGGTTGCAGATATACCCTTCTTGCCAGTATCCGCCTTCGTCGGCGACAACGTCATCGCTCGCGGCGACAACCTCACCTGGTATACCGGACCCAACCTTCTCGAGACGCTCAACAACCTGAAGGAGCCCGAGAAGCCGACGAACCTGCCCCTCAGACTTCCCGTCCAGGACGTCTACACCATCTCTGGCGTAGGGACCGTTCCCGTGGGGCGGGTTGAGACCGGGATTATCAAGAAGGGCGACAAGATCATCTTCGAGCCCGCCAACGTCACCGGCGAGGTGAAGACGATCGAGATGCACCACGAAGAGGCCGACCAGGCTCTGCCCGGAGACAACATCGGCTGGAACGTGAGGGGCGTCGGAAGAAAGGATATTCGGAGAGGCGATGTCTGTGGACATGTCGACTCGCCGCCCACGGTGGCCAAGGAGTTCACCGCCCAGCTCGTGGTCCTCCAACACCCGAGCGCCATCTCTGCGGGATACACCCCCGTCTTCCACTGCCACACCGCCCAGATCGCCTGCACCTTGACCGAGATCAAGGCCAAGCTCGATCCCAGGACCGGTGCGGTAAAGGAGCAGAACCCTGCCTTCATAAAAGCCGGCGATGCCGCCATAGTCACTGTGATGCCAACGAAGCCGATGGTGATCGAGAAGGTCAAGGAGATCCCCCAGCTGGGCAGGTTCGCCATAAGGGATATGGGCCAGACGATAGCAGCGGGCATGTGCATGAACATCACCCCCCGCTAACTCAAATTTTCACGGTGTTTGAGTTATGCAGAAGGCAAGAATACGGCTATCTGGGACAGACCCCCGCTCCTTGGACGATATATGCAGCCAGGTACGAGGGATCGCCCAGAGGACGGGCGTGCACATGGCGGGACCGATTCCGCTCCCCACAAAAAGGATGGTAGTTCCCACGAGAAAGAGCCCCGACGGGGAGGGAACCGCCACCTGGGATCATTGGGAGATGAGGGTGCACAAGCGGATGATCGACCTGGACGCCGACGAGCGGGCCCTGCGTCAGCTGATGCGGATCCAGGTTCCCAAGAACGTGAACATCGAGATAGTGCTGGAATCCTAGCTGGACTCGTAGTATAGTCTGGATAACACGGAGGCCTCCGGAGCCTCAGTCCCGGGTTCAAATCCCGGCGAGTCCGCTACGACCCTTTTTTGTTTTTGTTTTGTCCCGTTCTGTCTCGACCTCTTCTCTGTTGAGATCTACCCGTTCAGCCACTCCCTATTTTTACCGATCATCGGCAAAAGGTTCATAGCCTCCCAGGTTTCCTCTCTATCTCAGAGAAGGATCGGTGTGGATAACGATGATTACAGGAAAAGATGTGGATCACATAAGCTGGCTCGCCAGCATAAAGGTCGTCGAGGAGGAGAAGGAGTGCTTCGTCGCCTCGTTCAACTCGGTCCTCGATTACTTCCATCAGCTCGACGAGCTCGACACCGAGGACGTGGAGCCCACCTACCGGGTCGTCGACCTCACCAATGTCTTCCGGGAGGACGAGGTCTCGGAGTCCTTGTCCCAGGAGGAGTCGCTGAGAAACGCTTCTAGGACGGAGAAGGGCTACTTTAAGAGCCCCAGGATCGTGTGATCTCGATGTTGAGAGAGCTGAAGGGGGATCTGGCGGCGGGGGCTTCGGCCGAGGAGAGGGTCGCATCACTATTCGAGAAGATCAAAAAAAGCAAGCTCAACGCTTACAACATTCTGTCCGAGGATTCCGCCCTCAAAAGGGCCCGGGAGTTTGACAAGGCGCCCTGGGGGGGGCTTATGGCCGGAGTCCCCATAGCCATCAAAAGCTCCATATCGACGAGGGGGATCGAGACCAACTGCTCTTCCCGGATCCTCTCCGGCTACGTCCCCCCCTACGACGCTCACGTCATAGACCAGCTTAAGGAAGAGGGCGCCATCATCATCGGCAAGACGAACATGGACGAGTTCGCCATGGGTACCTCCACCGAGACGAGCTACTTCGGCCCGACGAGAAACCCCTGGGACACCGATCGAGTCCCCGGCGGTTCCTCCGGCGGTTCCGCCGCGGCCGTAGCTGCGGGGGAGGCACCGTGCGCTCTCGGATCTGACACCGGCGGGTCGATCAGGTGTCCCGCCTCCTTCTGTGGGATCGTCGGCCTCAAGCCCACATACGGCCTCGTCTCTCGTTACGGCCTCGTCAGCTACGCCAACAGTCTGGAGCAGATTGGGCCCCTGACAGCGAACGTCGAGGACGCAGCCCTGGTGATGGAGGTGATCGCGGGCCACGACCCCCAGGACTCGACCTCCGTCAACTCCGATGGGGGGTACATCTCGGGCCTCGGCGACGGCGTAGAGGGGCTCGTTTGTGGCGTTCCAAAAGAGTACTTCGGCGAGGGGGTTGATCCACTGGTCGAGAAGGCGGTCTGGGACGCCATATCGAAGCTAGTGGAGCTGGGGGCGTCCTGGAAGGAGGTGAGCCTTCCCCACACCAAGTACGCGCTTGCAGCATACTACATCATCGCCATGAGCGAGGCCTCCTCGAACCTGGCTCGGTTCGACGGCCTCCGCTACGGCCTCCGGCTCGGAACCGACCAGGACTGGCATACCACCTTCTCCGAGATCCGGGCCGCAGGCTTCGGCTCCGAGGTGAAGAGGAGGATCCTCCTCGGGACCTACGCCCTCTCCGCTGGATACTACGGCAGATACTACCTCAAAGCCCTCAAGGTGAGAACCCTCATCAAACAGGACTTCGAGAGGGTCCTTGCGGCTGGCGGGGCCGACATCCTGGTGACCCCCACCATGCCCTTCCCCGCCTTCAAGATCGGCGAGAGGATCGAGGACCCCCTCTCGCTGTATATGGCTGACGTCTTCACCGTACCCATAAACCTGGCAGGGGTTCCCGCGATATCTGTCCCATGCGGCTTTGCCGGCGGCCTTCCCATCGGCCTTCAGATCATCGGCCGTCACTTCGATGAGATTGGTGTCCTCAGGACCGCCAAGGCCTACGAGGACGCGACGCCGTACCACGAGGCCGTACCAAAGGAGGTGGTCTGATATGGCCGAAAAAGACGTCATCATAGGCCTGGAGGTCCACGTCCAGCTGAACAAATTGAACTCTAAGCTCTTCTGCGGCTGCTCCACCGACTATCACGACTCGCCCCCCAACACCCACACCTGTCCCGTCTGTCTCGGTCTCCCCGGCACCCTTCCCGTCGTGAATAAAAGGGCTGTCGAGTACGCCATCAGGGTAGCTCTGGCCCTCAACTGCGATATTCAGGGAGAGACCCTATTCTACCGGAAGAACTACTACTACCCCGACCTTCCCAAGGCATTTCAGATAACTCAGTACGACTTCCCTCTGGGGCTCGGAGGCCACATCCTGATCAAGGGCGAGGATGGAGAGGAGAAGACCATCAGGATCACCAGGGTCCACATGGAAGAGGACCCCGGAAGGCTCGTCCATGCCGGGACGATCGACCGGGCCAAGTACTCAATGGTCGACTACAACCGGTGCGGCATGCCCCTTCTCGAGGTGGTGACAGAACCGGACCTCCGGTCTCCCAAAGAGGCGAGGTCCTTCCTCGATAAACTCCGGAACATCCTCGAGTACCTGGACGTCTTCGACGGGAACCTCGAGGGCGCCATGAGGATCGACTCGAACATCTCCCTTGTGGGCGGCGAGAGGGCCGAAGTGAAGAACATATCGAGCCACAAGGGGGTCGAGAAGGCCCTCGCCTACGAGATCACGAGGCAGAGGAGCGCCCGGAGGAGGGGGGTCGCCCAGGTCCAGGAGACTCGCCACTACGACGAACTCCGGAGTATCACCGTCTCCATCAGGACGAAGGAGGAGGCTCACGACTACCGCTACTTCCCCGAGCCAGACCTCGTCCCCATGAGGATCGCCGACTGGGTGCCGAGGGTGGAGGCGGAGCTTCCAGAGCTTCCGGACGCCAAAAGGGAGAGGTTCGTCGCAGAGTACGGGATCGCCGATGATCACGCCAAGTCCCTCACCTCTGAGATCAGGGTCGCCAACTTTTATGAGGATGTGGCAAAGAGGGCCCCCCCGAGGCTCGCGGCGGTCTGGATCGCCGACGTCCTCAAGGGGGAGCTGAACTACCGGGACGTCACCATTGACAAATTCAGTCCCGACCATATGGTCGAGATCCTGGGTATGCTGGAGAAGAGAACGATCACGGAGAAGGGAGCCGTCGAGGTGATTCGCATCATCCTCGACACTGGCGGAGATCCTTCCGAGGTAGTGGAGGCGGGGGGTCTCGCCAAGGCCGAGGACGATGCTGTTAAGGAGGCGGTTTTCGCCGCGGTTGCTGAGTGCTCCCAGGCGGTGGCCGACTATAGAAGCGGAAACGAGAAGGCTATCAACTTCATCGTCGGGATGGTCATGAAGAAGACCCGGGGGAGGGCAGATCCTGGGGAGGCGAACCGGCTCGTAAAAGAGGCCCTGGAAGAGATCTGAGGTGTGTGTTGGGGGGGGGGCAACGGGCTCGCCCGCCCCGACGTATTTTTTCCTCTTTTTTTTGTCCTACCCTTACATTTTTTAGGCATCGTCCTCAGGACCGAAGTGGATCGCCCAGAGCCATCCACCCTGGCCCTGAGCGAATACCCAGATCTTTCCAATACCGTCATAGACGGCCGTCGGCTGCCCTGATATGGAGCCCTTGAGGCTCTCGCCGGCCACCCAACCTTCGCCGCCGTTTTCGAGGTGCAAGAGCTCACCTTCCAATACTCCGAAGAGGTGGATCGTGCCTTCTTCGATGACCACCGCTGGGGCTGAGTCGATCCTCTGGTCTATCGTACTGAAGGATCCTTCGCCGTTATCGGGGTCGAGGGTCACGTAACCGATCTCGCCCCCAGAGTTGAGGGCGAAGAGGTGAATCAGCTCGCCGTCAGAGGCCGCCGCCGGGGGTGAGGCGAAGGACCATTCGAGGGGCTGCCATCCCTCCCAATCAGGCAGCTCCCCCGACCCGGCGGGGGGGAGTTCTGCGGAGTTCCAGATGAGAGCTTTGGAGCCGTCCAGGGCGAAGACGTATATCTTCTCTGCGTGGATGACCGCCGCAGGCCTCGATCCGATCTCCCCCTCCATCGAGATCCAGTTCTCGGTCCGATCGCAGGCGACTTTTCCGTCGCACCCCCAGCACCTCTTGTAGAGGCAGTGGTTTGTGGGGCCCCAGGTGAAGAAGTGATAGTCGCCGTCTTTCGACCCTGTCGATACCGCCGCCAGCTCGTACTTTCTAAAGTGGACCCCACCGAGGTTCTTGTTGTAGGGGGGCGGGCCGAATACGGTGGTCCAGTCTGACCAAGTCTCCTGGCCCTGGAGGCGGATGTGCCATAGCTCGTTGTCGTTTCCTCCTGAAAAGATGTCGACAAACCCCTCTAACGGAGATATGGCCAAGGGACCAGTGGTGAGCCTCACTCCTTTCAGGGTGATCCAGCTCGACCATCCCGTCTCGGTCCGGAACTGGACCCGTTTTACCGAGGGCAAAAGTCCCTGGGGTTCGGTGGACGTTCCGATGACCAGCGCCGGCTCTGACGTATCGGTTCCGGATCTGACCTTATCGAATTCCGCCATCTGACCCGCCGACAGCCCCGCCAGGAGGAGGGCAGCCAGAAGGGCGCAAAGGTGGGTTTTTGCCCTCAATGTCACTTCGCCTCCAGACTGAAGTTGGTCGGGATGGTATATCCGATTTCCGCATCGCTGTATCAATTCGAAAATACCACATAGCAATGTCTCCATATCTTATCGTCGATGATCTGGGGACGTTGTAGGCGATCGATTGATATTTATCGTACAAGAGTGTGAGAGAGTTCTGGTTGATTGCCTATGTTTGACTACTGGAACCCGCACATCGAACGCATGCCCCCGGAGGATCTCTCCAAGCTCCAGGAGGAACGGCTCAAATCGATGGTCCATTACGTCTACGATCATTCTCCCTTCTACAAAGAGAGGTTCAAAGAGGCAGGGGTCAAGCCCGGGGATATAAAGATGCTTTCTGATCTGTCGAAGCTTCCCTTCACCTACAAAGTCGATCTCCGGAATACCTACCCCACGGGCATGTTCAGCCTGCCGAGAAACAGGGTTGTGCGGTACCACGTCTCCAGTGGCACTACAGGAAAGCCGACGGTCGTCGGCTACACAAAAGACGACATAGAGATGTGGTCGGACTCCCTGGCGAGGGCCCTCACCTCCATAGGCCTCGGCGCCGGGGACGTGATCCAGGTGGGGTACGGCTACGGCCTCTTCACCGGCGGCCTCGGCCTCCACTACGGGGCGGAGAAGATCGGGGCGACGGTCCTTCCCACCGGGACTGGGAACACCGAGCGGCAGATCATGCTGATGCAGGACTTGGGAAGCACCGCCATCGCCTGCACACCGTCCTACTTCCTCCACATAGCCGAGGTGGCGGAGAAGATGGGCGTATCCATCCAGGACGACACGAGCCTCAAGGTAGGGGTCTTCGGGGCGGAACCGTGGTCCGACGAGACCCGGAGGCGGATCGAGGAGGCGACGGGGATCAAGGCCTACGACATCTTCGGGACTAGCGAGATGAGCGGCCCCCTCTTCACCGAGTGCCAGGAGCAGAACGGGATTCACGTCTGGTCCGACATGTTCCTCATCGAGGTTATCGACCCCGAGACAGGAGAGCAGCTCCCTGACGGCGAGACGGGGGAGCTTGTGATCACGACCCTCAACAAGTGGGCGATCCCCCTCATCCGATACCGGATCGGCGATCTGACGGTGATCAACTCCGAGCCCTGCCCCTGCGGCCGGACCCACCCCAGGCTGATGAGGATTTTGGGGAGGACCGACGACATGATCGTGATCCGGGGCATCAACGTATTCCCGAGCCAGGTGGAGTCGGTGCTGATGACGATCCCCGAGGTGGGCGACCACTACCAGATCATCGTCGACCGGAAGGGGCCCCTGGACATCATGAAGGTGATGGTGGAGGTGACGGAGACGGGGTTCAGTGACAAGATCGCAGACCTGATGTCCCTATCCAAGAGGATATCGAAGGAGCTGAAGGGCGTCCTCAACGTCGTAGCCGACGTGGAGCTGGTGGAGCCTGGGACCATCCCGCGGTCCGAGGGGAAGGCCGTGAGGGTGATAGACAAGAGGAAGGTCTGAACGGAAGGCGGGAAAGAAGCGAGAGCTGAAGGCGAGAAAGGACGGCAAAAAAGGAGGTGCGAAAATTGGTGGCAATTAAGCAGATATCGTTATTCGTCGAGAACAAGCCCGGGAGGATGGCGAAGGTCTCCAAGACCTTATCCGACGCCGGGGTGAATATCAGGGCCCTTACCGTAGCCGAGGCCGGAGACTTCGGGGTCATTCGGATGGTCGTCGATGATCCCGAGAAGGGGTACCAGGTCCTCCACGACAACGGCTTCACCGTCTCCGAGACGGAGGTGTTGGCCGTCGAGATGAAGGACATCCCAGGGGGGCTGTACGAGATCGTGAACACCCTGGGGGAGAGCAACGTCAACGTTGACTACGCCTACGCCTTCGTCACCACCAAGGCCGAGCGGGCGCTTCTGATAATTCGGGTCGACAACCTGGAGAAGGCGAGGGAAGTCCTCACGAGCGCCGGGGTGAAGCTGGCGACGAAGGACGAGATACAGAAGATATGAAGAAGGGATATCATGGGGTGGTGGTTGCCGCCAGATGGCGCTGAGAAACGCTCGGTATCCACCACTATCTTACTATTTTCGATGATCTATTCTTTCCTGGTACGTGTTCGGCTGACCAGACCAGATCGCCTCTGTGACGAGGGAAGAGCACGTAGGCGGGCAGACCTTCTATGGTCAGAGCCCAGCTAGATCTTGCGTGCCAGGTATCGGTTCTCCGGCTTTGAGTGAACTGCATGGAATGTCTCTCGATCTGTGAGCCCCGTCGTCTCCGTCACTCCTGCAGCTCGAGCGAACTCTTTCTCTACACCAGGGCTCGGAAAACGGGGCACGACTCGTCCCACCAAGGCGTGGTCATCCTCGATCAACCGTAACTCTTTTATTACTTAATGTCATATGAGCTTTACATAGGGGTAATATCGTAAAGGTTGGTGGATTGATAGGTAAAATGGGATTCCATCACCTGACGACTCGACGACCCCTTAGGTGTATAGAATAGGAGTGGGGATACAGAAATGATAAAAAAGGTTTTAGCGGTCTTGATGGCCCTGGTTGCACTGTGTGCCTTCGCTGTGGCCGAAGAGACTGCCGACGACTGGGTAAAGACGGGAGATGAACCGTCAGTAGGAGATTCTCCTGAAGAGATGTGGAACAAAACCTACGGCGGTACCGGCAACGACTTGGCGAGCGAAGTCCACGTGACTAAGGATGGAGGGTATGTCATCATAGGCGTAACGGAGTCCTATGGCGCTGGAGATGGCGACGCCTGGCTGATCAAGACCGATTCTGAAGGAAACGAAGAGTGGAATAAGACCTTCGGAGGTCCCGTATATGATAATGGCCAGTCCGTCCAAGAGACAAGCGATGATGGATATGTCCTCGTAGGTAGAACAGAGTCTTATGGTGCCGGCTGCGACCTCTGGCTGATTAAGACCGACTCTGAAGGAAACGAAAAATGGAGCAAGACCTTCGGAGGTCCCGGGTTCGATGGGGGTTGGTCAGTCCAGGAGACAAAAGATGGCGACTATATTATCACGGGTGAAACGGAATCATATGGTGCTGGAAATTTCGATCTGTGGCTTATCAAGACCGATTCTTCCGGCAATGAAATTTGGAACAAAACCTTTGGCGGACCATTGGTTGATTGGGGGAACATGGTCCATGAAACAAGAGATGGCGGATATATTATCTCAGGTGAAACGGAGTCCTACGGTGCAGGTGGTCTTGACATCTGGCTGATAAAAACCGACCTTGAAGGGAACGAGGAATGGAACAGGACCTTTGGTGGCCCAAGCAGTGACAGTTGTAGGTCAGTCATAGAAACTAGAGACGCTGGATATATGATCGCTGGTGGTACACACTCTTACGGCGCTGGTGGTAGTGATCTCTGGGTGGTCAAGACCGATTCCGAAGGAAAGGAGGAATGGAACAGGACCTTTGGGGAGCCAGAACAGGACATGGGACCACTTGGCGGCGAGTTGGGGAATGACCAAGGATTAGCCGTACAGCAGACCAGTGATGGCGGTTATATCATTGCCGGTTATACATCTTCATACGGAGCCTTTCCTGGCGACCTCTGGATTATAAAGATGAATTCGGAAAGCGTCCTGGAGTGGGACATGACCTCAGGCCGAAGGGGAACCGATGAAGGCGCTTCGGTTCAGGAAACGAGTGACGGCGAATATATCGTTGCTGGTGATACTACCCGTGGTGATGCCGGCGGTTGGGATATCTTACTTGTAAAACTAAAAAAGTAAAAATGGGTAGGATGTTGTTTACTCGCAGTCTTCATCGGGGTGATGCCCGCAGCTGATAGACCAACCACTTCCGCCACAGTGGCTTGAAATCCACGATGCAGCCTGGGATGCGGCATTGCCTTCACCCCAAGCGCAAATCCATGTAGATGGGCTACCACCTGAACAAGCTGCGTAGCAACAGTAGCAATCACCTGCCATTTTATTTTTCACCTCCTTTTACGTTTGTTCACCTGTCGTAGTATGGCGCCATCTTGGTGACCATGAAGGGGAAGACCTCGGTTGTGTCCACCCGGACGAAATACTTCTCGGTGACGTCGGTCTCGCGATGGGTGTACGAGAAGATCGCCGATACGACCTTGCGAGCACCGCTCAAGCGCGACGGTCTCGCCACAACGCCTGTCAGGGAGAAGTTGCGGCCGAACTCTTCGGCGGCCTTCGCGTAGATCGCAGGATAGCGGACCGCGAGGTAGTTCAAAGCCCAATGCTCGTCTGTCGCGCCCATGTTGTCGGCCACCTGCATAATCCGGTCGAAGAGCTCTCCGGCCGCCGACCTGAACTTCGGATCGTCCTTCTCAGGGATCGACTCGGGTCGAGGTATCGACTTGATCATCGAATCCCTGTCAAAAGAGAAGGCGTGGTCGAAGGCTACCATCGGAACCTGAAGGCCGCCACACATCTCAGCGGGCGGTAGTGGCCCCTTTTCTCCTATGATCACGTCAACGTCCATGGGCTTCGGTACTGGCCGTATGGCCTCCACCAGGGCCTCCAGGTCTCCTCTGTGGCGAGGGAACAGCACGTAGGCGGGCAGGCCTTCTATGGTCAGAGCCCAGCAGATCTTGCGTGCAAGGTATCGTTCTCTCGTTTCGACAAAACGACGTGGAAGGTCTCGTGATCTGTGAGCCCCGCCGTCTCTGTCATTCCTGCAGCTCGTGCGAACTCTTTCTCTACACCAGGGCTCGGAAAACGGGGCACAACCCGCCCCAGGGCGTAGATGTAGTTGGGAACGGGTTTCCCAGCATCGATGGTATCCGATTCTGTTGCGCATCCACAGCCGTTATCTCCGCCCTCTGGCATTTGAGGCGGCCCAGCAGTCTCTATTTTTTCAGGAGGGGCAGCTGTCTGCATCTCATTTTTTTCAACTTCGCTCATCTTCTTTACCCCACTCACATTTTCTGTGCTCTTCTCAGGAGCACGATCTGTAACTTCGTCCAGATCCTACATAAATCTATCGAAATTGTTCGGATTTTCCGAACAAAAACGTAAAGTATATATAAGAGATTGCTCTGAACGAGAGCATGTCGTAATAAGACGAAATGATTCACGTTTGCTCAGGTGCAAATACAGCGTTATAATAGGAAATTTTGCTCAATAGGGATTTATCTTTGACTTCAAGGCTATATTTTGAATTATTTCACGTCCTTTTGCCGTTAGCTCATAATATACCCATTTATTCCCTTTGTTCTTCTTTACTAAACCGGAATCGATCAATACGACCAAATTATCATAGGTCGTTGATTTCGGAATATTCAGCTCTTTTGAGAGAGCTGTCACAGTCTTACGCTGTAATATTAGATATATAAGAATATTTAATCTTTTATCTGATGCTAACGCTTTGATGAGCATGTCACTTAACCTGAAGTCACTTGAGGGAGAAATCATTTATATGCGCCCTATTGTTCTAGTTATACATCTCCGCTAATCAGATATTTTAGATGAGATATAAAGGCTGCCTTCAGATAGAGCTCAGATTAACTTCACGTAGAAGTTATATGGTGGTATCGATCACATTATTGGCAATAACATATTTTTTGATTGATTACAATAAAATTGTGATTAATTCACTGAATGATCATTCATCCTATCGGATGAAGTGGATGAGGGAGTTCGTGGGCTTCAGGGTGCTGGAGTGGTTTCTGGTCCACCCCTCCGGAGAGGTCCACCTGAACGAGCTCGCGCGAGAGCTGGAGATCAGCCCGGGAAGCGCCAAGGAGTACTGCGACCGGCTGGCAGAAGACGGCCTGATCTCGGAGAGGGCGATGGGAAACCTCAGGCTCTTTCGGCTGAAGAGGGAGGACTTTGCCGCACGGGAGATCTTGAGGGCCTACCACATCCTCAGGCTCAAGGACCTCGGCGCAGAGGTGATCGCCGAGGTCTGCACCTCCCTCGCGGTCCGCGGGAGCTTCGCCTCCGGGAACCTCGACGAGCATAGCGACCTCGACCTCCTGGTGATCGGCGAGGAGTCCGATGTCGACCGGTATCGCATTCTGGAGCTCGAGCCGGCGCTGGGGCGGGAGGCGCAGCTCACGGTGATACCTTATTACAGGTGGGAGGCCATGAAAAACGAGGGTGACAGGTTCGCTGAGAGCGTTTTGAGAAATCACGTTTTGATAAAGGGGGTTGAGCTTTAGGTCGTTCGTAGGCTGGAAACTCCGGGAAAAGCATCTTTAATGTGGAGAGAGATAATATCTGATTGGTGTCGGTGGAGGTCAAAAAGTTGCACCTGCCCATTCATCGAAATATACGAGGATGGGTATTACATCGCGAGCTGCCCCCAATTCAAGGGCTGCCATTCTTACGGCGAGACCGTAGACGAGGCTCTGGAGAACATCAGAGAGGTAGTCGAGATGTGCCTGGAGGAGATCGTCGCCGTGCGGATCGAAACCCACGATGTATTCGAATAACTGAACTATTGCACGTTGTTCCGATCGCTACATTATGCAGCGGTCTCGGATTTTTCTGCGCCGCCCGCCCATATACTATTCTCAGAATAAAATTGGCCGAAGACTTGCCGCCTCGCACCCTCACCCCGCATCCCTCGCCGCCGAGAGGATCACCGCCAGCAGGATAACCCCGCCTCCCCAGGAAGGCGTGGTGAAACCCGAGGGTGAGGGGGGGCGAGGGCAGAGCCGCCCTGGACAGCGCCGTCGGAGAGCTCCGCCATCTGATGTAGGCTTAAGTCGAAAACCTGCACATCCCCATAATCGTCGAAATGGACGAGGCCAGGTACTAAAGGCCAGCTGCCCGCAATTCAAAGGCTGCCGTTCATACGGCGAGACGGTGGACGAGGCGCTGGAAACATAAGGGAGGTCGCCTTTATGTGCCTGGAGGAGACCGATGCCGGGGTGAAGCTGGCGACGAAGGACGAGGTATAGAAGAAGATCTGAGAGGGATACCTAATTTAGTCTTAGTAACTTATATATAGTAAGTTCGCGTTAATTGCCGCTTGCAGATTTAACGATCGTCGAAACTGGACCAGTGACCAGGAGATAGATAATAAAATGGCAAAATTAGGATTAGTCACCTTGGAGCTGATGCTGGCAGAGCTGAGAAGGCCGGCCTTCGCCGGAGACGTCCCCGTCAAGATGGAACCCGCGGTGGCCCAGTACGAGGCCGTCGCCGGCGGCGAGCAGTACATCGGTGATTACACCAGTGGTGCGGGCCCCGACGAGGAAGACGACGGCTGTGGCTGTGGCGGTGATGGCTGCGGAGATGGTGGCTGCTGCGGCGGCGGATGCGGTGGGGGCGATGGCTGCAGCCACGAGACGACGATGGGCGTCGGTCCTGAAATCGGATCAGAGGCTATGGGACCCATGGCCTCACCTCCAGACTTTTGCTTCCGCGCCCCTCTTCGCGCCGATCCCGTCGGAGATCGTGATAAGACCAGGGACAGGTCACCCCGGCCCGACCGAAAGAGGCTCCCCTGGTCCCAGAGCCGGGCAGGGCGATGACTCTGGACCCATTGGCAGGTCACCCCGGCCCGACCGAAAGAGGCTCCCCTGGTCCTTCGCGCCGGGGGCCGAGATCGCCAGCTGAATTCTACTATTTCTTTCAGCAGTTGTGCGGATTAGGATTGAGCCAAAAGATCAGATCGCCTGCGGCCACCCCGTAGATTCCTTTCATCTCCACGAATGAATCTACTTTCGGCTTTTCTCCTAATTCTTAAATATGGTGCTTGATTGCGTAAGCAGTTGCCAAGCTCTTGTCGATTTTAATTGGACAAAAGCGGGCGACGGCTCACTTTTCGATGTATATCTGAAATGCTTCAGGATCTGGAGATGAAATACCTACTTTCTGATTACCGTGAAGGAGAACTGAAAGTGGAAAATTATATCCGGCCAGCTCTCTAAGATGATTCAAATCGATGGGAGGTGTTTTTCTTGGAGACGAATCAAGAGGAGAGCTGCATATTCTGCGAAATTGTGGCCGGGAGGGCGAAGGCCCACCGGATATGCGATGACGATCTGTCGCTCGCGATACTGGACATAAACCCCTTATCAAAGGGCCACTGTCTTGTCATACCCAAAAGGCACGTCCCCTGGTGGCACGACTTGACCGATGAGGAGGTAGAAAGCCTCTTTCGGGTGGCAAAAAAGGCATCCCAGAAGATCATGAAGGCGTTCAGCCCCGACTTCGTGGCGATATACGCCCGAGGCCGGAGGATCCCCCACACCCATATCTTCTTAGTTCCCACTTATGGCGGCGACGTCTTGGACAGGTTCTTCAACGCCCTGGAAGGTTTCCAGGAGGCTACGGCAGAGCTTACAAACCTGAAGAGCGATGAGGAGCTCGGTGAGGCGGCAGATCTTCTCAGGTCGGCGTGAGATCTGAAGGACCATCAGGCGTCTTCATAGATCTGCTGATGGGAGCCGAGGCTCTTTCTCACCGACTCGGATATCCACTCCAGATAGTCCTCGTCTCCGCCGACTATTGGCAGGACGACGATCTCGGGCAGATCATAGGGATGGACCTCCCTGATCCTGGTCGTCAGCTCTTCCACCACCTCTTCTTTCGTCTTAATGATGAGGAGATCCTCTGCCTCCTCGTCGACCTTTCCCTTCCAGACGAAGGTGGACCGAACCTGCTATATGTTCACGCAGGCTTCCAGCCTCTCCTCGACGATGAGCTTTGCGACCCTTCCGGAGTGGTTTGGGGGCGCCGTGCAGAAGACGATCATGTGACCTGAAGATCCATAATCAGAGCTCAATAATAGCACACCCCTGCAGCCTCGTAGAGGACCCTAACCTTCTCGCCCACATCCTCGGATAACCTCTCCTTCAGGAGCCTCACCAAGATATCGGCGTGCTCGGGCTGGATGCACCCGAGGCTCTCGGAGCCGTCGAGGATCACCTCCGAGAGGTACTTCAGCTCGAAGATGTCGAGCTGATTAAGCCTCTCCTCGAAGTCGTCATCGTCTAGAGCGTAGTGGTTTGAGACTGGAGGAAGGATCGACTGATAATCAAACCCGGAGCCCGAACAGGTGATATCAGCGCACTCCGGGGCAAGCTTCTTCAGTATTTCAACGTCCTTATCAGAAAGCTTCCGGGCCATAGTTTATCAAACTCCCAAAATGTTAAAATTATTTAGGCGCTGCCTCCTGGACGAGGAAGAGACCATCCTCGGTGACGGCGACTTCGAGATCCCGACGGATAACCCTCTTCTTCAGGGCCTCTGGAGTTTTGTTTTTGATCTGGACGACGATATCCACAGAGCCGATATCTAACTTGATCCGGGCCTTGTCCGCCTCCGAGAAGATGAGATATGGAACGTCGAAGACGTCGGTTCCAGCGGGGATCGTCAGAGATACCGGGGCCTGGATCATCGTCCACTCTTTCAATGTGGCCCTGGCCTTAGCCACGTTCTGAAGGGCCCTCTTTTCGAGGATGCTGACGTTGGACCTGGTCGTCCCCAGCTGTTCTGCCACCTCCTGCTGGGACATCCCTTTCCGCCTCAGCCTCAGGACCGAAGCCTGTCTATTGGTGAGAAGGCTTGGATTTGTCCCCTGTTCCCCTTCTTCATCCTCATCAGCTCTTCTGGCCATATCGTCCGCCACCGTCTTGAAATATTACATGGGCTAGGGAGGCCTTAAAGGTGACGAAAAACCCCCCCGAAATTCAGAGGCGACCTCTCGATAGCCATGAGATGAAACCTCCAGCCCTTCGACCGAGGAGGCTTCGGCCTTGGGAGGATTCTGTCGGGTTTTTCTTCTGTGCCTCGGGCTTGGCCACCACCCCGGCCTCTTCCTTCATAATTGAAAGGCGGGTCCTGTAAGCCGCCAGGATGAAGCCGTAGAGTGCAGGTCCTACGACCACACCCATGACGCCGATCACGAATATCGGCGCAGCGAAGGCGAGAAGGGTCACCGCCGGATGGATTGCTGCCCCGGCCTTGGCGAGAGCCGGTCGCAGAATGTTCTCTGGGAATATGTTCAGGAAGATCGTCCCCAAGATCAGGAGAGCTGCCACTCGCAGGAAGTCCTGAACCACCAGGTAATAGAGGGCCATCGGTATGTAGATGGCGCTGGTTCCGATCAGGGGCATCAAGGCGAAGACGGCGGTGACCATCCCCCAGAGGAAGGGATATGGGACGCCGATGACAAAGTAAAGGACCGCGGCGATAAATCCTGTCAGAAGGCTGTTTATCAGGTAGACGTTGAAGAGGCTGTTGTAGATGGAGTTCAGCTCCAGAAGAAAGCGGCGAACCGTTGCCTTCTCGGGCATCAGCCGGAGGAACTCCTCCAACGACCCGACCCCGTCGATGAGAAGGTAGTAGGTGAGGAGGATGGCCACGCCGAACTGGGCCATCAGAATCGGCAAGTTCCCAGCGATCCAGTCAGCAATCCCCGTGACGGCTCTTGTCACCCTCGGGACGACCTCGGGAGCAAGCCAGCTCGTTGGGGCCTCCATGATCGATCCCGTCTGCTCCCTGGCCTGGGCGAGGAGGAGGTTGACGTAAGGGGCGATGATCTCTGGGGCCCGATCCTCTGCGATGGCGCTCATCCAGTCGAAGAAGCTGCCTGCGGTCTGGTCTGCGAACCTGCTGACGGTCTCGTTGATCGACTCCTGGGAGAGGTAGAGGTTTGATACCTCCGCCGAGAGGGCGTTGATCACGCTCAATACGACGACGAAGAAGGCGAGGAAGACGACGGATAACGAGAGGAGGGCGGAGATCCGCTTACGTCTGGTCATGCTGAAGAGGCGCGCATAGAGGGGATATAGAACGAAGGCGAAGAAGAAGCTGAGAAGTATCGTGGTTATGAAGTCCTGAGTAACGTATACGACCCCTGCCACCGCGAAGGCCAAAACCGCAGCCGTCATCCATAGGAACCGACTCTTTGAGTCCATGCTCTGCGTTTTTGTTTGATTGTTTAATATATAGATCTTTCCGTTTCTTTTCCGCCCCGGCAGCGCAGTTTCTTCGCCAAATCGGCCCAGCCCAAATTCAGCCGAGCTCGAAGGTCGTCACACCAAAGATTTCGCTCATGTCCATTCTTGGATCGCCTTTGATGTACATCCGAGCGGTTTCAAAGGTCTTCTCCATGCCGTGCCGTTCGGCGAGCTTCAAAGCAGCGAGGTTTGGCTCTGGAACGTCCAGAAATACGGGCGCACCTCTTTCTACACCACCGGTCAGCGCCGAAAAGAGCGATTCTGCGATCGTCTCATCTTCTGCAAATAGGGGGCCTATCTTGAAGCCGAGGCGACATCGGCGGAGGAGACCATAGCCTGATAGGCCCTCATCACCCGAAAAACCAAAGGCGACAGAATTGGGCTGAGCGATCCACTTTTTGAGAAAACTGTCCCTTTGACCAGGGAAGTGGAGCTGGTCGTACCTCAATAGGTCGTCGATAGGAACCTCCGAAATGGGGACTATTCCTGGATCGAAAGTTCCAGTGTCGGCTCCATTCCCCCTATAACGGACGCTTCTGTGGATAAGCTCAAACCCCGACTTTTTGTAGTTCTCCTGCTGAAGGATGACGCCATCGAGGCCCACGTTTCTTCCCCTCAGGTAGTTCATCCCCTCACGCCATAGGTCCATCCCAAAACCTCGACCTCTAAACTCTTGTCTCACTATGTAGAGTCCCAAAAAGCCGAAGGTTTTGCCATAAGCCACTGCCGATATGCATCCGATGGGCTCGTCGTCCAGAAGGCCGATGAAAAACCCTCTCGGATCTGCAGAATAAAAACAGTCTGCGTCGTTAAGTCCTGGATTCCACCCCTCCACCGCGGCCCAGTCGATGGCCAGCTCGACCTCGTCCCGCCGCATCCTTCGGATGGTGTATTCATCGCCCATAATTTTCACCTCGTCGTCAAAACGGATCTTTCGTCAAACCGGATCTTATTTTTTGGGCACATTCGGAAAATCGAACCTGCTCTGATCCTCTAAAATCCGATCTCGATCCTCTTGACCCCCTCCAGAACCGCATCCGAGAGGTTTGCGGACTTCATATTCGCTCTGGATATGTCGGCTCCGGTGAGGTCGGCTCCGGTGAGGTCGGCTCCTTCCAGGTCCGCGCCGCTGAGGTCTGCCCGGGTGAGGCATGCCCCCCTCAATATCGCCCTGCTGAGCTTTGAGCGGATGAGCTTAGATCCCGAGAGGTCGGCTCCTGAAAGGTCTGCTCCGGCGAGCTTTGCCATCCTCAGATCCGCACCCCTCGTCCTCGCGCCCTGAAGGTCGGCCCCGGAGAGATCTGCGCCGGTCAAGATCGCCTCGGAGAGGTCGGCTCCGGCCATGGAAAGGGATCTCAGGTCTGCGCCCTTCAGCTCGGCCCTGACGAGCTTCGCCTCCCGGAGGTCCGCACCCTCCATATCGGCGCCGGCGAACTTGGCCTCGCTTAGGACCGCTCCGATGAGCTCTGCTCCCCGAAGGTCTGCCCCGACGAGCTTCGCACGGCCCAGATCGCCGCCGCGAAGCCTCGTTCCCCTCAAGGTCGCCCCCATCAGGTTTGCGCCCTGGAGGTCTGCGCCCTCGATATCCATGCCGCTGAGATCTCCCTCCCTGAAGTCGGGCCTTATCTGGGGGTTTTCAGCTCTCCATCGGCTCCAAGCTTTTGAGCCCTCTTTGAGGGCCATCAACTGTTCTATTTTTGCCATGAAAGACGTATCCTCCCAACGAAGCTTTCGCTTGATACTGCCTTCAAGTTAAAAAAGGTGAGCCGGGTCGAGGCCGATGCGGGTCACCAGCTCTACCTCGCGCGGACGAAATGGGCAACTTCCTCCGACTGAGGGCTCTTGAATATCTCCTCGGGCGAGCCTACCTGGACCAGCTCGCCTTCGATGAGGACGCCGACCTTGCTCGCAAGACGCACCGCCTGGTCCAGGTCGTGGGTCGCCATCACCACCGCGAGGCCTCCCTCCGCGGCCTTTCGGATGAGGTCCTCGACCGTCTCTGCCGTCCGAGGGTCGAGGTTCGCTGTAGCCTCGTCCAGGAGGAGGAGCTCGGGATCGGTGATGAGAGCTCTCGCCAGGGCCACCCTTTGGGCCTCGCCTCCCGAGAGGCTGAAGGCCCTTCTCTTCTCGTAGCCTGAGAGGCCCACCTCCCGGAGGGCGACCCTCACCCGGTCCCGGACGGTGGGGCCGGACGCACCCCTTATCCTGAGGCCGTAGGAGATGTTCTTCTCCACGGAGAGGTTGAACATGGCCGGCTTCTGAAAGACCATCGCCATCCTCCTCCGGGCGAGGAACCTCGTCCTCTCGTCCTCAGTTACGTCAACCCGATCGAAGAGGACACTCCCCTCGTCGGGAAGGTCGAGGAGGTTGAGGATCCGGATGAGGGTGGTCTTACCCGAGCCCGTAGGGCCGATGATCGCCAAAATCTCGCCCTCTTTCGCCTCGATGGATACGTTCCTCAGGATCTCGGCTCCGCCCCTTCTTGCCCAGACGCCTATCGCCTCGATCATGCCCACCAGTTCCCTTGGACCCTGTTGACGACCAGGTTGACGATCAGAGATATCGATATAAGGATTATCCCCAGGGCCATCGAGAACTCGATATCGCCTCTGGAGGTCTCAAGGGCGATCGCCGTCGTCAGGACCCTGGTGTAGCCCCGGATGTTCCCTCCGATCATCATAGCCACCCCCACCTCCGAGAGGGCCCGGCCGAAGCCGAGGAGGACCGCCGCAAGCATGGCGGCCCGAGCCTCTATCATGATGGTGAAGATCGCCTGGACCTTCGATGCGCCGAGGGATACGGCGGTGTCTCTGACGGAAGATCCGACGCCGCTGAGGGCGGCGATGGTGAGTCCGATCATGATCGGCGAGATGAGGATCGTCTGACCGATCACCATCCCGCCAGGGGTGAAGAGGAGACCGAGGCTCCCGAGGGGGCCGGACCTCGAGAGGAGGAGAAAGACGACGAGGCCGACGGTGACCGTGGGAAGGCTGTAGAGGGTCTGGATCAGGTTCACGACGGCCCGTTTTCCTCTAAAGTTGTGGAAGTGGATGAGGCCACCGAGGGGGACGGTGAGGATGGAGGCCAGGGCTGTCGAGGTCACGGCGATGGCTAGGGATCTCACCGTTATCTCCACGACGGCCGGGTCGAGGGCCAGGATCAGCTCGATCGCCCTTATAAGCCCCGCCCCAATCTCATCCAAGGTTTCACCCGAATGTTTCGTCGGACTCCAATCTGCATTCCAAACGATGAGCTCATGCCTTTGCGAGGCTGCAATAGTCCTCGGAAAGGGGCAGAGCGCACTCGTCCTCAGAGCAGCCGATCAGATCGCAGTTTCCTCTAGCGGGGTTGAAGAGGGGCTTTCCGATCATCTCCGTCCCGTACTCGGCGATCAGGTCTTGGCCATCGTCGGAGACCAGGTAGTTGATGAATTTTCGCGCCATCTCGCAGTTTGTGTCGGGGTAGGCGGTGGGGCTCACCGGAATCGCAGCGTAGACGTTGCGGAGAACGTCCCCCTCTTCGATTAAGGGAACAAGCTCAAGATCGCTTCGATAGGCTGCGAATGTGGAGGTGTCGCAGAGGGTGTAACCTCTCAGCTCGTCCGTCATTTGCAGGGTCGGGCCCATCCCCTGGCCAGCTTCCCTGTACCAGGTGTTGCCTGGAGTTGTGACCTCTTCGTAGTCGATGCCAGCTCTATCCCAGAGGATCTTCTCCCGGGCGTGGGTTCCCGAGTCGTCGCCCCTGGACACGAACTTGACCAGCTCAGGGCTCTCCGATCCCTCCACCATGATCTTCTTCATGGCCTCGGAGGGGGTCATCCCCGCGATCCTGGCGGGGTCGTCCTCGGGGCCGACGATGATGAAGTAGTTGTAGGCAAAGCAGGTCCGGGAGAGGCCGTATCCATCGTCGATGAACTTTCTCTCCCTGGCCACGTCGTGGATCAGGATAAGATCGGCGTCGCCCCTCACAGCGCGCTCGATTGCGATCCCCGTCCCGCCGGAGATAGTCCGGACGTCGACGTTGTACATCCCCTCGAAGCTCTCCTCCATATCGTCCAGGAGCAGGGTGTCGTATAGGCTGGTGGTCGTAGAGATTCTAAGCAGATCTTCCTGACCATCTTCGACCTCCTCGTATGCTGTAGCCGCGGTGCAGAGGAGGGCCAGAATCAGGGTCAGGCTCGATATTCTCAGGTAGCTTCCCTTCATAAATATCAGACACTTGAGTGGGAACGTTTACTATAAAAAGCTATATCAACACTTGCGGATTCTCTTTCGGGTTTCTACCTTCATATAAATATATTCGATCTCTTCACGGATATTGGGGTAGCTATCTCGGAGCGACCATGCTCAATAATATATTATATTACGCCTTGTTATAACTTGAGTTAGCTAACCTCGGGGGATCATTCCTAGATGAAGATATTTGCTGAGATGAAGGGAGAAGGACGGCTATTCCGGGGGCATTATTATGCATTGGCATAAATAGATAATATTATGCGGGTTAACAGTGCCCCGTGTTTTGGGGCCCATCCTAAATACCAATACACTAAGGCAACGGCGCACCCCGCAGCAACGCTGAGGGGTGCGCCGCAGCAACTCGACTTTACTCCTCAAAGCGCTCTTCCAGGAGAAGGAGCTTTTTCTCCGAGGTTTCGGGGTCCTCGATCAAGACCAGGGTGTATATCCCCTCGTCGCCCAGCTCCAGGGTATCCTCAAGGCCTGAAGAGACCAGGACCTCCAGGTCGCCGGAGTAAACTGCGGCGTAATCGGTCACCTCTCGATCCTTGACGGCCTCGAAGAGATAACCGCCCTCCTCCACCTCGGACTTCTCGTCGCCGAGCCAGACCTTGCCCCCCTCGGGAAGGCTCAGATCGGCGGGCTCGGATGCCAGGTTAGAAAATCGGAGCCATGAGGTCTTAACCTCTGGGACTCCGGCGGCGTCCTTGACCACTACCGGGTCGGAGAGGTCGATTAAAAACAATGAGGTCTTCGTCTCCGCAGCAAGGTCGAGCTCCAGGTCGAGAAGGGTGCTCTCGTCCTCGGGATCGATCACCTTCAGCCGATGGGCTCCTGGGTTGACCTTCTGGTAGGGTGACGCCTCTTCAAACTCCAGCTCGACGGCCGAAAGATCGTCGACGCCGAACTCCATCATCTCTTTCTCGGAGGAGAGGTGGACAGCTCTGATCATCGAAGCCTGCCGATTGGCCTCTCCGGGCGTGGGCCGGGAGCTGACCTGCCAGTTGCCGCCGTCTGGGATCCTTGCCAAGGAGACGTCGCCGCCAGGGGCTTTCTTGTAACCCTTCTCGTCGACAGCTCTTCCTGACGAGTCGTTCAGCCTTATGCTGTCGCCGTCATCGCCCTGGAAGACGCCGCTCTCGATGGAGTAGACCACGAGAAAACCGCCGGCAGGGATCGTTGACCCCTCAGGGAAGCTATAAAGTCCCGGAGACCTCCGATAAGATGCGTCGGTCAGGGAGTACCCGCTGAGGTCGACCTCTTCCTCGCCCGTGTTGTAAAGCTCAACGAACTCGTCATTCATGTCCCCTATCTCGCCGTTTTCGTACCAGTCGGACGCTGCATGGGGCAGCATCTCGTTAATCACCACATCGGCGGATGCGATGCCGGATAAAGCCAAAACCAGGATCAATATCGAATATTCTCTCAAGCTCAAAGCCTCCATCTAGATCATCTGGCGCTGATACGCCCAGGTTCCCTCAAGCTCCATATCAAAGTACTTCTCGAAGATCTCTCGGTGAACTGCCTCCGGGTCCACGTCGGCGAAGAGCTGGGGGTGGAACCACTGAGCGAATTGGAGGTACGTTACGATCTCTGTGAAGCCGCTGGCCATGCTTATGTCGAAGAGGTAGATCCTCCCAGTCCTGACGGATGCGAGGTCGGAGAACCCCGGCTCCGAGAGGATCTTCTCTTCTACCGTCTTCTCATAATCTTCGACCGTCGGGATATCTCCGCTGGAGCTCACCCGAGAGTAGAGGATCACATCTGGATCCTCCTCTAGGATCCACTCCCGGCTGACGTATGCCAGAGACCCTGGAAGGTCTTCTGCCACGTTCACCCCACCGGCTTCGGTGATCCTCTCACTTCCTGCGGAATCCGCGCCGCCGGTCCAATCGATGTGGCCCATGGACATGAAGTAGACCCTGGGCTTATCCTCCTCGGCGAGAGGCTTCACCCTCTCTCTTATCGTCTCATAATAGTCATATACGTAATCGCCCAGCTCCTCAGCCTCATCTTCCTTTTTCAGGATCAGGCCCAGATCCGCTATCATGGGAAAGAGGGTGCTCAGCTGAAGCGCCCGATACCTGAGCACAGGGACGCCGTTAATCTCGATCTGCTCCTCGATCTCCTCAGGGAAGAGGGCGCCGGTCCTGCCTATTACTAGGTCTGGATTGAGGTCGAGGATCAGCTCGACGTTCACCCTGTTGGAGGCGGTGCCGACACTCGGCTTTTCCAGGAGAGCTGGCGGCATGTCGCAGTCGTCGGTCCTTCCCACCATCCGATGGGATTCGTCCAGAGCGTATATCACCTCCGCAGCGGCGGGCACGAGACAGACGATCCTCTCGGGGGGATGGGGGACTTCCACAGCCCTTCCCGCCTCGTCGGTGACGGTCACCGTCCTCTCTGCGCCGAGGACGGTGGAAGATATCGAGGGGACAAATACGATCAATGCCAAAACCAGTGCATATCGCTTATCCATTTCAACCTCCTCGTAGAATTCAATTAATCCGGCGGCGGTCCTCGCCTTGGCTAAAAAATAATTTAGGTGCCGATCACTCGACAAAGCTGTCGAGAACCTCGCGGGTGTGCTCGACGTAGATCTTTGCGATATCGTCGTTCTCGCCCATCCCCTTCAGGTAGACCTCGGTCTCGAAGCCCTCCTCCTCGAAGAGGGTCTTCCAGGAGTCGTCCTCATCGCCCGCCATGTCGTTGACGGCGTGATCCCCAGCGACGATCATGAAGGGCATCAGCCTCACCTTCGAGACCCCTGACGCCTTCACCTTCGCCAGGACGTCCTCGAAGGCGGGATAGCCCTCCACAGTTCCGAGGAAGACGTTCTCGTAGTCCTTCTCGAGGATGCTGGCCATCTGAGAGTAAGCGCTGTTCGCGGGATGATGGGTGCCGTGTCCCATCAGGACGACGGCGGTCTCCCTCGGATCTCTTGGGCTCTCCACCGCAGTTCTTTCAAGGCCCGCGGTCGTCTGGTCAAACTGGGCCTGGAGGGCTTCAGAGGTGGCCTCGTAGTCCTCGACGCTATTCAGAAGCGGCATCCCCAGAGCGAGGTTTCTGAAGGCGTAAGTCTCCCCAAGGTTGCTGAGGCACCCGACTACGTTTGCGGTGTCGTGGAACTCCTCGCCGGATATTACATGGAGGGACTGGACCGCTACGTCCTGATATCCCTCATCGTTCAGCTTCGCGAGGGCGGTGAGGGGGCTCTCGATCTCGATTCCATCCCTCTCTTTGATCTTGTTTCTTATGTAGTCGGAGGTGAAGGCGATCCTGACCTCCGCATCCGGAAACTCCTCCTGGTACATCTCACGGACGTTCTCGAAGGCGGCCTGGGCCTCCGGATAGCTCGTGCCGAAGACCACGAGGAGTACGGCTGGATTCTCCTTGACGGCCCCGGACATCTGGGCTGAAGTCGGAGCTGCCACGGCCAGAAGAACGAAGGCTGTGATCCCTGCAGCTATTTTTAACATCTTCATAACAATACCTCAAGTAAATTTGATTTAGTTCAAACAACATTTTGTATGGCTAAATAAGTTTCGGCCAAATGCCTCTGAGAAATTAACGTATTCTGATTGATTTGGGTATTGTACCGCAACTGAGTTGATCTCACCATCTCAGATCACGCTGCGACATTCGATCCACATAGCATTGAATCTCAGTTCGTTACCAATACTGCCTCATCGCCGCCCTTACGTAGCGTGGTGGAATACTTCCCACCTCCGCGGCGGAAGGTTTCCTGCCAGCCTCAAGCCCGAATTGAGCGGCTTTGAGCGACTCGCAAGTGTTCCGATTTCTGCATTATTCGGAAGTTGGATAGTAAACTAAATCCTTTTACAAAGTATGATGGGCATATCGCCAAGAGACGGGCTCGACGAAGATCCTGGCTTCGATCCTGGTGGCTCTTCTAATGGCGGGGGGGCACATCTGAAGGGACGTATGACTCTCTAGTCCAAGCCAGCGATATCCAAGAGCGAACGAGGTGAGCTGGCTGAGTACGACGAAAAAATTGTAGGTACCTACTCATCGGTGGCTTGATGAGTATGCCGTATTAGATCTATATTACGGCATCAGGTCGCCCATGAGAATGAATATGGGATTCACTTGTGGATCCATTCTCGTTCCAAAAATTGGATAGGTCAGTCCTTTACCACCTCATCGAACTCCCTCGGGCTCATGTACTGAGGCGTGTACTCTATATTCATATCTTGCAGGTCCATCACATAAGAGCGGAGGTGCTTCCTGGAACCCGCCAAAAGCCCCTGGAACACCACCCTCATGTCGTCGTTATCGGCTACTTTAAGCTCCCTTTCCAGATCCACTATGCTGATCTCCTCGAAGGTGGCCGCCACCTTTAGGGCATCCTCCTGGGACTGCATGCCTCGGGCCAGAAGTTCTTTATACAGGTTGATGAGCGTGCTATTGCTAAAGACCCCCGGCTCGTCCTTGACGGGGAGCTTTAAATCGTACTTGTCAATGAGGGTTTTTGCCTGATCCATATGACTCTGCTCAGATCTCGCCAGATCCATGAAGATGCTCTGCTCGGTCTCCCGATAAAGTTCCTTATAGAGATCGCGAGCCACCTTTTCCTCTTCCCAGATGAAAAGGACGCCCTCTTCCTCCCTCGGGCTGAGAGTGGCCGCCGACGTTCCTGATATCTGGTCTATTGCCGTCTCATCCCCTGAAGCCAAGACGAGTATCGCCTCGCCATAGGCCACATTGTGCTTCGTGTATCTGGACTTTGAATCGGCCATGGCCCAGATGATGGAGACGCTCTGGCCCGGTGTTAGCGCCTCGTCAAACTTGTCGCCTGTGTTCAGCCTTCTCTTGAACTCGACGACGGTATGACCATCAACCTCCAAACCACCCGACTCCAGTATGTCGTAGCTGCCACCAAAGAAGGTGTCGTCTTCATGGGGACCGTAGTTTCCGGAGGAGTACTCGTCCAGGACGATCGCCTCGCCATCTTCAACCGTCCCCAAGATCATATCAGCATCCTTCATCCACTCCAGCGGATCAAAGCCTATCGAAAGCCAACCGGAGGTCTTTCCCCTCAGGGCCATGTATAGATGCTCCTGATCGTTCCTCCAGGAGATTTCCATCTCACCTCCCGAATAGCCGGATCTTGCAGGTCCCACCACGACCATCGTACGAGAGTATTCGTTCTCTCTTACAACTCCGTCAGGTGCCCAATCTTCGGAGGCCACACTCTCAGAAATTATTTGCTCTCCGGGGGTCTCTACGCATCCTGATAGTATGAGCAACAACACAATAGATAGAGTTAAAGAGGCTGACTTCATTTAAAACACCATTTTCAAGATAGTTTTGATAAGATATCAATATGTCGAATCCAGTCGAAAGCAGCTTTCGAAACGCCTTTATCGAAAGGGCGATTACTCTGATCGGACGATCACGAATCAAGCCGTATCCGCCTCGCGGACGAACCAACTGCAAGGAAGGTCTTCATCTTGAGAGAATATCTGCTGGGAAACGTCGCCATCGCCAAGGGCATTCTGGAGGCGGGGGCGGGGGTCGTCTCGGGCTATCCCGGAACCCCCTCCTCTGAGATCGTGGACTATCTTGCTCCCATCGCAAAGGAGCACGGGATCCACGTCGAATGGTCTGTGAACGAGAAGGTGGCCATGGAGGTGGCGATCGGAGCCTCTTGGACAGGGACCCGTTCCGCCGTCACCATGAAGCATGTGGGCCTGAACGTCGCCGCAGACCCCTTCATGACTCTGGCCTATCTGGGCGTTGGAGGTGGGATGGTGGTAATCTCGGCCGACGACCCCTACTGTCACTCGTCTCAGAACGAACAGGACTCGCGGAGGTACGCTCAGTTCGCCCGCATCCCTTGCCTCGACCCCGCCGATCCCCAGGAGGCGAGGGACATGATCCTCCGGGCTTTCAGCCTATCCGAAAAGTTCGGCCTTCCCGTGATGGTGAGACCCACCACCAGGGTCTCCCACGCAAGGGCCGATGTCGAGGTCGGCCTCCCGACAAAGAGGGTGGACAGCCCTAAATTCTTTAAGAATCCCCCCAGGAGGGTGGCGCTGCCGGTCCACGCTCGGCCCCTTCACGCCGAGCTTCTGGAGAAGCAGGCCGGGATCGAGGCGACTCTAGCGGAGGAGCTGTGGAACAGGGCCGAGATGAGAGGCGAGGTCGGAATCATCGCTTCGGGAATCGCCGGCCTCTATGCTGCGGAGGCGATAGCAGAGCTGGAGGCGGACTTATCCCTTCTGAGGATAGGGACCTACCCGATCCCGAGGAGAAGCGTAGGCGACTTCCTCGAACGGCTCGACATGGTCCTGGTGGTCGAGGAGATGGACGCAGTCATCGAGGAGTTCGTCGAGATGGTGGCAAAGGAGCGAAACCCGGATGTGAAGATCCTGGGCAAGAGGTCGGGGTCCATCCCAGGGGTCGGAGAGCTGGACCCCCTCATCGTGCGAAACGCCATCGCTGGTATGATTGATCTGCCGAGGAAGATGGCTCCGAAGATGAGCCCAGAAGCCCTCACCATCCTGCCGCCGAGGCCCCCCACCCTCTGTCCCGGCTGCAGCCATCGGGCGGCCTACTACGCCATGAGGAAAGCTTTCGGCAAGGACGCGGTCTTTCCGAACGACATCGGCTGCTATACCATGGGGGTCGGGATGGGGACCGTTGACACCTGCTTATGCATGGGTGCCAGCATCACCGTCGGCTCTGGGATCAGGTTCGGGGGCGAAGAGAGGCCCATATGCGCTGTCCTGGGGGACTCGACCTTCCTTCACTCGGGTCTGACGGGACTTCTCAACGCTGCCTACAACGGTGCCAGGATGACGGTCGCGATCCTCGACAACTCCATTACCGCTATGACCGGCCACCAGCCTCACCCTGGGACCGGGCGCACCGCCTGCTGTGAGCTGTCGCCCCCCTTATCCCTCGAAGACATATGCCGGTCTCTTGGAGCGGGATCCGTCGATACCGCCGACCCCTACGACCTCGAATCCATGATCGGTGCCTTCGAGAGGGCGAGAGATCATCCGGGCCTCTCGGTGGTGGTGGCAAAACAAGCATGCGTCATCAGTGCCATGCGGGCCGGGGTCCGTCGGCCGAGGCTCGCGGTCGACAGCGAGAAGTGCGGAGGTTGCAAGATCTGCATCAAGTTCGGCTGTCCCGCCATAGAGTTCGATGGGAATGTCGCAAAGATAAACGCCCTCTGCTCGGGGTGCGGGGTCTGTGCTCAGATATGCCCTGAGAAGGCGATCGAGGTGGTGAAATGAGGACATCGGAGTGCGACGTCGTCGTGGTCGGAGTAGGCGGCCAGGGGGTCATTCTGATATCTGAGATTATAGGGAGAGCCGCCATGATGGCTGGCCTATCGGTTCGGGGGGTTGAGACCCATGGGATGGCCCAGCGGGGAGGGAGCGTCATAAATCACATCAGGGTCGGATGCAGCTTTAGCGCCATGATTTCTCCGGGAAGCGCAGACGTCCTCCTGGCCATGGAGCCGGTGGAGGCCCTGCGTTATGCCCACTACCTATCGCCTCAAGGAGTCGCCCTGGTGAATTCAAGGCCCGTGATGCCCATCACCGTCACCACAGGCATGGCCAGCTACCCCTCCATCGAGGAGATCTTAGCCCCTCTCCGGGGGATCTGCTCACAGGTGAAACCGATGGACGCCACGGGTCTTGCTGAGGAGGCAGGAAGCCCCCAGGCGACGAACGTCGTGATGTTGGGTGCCTTATCTGAGCACCTTCCCATCGAGGAGGCCACCATCCTTTCGGCCCTCTCGGAGACGGTGCCGGCGAGGTTTTTGGAGATCAACAAAAAGGCCTTCGAACTTGGAAAAATTGAAGTAGAATAGGCGGCATTTATCAGTCCATGGCCGAAGAGAAGAAGGAGACTGGGAAGAAGGAGACGCCAGGAGCCGTTCCCCTGGGCGAGACCGAGGCGATCGACGCCCTGGCGGAGCCTCAGGTTCCCGAGAACCTCCCCGACGCCACCTGGTCTGTCGAGGAGCTCGCTGAGGTCGTCGCCAGGGAGAGCAACATGCTCGTCAGGGCAAACGCCGTCAACGCCCTCGCCAAGAAAGGTGGGCCGGATGTGGTGGAGCCTCTCGTCTCCGCCCTGAAGGATCCAGAGGACCCCGTCAAGGCCAACGCCCTGGTGGGGCTCGCCGCCCTGGGAAGAGACCTGGTTCAGGACAGGATGGCGGAGCTCCTCCTCGACAGGGAGACGAACGAGGAGATCAGGGGCGGAGCGGCCTGGATCTTGGGCGAGATGATGGACGAGAAGTCTCTCGACATCTTGAAGAGGGCTGCCGAGGAGGATGAGAGCCCCTTTGTCCGGGTTCACGCCAAAGCCTCGATCCTCGCTCACGAGCAGGCGAGGGTTCCCGAGAAGAAGTAACGACATAACTACGATTATGGTGAGATCGCGGGCTTGGAGGCCTTCTGCGCCGGGCCCGAGCCTCCACCACCGCCCTCAAAGGCAACTCCCTCCAGAAAAAAAAGCTCAAGATATTCCGTTCACTTTTTCACGCCCATGAGAGTATCCGTCATCCTCGGACATCCCGATCCTGGAAGCTTCAATCACGCCATAGCGGAGGCGGCGGTGGAGGCGCTGAATCAAAACGGCCACGACGTCACCTTTCACGACCTCTACGCCGAGAGGTTCGACCCGGTCCTCCCCGGTCCCGAGATCCCTAGGGACGGACCGGTTGATCCCGTCGTCAAGAGGCACTGCGACGAGATCGCGGCCGCCGACGGCATCGTCATCGTCCACCCCAACTGGTGGGGGCAGCCTCCGGCGATCCTGAAGGGCTGGGTCGACCGGGTGATGAGGCCCGGCGTCGCCTACGAGTTCCTGGAGGGGGACGGCGGCGAGGGCGTCCCCGTCGGCCTCCTGAGGGCCGAGTCCGCCCTCGTCTTCAACAGCTCCAACACCCCCGAGGAGCGGGAGATGGAGGCCTTCGGCGACCCCCTGGATACGCTCTGGAAGAACTGCGTCTTCGGCCTCTGCGGCGTCTCCATTGTTCATAGGAGGACTTTTTCAGTGGTGGTGACCAGCACCCTGGAAGAGAGGTGGAAGTGGCTCGCGGAGGTGCGGGAGATTGTCGGCGGGCAGTTTCCTGCTTAGGGAGCGGAGCGGAGATAAACCCCCTATACCCAAAAAGATCACGAAAAAGCTTGGCCTGTATGAAGGTGATTAGCTGGAGGCGGGGCAGACGGAAATGTTGTGATAAAGCCGTTGGTCAAATCAGCTCAATTCAAACAGGAGCTGCTAGGCTCTTTCCAGCGGTACCTCATAGTTCTCTAATTCTCTAATAACAGAGGGAGATGAGCTTGATATCGAGATGAAGCTCGAGGCGAGGTCTTAAACCAAAACAAAATCCACAAAAACGTTTGGAGGGACCATCCCCCCAAAAAATTCGGTACGCTGCCACAAATTCCGAGCCCGAGATCTCATCCTGTGATTGCTCTGAGAACTGTGTTATTCTGGGACAGCAACTCTTTGGTGAGCGTCCATCTGGCCGTATCTCCCTCAACGAAGGGCGTGTTGGCGAAGGTGATCTCATCGGGCATCGTCAAGGTTATCGTCATCACTACGTCGTTCTTATCGGCTTCTACGATCTCTTCGGGGCCGAAGACCCGGTCTAGAGATAGCCCGAACTCATATGATCCGTTCTTTGCTGTCCAAGTTGCTCCACGTATGTCATTTACTGGGACTTTTCTCTTTGCAATCCATTCGTAGATGATGTATTCGGTGTAGTCCTCCTCGAAGGTGTAGTTCCTGCTTTCGTAGTTGGTGTTCAGCTCAGGTATGAGCTGCTGGACCTGCCAGGTAAGCTGAGAGATCTCTGACCCAGCCTGCGACTTATCGGCGATGGCGCTGAAATTAACGACTGCCATCCCCTCCTCGTCAATCACGATCTCCTGACTGGACTGTATACACCCAGAGAAGATGGCAGCACATAAGATGACAGCCAAAATTGTTGCTGTCTTTTTCATGTCGGGAATCACTTTAACCTACCTCAAACGAATACGTAGGCACAGATATTAATTATTTTCTCTGGTTCAAAAAACCAACCTCGTTTTGATGGTCTCGGTTTCATTTGCATCATCGGGTCGATTAAAATCTGGATGATTGGATCATGGTTTTATGAGCTATAAATCGCTTCGACAGTTTTTAGTAATATCACCAAAAAAAGGTCGATGTCGGTCGCATAGGCGTAATCTGATCGAAGGGCGATCAGGAGAAGTTTTTTCGCCGAGGAAGAGGATCGTGTCCATCCGGTAATATGATTAAAGGGGGATGAAGTTGAAGATTCTTGGGATAAATGCAAGCCCCAGAGGGTCGAAGAGCCAGACTCTCCGATTGGTCAGGGCGGTTCTGGACGGCGCAAAAGATTCGGGGGCTGATACAGAGCTGGTGGACCTCTGCAAGCTGGATATAGAGTACTGCAACGCATGTGGCACCTGCTTTGCCGAGGGGAGATGCATCTATGAGGATGACTTTGAAGAGCTGTATCGAAAGATCCTGGACTGTGACGGCCTGGTCTTGGGTTCGCCCAACTACTTCCACACCGTCACCGCCCAGATGAAGACGATGCTGGACAGGATGGCTGACACCATCCACTGCCAGCTTCTCACCGGCAAGTACGGCTGTTCAGCGGCCACTGCGGGAAGCCCCAATTTCGAGGAGGTCACCGACTACCTGAACAAGATCCTGGTGGGGTTCGGGGCCAACGTCGTTGGCCAGGTGGGCGCATCTCCCAGTCTATCGGGCACGATGGAGACTGCGGAGAAAGGGGCCTTCGCCCTGGGACAAAAGCTGGCAGAAGCCATCAGAGACGAGAAAGTCTACCCGGATCAAGAGGCGATTCACCAGGAGAGACGGGAATACTTCAAGGTCCTGGTGGAGATGAACAAAGACATCTGGACCCACGAGTACGAGCATTGGAAGAGGATGGGCTAGCCCTCTGCCGGGCACTTCCCGATCCTCTTTTTGAGTAAATTTCTTCCCTGGCGCATGCAAATCCGGTGGCAGCCCGCTCCCATGAGCGCGAAGACATTCTCCACTATGCAAGGGGATAACCTCACCCGGCAGGATTTTCGCAGATGTTTGAATGTGTCGGCATCAGAATGAATTAATACGTTCAGATCGAGTATACCCATTAATCGTGATGAGCGGCCAGAGGGATCGATCATGATCAACCCCTTCAAGAAGAACAAGGAAATCACAGCTAAGGAGAAAAGGAGGAAGAAGAAGCAGGAGGAGAGGCGGAAACGAGCGCAGGCTCGAGGAGAGAAGCCCATAAAATAGATGCTTTTGATGCCGTAGATGCTTTAATCCGAGGAATAAGTCGGTGACGCGATGTAGAAAACCAACATGTATTTAGTGAAGTGAGATAGAGAGGGATCGAATTGTATAAGGATGATCCCGCGGCGTGAAAACCGGAGGCCCGTAAGTTGAAGATTGCTGTGGATATCGATGGCGTATTGGCAGATCAGGTCGGCGCAGTCCTGGAAGTGATCGAAAAAGAATATGGTCAGAAGTATTGTAAAAATGATGTCGATTGTGCGCACTGGACCTTTGGTGGAAGGGAATTGTGGTCTGAGATTGGGAGGCTTTTGGCAGATCCGGAATATACTCGAAGTCTGCCTCTGATCGAGGGGTCTCAACAAGGCGTAAAACAGTTAATTCATCACGAAGTTTTTGTGGTTACAGCCCGGCGTCCCAATGCCGAGGAGGCCACAAAAGAGTGGCTGAACACTCACTTCCCATGTGTGAGGGATTATTACCACGCCAGGACAGGGACCAAGCACCACGTCCCCTCCGATGTATTGATAGACGACCTCGACTTCAACATCGTGGAGTTCGTCAAAAGCCATCCCGATCGGCGAGGGATTTTGTTTACGCATCCGTGGAGCATCAACGACACCGATATCGAAGTTTACTCCGACCAGGTCTTCTATTGCTCCGAGTGGAGGAGTGTGGTGAAGGCGATCGATGATATCGATTATGGGGAACGGGTCCCGCATCAAACATCAAAGTGCTGATTTGAATCGCCGACCGGTTGGCCGCCAGAGAATATTATTATATTTTAATTATCTTATTTAATCTCTCTGACGTATTTCCCCCTTCAGGAACGTTTTTACCCATCGGCGTCTTCTGCCCAGCATGAGTGATCTGAAGAGAATCATACCCTGTCTCGACGTAAAGGTCGTCGACGGCCAGCCCTCTGTCGTCAAGGGCGTCAAGTTCGTGAGTCTCTCGCGACAGGGCGATCCCGTAGAGTTTGCGATCCGCTATGAAGAGCAGGGGGCCGACGAGCTGGTCTTTCTGGACATAACCGCCTCAGCTGAGGGGCGGAAGACAATGGTGGACGTCGCCCGAAGGACCGCCCAGGCGGTCTCGATCCCCTTCGCCGTAGGCGGCGGGATCGGAAGCGTGGAGGATATTGTCGAGATCCTCGACGCCGGGGCCGAGAAGGTGGGGATCAACACCGCGGCGGTGAAGGATCCCGACCTGATCAAGAGAGCCTCGAAGGCCGTGGGATCGGAGAGGATCATCGTAGCCATCGACGCCCGCAGAAACCCCGACCTCAAAAAGGGCGCGAACGCCTTCGAGCTCGAGGACGGAAGTCGAGCCTGGTTTGAGGTGGTGATCTACGGCGGCCGAAAGCCCGTCGAGATCGATGCCATCGAATGGGCCCGTCGGGTCGAGGAGCTGGGCGCAGGGGAGATCCTTCTCACCAGCATGGATCGAGACGGGACCAACGATGGCTATGACATCCCCCTCACCCGAGCTGTCTCCGAGGCTGTAAGCGTCCCGGTGATCGCGAGCGGCGGGGCTAAAAATCCGGAGCACATGCTCGAGGCCTTCAGGAAGGCGGGGGCCGACGCCGCCCTGGCGGCGGGTATATTCCACCGCGGCGAGTTCACCGTGAGGGGGGCGAAGGAGTACCTCCGGTCTCACGGGATCGCCGTGAAACTGGACTGAAAGCTCAATATTTTGCTTTTACAGGCTTAACGGGTGAGCGTTAACCTCTCACACGTTGCTTTTTTGCTCTCGGCCCAGAGGCGGGGCAAAGAAGCCTCGACATCGGCGGTTAAGCTAGAGCCGACAGGACTCGCCGAACTAAAACAGTCACGAAGCAGCTCTAATTTTTAATCAGCTCTATGATATCCCTATAAATGTCTAGGGTTATGGAGACGACTATGCCAGCGAATAACAGAGCCATCAAGATACCTTCAAACGCCATAACAACCATTTCCTATATATTCTATATAGCGATATATTCTATATATACTTTATGTTTCAGATCTCGATGGCCTTTCTCTCCGGTTTTCTAAGCTTCTCGCGAACCTCTCGGTGGCTCCCTCTCTTCACCTCACGAATGATTATTGGAGAACCGGCTAAAGATCATCTAGCTGTCGTTTCGCTCCAGCTACTCAGCTTGGATCTTCTCCAATGCTTCTTGAGCAGCACTTCGAACCCGATCGTCCTCGTCCATCGAAGCCAGACGATTCAGAGGATCGACGGCTCTGGTATCGCCGATATTTCCAAGAGCGCGGGCTGCATCGGCGCGGATAAACCAGTATTCGTCATTAAATACCTCGATCAGAGGATCGACCGCTCGGGGGTCACCGATATTGCCAAGAGCCGTGGAAGCATAGGACCGGACAAGCGAGTCCTCATCCTTCAAGGCCTTGATGAGAGGATCGACCGCTCGGGGATCACCGATATTGCCAAGAGCAATGGCAGCATACTCTCGGACAAAAAAACTCTCATCATTGAGGAGCACCTGGATGAGTGGATCGATGGCCCTGGGATCACCGATATTGCCGAGAATCTGGGCAGCATATACTCTAACCCACTCAGATTTATCCTCCAGTTCCAGAATTATATCGTCCACCTCGCCCCCATCGTCCCCATATTTTGTAGCCTCGATAAAGGTCCCACCAATCTGTTCATCGGTGACAGGGGTGGCTGAAGCCTTCGTGCTGCTGAAGATCTTCTCGTCTTCAGCATCCAACTTGTCCTCTGGAGGGGCGGCATTATCGTGCCTGGCACTGAGCTTCTGCAGAGCCAGGGCAGCCTCCTCTCTGACTTCTTTCTCTTCATCTTCTAGGGCCTCGGTAAGTGGACCGATAGCTCTGGGGTCTCCGAGCTCTCCAAGAGCGAACGCAACTCTCGATCTGGTGAACCCATCAGGGTCCTCCAAGGCCTTGATCAGCGGCTCCACTGAACTGGGATCTTTGAGGTACATTCCCAGAGAGACGGCGGCGTTTATCCTGACGATGGGATCCTCATCATCGAGGGCCTGAATTAACGGACCAACAGCCCTGTGATCTCCGAGAGCTCCGAGGGATACGGCTGTAATGCCCCTCACAACGCCATCCTCGTCGTTCAGCTTCTCGATCAGCGGTTCAACCGCTCTTTTGTCTCCGATCCATCCGAGAGCGCTTGCGACGTTGGCTCTGACCTCTGGATCCGAATCGTTGAGAGCCTCAATCAGAGGCACCACCGCCCTCGGATCGCGAAGCTTAAAGAGTGAGCCTGCCGCATTGGAGCGAATAGTGCTATTTGGGTCTTGTAGGTCTTTGATGTGTCTTTCAAGCTCGGAGGCTTCGGCCACCGCCTCTTGCGGCTCAGATGAGCTTGTCCGAGAGCCGATGACGGCAACCGCATCGATCTCATTCCAGCCCGAGACCTTTTCCGTATCCAGGATTATCCTGATCTGGTCAGACGGAAAAGCAGCCCCGATCTGGATAACTGTGATGGAGGATGCTGCGTCGGGCGGTGTCGTTCCTTCCCACGCCAGATGCCGCTCTCCGTTCTGATTGTATATCTCCAAACCCGTGATGGCGCCGGGGTTTAAGGACTCATAGATCTCAACTCGACTTATCAAGACCGGCACCTCATACTCGAGATCAAGCCACTCGAACCCGCCGTCTTCTAGTTCTGGGGCCCAGGCGGTCCCGATATCTTCTTGGAAGGGATAGGTATCTGGCTCACCGCAAGCCTGCGCCGAGGACCAGGCTCCGGTCGAGCGCTCGCTGCTCGCGGTGGCCCCGATCGCCCACTGAGCCAGCTCTCTCACCTCATTCGTAGCCACTTCCGGTGGTACCCTCTCATCTATCTGCGCCCAAGGTACCTCCTCTATCAACAAAAATTCTGAATCTAACCGGGTCGCCTCGCTGAGAGCATCCAGAAAAATGCTTTCATGAAGGGCGCTTTCTTCCTCCGCTTCCTCGCACCAAACGGGGTATTCGTGGGCCAAATTTTCACGGAGGTCTCGGTGGGCGAAAGCCTTGTTCAACCAGGCCAAGGCGTATCTCGGATCGATCCTGATCGCTTCGTCATAAGCGGCTATAGCTTCTTCGTAAAAATCCCTTTTGCAAGATGCATCCTCATAACAGACGGCAGATTTAGCAATGTTCCATAAGACAACCCCTTTGTTATTCCACGCCTGAGCATTCAGGGGATTCGCACGGATTGCTTCATCGTAGGCTTCAATAGTCTCGGTGGTTATATCCTCATCAGGATTCCAAACGAGGTAGAGATTAAGGGCATAGCTCAAGTCATCCAAGATCTGGTCATCATCCATCGGCACAGATCCCATATCGTACAATATCTGGCCGAGGATCATATTTCCTTTATTTAAAAAATAAATGTCATCCGCTAAAATTGTTGACCCATCGAGAACCGGCTGACCACACCCCAGTGACACCAGCGTTGCCACCAACGCTAGCGCAAACAGAACAAATTTCAACCTCATCTCAAGCCTCCGCCCCGTATATGTCATCCCATCTACTATTAGGAATTTATCATCATAAGATGAGATTCAACAACCCAGGTGGGGCCTCTGCCTCAATCGCTGCCGTCACCACAATCTCTCCGGAGTCCAGCACGGCCAGTGCCGCAACAAATCAGGCTCAATCGAATTATTGTATCCGCTCCATTATTAGAGATCATCCCTACAGGAGAAAAAATTTTAATCTCTGCGCCCTGTTCGCACTGTTTGGGTCGTGAAAGGTCCAAAATTCATGCCTATCGCCCTATTGGCAGGACTCATGGCAGGCATTTGCATGATTGAGTCCGATTATCGCTATCCCGAAGTTACCCCCATAAAATAGCGAAGAGCCGCTTTTCTGTTCATGGGAGTAGCTGAAGTTACAGTTTGGATTAATGATGAAATGTGCTTAACGATAGCAAATCTGAACGATAATCTTGTTAGGATTATTTGACTATTAGGACGAGATTGTGAAAAAATACTACGGATTGGAGGGTTGATGCGGAAAGCCGGATCTAGTAATCTTGGTCCCGGTAGGCCGAAGGCCGGAGATGAAAGAGAGCTGCTCATCGAATTTGGAAGAAAAGGAGGGAGGAGCAAAAGTCGTCATAGGAGGTAGAGGGAGAGAATAGCATACGACTTTTGCCATGTTGTTATACGTCATTTGTCGAATATATACTTTTCGGTCTGAATATAAGGTGGAAGCCTTCTCCGGCCGGGTCAGGGCTTATGCACCTCGAAGTCGATGGCGATGTTGTACTGATGGGGCGCATAGCTTCTCACGACCCCGCATCGGAGTATCCTGATCATCGCGCCCAAGGCGGAGGCCCCCTCTTCGACGAAGGCCATATCCCGGCCGTAGAGGTCCTCCTCGGGGGCGATGGCGTAGTAGTGGACTATTCCGCCGTCCTTCGCAATCCTCATCGCCACCTTCAGGAAATCGCGGGCGGTGTGGGGGAGGTTCATGATGACGTGGTCTGCGAAGTTTTCGTACCTCTCCGCCAGATCCGCGGCGTCCCCCTCCAGGATCTCTATTCCGTCGATCCGGTTGAGCCGAGCGTTCTCCTTCAATAGCCTCACAGCCTCGGGGTTCTTATCCACGGCAACGACTTTCGCCCCCCTTTTCGCGATCAACAGGGCGAAGGGGCCGACCCCAGCGAACATGTCGACGACGACGTCATCGGGCTTGATGAGCTTCGCCACCCTCAGCCGCTCTGTCCCGAGGCGCGGGGTGAAGTAAGCCTTCTCGAGGTCGATCCGATACCGCAGGCCGTGCTCTTTGTGGAGGGTCGTCGTCTTCTCCACCCCGGCGACGTGGCGAAACCGGCGGGTCCGATATTCCCCCTCCACCGCCGTCATGGACGATATCACCGTTCTGACGTTTCTGTGGACGGCCATGATGGCGGCGGCTGCCTCTCCGTCCAGGTCGTCCAGTATCGCCACATCCCCCACCACCTCGAAGGAGGCCCTACTCCCGAGGAGCTTCTCAACGGTCTCTCTCCGCTCGGCCTCCTCAAACTCGGCCTCCACCAGGTCGAAGTCGCCGAGGCTTCTGAGATCCTCCTCTGCCTCTGGGCTCAGGTCCAGGATGGGCAGGTAGAGATGGACCTCGTCTGATCCTATCTTCCGGTCCCTGTCGAAGGCCCCCAGCTCCACCAGCCTTTTTCGGAACGTCTCGCCCTGACTTCGGTGTACCTTCAGCCCCCGGGAATGCGCCACATCTTCACCTCGCCCAAAAATCAAGCCCAATCATCCCCGGGCCCTAGCCCCGACGCTTCCGTCTGCTCGCCCTTGATGGCGGCGTAGATCTCTTCCTGGCTTCTATCCGTCTTGACGTACCTTCCGCCGGAGGCCCTGCTGATCCTCTTCGCCAGATCCGATTCCTCGCTGCCGACGTCCACCACCAGGAGATGAACCCTCGATCTCCTCAGGTCTCGGGCGACCTCTTCGGCCTCGGCGGCTGCATCTCCTGCCACTTCCAGGGGCGCGTTGGCGCTTCCGTCGGTGATCAGAACCAGGATCGGTGTGGCTGATGGCTCCTTCTCCCGCTCCCTATTCAATAGAAGAAGGCCCGTGGAGAGGCCGCTGGCGAGGGGCGTCGTCCCGCCGTACTCGATCTCCTCCAGATGCCTCTTCGCTGTCACCACCGCCGATGTGAAGGGGAGGATCACCTCAGCCCTCCTCCCCGAGCAAGATACCAGGGCCAACCTGTCCCTTCTTGCATAGGCGTCTTTTAGGAGTTCGATCACCACCCTCCTCGTGGCATTGGCCGACTCTTCCATGGAGAAGCTGGAGTCGAGTACCATCCCGATGAGGGTGGCGACCTTCCTCCTCCTCACCTTCTCCCGGAGATCTTCCTCTCCGATGACGAGAGTGCTGCCGGAGCGGGCACCACCTGTGCGGGCGAGGGCCGCCCGGATGGTGGGGGCGAGGGCGACGTCCGTAGTCTCGCCCCTTGGCAGCCGGGCTCTGACGTACCGCCCCCTCTTTCCCCTGGCCAGGACCTCCGCCCTCCTCCCCGATGCAGGCGACCTCGACGCAGTCCTCGTCTCCCTCCGGGCGAAATGGTCGAGGATCTCGGCCAGGTCGTAACAGCTCCCTTCTTCGCCTGAATGGCCGCAAGCCGCGAGGTCTTCAAGTTCCCTGGGCTCCATCTCGACGAAGGTCTTGTCGCCGAGGAGGACGACGGCTGCGATCTCCTCGGTCCTGACAGACGATTTCCAGGTATCGAGGATCGACTTTATCCTCGATCTGTCCTCCGGGGTGACCATTACAGCCCTCTCCCGGGGTATCCTGATCCCGATGACAGGAGCCCCGGCAAGGAATACCTTACATCCGTAATTTCGGCTCAGGTTTCTTCGACAAAGGGTCGCCAGCTCTTCGGCCGGCGGCAGAGAGGCGAGGTCCCACGCCGAAGGCATGATCACGTCACCATCGATCTGAGACTCTCAGGGCTGAACTCACCGTCGTCGAAGGGGGTCTTTCGCATCCGGTGAGGCAACACCATCTCCGCCGCCGCGACGATGTCGCTGGTCTCGACCCTCTCCCTCCCCTCGAAGGCGGCGTTGGTTCTCGCGGCCCGCTCAATCATGATGTCCGCCCGGTGGCCATCGACCCCGAATTCGATGCAGATCTGAGCTATCTTTCGTAGCTCCCCCTTTCCGGTGCCGATCCTCGGAAGAAGCTTTTTGGCGGAGATGATTCTGGACTTGAGGCGATCGCTCTCGGCTTTGAACTCATCTCTGAACTTCGCTGGATCTCTGGAGAAGGCGTTCCTCCGCTCGATGATCTCGACCCTCTGCTCGACGTCACCGATCCCCTCCACCTCCACCTGGAGGGCGATCCTGTCGAGGAGTTGGGGCCGGAGCTCCCCTTCCTCTGGGTTCATGGAACCGACGATGATGAAGCTCGCTGGGTGGCTTGCAGACACCCCCTCCCTCTCGACGGTGTTTATCCCCATGGCGGCAGAGTCCAGGAGGGCGTCGACGACGTAGTCGTCGAGGAGGTTGATCTCGTCGATGTAAAGGATGCCCCGGTTCGCCTCGGCCAGAATCCCGGGCTCAAAGGCCCTCTCCCCGCCCCGGAGGGCCCGCTCCATGTCGAGGGATCCCACAACTCGGTCCTCAGTGGCGCCCACCGGGAGGTCGACGACCCTCGTCGGCCTCACCTCCGTAGGCAGAACGCCCAAAGCCAGCCTCTCAGCGCACTCCCAGCAGAGGTTCTCCTCGTCATTTGGGTCGCAGCCGAAGCGGCAGCCCACCACCACCTCGATCCCGGGCAGGACCTCTGCGAGCCCCCGGACGGCTGTAGACTTGGCCGTACCCTTCTGGCCTCTTATCAGTACCCCTCCGATCGAGGGGTTGATGGCGTTTAGGATCAGAGCCCTCTTCATCTTCTCTTGGCCGACGATGGCGGCGAAGGGGTAGAGGAGCCGCTTCGACCGCGCCAGGGTGAGGCCGAAGGACCTCGATTTTTCGTCTGTGGGGTTGGAGGACGCAATCGAGGATGCTGTTCTTTCCTTTGGAGGGGCTGGTCTCGAATCAGCGTCCTTTTCAGAAGCTTTTTCAGAACTTTTTTCTCTGACCGTTTCGATTGAAGGACTCCTTTCCCTTATGACGCCCGTGATCCGCAAAGCTACCACCTCAAGAGTACCTGAGCATTATCGCCGAGAAGAGGGTTACGACGAGCAACAACAGCCCCAAAAAGAATAGTCCGAATAGGGGGTTCAGATTGGGTTTTCTCCTTTTGATAGAAAGATTGTTGAGATAGACGAGGGAGATGCTCATGGTAGCCAGGAATATTATCGCCGATACCAGGATCACCGACCCCGCCACGATGACGTACTCCGCAGTCCACGTATAGCTGGTGGCATATAAGAGGTCCAAAAAGAAGTCCTTGCCGTTCCTCTCGTAGGCGGAGGTGACCCAGAGCATTGTGTAGGCTATCTCCGCTGTCCCGATGACTGCCGATGTCACGGCTATGCCGAGCAGAGTGAAGATTGAGCCGATATCCGAAACCTTTACATCTATCTCCCATTCCCTCTCCAAATGAGTTCACCAGCAGAGGATATGTCGAGGTGGATTAAAAGGGTTTAGATGGTCTGCTTGCTCTGACCATATCAGATTTTATCTCAGGAGGCTCTGATAGGGCTGGCTCACGCATAGGACCTGGGTCTCCGGGGGCCAAAAACATCAAATATAATACTGTCTCAATTTACAATGTGTTCGCGATCAGGATAGCCTTAAATCGATCAAAGCCCAACATCTGCTAAGGTGTGAGACTTGAAAGAGATTCAGCTTAAGGTGGCCAAGGCATACCCCAACGACTCGGCGCGGGGGATCGCAAGGCTCGATCCCAACGCCCTCCTTACCCTTCGGCTATCGCCAGGAGACATCATCGAGATCGAGGGGAGGAGGACCTCCGCCGCCAAGGTATGGCGCGCCGACCGGCAGGACTGGAGCCAGGACTACATCAGGATAGACGGCTTCATCAGGCACAACGTTGGGGCGAGCATAGGAGACCGGGTCAAGATCAGGAAGGCCAAGGAGGCCGAAGCCCTCCGGGTCGTCCTCTCCCCCCCTTCTGGGGCTCACACCTATTACGGCGAGGACGCCGCCGAACAGATCAAGAGGCAGACCCTGAAGCGCCCCATCGCCCGGGGCGACATCCTCCCCATCATGAGTTCCTCGGGCCACCCTTTCATTGGCCGGATGGAGGCGGTGCCCCTGGTGGTGTCGGATACGGATCCCGAAGGCGTAGTTGTGATCACCGAGAGGACGGAGGTCTCGTTGCTGGACAGGCCAGCCAAGGGCTTCGGCTCGGTGAAAGGGACGGGGATCACCTATGAGGACGTGGGGGGCCTTCGAAACGAGGTCCAGAGGGTCAGAGAGATGATCGAGCTTCCCATGAAGCATCCCGAGGTCTTCACCAGGCTCGGAATAGAACCTCCCAAGGGGGTCCTCCTCCACGGCTCGCCGGGGACGGGAAAGACTCTGATCGCGAAGGCCGTGGCCAACGAGACTAACGCCAACTTCTTCTCCATCGCCGGTCCCGAGGTTATGTCCAAGTACTACGGCGAGAGCGAGCAGAGGCTCCGGGAGATCTTCGAGGAGGCGAACAGGAACACCCCCTCGATCATCTTTATCGATGAGCTCGACTCCATCGCCCCCAAGAGGGGCGAGGTGACGGGCGAGGTGGAGCGGAGGGTCGTCGCCCAGCTTCTGGCGATGATGGACGGCCTCAAAGAGAGGGGACAGGTGGTGGTGATCGGGGCCACCAACAGGATCGACGCCATCGATCCGGCATTGAGGCGGCCGGGCAGGTTCGACCGGGAGATCGAGATCGGGGTTCCCGATAGGGTCGATCGGATGGAGATCCTCCAGATCCACGTGAGAAACATGCCTATCGACGATACGGTGAGCCTCGACGACCTCGCCGACAGGACCAACGGCTTCGTCGGAGCCGACATCTCCGCTCTCTGCAAGGAGGCGGCGATGAAAGTTCTCCGAAGGCATCTTCCTGACATATCCTTCGACGACGACATCCCCGAGGAAGTCTTAGACGAGATGTCGGTGACTGGCTCGGACTTCGAGAACGCCCTCAAAGAGATCGAGCCCTCCGCCATGAGGGAGGTCTTGGTGGAGATCTCCGACGTCAGTTGGAAGGATGTGGGGGGCATCGGCACCCTCCGCCAGGAGATCGTCGAGTCGGTGGAGTGGCCATTAAAGCGTCCCGCCAAGTTTGAGGAGATGGGGATCAGACCCCCCCGTGGCGTTCTTCTCTACGGCCCGCCGGGGACGGGAAAAACCCTGATTGCAAGGGCCGTTGCTCGGGAGACTAAAGCGAACTTCATATCGGTCAAGGGACCCCAGCTTCTTTCGAAGTGGGTCGGAGAGTCGGAGAAGGCGGTGAGGGAGGTATTCAAGAAGGCGAGACAGGTCTCCCCCGCCATAATCTTCTTTGACGAGCTCGACGCCATAGCCCCCATGAGAGGGATTGAGGAGGGGCACAGGACCAGCGAGCGGGTGGTAAACCAGCTTCTTGCGGAGCTGGACGGCCTTGAGACCCTCAAGGACGTGGTGGTGATCGCTGCCACCAACCGGCCTGACATCATCGATCCCGCCCTCCTGCGGTCCGGGAGGTTTGACCGCCTTTTGTTCGTCGGGCCCCCCGACCGGGCGGGAAGGCTTGAGATCCTCAAGATCCACACCTCAAAGACGCCCAGCGGCGATGACGTCAGCCTGGAGGAGCTGGCGGAGCTGACGGAGAGCTACGTGGGTTCGGACCTCGAGTCCCTCTGCAGGGAGGCGGCGATGCTGGCCCTGAGAGAGGACCCAGAGGCAAACGAGGTGGAGATGAGACATTACCGAGAGGCGCTGAAGAGGGTGAGGCCCAGCTTCGAGGAGAACATGGTGCGGTACTATGAGCGGATCAACGAGAGGTTCAGGGGCGGCGTCAAGGTTGACCCGAGCTCCTACCTGGGATACCGGTGAGTGGGGTGGATCATGGCCAAGATTTACGCCCGGAGCCTCGCAGGAAAGGAGATCGTGACGATGGCGGGAACCGTTCTGGGGGAGCTCGAGAACATCGTCCTCGATCCCGAGACGGGAAAGCTCATGGACCTCTTGGTGAAGCCAGACTCGGAGCTCGACCCCGCAAGGTACCGAAAAGAGGGGAAGTTGATCCTTGTCCCCTTCTCCTCGGTCTGCGCCCTCAAAGACTACATCGTCGTCGATGATAAGAGGACGCAGAGATAGACGTAAGAGAATGATGAAGGCGAGATCGGTAAGGAAAGGCTCGCGAAAGGGGATGTCAGAGCTTGATAAAGCCGATCACAGGTCTCTTCCTTATTTTCTGGGGGTTGGTGAAGATTTATCAGGGATGGCTGATCTTCGACGGCGATGTGGACTTCGGGGTCGTCGTGATCGCCTTCGGTGCTATCGCAGCGGTCGTCGGAGGAGTACTTCTTGGGGATTCCCTGAAGTGACGCGACCGCCCCTACAATTCGGGAAAAGCTTAATTCCGCCGGCAAACTATCTCCCTCGATGGCCAGAATAAGATCTCATCTCGTTTTGGTGTTATTCGTAATGCTCGCGATCTTTGGAGCTGGTTGTATGACTAAGGATGATCAAAAGGGGACGGATGCGGCCGGGGAGACGAAGGTCCTCCTGGAGACGAACATGGGCGAGATCACGATTGAGCTTCGCGACGATATGCCCGTCACTGCGGGCAACTTCAAGAAGCTGGTCGACGACGGATTTTATGACGGGGTGATATTCCACCGGGTCATAGACGGTTTCATGATCCAGGGCGGCGACCCATCGGGGACGGGCCGCGGCGGTCCCGGCTATTCGATAAAAGACGAGTTCACAGGCCGGAACAGAAACGACCGGGGCACGATCTCCATGGCGAATGCCGGTCCCAACACCGGTGGCAGCCAATTCTTCATAAACCTCGTCGACAACAACTACCTGGACAAGATGCACCCCGTCTTCGGGGAGGTCGTCGACGGGATGGACGTGGTGGACAGCATAGGCAGGGTGAAGACCGGCCCCGGAGACAGGCCCACGAAGGACGTGGTGATAGTCAGGGCGAAGGTAATATCCTGAGCCTGTCACACCCCATATGAGCCCCCTCCGCTTGGTCTAAGTTTCTGAGCTGGAGGGATCTCTGACTAGTTCAGGTCAAGAGTGGACCCTTCTATCTTCCAAAAGTCTTAAACCCCTTGATCTGAATCGGTGAGTCGGATCTTTCGAAGGCACGGAGAACTGGCCACCGAACCAGAGCAGCGAAATCAGATCGGTGGTTATTTCAAAGAAACTGTTACATGGAATTGGTGCGAGGATTTGCTATGAAACTGTCTCTTCCATTCATGCTCGCGATCACGCTTGTAGTCATCGCCACTTCTGCTCAGGCTCAAGAGGTCTTTGACATCTACTCGGACCTTCAGTCTTGTGACGTCACCGTGAAGGGGGATGCGGCCGGCTGCCTCCTGAAGGTGGATCTATCTTCGACAAAAGATGGACTGATCCAGACGAGGACCCTCTCCCTAGACGGCCCCGGAACCTGGATCGTGGCCTGGGACGTCTCGGGGGCTAAGGAGGGATCTTACGGTGCCTGCGCCAAATTGATCCGAGAGGGGGTGGTAATCTCCGAGAGGTGCACCGACTTCTATTACGGCGGCAGGGTCAACATCAGGTTCGACGTCCGGGACGCTCACGCAGACTACAGGGGGATGACCCTCCTCGTCTACTCCGAAGATCTCGCTGTGGTGGACATCTACTACACCCTCGTCAAGGGAGACAAGGCGGTGTACATATCCAAGCGCGAATCGGTCCCCATCGCCGGAAGCTACGGTTCTCCCTCCGACCTGAGCCTTGAATGGAAGCAGCTCCTCGAGAACGGCCAGGAGTACAAAGGTCGCGTCAAGATCGTCGAGAAGAAGAACGGCCAGACCAGGGCCTTCATGAACTCCTTCGTCGCCAGGGACGACGCCGAGATCACCGACACCTATCAGGACGAGACCGGCGCCAGCGCCACGGTGATGGGCAGATCCCGGGTTCCCTTCGAGGGCTCCCTGAAGTTCGACCTCTATCAGAACGGGGCCCTTCTCGCAAGCGTCGAGGAGAAGACTCCGATCCTCCTCGCCGGAGACGACGAGACGGTGGAGATATCCTGGAACGGGACCCTCGACCCCGGGATCTATCAGCTCACCATCCAGCTCATCGGAAACGACGGCGACGTCATCGATATCGAGGAGAGCATCATCGAGGCCGAGATACCGCCCCGGCCCTTGACCGTCGAGACCCCGGCGGAGGGGGAGTCCGGGAGGTCCAAGATGGTCATCGCCGCAGCCGTCCTCTTATTGGCAGCCGTGATGATAGTCGTCGTCAGGCGGCGGAGGGGCTGAAATTGTTTCAGCTTCCCCTGACCACGCCGTTTTTTAACGTTCCTAGCCCCTCGATCTCCACCTCCACCACGTCCCCCGCGGAAAGGGATCCGACACCGGGGGGCGTCCCCGTGGCGATGACGTCCCCAGGAAGGAGGGTCATGATCCCGCTCACAAACTCAATCAATTCCTGGACGGAGAATATCAGGTCCGAGGTGCTGGAGCTCTGCCTCACAATGCCATTTACTCTCGATTGGATTTTCAACGAGGATGGGTCGAGATCGACTACGTAAGGGCCCATGGGCGCGAAGGTATCGAAGCTCTTGGCCCGGGTCCACTGGCCGTCTCTCCTCTGGAGGTCACGGGCAGTGACGTCGTTGAAGTTCGCGAAGCCGTGGATGTAATCGTCCGCCTCTCTCGCGGGGACGCATCTGCACTTATCTTTTATCACCACAGCCAGCTCCCCCTCGTAGTCGACCTGGCCGCTCGAAGGAGGCAACACGATATCGGCGGCGGGTCCTATAACAGCCGTTGGAGGCTTCAGGAATATGATCGGCTCGGTGGGAAGGTCCATCTCCAGCTCCTTTGCGTGCTCGACGTAGTTTAGGCCGACGCAGACCACCTTGCTCGGCTCTGAAGGGGCGAGAAGCTCCACCTCTTCGAGGGCGTATTCTTTTCCTCTGGCCGCGATCGAATCTCCAGACATCTCTCCTTCGAGAATCTCGTCTCCATAATGAAACCTAGCCATCAAACGATCATCACCTTCCCCATCAATTTTTGAGGCCGCTGGGACCCCTTCTGTATTTTCCAAACTCGGTTCCGGCCAATCTGTCCGCCCTGATCACAGGCCCCTCGACGCAAAGCCTGATCCCTGAGGGATCGATGCAGCAGGAGCCGCAGATCCCCATGCCGCACTTGAAGTACCGGTCGATGGACGCCTGGATTTTCGTCTCCATCCCCCGGCACCTTCCGATCACGTCCGCCATCATCGGCTCGGGGCCGCAGAGGTAGATCTGGTCGAACTTCTGCAGGTCCAGGCACGATAGGCCCGCCGAGGCCCGGCCGCATATCCCCTCAGAGCCGTCGTCGGTCGTTATGATCAGCTCGCCGATCCTCTCAAACCTCTCCCGAAATAGGAGGTCGTCGCAGCACCGGAATCCGAGAAGGGTCGTCACCTCCATCCCTCTCTTGCTGGCCGCCTTCCCCAGAAGGGCGAGGGGCGCGGCCCCCACTCCGCCACCGACGAGGAGGATCTTGTCTCCAGCGAGGGAGAAGCCGTTTCCAAGGGGACCCCGGAGCCCGAGACTCTCGCCGACTTTGAGATCGAAGATGGCTCTCGTCGCCTCTCCCACCAGCTGGACTGTGATGCCGTTTCGATAAGACATGCTCATGGGCACCTCGTCGACCCCTCTAACCCAGACCATCAGGTATTGGCCGGGGACCGGATTTAGGTCTAGGTCGAACCGGATCGTCCTGACGTTTGCGGTCTCTCGGACGATCTCGACGATCTGAGCGTTCTTCGGCCTCATGAAAATCTCCCGGCGATACCTCTCAGCTCCTCGAGGGTCATCTCCTTTCTCTCCAGGTAAGTTGAGAGTCCCTCGGCGATGGATCTGAAGATTCCGTACCCTTCGGGGTTTCTTAGGGCGGTTCCCACCTGGACTCCCGCAGCTCCCGCCATGATCATCTCTGCGGCGTCCTGCCAGCGAGAGATGCCGCCGACCCCGATCACAGGGATCTCGAGAGCGTCGGCCAGGTCAAAGACGCACCTTACCGCCACGGGCTTTATCGCCGGACCCGAGAGGCCTCCGAACCGGTTTCCGAGGATAGGCCTTCCGGACTCGACGTCGATCGCCATCGCCTTCAGGGTGTTTATCGCCACCACCCCGTCGGCCCCGCCGCGCTGGGCCGCGAGCCCCAGACCTACGATGTCGGCGACGTTGGGGGTGAGCTTCACCCATACGGGGATGGCGACGCTCCTCTTCACCGCGCGGGTGATCTCCTCGACGTTGCAGGCTTCACATCCGATCTCGGCGCCGTACTTCTCGGCGTGGGGGCAGCTGAGGTTCAGCTCAAATCCGTCGGCTTCCAGGCTTTCTGCCACTTCCACGAACTCCTGGGGACCGGACCCGAAGATGCTGGCCACCACAGGAGCTCCGCCCTCTCTTCCGATATCGATCTCCTCCTGAAAGTTGGCGTAGGAAGGGTTTGGAAGGCCCATGGCGTTCAAAAGCCCCCCTTCCACCTGGACGACCGTCGGCCCCCGATGCCCGTCCCTGGGAACCGAGCCCACCGATTTGGTGACTACTCCGCCGGCCCCAGACTGGGCCGCTCTTTTGAGGGAGGCTCCAGTGGTGCCCAAAATCCCCGCAGCCAGAATTACGGGGTTATCCATCCATATTCCTCCCACCTCTCCCGAAAGGGATGCCATGCTCCAAAGTCGCCCAGAGAGGATAAAAGTCTTTGTCGGAGATTCTAGACCTCCTGACGATCCTAGACCCGAGGCCTGCATCGCCAAAGGCTCTCTAGGTTAACCTTCAAGATTTTTACCAGAACTCTTTTCCAACATGATGTCAGACTTTTTGAAGCTTAGAGACTGGTTGAGGGAGAAAAACATGGACGCTGTAGCCATGGAGAGCACTGGAGTCTACTGGAACCCGACATTCGATATCCTTGAAGATAGTATTTCGGGTTGTTCTCGCGAACCCCCGATACCTCAAGAGATTTCCTGGAAAAAATAGCTATGTTCCAATACTTGCAGTGGAGGAAACATCTCCTCCAAATCACATCCGATTTGGCACACCGCCTGAATAATATGGTGGATCGAAATTTGGTGGATCAAACCGGGGAGGAGACGAACCTATCTTCAAAGCATCCGTTTTCCCGACTGGGTGGTTCCTCAGTCCCCCTCGTATATCCTCAGGGCCTCTTCGACGGTCGCATCGTCGAGGGTTATAGCGCTGATGGCGTCGCACATCCTCGCCGCCTCGTCGAGGTCCTTCTGGTGGATGTTCCTCCCGGTGGCGTTGCCCGCTGCACCGCTGACGTGGATCTGGTCGAAAAGCTGCTGGAGGAAGGACTTGGGGTCGCGGCTCGCTCCCCCGGCGCAGACCACCTTCGTTCTCCCGGCGGCGGCCACCGCCTCCTTGAAGATCTCCTCGGACCTCTCGCCCTCCTTCTTCGGGTAGTTGACCTTTACGAAGTCCGACCCCAGGGCCGCGGCGACGCCCGTCGCTCCTGCGATGAGGTGGGGGTCCTTCTCGTCTTTGACGGCCTTTCCCCGGGGATAGATCCAGAGGACGGTGACGAGGCCCTGACGATGGGACTGCCAGACGATCGAGGCCGCCTCTCGGAGCATCTCGGCCTCGTGCAAGCTGCCCAGGTATATCGTGTAGCCGACCCCAAGGACGTCAAGGCCGCTGTCGTCGGCGAAGTCTGCCACCTGGTCGACCTCGACCCACTGACGGCTCGTGGGGTCCATCTGGTCGGTCTTCACGAGGTCTGTTTTAGAGTTCAGCTTGACGAGGTAGGGGACTTCGGGGAAGTCCATTCCGTACCTCGCGATGAGACCGAGCTGCGTCGCGAAGACTCCGATCCTCCCCTTCTTTGCGATCCGAAAGAGGTGTTCGGGATCGCCGTCGTCGGGGCTGATGCCGGGCCCGTGGAAGTCCTTGTTCAGGTGCTCGACCTTCTGGTCTCCTGCAAAGAGCATCAGCCGTCCGGTATCTTTTGTGATCTTGAGATAGTTGTCGACGTAATCGTCGCGCCTTTCGGGGGGAACGTCCAGGGGCACCAAAACGTCTTCAGGTCCGATTTTTATGGTCATGATCTTCCCTCCCTTATTCTCACTCCTCTGATATGATCTCAAGCTTCGCCTGGGGCACAATCATCTCGACGTCCTCTTTTCTGGCGAGGGCGGTCCCTACCCGCAGGGTCGTAGCCGTCCCCGCAGCCGTCGCATAGATCAGGGACTTTTTGAGGTCCATCCCCGAGACCTGGCCATAGATGAACCCTGCCACCGAGGAGTCGCCGGCACCGATGGTGTTCACCACCTCTACTTTTGGGGGGACGGCCTGATAGTTTTTCCCGTCCGAGACGAGGAGGATCCCCCTCGGTCCCATGGAGACGAGGACGATCCTGACGCCCTTTCGATTGATCTCGTGGGCCGCGTCCAGGATCTCGTCCCTTTTCTCAAGCCTCCTTCCGACGAGGGTGGAGAGCTCGTGAATGTTCGGCTTGATGATGTCGGGCTTTCCTTGGATTCCGATCTTAAGAGCCTCCCGATCGACGTCCAGGACCACCCTCGCGCCCCTGAGCCTCCCAGTCTCGATGATCTTTCGATAGATCTCGGGGTGGGCACCCGGCGGAAGGCTTCCCCCGATGCTTATGAACTCTGGGTCCTCAAGCCTCTTCACGACGTCGTTTATCTCTATCAGCTCGAAGGGCTTCACCTCCGGGCCCGAGGAGTTGAGGATTATCTGCTTGCCGGTGTTCATCTCGTGGATGACGATGTTGATCCTCGTCTCGCCGGAGACGGGGATGAAGCCGCACGAGGTCCCGTCCCTGATCAGCTGGGCCTCCAGCTGCCGGCCCGCAAAGCCCGCGATGAAGCCGAGGGCCTGGTTCTCGACGCCGAGGGCGGTCAGGACCTTGGATACGTCGATCCCCTTCCCTCCAGCGTAGCTCTCCTCTCTTATGATCCGGTTTGATACGTCCTCTCGAATCTCGTTGATCCAGAGGGTTCGGTCCAGGGCCGGGTTGAGGGTTATTGTGTAAATCATGCATCAAGCCGCCGTATTATGATTACGCAAGAATTTCTGGCATTCGTATATCCGCTTCGGTTGGCAGGACCAAGGGACGGCGCAGGCTTTTGCCGTTGTATCACCATCCTCTCCGCCTCCGATAAATCTTCATCATCGTCTCGATCGTCTCGGGATCGACCATCCCCATGGTGGAGATGGTCTCGTAGAACCTGTGGGGTATTCTTGCCCTTTCGGGGTCGAAGCCCTCTCGCCTCTTGAACCTGTACTTCTCATCGAAGATCTTCCGGCCGAGGACCTCCAGCTCCTCCTCGGTCCTCTCGATCCCCACCGAGGCCAGGGCCTCGATTATCTTCTCGGTGGAATAGACGCCTCGTGCAAAGAGGCATCCGACGAGAGAGTTGTAGACTCCCCTGGAGTCGTCCTCCTTGATGATAGCGTCGACCATCTCCTCGGGGGAGAGATTCTTCTTTGCTGCCTTCTGGTCGATGCTGTACCCGGCGTTGTCCAGGTGGGAATGTCTCACCCCCACCGTCAGGCCGAAGATTGATGCGGGACCCGTGTGGTAGCCGGGGACCTCGTTTTTGCCGAGGGCCATGGCAAAATCCCCGCCGCCGTACTTTTCCGATGCAGCCTCTACCCCTTCGGCCAGAGCTGAGTAGAACTCGTTTTGCTTCTTGACTATGTTGTCGATGGCCTTCAGGTATTCATTGACGTCGTTCCACTGGAGTTTTACGCCAAGGGCGTCCTCAGGCGTTATGATGCCCCGCTCGAGGGCCTCCGTCGCCCAGGCGAGGACGACACCGGTGCTGATGGCGTCGATACCCTGCCGCTCGCAGGCCTCGATCAGCTCCAAAACCCCCTCGGGGGATGAAACGCCGAGGTTTGAGCCGAGGGCATAGATCAGCTCGAAGTCGTAAGATATCTTCCTGATCTCATACTCGTGCTCGCGGGAGAAGGAGGTCTTGAGCATCCCGATATGGATGCAGCCTATGGGGCAGTGGGCGCAGGAGACTCGCCTGAAGAGGTAGTCGTCGGCGAGAACCTCGCCGCTGATCTTCTCCGCCCCCTCGAAGCTGCTCTCCTGAAAGTTTCGGGTGGGAAGGCCTTTCAGCTGGTTTAGGACGTTGATGTTGATGGGGGTTCCGATGTCGTGATACTTCTCCATGGCGTCGGTCTGGACGACGGTCTTGTAGAGCCCTTTGTATATCTCCCTGTACCTCCTGGGATCAGGAACTTCGACGTCCTCGGTCCCCGAGATGACGATCGCCTTCAGCTTCTTCGACCCGAAGGCAGCGCCGAGGCCGAGCCTTCCGAAGTGCCGATAGGTGTCAACGACGACCCCCGCATACTTGACGAGCATCTCCCCTCCGGGCCCGATCCTGATGATGGACCTTCGGCCGACGCCCGTCTCGACGTCGCGCAGGATGTAGCCTACGACGGTGGCCGGGATCCCCCATATCGACCTCGCGTCCTTGATCTGGACATCGTCGTCTCTGATGGAGATGTAGACCGGCCGATCGGCTGCGCCCCTGATGACGATCGACTCGTGGCCCGCGAACCTCATGGCCATGGCGAGCCTCCCTCCGGCGTAGGACTCGCCCAGCTCGCCACTTAATGGGGACTTGAAGGTGGCGACGGTCTTGGTCATCGCAGGAAAAAGGGCGTTTAGGGGTCCGATGGAAAATATTATCGGGGCCTCCGGCGAGAGGGGATCGATCCCTGCGGGACACTCCTCCAGAAGGAGCTGGGTAGCGACCCCCGTTCCGCCGAGCCACTCCTCGAAGAGGTCGTATCTATCCTCAACAAAGCTCTCGCCTTTGTTGAGATCGATGTAAAGAACTCTTCTCAGCATCCGGTCCACCTCCTACGTCTGGCCATCAATCTTCCACCTCTTCCATCTCCAGGACTCCGTGGGGGCAGAAGGCGACGCAGGCCCCGCAGTGCTTGCACTTGATCGCTTTTCCCTCGGCGTCCAGGGAGATGGCCCTGATGAGGCAGGCGTCGGCGCAGGCGCCGCATCCCTGGCAGAGATCTCGGTGGAAAACTACCCTGCCGTCCTCCCTCTGCTCAAGGGCTCCCGTGGGGCAGGCCGCGACGCAGGGGGGGTCTTTGCAGGCGTGGCAGACCACCACGGCGAAGTCGCCCTCCAGGCCTCCCTGGGTTTTGACTTTGATGGCGCTTCTGGCCAGGGACGCCCGGCCGGTGTTGATCCTGCTGCAGGCGAACATGCAGGAGAGGCATCCTATGCACCTCTCCGGGTGGGCGACCTTCAGCCTCCTCATCTTTTTTCTCTTCGCCTTCTTCTGCTCCGCTATCTTCGATTCGTCCTCGACCACGTCTTTGACCGGGTTCATAGGTGCTGTCACCGCATCCAGCCCCTCGGGGGTTTCGGACGATTCCAAACCAGCTCACAACCTCGATATTGATCGGTCCAAGTCTCACTATTCTGGGCAGCAGAACGTCGTCTGATCTTTAGCCGATCAGAATGATCTAAAAATTAGTTCGCATAATAATTAATCATTTCTCGTCAGATCAGGTGAGGGTACCGGTCCGCCGGGTGGTGGGGACGAGGATTTTTGGAGGTTGATGGACGAAAGCCGATCAGATGAAATAAGGTCCTTTGTTGTTGGTGGTGGGGGCAGGAGCCCCCGGTTAAGAATGCTCACTCAGCGTCCTCGAACCTCTCCCCCAGGGTCTTGAGGACGGTGGGAAGGGTGGTGTACTCCATATCCTCCATGGGGAGGCGGTGGGGCTCGAAGGGGCCGTGCCTTCTCATGTAGTCGGTGATCTCGTTAACCCTCTGTCTCGTTAAATCGAAGGCCGGGTCTCTGAAGAGGTCGACGGGGCCGATCAGCATCCCCTTCGCGATCTGGAATCCTGCGGCTATGACCCTTGGGGGTCCGTCGAACCGTGTGCAACAGGCGTCCTCGAAGGCGCAGGGCATCAGGGGTCCGTTGTGGCTCCCCCTCATCCAGCCGCTGACGAGGTGGCCGAGGGAGAAGGGTTCCAGGACCTCGCCAAGGGCGGGGAGCCCCGACTGGGCCCTCACCAGGGCCACAGGATCGTCCTTTCCAACATATTTGCCTGCGGTCTGATAGAGCTTTTCGGTGCTGACGACGGCTCCGGGCTCATCCTCGGGGAGCTTTCCGGGCTTCGGGTAGACCCTCTTGATGACGTACCTGCTCTTGGCGCCGATCAGGGCCAGCATGTCGTACATCTCCTCCGGCAACTCCATCATCACCTTCTTGTGCTCCATGATGTCCCAGACCTCGAAGACGAAGCCCCGGTGGATGCTGGGGTCGATGACGAGGCCAGCGGTGTTGAAGGGGTCGGCAAATATCCGAAATATCGGCAGGTTAAAGGCTCCTGGCTCGGTCTTGTCCATCATGAAGGCGACGACGGGTTCCGCCAAACGCTCGTGAAACTCCATCTCTGCGACCCCGGGCCCCATCCCCTTGATGTTGCCGCAGAATGCATCGCTTAGGAGGTCCTGGCCCGCGCCGTAGAGCTTCAGCTCTTCGGCCTTCTCCGTCGCCTTGCACATTACATCCCAGGCGAGGCCGTGGATCTCGGCGTTGTCCTCCCCGAGAAGGTGGGTCATCATGAGCTGGAGGTCGTCGCCGACCGACATCACCTTGAAGTCTATGATTCTTCCTTTTGCCTTCTCCTGAGCCAGGACCGACTCTGCAATCTCCTTCAGTGCGGGGTGAACGGTGGCGTGTCCGGGCCATCCGCCGACGTCTGCCTTGATCAAGCTGATAGTGATTTTGCTCATTTACAATCCCCTCTGTCCGGTCGACCCCCTCGAATCTAAATCGGCGTCAATCAGGCTTATCATGCCTCTGGGCGATGACCGATGGGGTGCATCGATTCGGATTGTTGCCAACCGGCCGTGGTGACTCTACTGCATCAAGCTATACTTGCAGCCTTTTACCTGTTACGGTTCCGTTTTTTAGAGCTCGATGACCTCAGGATCTCAAGATGATGATATTTTCGGTCTTTCGTCTGGGCCCGAGAATCGCTCAAGTTCCCAGAGGGTTTTATTACGAGAGAGAACCAACCTCAATGTGTGAGGAGTGTTTGAGGTTATGGAAGTCATCGCAAAATATCGCGTCGAAACGGACCTTCCGATCGATAAAGCAGCAGAGGCGATCGCCGCGGAGCAGTCGACGGGAACTTGGACCGAGGTGGAACGGGAGAAGCTGGCAGGTGATCTTGCGGCCCGGGTGATCCAGGCCGAGGGGAACTTCGCTTACGTCGCCTTCCCCGAAGAGCTCTTCGAGCCGGGGAACATCCCCCAGTACCTTTCCGTCGTGGCGGGAAATCTCTTCGGCCTTGGGGATCTGAATAAAGTTCGTCTCCTGGATGTCGTCTTCCCTAAGAGCCTGGTGAAGGCCCACAAAGGCCCGAGGTTTGGGATCGATGAGGCCCGCAAGATCCTGGGCATCTTCGATCGGCCGCTGGTGGGAACGATCATCAAGCCGAAGGTGGGCCTCAGCCCAAAGGAGACGGCAGAGGTGGCGGGCCAGGCTGCGAGGGGCGGCCTCGATCTGATCAAGGACGATGAGACCCTCACAGACCAGGCCTTCTGCCCCATCGACGAGAGGGTGGAGGCGGTGATGGCCGAGCTCTCGAAGGTCGAGGACGAGACGGGGAAGAATGCCTTTTACGCCGTCAACGTCACCTGCGGCGCCGATGAGATTCTGGATCGGGCCGAGGACGTGATCGGTCGCGGCGCCAACATGGTGATGGTGGACGTCCTCACCGCCGGGTTTTCGGCCCTCGAAGTCCTCTCCCGGGGGGTGAAGGTCCCCGTCCACGTCCACAGGACGATGCACGGAGCCTTCAGCCGGGACCGGCGACACGGCATATCGATGGTCCCCATATCCAGGCTTGTTCGGATGGCTGGAGGCACGAACCTTCACACCGGGAGCTACCTCGGCAAGATGGCCGGCGATCGGGAAGAGAACGACCAATGCAGAGATGCCCTCCGAGACGACTGGTACGGCCTCCGTCCCGTATTTCCCGTCGCCTCTGGGGGCGTCCATCCCGGGAACGTCCGCCCCAACCTCGAAGGTTACGGCATCGACTGCATAGTTCAGGCGGGCGGCGGAGTTCATGGCCATCCCTGGGGTACCTCTGGAGGGGCGAAGGCGATGGTCCAGGCCGTGGAGGCATGGAAGGCCGGTGTCTCTGCGGAGGAGTACGCCAAGAGCCATAAAGAGCTGGAAGCGGCGTTGAAGTTCTGGTCTCGATGAGATAATTCCAGATCGGTAGACGATACTCCAAAACCGAAGAGTTTATATTGTTACATGTAATGAGATCACAGCGTCTATCACAGCTTGAGTGATTGTAGCGCTGTCTGAAAACGGTAAGGATGTAGTGAGGGTAGAGGGATCAGATGACGAGACACGAAATCTTATCGAAGATTAAGCAGGCGGAAGCCGATGCTCAAGCCAGCATCGAGCGGGCCCAACAAGAGCGAGACAAGCGAATCGCCGATGCCACTGCCGAAGCAACGAACATTGTTAGAAATGCTGAGGCTGAATCGCAAGATTATTTCGAAAAGCGTCTTGCCGAAGCCGATAAGGCGGCTCAGTCCAAGAAGCAAGCGATCATCGACGAAGGCATGAAGAAGGTCAATGCAATGAAGAGCAGTGCCAGCAGTAAGGTGGACGTCGCAGTTGAACATCTGCTAAAGGAGTTTATGGGGTTGTTGCATGCTTAGACCCGTTGAGATGAGTCGTGTTGTCGTCGCCGGGTCGAATAAGGTTATAGAACCTGTCATAGAGAAGTTGCACGAGCTAAACCTGTTGCATGTCGTCAACTATTCAGGCACAGATGATGCCTTCGAGATGGGCAAGCCCTTGGGAACGGCGTCTGAATACGCCGAAAAGCTGATAAAGCTGCGGTCGATCGAGAGATACCTGAACATCAGTGACAAGATGCCTGACAAACAGTTCCCCGAGTCTCAGGTGCTTTCACAGATGGATGGGATCCTCGGCAGCGTAGGCGACGACGTCATCGCCACCGCCGAGCGGATATCCGAGATCGATAACGAGGTCAAGATCAAGCAGGATCAGGCCAAGGCCCTGAAGCCCCTGGCTGGGCTGCCCCTCGATCTGGAGCTTTTGTACGGCTATAACTCCCTGGCACCCTTTGTGGGAACTGTCGCTTCTCCCGTCGAGGCCGACGTATCTAAGGTCTCATACGTAAATGAGGTATTCACTGCCAGTTCTGGCGGCACCAACGCGGTGGCCGTATTTGTGCCCGCGGAGAAAGCAGGAGATGTTTCGGGCGTTCTCGCGGAGCATGGTTTCTCTGAGATATCTGTACCCCGGGGACTGACTGGAAGCATTGCCGGAGCCATAAGCACCCTCGAGTCTGATTCCAAAAGGCTGGAGGGCGAGAAGGTGCCGCTGCAGAAGAAGCTGAATGACATAAAGGCTCAGCATGAGGACCTGACCCTGGCCATCGACGAGTACCTCTCGATACAGTCTCAAAAAGCGGAGTCGCCTCTGAGGTTCGCTTCAACCGACAACGCCTTCATGATCGACGGATGGCTTCCGACCGATCAGTACGAGACTCTGAAGCGGGAGCTTGAGAGCGCAGCGGGGGGACGTGTCCAGGTTGAGAAGCTGGACGGCTCCGAGGCTGATAAGCTGGTGGAGACTGGTGAGGATATTCCCACCAAGATGAACAATCCCAGCATCGTCCGGCCTTACGAGCTGATCACTCGTCTATTCGCCATTCCCGAGTACAAAGAGTTCGACCCGACATTGCTGATATTCGTATTTTTCCCGTTGATGTTCGGCCTGATCCTGGGCGATGTGGCTTATGGACTCATAATATTCATTGTGATGTTCATGCTCAAGCGCAAGTTCAGAACCCCTGGTTGGGCGTCTCTGATAAACATCGTGATCATAGCGAGCATCTGGGCGATAATATTCGGCTTCATATTCGGCGAGATCTTTGGACCCCTGGGCCTCTGGGACTACATATTCAGCGGTTCTCATCACGTGGGCCTCCTGGGAACTGTGGCTGACCCGCATCACGTCGGCATCGACTTCGGTTCTGGGTTCTACGGTTCTCTAGGAAGGTTGGGTCCCGAGATTGGCGGCTTCGCTGGTGGGATGTTCCCCATGTACAGGCTGGCGACGGCCTCTGTTCTGATGCTGATCGGTGTAAGCATCTTCATCGGTGTCATTCACACAGGCATCGGTTCCGTTTTGGGCGTAAAGAACGAACTCGCCTACGGCGAGAAGAGACACGCCTATTTCGAGAAGCTTCCTGTGCTTCTCTTCCAGGTCTTCTTCGGCCTAGGCCTGCTTGGATTGATTGCGGGTGGCTTGACCCATCCCTTGGTGCTGCTCAGCGCGCTGGTCATCATCATATCCATTGTTATGATGGTAAAGGGGCCCGAAGGTGTCATGGGTGCGACTCACATACCTTTCTTTGTGAGCAACCTGATATCTTATCTGCGACTTCTGGCCATTGGCCTGGCGTCGGTGGGCGTTGCCTTCGCTGCAAATCAGCTGGCTTTCTATGTGCTGATGCCTATGCTGAGCGGTGGGGGCCACGAAGGTTTCACGACGATAGCGATCGTTGTTGGCATAGTTGTGTTGATCATGGTTCACTTCATCAACCTGCTTCTTGGAATCCTCTCTCCGTTCATGCATCCTCTCAGGTTGCACTACGTGGAGATGTTCACCAAGTTCTACAGCGGGCACGGTGGTGGAGTTGAGTATTCACCCTTCGGACGTGTCCGAAGGTTCTTGAGAGATTGAGTGATTAGGATTAGCTAACGGAGGGATAAGGAAATGGTAGTAGAAACTATAACCGATGGTGGAATACTGTACGGACTTCTGGCTGTTGGCGCCGGTCTTGCGACTGGACTTGCTGGTATTGGTGCTGGTGTTGGTGAGCAGGGTATCGGAGCTGCTGTGGTGGGTGTCGTGGCAGAGGAGCCCGGCTTCCTGGGCAAGGGCTTGTTCCTGATGCTTCTACCCGAGACTCTCATCATCTTCGGTCTTGCAGTTTCACTGATCCTGATGTTCGCCTGGACGCCCTTCGCGTGAATTCGCCATCCTGAGTGAGGTCGAGAGGAATGGCACTAGACGCAGTGGTAGAGGACATTCTTGCAACCAGCAAGGCAAAGGTCGCGGAGATGAACGCCGAGACCGAGCAAGAGGTTGCAAGGATACTTAATGAAGCCAGAGAACGTGCCGCGGAAATCAAGTCCGAAAAAGAGGGGGAGGCAGACAGCGCTGTTGAGGCTCTCGAGCGCAGAGTGATATCAAGCGCTCATCTTCAGGTGAAGAGGGCAGAGCTGAACGTGCGCAAGGATCTCATGGAGGAGGCTCGTCAAAAGCTCATCGAGGCGGTATCAAAGCTGCCCGAGAAGGAGAACGAGAACCTCCTAAAGGAGATCGTCAAGCCCTACAACCTGAAGGAGATGAAGGTCAAGTCCGGCAAGAAGGACCAGGCCTTCGTCTCTTCTCTTGCCCCCAACTATGAAGGGACTGTTGATACCGTTGGCGGTGTCGTGATAGAGAGCGAAGACGGTTCGATGAGCTACGATCACACTTACGAAACTCTGGCGAGTGAGGCTTTCAGCAAGTCCATGAAAGACGTCTCAAAGATCCTGTTTGGGTGAGGCCATGCCGGTACTACGTTTGCCGAAGTTCGGAAAACCGGTGAAGTACGCATACATCACGGGGAGAGTTCGGGCCATGAAGACCAAACTCATACCCCACGAGATGTATCAGAGAATGCTGGGCATGGACATACCAGAGATCACGCGGTACCTGGAAGAGACCCAATACAAGGAAGAGATCGATTCGATGGCGAAGGACCACTCAGGCGCGGAACTGGTGGAGTATGCAACCTTTGCCAACATTGCAAAGACCTACAGAAAGCTCCTGGAGGTCTCGATCGATGAACCTCAGTTCCTCATTCTGGAGTACCTGAGACGTTGGGACATCTGGAACATCAAGACGATCCTCCGAGGCAAGTTCCACGGAGCCAGCGAAGAGGAGATCATGAAGTACCTGGTCCCCGCTGGCGAGCTGGACATGGAGTTCCTTGAGGGTCTGGCCAAGAAGGAGCGGATCGAGGAGGTAATACAGGCCTTCGATGGGACCGACTACTATGAGGCTCTGGCCCAGTACGATGGAAAAATGCTCTCTTCAGTGGAGAACGCCCTGGACAAGCTTTACTACTTCCGTATGGAGCGTGCCGTAGGCGGCACCCTCTCAGTGGGAGGCGGTCTCCTGTTGAAGTACGTCCGAAAGGAGATAGACGTCAAGAACCTGGTCACCCTCTTCCGGATGAACAAAGCCGGAATCGAGGCAAGCGTAATACAGGAGAACCTGATCCCCGGCGGAAAGCTTCACGAAGAGCTTAGCCGGATGGCGGGTCAGTCCTACAACGAGTTTGTCAGGGGACTTGAAGGCTATCCCTTCTGGAGCGCCATCTCGGATGTCGCGGCTGAGGGGGGCAGTGTGAGCAGGATAGAGGCGCGCCTTCGGGCATACCTTGTGAGGTACGCCTGGGCACTTTCAAACTATCATCCGCTGTCCATCCTTCCGGTGCTCGGCTACATCGTTAGCAAGGATACTGAAGTTTCAAACATCAGGAAGATAGTCCGCGGAAAAGAGGCGGGTCTTTCTGCTGAGCTCATCGAAGAGCAGGTGGTGGCGTAATGCAGGTTGCTGTTATCGGCAGTGGTGACGCCGTTATCGGTTTCACCCTCGCTGGAATACGAAAGGCTTACGAGGCCACTTCAGAAGATGAGCTGATTTCGAAGATTGAGGGGGTCATGGCGGACCCAGAAGTCGGCATTTTGGTCTTGAGCCAGTCAGATTTCAACAATCTCCCCTCTAGGCTCAGGGGCACGCTGACCGAATCTGTCAAGCCAACAGTGATCGCCATCGGAACTGAGCAGAGCACAGAGATGAGAGAGAAGATTAAAAGGGCAATAGGTGTTGATTTATGGAAGTAGGCACGGGCAAAGTTCATAGAGTTGCCGGGCCGGTGGTGCAGGCTACAGGTCTTAAATCTCACATGTATGACCTGGTCCTGGTCGGCGAAGAGGGGCTGATGAGCGAGGTCATCGGCATCGCCGGGGACAAGCACGTCATTCAGGTATACGAAGATACCGCGGGCGTGAAGCCGGGCGAGCCTGTCAAGGAAACTGGTGCACCACTGGTAGCACAACTCGGTCCAGGGATTCTTACCTCTATTTATGACGGCATCCAGAGACCTCTCCCCAAGCTGGTAGAGGCGTCTGGAAACTTCATCAGCAGAGGTCTTTTCGTTGACGGCATTGATCACAAGAAGAAGTGGGAGTTCGAGCCGGTCGCAAAGAAGGGCGACAAGTTGGAGCCCGGACAGACCATCGGTACTGTCCAGGAGCAGCTGCTCATCAAGCACAAGATAATGATGCCTCCGGATAAGAGAGGCACAGTAAAGGAGATCAAGTCCGGAAACTTCACCGTCGAAGAGACGATATGCGTGCTTGAGGACGGGACAGAGCTTCCCATGATCCAGTACTGGCCGGTCCGTAGAGCCAGGCCTTCCAGGTCAAAAGAGGCGCCGTCCATCCCCCTGAGGACAGGACAGAGGGTCATCGATGGGTTCTTCTCCCTGGCCAAGGGCGGAACCGCGGCCATCCCCGGTGGGTTCGGAACCGGAAAGACCGTCATGCAGCAGACCCTATCCAAGTGGTCTGATGTCGACATCGTCGTCTACGTCGGGTGCGGCGAGCGGGGCAACGAGATGGCAGACCTGCTTCACGAGTTCCCAGAGCTTGTGGACCCGAGGACAGACAGGCCCCTGATGGAGAGGTCCATCGTCTACGCCAATACCTCCAACATGCCCGTGGCCGCTCGAGAGGCCTCCATCTACACCGGGATCACCACCGGGGAGTATTATCGAGACATGGGATACGACGTGATGATGACCGCGGACTCCACCTCTCGGTGGGCCGAGGCTATGAGAGAGCTCTCCAGCCGTCTTGAAGAGATGCCCGGTGAGGAAGGATATCCTGCATACCTGGGAGCGAGGCTCGCCGACTTCTACGAGAGGTCTGGCAGGGTTACCACTCTCGAGGGGACCGAGGGCTCCGTCAGCATCGTCGGCGCCGTCAGCCCACCCGGCGGAGACTTTACCGAGCCCGTCACACAGAACACCCTCCGTATCACCAAGGTCTTCTGGGCTCTCGACTCAAAGCTCACTCAGAGGCGTCACTTCCCGTCTATCAACTGGCTGGACAGCTACTCCCTCTACGACCTGACTCTTGAGCCCTGGTTCGTGGAGAACGTCTCTCCTGACTGGAACAAGAACAAGAGGCGGGCAATGTCGATCCTCCAGGAGAACGCCGAGCTGGAAGAGATCGTGATGCTGGTCGGATCCGATGCGTTGCCAGAGGATCAGCAGCTGACCCTCGAGGTCGCGAGGATGATCATCAACTTCTGGCTGGCTCAGAGCGCCTTCCACCCGGTGGACACCTTCTGTCCCTACAAGAAGCAGTTCGACCTGCTCGCGGCGATCCTCCAGTTCAGGGACCACGCCTTCGAGGCCCTCGCCCGTGGAGTGCCCACCGATGTGATCCTTGGAACGCCCTCTAAGGACGCCCTGGCGAAGGTCAGGCTTCTTGAGGACTACGAACCGGAGCTAGAAAAGGTGAGGGCTCAGATGGAGAGCGAGTTCAAGACGATGTCATGAGGGTGGTTTCAATGACCAAAGAGTACAAAACGATTAACGAGATCAAGGGCCCTCTCCTCTTCGTCGAGAAGACCGAGCCCGTAGGTTACAACGAGCTCGTGGAGATCCGGACCGAAACGGGTGAGATGAAGAGAGGTCAGGTTCTGGACACCTCCAACGAAATCGTGGTCGTCCAGGTCTTCGAGGGAACCGGTGGCCTCGGCAAGGAGAGCTCCGTCAAGTTCACCGGCGACGTGATTAAGATGCCCCTCTCCCCCGACATCATAGGGAGAGTTCTCTCCGGATCAGGTCTGCCCCGTGACGGCGGCCCGCCAATAGTTCCTGACGTATCGAAGGATATCGCTGGGGCGGCAATAAACCCCGCCGCCCGAGAGAAGCCGAGAGCTTTCATCCAGACTGGCATCTCCACCATCGACGGGACCAACACCTTAGTCCGGGGCCAGAAGCTGCCCATATTCTCTGGTGCAGGTCTTCCCCACAACGATGTGGCTCTGCAGATCGCCCGTCAGGCCAAGGCCCTCGGAGAGGCCGAGTCCTTTGCCGTGGTCTTCTGCGCCATGGGCATTACCAATGAGGAGGCTCAGCACTTCATGGCCGACTTCGAGAGGACCGGCGCCCTTGAGAGGGCCGTCGTCTTCCTGAACTTGGCCGATGACCCCGCTGTCGAGCGACTGCTCACGCCTCAGCTTGGCCTTACCACCGCCGAGTATTTGGCCTTCGACCTCGACATGCACGTGCTGGTCATCTACACCGACATGACCAACTATTGTGAGGCCATGAGACAGATGGGGGCGGCTCGTGAAGAGGTGCCCGGCCGAAGAGGATATCCCGGTTATATGTACACCACCCTCGCCATCCAGTACGAGAGAGCGGGGATCATCACCGGTAAGAACGGGTCCATCACCCAGTTCCCCATCCTCACCATGCCCGGCGACGACATCACTCACCCGATACCCGACCTCAGCGGCTACATCACCGAAGGTCAGCTCATCGTATCTCGGGAGCTTCACCGGAAGGGCATCTACCCGCCCATCGACATCAGGCCGTCTCTCAGCAGGCTGATGAACTCAGGTATCGGCGCAGGTCACACTCGAGAGGACCACAGGGCGGTCTCTGACCAGCTCTACGCCTATTATGCAGAGGGCTGTGATCTCCGTGGCCTGGTCGCCATCGTCGGTAAGGAAGCTCTCTCTGAGAGGGACCGGCTCGTCCTGGAGTTCGCCGACGCCTTCGAGCAGAAGTTCGTCAACCAGGGCAGAGATGAGGATCGGTCCATCTTCGATACTCTGGACATCGGATGGAACCTCCTCCAGGCCCTCCCGGAGACGATGCTCACGAGGATCGACGACCACCTCATCAAGAAGTACCACCCCAGGTACAGGAAGAAAGAGTGAGATCATGGCCGTAATCCCTGGGACAAAGCCGACTAGGGCAGTCCTGATCAGCCTCAAGAAGAGGATCAAGGTCGCTCAGACCGGCCACTCGCTTCTGAAGATGAAGCGAGACGGTCTGATGATCGAATTTTTTGAGGTCCTCAACCAGGCGAGGACGATCAGGCAGGAGCTGGTCGAAGACTTCGTAAAAGCTCAGCAAAGCCTCAACATGGCCAAGGCCTCTGAGGGCACCTTAGCGATCAAGAGCGTCGCCTTCGCCCTCCAGAAAGAGCCGGCTGTAGAGCTGGAGAGCAGAAACATCATGGGCGTCGTTGTGCCGAAGATTACGGCAGATTCTGTGCAAAAGCAGATGTTTGAGCGTGGATACGGCATCATAGGTACGAGCGCTGCCATCGACGAAGCTGCTGAGGCCTACGAGAGTCTGGTGGACAAAATCATCACCGCCGCAGAAGTGGAAACCGCGCTGATAAAGCTAGTGGAAGACATTGACGCCACCAAGAGACGAGTGAACGCGCTGGAGTTCAAAGTGATCCCCGACATCCACGATACCGTCCGGTTCATCGGCTTCGCCCTCGAAGAGATGGAGAGAGACAACCTCGTCAAGCTGAAGATGCTGAAGGGCAAGGCCCAGAGGGCTGAAAAGGCCGCAGAGGCCGAAGCCAAGAAGGCAGCACTAGAGGGATCCGGCACCGAGCCCATGGGGCCCGGCAGTGGAAAGTCGAAGGGCCTGCCCAAGACAGAGGCGGCTTAAGTTCGGCGTTGATACATGCCCAACCTGCTTGAACGAAAGGCAGAAGAGTGGTTTGGAACCCCCGAGAAGAAAGCACGACTGCTACAGTGGCTCGTGTACATCTCGAACCTGTATGTGATCCTCGGGGTGTTCGTCCTCATTTACGTTCTGTACGGCGATCATCTGATCGCCCTCTGGAACTCGCTGAGGTGAACGATTAGAGGGAACTCGGATCCCACCAGCTCGGGGTTCGGGTTTGCTCAATTCCTTTTTTAAACTCGATTTTAAAAGTTCGATGAGGCGGAGACCTCTTTGAGCTGGGCTATCCTGTAGCCGCAGATCACCTGTCTCCTTCCCGAGATGGTCTCGTCGAGGTCACAATCGCCGGTATCGACGAGAAGTCGGTGCGTCTCCTTCAGCTTGTGAGGGGTGGCGACGATGATGAGGTTTTCGGGGCCTGCCTTTCGGAGGACCTCTGGGCTTATCTGTTGGCTCCCCCTCCCCAGGACGAAGCCCTGAGCGCCGATGGGGCTGACGATGATTTTTATCTCTCCCACCTCGTCGATGATTCCGAGGAGGTCCCGTTCCGAGGCGTCGCGGCAGATCATTTGGCCGTTTCTCATGACGTCGACTCCCAGGAGGGTCTTCTCGACCCCCAGGACTTCGGCGATCTTGGCGGTGGTGGTCCCAGCCCCCAGTATATAGGCCGAGCCATCTCGCATGAACTCCGAGGCGAAGATCGCGATCTCTTCTTTGAACTCCTCCTCGGAGCTGGCGGAGTAGATCTGTTTTCTCTCCTGGACCAAAGCTGGCAGGTAGGGGGTCGTTGCTATCCCGTAGATCTTGGTATCGAGGGCCCCGGCTCGATACTTCTCCTCGTCGACGTCCACGATCTCGGTCTCCCGGGTGTTGAGATCTCCTTCCAGGCATCTCCGGATCAGGTCGCCCGCTGCTTTGGGGCTGATGGCGAAGACCCCTGAGTGCATCTTGACGCCTGCGGGTATGCCGATGATGGGCATCCTCGATCCGATGACGTGAGAGACGTCGCGGGCGGTCCCGTCGCCGCCGCAGAAGACGACCAGGTCGACGGCCTCTTCGATAAAGGATCTGCAGGCCTCCCTGGTATCCTCGGCGCTCGATTTCTCCGAGGCTTCGGAGACGACGCGGAACTCGAGGCCTGCTCTTCGGAGCGCTTTCTCCCCCATATCGCCGCTGGCTGTCAAAAATAGTGCGTCGACGTCTGAAAGCTCTGCGAGAGTCGTCTCGGCCCGACGGGAGGCGACGGGGACAGCGCCCCGTCGGACCGCCTCCTCGGCGAGGCCGTCGGTCCCCTTGAGGCCGACGGCCCCCCCCATCCCGGCGACGGGGTTGATCAGAAACCCCACCCTCTTCAGTTTCTCCATCCCCTTCAGGAATTCAGAACTTGGGGATCTTTGCCAGGGACTGCTTCACCAGCTCTGCCGGGTACTCGTAGTCCACCAGGTTTCCTGCGAAGTAGGCGTCGTAGCTGGAGAGGTCGAAGTGGCCGTGGCCGCTGAGGGAGATGACTATCGTCTTCTCCTCGCCGGTCTTCTTGCATGCGACGGCGTCGTCGATGGCCGGCTTTATGGCGTGGGCAGACTCTGGTGCGGGGAGGATCCCCTCGGTCCGGGCGAAGGTGACGGCAGCCTTGAAGACTTCGTTCTGGTGGAAGGATATGGCTTCGATGACTCCATCGCGGACTAGGTTGCAGAGGAGCGGGGCGTCGCCGTGGTACCGGAGCCCTCCGGCATGGATCGAGGGCGGGATGAAGTCATGACCCAGGGTGTACATTTTGAGGAGGGGCGTCAGCCTCGCTGTATCTCCGAAGTCGTAGGCGTAGAGCCCCTTAGTCAGGGTGGGGCAGGCAGTGGGCTCGCAGGCGATCATCCTGATCTCTTTTTTATCTTTCAATTTGTCGGGGACGAAAGGAAAACACATCCCCGGGAAGTTGGAGCCTCCGCCGACGCAGCCGTATATGACGTCGGGGTAGTCGTCGACGATGGCCATCTGCTTTTTCAGCTCTTGCCCCTCCACGGTCTGGTGGAGGAGGACGTGGCTGAGGACGGAGCCGAGGGCGTAGTTTGTGTTATCGTGGGTGGCGGCGTCCTCGACGGCCTCGGAGATGGCGATCCCCAGGCTCCCGCCGGTATCGGGATGCTCTTTTAGGATCGCCCTTCCGGCGTTGGTCAGCTCGCTGGGGCTTGCGACGCACTCGGCTCCCCAGACCTGCATTATGCTCTTCCTGTAGGGCTTCTGGTCGAAGGACGCCCTCACCATGTAGACCCGGCACTCGAGGTCGAAGAAGCTGGTGGCCATGGAAAGGGCTGAGCCCCACTGGCCAGCGCCGGTCTCCGTGGCGATCCTCTCGATCCCCGCCTCCCTGTTGTAGTAGGCCTGGGCTACGGCGGTGTTCGGCTTGTGGCTCCCGGCGGGGCTGACGCCCTCATACTTGTAGTAGATCTTCGCCGGGGTCTTGAGGTGCTCCTCGAGCCTATGGGCCCGGAAGAGGGGTGTCGGCCTCCAGAGTTTGAGGATCTCACGCACCTCGTCGGGGATGTCGATCCACCGCTCGGTGCTCATCTCCTGTTTAATCAGTTCCCTAGGAAAGATCATCTCCAGGTCTTTGGGGTCGATGACCTTTCCCGTCTGGGGGTTCAGAGGCGGGTCCAAAGGCGTCAAAAGGTCTGCAGCGACGTTGTACCATCGCTTGGGTATCTCTTCTTCATCCAGCAGAATTTTAGTTTGCAGAAGTTATCCCTCCAGAAATGATGAATTTTAATGTACTCAAATGTGCATTGTAGTAATGATGACGGCGTTATTTAAGGGTTTTGGGGTACAGGTCGATGTAGAACAATAAACCTCATACATAAAATGCTTGTGAGAACGAATCTCTATGGTACCATATGCACCCTTTTAATCCGTGATTTCTGATCTGATTTATTGGGGGCCCAGAAGGCCTTCTCAGGATCTGTCCTCCTCCGAGATAGTTTTGATTTGATCTGTCAGATCCTTCTTGTGTTAATAATTATGGTAAAACTCATAAGCAAGTAGGGGAATTACCAGAAAAATCTGAGGATTTCTCATGGGGATGAGGCTGGCTTTATCGCCGACCTTCCGCTCAGAGCCTCGTCTTAAACATGAGGAATTCAGCTGGAAGAGGTTGACGTTGCTATGAACGATGCGCCGTTCGGCCAGCCAAGGCAGCCTTGAAATCTGTCTCATCGCTATATAGTCCCGGGCCGCAAAGCAGCTCGAAGCATGGCGGCATTGCGGTGGAGATATCTGAGGTGGACATCAAGATGAACCCAATGATCGAGATCGACTGGAACGAGGTTTGGAAAGATCAGATGCGTAGGAACCGAGAGGCGAGCACCACCCGAGACTGCGCCAAAATCTGGGAGAGTCGAGAGAGCGCCCTCAAGTTCTGGAATATGTCCCAAGATAACAGGCATCGTGTAGATAAGACGATCGCTGGAACTGAGATCACCCCCGAGTCGCGAGTCCTGGACATTGGGGCTGGGCCAGGAACTCTCGCAATCCCCTTCGCCCAACGGGTCGCGAACGTCACCGTAGTGGAGCCCGCCGAAGGGATGCTCTCCGTCCTCCGGGATAAGATGGCCGAGGAGGGCGTCGGGAACATCGATGTCGTTCAGAAGCGGTGGGAGGAGGTGGATGTCGCCGAGGACTTGGACCCGCCCTACGACGTGGTGATCGCCTCCTTCTCCCTGGGGATGCCGGACATCAGGGCCGCGATCGAGAAGATGATAGAAGCCGCTAGCAGCCGGATCTATCTCTATCATTTTGCCGGGGAGACCCACTGGGACCAAAACTCGCGAGACCTCTGGCCGAGGCTCCACGGGAGGGAGTACCAACCAGGCCCCAAGAGCGACGTACTCTACAACGTCCTCTACCAGATGGGGATCTTCCCCCACGTGCGGACCTTCCGCCTGCGGCATACCCAGCGGTTCGCCAGCATGGAGGAGGCGATGGAGCACTTCCGCCGCCAGTACTGCATATCGACGGCAAAGCAGGATGCGATAGTCCGGGAGCACCTCGCTCAGGTCCTCCAGGCGGAGAATGGTGTTTTCGTCCTGCCGGTGGAGTCGATCAGGGTCAAGATCTGGTGGCAGAAGTAGCCTTGGGCGGGGGAGGTGGAGGAGGCATGCCCTGCGGTAGAGGCGAGAGGGGGGAGCTCTGATCCCTCCGTCAGATCAGCCCCTCCGCCCCCTTTTTGATCACCCTCGCGGAAATTATCGTCCCCTTGCCGCTGTTCAGGTTTATGGAGGAGAGGATCCCCACCACCTTCTCGTCCTGGTATAGAGGCGTTCCGCTCTCTCCGGGACCCGGCATGTCGGCGTGGCCGATTACGACTGAGAGAAGGTCGCCGACGTCGGATATGCTGCAGTCCTTCGCGCCCATGGCGCTTGCGAGCCTGGCGGGGCCGAGCCTCGCCGTGCCCAAAGGCGTCGGCTCGCACCCGGAGGCCTTGAAGTAGACTAGGTCAAAGGTTCTCCAATCGGCGACCACTTGTCCCTTTACGCCACCAATGTTGAGGTCCTTCGTCCCGGCGAGCCTTATTACGTGGTGGGCGGTCACCCCGATGCATCTATTTTTGCTCCTCAGAAACGCGCCCACCACGCCGCCTTGTCTTCCGGCACGAAAGAGATCTCCCGCCCTGAGCATGATGCTTTTTTGATATGATACGAATAAATAGATATCCTGATCTGGGGGTGAGACTATCTAAATATCAAGTGACATAAGGGGGAATCGATCTCGGCTCGACCCGCCCGGTATTTCACGGCCAGAGTCGCAGAGTCCGTCCCCGTCTTCGTCAATGCAACCCTCTTCAAGATCGTCGAAATCTCCGTACCTGTTTCCCACGGTGCCGTCGTCCCAGAGGTTCGTCCCGTCGTCGAATGCGTCTCCGAGGAAGTTCTTCATCATCTCATTCTCAAAGATCAAGTTGCCGGAGCAATCGTCCAGCCGCAGGCCGAACTGAAGGTTGCCAGAGGCTGCGTTCCCCTGGACGGTGCAGTTTTTGCATCCCTGGAGGTGGATTCCTACGTAGTTGTTGCTTGCGTCATTATTTCGGATGACGCAATCGTTGGAGAGTACGAGGATCCCGGCGGAGTCGGGTCCCCCGTTCAAGAGCCGTAGCCCCTCCACGACTACGCCGTCGGCGGAGACGGTGACAGGGCTTCCCCGTCCTGTGGCGTCGAGGATCGGCATTCCATCTCCGGAATCGATACCTTGAAGCTCTATCATCTTATCGATCTTCAAATGGTCGTAGTACCTGCCGCTCTGGACAGAGACGACGTCCTCGGGGGATGCGGCGAAGATGGCGGCCTTGATGCTGGAGTAGTCGCAGCCGCTCGGACATACGGTGATCGTCGCCCCCTGAGTGAGGGCAGAGGTCAAGTAAACGGCCAGAATCAGCCAACTGGAAGCTGTATTTCTCATAAGCCCCCTCGAAAATCTCTCAAGGTCAGAGGTAGGCCTCGGTGACATACCTTCTCATCATCCTGTGGCTGTTGAAGTAGTAGGCTAGCATTCCTATTGAGTCGTTCATCATCCTGACCCAATGGTCCTTCCGATGATAGAAGGTCGGGACGATGATGTACTCGAGCTTGCTGTAGAGGTCGTCTATGTCCCTTCGCCTCGCCTCCTGGGGAGGGAGCTCCTCTCCGGGCTCGGGGCCTATCGACCAGCCGGTGACGCCCTCGATCCATCCCTCGATCCACCAGCCGTCGAGAACGCTGAAGTTTATGACCCCGTTGTGGGCCGCTTTCATTCCGCTGGTCCCCGAAGCCTCCCGGGGCCGAAGCGGCGTGTTCACCCAGACGTCGACCCCCGAAACCATCTTCGCCGCCAGGGCCATATCATAGTTCTCGAGGTACGCAACCTCGATCTCGCCCTTGAGGTCTCTCGCGCGGCAGAAGATCTCCTCGATGAGCCTCTTCCCCTGGAAGTCCTTTGGATGGGCCTTTCCTGCCATGACGATCTGGATCTTGCCCCGCGAGTTGATCCTCCGGAGCCTGTCGAGGTCTGAGAAGAGGAGGGTCGGCCTCTTATACTCCGTCGATCGTCTCGCAAACCCCAAGGTGAGAACCTGGGGGTCCATCTCAGTCCCCGTCGATCGGTTGACGAGGTCTATCAGGTCCTTCTTAGCTTTGGCGTGGGCCACCACCATCAGATCGTCGGGGATTACGTCGACTCTCACCAGAAGCTCGGGCTCGTTCGCCCAGCCCGGAAGGTAGCGATCGTACAGCTCTCTGAAAGGGGGACACGTCCAGGTGTAGGAATGGACTCCGTTGGTCACCGAGTGGATGACGTACCCGGGAAACATGGCGCGGGATACGTCCCGATGCTTCTTTGCGACACCGTTCACATAATTTGATAAGTTGAGGGCGAAGAGGGTCATATTCAGCCTCTGGCCGCCTCCAAACCTCTTCAACATCTCAATTTTGTCGCCGTCCTCGATCAGTTCGCTGACGAGGTCGTAGGAGAACTTGTCGTGCCCCGCCTCCACCGGGGTGTGGGTGGTGAAGACGCACCTCTTTCGGACTTTCTTCGGATCCCCCTCGCACCCTTTCAAAAGCTCAAGGGCCAGGAGGCTTGAGTGGCCCTCGTTCATGTGGTACTTCCTAATCTCAAAACCCAGGGCTTCGAGGATCCTCATGCCCCCTATTCCGAGGACCATCTCCTGCTTCAGACGATACCGTTCGTCGCCACCGTAGAGGACGTCGGTGATCTCCCTATCCTCCCGCGAGTTTTCCTCTAGGTCAGTGTCCAGGAAGAGGACTGGTACAGAGCCGCCGGTGGGACTCTCAAGAACGTACTGCCAGGCTGCTACGCCGACTTCCTTTTTCCCTATCCGGACCTTGGTCTTCTCTGGCAGCAGCTCCATAAGCTCAGAGGGGTTCCACTCTGCGGGGTGCTCGATCTGTCGCCCCTCAGCGTCGAGCTCCTGCCGGAAGTTCCCCTTCCTGCTCGCGAGGGTGACGGCAACGACGGGGAGTCTCAGATCGGCGCTGGACCGGAGAGTGTCCCCCGCGAGGGTCCCAAGCCCTCCAGCGTAGGTTGGGATCTCCTCTTTCATGCCGATCTCCATCGAGAAGTAGGCGATCGTCTCTCCCCTCAGAGCTCCTTTCGTATTTTCTCCCGATTCATCCAAACCGACTCACCTCAACTTTAGATCGAAGCTCGAGGACGTCGCAGCATCTGCGTTTCGCCCCCCCGCCCTTCCACACCAACTCTTCTCATTCTTTGTCGTTTGTACTACTTAATTCGATCCCCTCTATCGAATTGGAGAGTTCTGAGGAGGCGGCGATCCGCCCTCCGAAATTCCAACAGTTTGGCCGACGGATTTATCATTTCAGGCGAAAGAGGGCGTTCATGCGTTGCGGAATAACAGTTCCCGCCATCGGTACCTTCTCCCATCCCAAAACCACGGTGGAGATGGCGGTGGAGGCGGAGGCCACTGGTGGCTGGGGACGATCGATCCCTGGAGCTTCGGCTGGAGATGGGAAGGTGACTGGCCCATCGAGGATATGAGGTCGAGGGTGAGGTGCGGTCCGCCGGGGATTTAGTTCGGTCTTCTGGAGATCTGGCGATGAGGCTGAAAGATGATTTTTTTGGCGTCGTTTCCGACGATGGGCTGGACGAAGTTCCAGTCAGCTTCTCCCTCGTCGGGGACGTGGCCGTAATCTCGATACCTCCTGAGCTGGAAGGCCCGAAGAACGATATCGGAAGGGCAATAATCTCAAACCACAAAGGAGTCAAGACCATCCTCCAGAAGGTTTCAAAGCTTGAGGGGGAACGAACGGTGGCGAGCTTCGAGGTCCTGGCGGGCGGCGAGACCGTCACCTGCCACCGGGAGTTCGGCTTCGTATACCGCCTCGACGTCGCCAGGGTCTTCTTCAACCCCCGTCTCGGCTCCGAGAGGATGAGGGTCGCATCGAAGGCTAGGGCTGGGGAACGGGCCGCCGTCCCCTTCGCTGGCGTCGGACCCTTCGCCATCCCCATCGCCGTCGCTGGCGCCAGGGTCTTGGCCCTTGAAATAAGTTCGGAGGCGTGCAGATGGCATTCTCTGAACGCGAGGCTGAACCGGGTCAATGGCAACTTCGATATCGTGAACTGCGACGCCTTCGCCCTATCGGCCTCCTGAGTAAGAGTCTCCTGAAGCTGAATCTTCTCTCGGAGAACGGACCGAGCATCATGTTCGACAGGGCCGTAGTCCCGATCCCCTACGGGAAGGACGAGATCCTCGATTCCATAAGCCCAATCGTAAAGCCGGGCGGCGCGATCCACTTTTACACCTTCAAGAAACGCCACCAGATCGACGGGCTTATCCAAGAGTTCGAGGAGAAAGGCTTAGCGGTTGAGTTTCACCGCCGTTGCGGGAACGTCGCTCCGGGCGTAAGTCGGTGGGCCTTCGACCTGGTAAAATTTTAAAGAGAGATACGTTTAAGGGCCAGGCATGTCGAAAGATGCCTTTTGCGGGGCTTTTTACGGGGCAGTAGACTTTTTGAAACAGCACTTCACCCGAAATCGATCTCTGGGAAAGTTATAATAAATTTGAGTCCAAATCTCCTCGCCATCTGACTGAGAATAATGAAAGGAGGCGGAAGGAGGGTGAAGGTCGTCGTTCCCATGGCAGAGGGCTTTGAAGAGATCGAGTTTGTAACGATAGTCGATATCCTGAGGCGGGCCGAGGTGGAGGTGGTGACCGCGTGCCTCGATGAGAGAAAGGTGCCCGGTCAGGAGATCAGAGCCGTCGAGGGGTCCCACGGGATCAAGTTCGTCCCAGACGCCGCCATCGACGAGATCGACCCCGAGGAGTTCGACGCCATCATCCTCCCCGGGGGCTTTCCGGGCTTTGTGACCCTGGGTGAGGACGAGCGGGTCCTGGACTTGATCCGTCGGATGAATGGTGCGGGAAAGCACATTGCCGCCATCTGCGGCGCCCCCTCGGTCCTGGTCAAGGCTGGGATCATCGAGGGGAAGAAGGCGACGATCCACCCTGCCGGGCGGAAAGACCTGACCGATGACCAGTACGTCGACGACCGGGTTGTAGTCTCGGGGAAGCTGATCACCAGCAAGGCCGCAGGCACGGCGATGGAGTTCGCCCTCAGACTGGTGGGGGAACTCATTGGGGAGGAGAGGATGAGGAAGCTCGCGGAGGAGATCCTGGCGGAGTGCGAGGTGTGAATTGAAAATTACAGTATCTTATTTTTCGCTATGTTTTCTGTGGCGGGCTCTGGTCAAGGGTTAGGGGTCAAGGGGCGAGAGGGGCTTGTTTGATCTCGGTTTGGTTCTTTTCAGAGGGCACGGTCCCTTAAATGGAGGGGATCTGAGAAAGATGAGCGGCATCGGTCCCCGGAGTTTGACAAAAAATCAGCCCTCGGCGGATCGCCTGCGTCGCAATTCCTCAAAGGTGATCCCCTCTATCTTTGTTCTCGATCAGGTATGCATATTGCGAATCGACGTATTCCGCCTCGCTGCGATTTGATCTCGCCACTTCAATCCTCGATGAAATAGGGGAGAGCCTCCTCGACATCCGAAACCTCTATAATATTGAGTCCAAGCTCATCTTTGGCAGTCTCGGAGAGATCCAGAGTTTTGGGCACATACTCAGATATCAGGACATCGATCCCCGAATCTATCGGTCGGCGTTGGATCTGCCTCTCGTAATAGGTGATATCCGATTGGCCCATCGGGATGAGGAAGTTTTTGTAGCCGGAAGCGGATACTGCTTTGGTCTTCTCCAGTACGCCCCCTATCCTGCCCACGGAGCCATCTTCGTTTATGGTTCCCGTTATCACGGCGTCATCTTTGAGATCCTTCCCCTCCAGGGCGGCGGTGGTGAGGATCGCCGCTGCAGCTCCTGCGCTCTCCCCCCCGACGAGATCCGCCCGGGGCGAGGAGAAGTTGAAGTTGAAGACGAAGTCCTTATCGAATTTGTAGCTCGGGTCCCTAGATTCGGCATACGTCACCGCCTTCTTTATCGCATATTGGATGTCGGGCTCCAGGAATGGGTTGGTGTTTATTAGGATGTCGTTATTCCCCGGAATCAGTCTCAGGTTCAGCTGGCCCATCACGCCCGTGTCGTCGCCGGCCACGGCCACTATCGGTATGCTCCTCTCAGCGATGGTGAAGCTGAAATTCTGCTGCCCGTTCCGGTCGGAAATGGGCAGATCCACCGGTCTTGCGATGTCTCTGCTCAGTTCGGAGATCTGTTCATTCAGGTCGTAGATGAAATATGAGTTCACCAACAACAGCACAAAAAGAAGCCACAACCCTTTGTTATCAGCCACGATCAAAACCCCAATCCATGTATTTAAGCCGGTATGCTCTCCCTGGACTCCATCCCTTTTGATCTGACGCGGTCTCGCAAGTGCAATGGGACCGTTTCTATCCGATTATCATCGCCGTTTTGAGTTTTGACACGCCCGCTATCGACTTTATGTCAAATATAGTTTTCTCCCGATCTGGTGGCCGAAGTTTTTCTCCGCTTCACAAGCTCCACCGCCAGAAGCGGCCGGATCGAAACTTTGGTGCTTCGTCTTCGTCTCGTAGGCCGTGTTCTTGACGAGCTGTCGTCGGTCTTCCGTCACGAACTCACCACTCGCCCTTTTGGATCATGTCCCTGAGAGATATCGTGTCCTGCACATTATATTTATCTGAAAAATTCAATATGTATCCAGCAAAAAATGTTTGAAACTTCATCTCACCGATTACGAAGAAGTCCTCGCCCCGTTCAATCGCCAGATTGTAAGCCTCTCGAAGATCGGCCAAGGTGGCCGGCTCTGTGCCCTCGCTCACCCCCTCCTCGGCCTTTTCCCCTTTGATCTCCTCAAAGAGGTGATCTGCTATTTCTTCAAAGTCCACGCTGTCTAAAGAATGGCACAGAAGGTCGCCAAAGATTCCTCGCGCTGTGGGGACGAGATCGCCTGCATCCAGCATCCCCTTGGCCTCGGCCCCCAACGCCTCTTTTAATGATGTGGCGAAGGTCTGCCGATCGCCGGCCGCTTTTGCTCCCTCGTAGAGCCTGGAGAGGCTGTCCGGGTCGTACCTCAACCAGTGATCGATCACCCATGTTTGATAATTTTTCCACCCACGGTAAGTTTCGTCCTCGCTCATCTTCTTCGTCTTCTCACCCTCTTGGATAAAGTCCATCACGGTCTACGAAAAGTGTTTCCAAGCGGCACCCCTTCATTTCCTTCCCGGCCTACAGGAGTCAGCGACGTCGTCTCGCAATAGGTCTTTATTAAAGAAGAGGGATATCGTTATCAGTGGGTGCCCATTACGACATCGACACCGGTCTTTTTTCGAATGGCCTCGGCTATCTCTGCGGAGTACTTGCAGACCGGCTCAGATGGTATCGGCTTTATCATGCAGGTTCCCAGGAAGATCACTTCAGCCCCTCTTCGCACCATCTCTGCCGCCTGGCGGACGGCATCTCTGCCAGGACAACCTCCGCAGGGCGCCATTCCTATGATCTCTATCTCTTCATCCGAATACTGGGCAAAGCTTCCGGTCTTCTCTCTTATCGCCCTGAAACAGGATGTTCCGGGGCAAATTCTCATGGCGCCTTCACATCTGACGAGCCCTACTTTGACCAACTATATCACCTGCATCTTCGTTCTCCCATCTACACCTAAAGGTGTCGGCCCTTCTGGCTTATTCTCGAAGAGTCATGGGCATTTTTGATCCATGTTCATGGATGGTCGGATTTTTTCAGGCGCGTGGAATGATCCGAGCCGACGCACTCCGATCGCCAATGCGAGGGCGGCGGAGATCAGAGCGACGAAGGGCGGGGTAGAAGACAAAGAGGATGATTAGCGATCCTTTCTCTGACGGTGAGGCTTTATGCGCAGGAGCTTGTCAAAATATCAGCGTTCGGCGGATCGCCTGCGGCGCAGTTCCTCGAAGGTGATCCCCTTGTCTTTGTTCTCCACCAGGTATTCGTATTGGGAATCAACGTATTCGGCTTCGGTCTGCTTATCACGTTTCACGACTTTTACTGTTTCCATTTTGTACCCAGCAAATCCATTTTTAAGTCATATTGGAGGATTTCGATTATCTCGCGATAAGCGTTCATTGAAGGGCTCTACCTCAATGTTTTCAATTTGAACATTCTATTAACCTGGTTTTTCCCCTCAATATCGATTAATTTGTGCTAT